>Ga0136624_1000631_pt1 | contig 13875 bp, 15 predicted proteins | sample AntDrymUQ4692206_2_FD_104802 | JGI IMG/M metagenome (GOLD analysis project Ga0136624, IMG submission 104802) | Polar desert sand microbial communities from Dry Valleys, Antarctica - metaG UQ469 (22.06) | ecosystem: Environmental > Terrestrial > Soil > Desert | place: Antarctica: Dry Valley... | reverse complement strand
TACCTGCCGACGGTGGAGAGCCTGCCCGGCCTGTACCGGGCGGAAGTCGAGTTCTCGTGCTGGGGAGAGTGGGGCGTTGAGGCCGTGGCGACCGAGGCCGACGGCTCCGAGCGCGTCGGGCGGATGATATTTCCGGTTCGGCCGACCAGCTCGACGCCGGCCCTCGGCGCGCCGGCGCCGGCATCGGTCACTCCCACGGCCACAACGGCGGCCGAGATAGCTGCCATCTCGACCGACACCGATCCCGATGCCGACTTCTACGCCGACTCGATCGACGAGGCGCTCGCCGCCGGCCGGCCCTTCCTGGTCATCTTCTCAACGCCCGCGTTCTGTCGCACCGCCACCTGCGGACCGGCGCTGGACATCGTGAAGTCGGTTGCCGCCGACTATGACTCGGAGGTGACCTTCATCCACGTCGAGCCGTATGCGCTGGCAACCGTCGAAGGCCAGCTCCAGCCGGTCCTGTCGGACCAGAACCTGCCGATTCCGGTAGAAGCCGTCACGCAATGGGGCCTGCCGACGGAGCCGTACATCTTCGTCGTCGATGCGGCCGGCATGGTGACGGCCAAGTTGGAAGGGGTGGCGTCCACGGCCGAGATCGAAGTCGCGCTCGACGAGGTGACTGCCGAGGGCAGCTAGGTCGCCGCCCCTACGCCGCTGGAGCCCGGCGCCTCGAGCAGCACGCCGGCGCGGCAGCCGGGGCACGACTCCGGTCCGGCGTCGTACGTCGACAGCTCCAGCGACCACAGCGCATGCGCCGGGTACCGGCGCCCGGTCGATGACGGCACGTCGGCCAGGCCACCCGTCCGATCGACGAGCACGATCGCTTCCACCAGCACACCGCCGGCTGCTTCGATCGGCTCGATCATCTCGCGCAACGAGGCACCGGTGGTGACGACGTCGTCGACCAGCAGCACGCGCTCGCCCGCGCCGATCTGAAACCCCCGCCGGAAGACGCGACGGGCAGTTCCGTCGGGCGCCTTTTCGTGCTCGGCAAACATGCCCCGCACGCCGAGCTGACGAGCCACCTCGAAGGCCAGGATCACGCCGCCGGTTGTCGGGCCGACGACGACGTCCACGCCCGCCGGCCGAGCAGCGTCGGCGATCATCGCGCACAGCTCCGTTACAGCCGTCGGCCATTGCAGGACCTGGAACTTCTCGACGTAGCGGTCGGCGTGCCGGCCGCTCTTGAGCTTGAAGTGGCCGGCGCGGTAGGCGCCGGCCTCGCTGAACAGTTGCTCGACGCGGCCGGCGCTCACGGGCGGTACTCGACGCCCTTGATGCTGGGCCGATCGCGACGGGCGGGCAGCGCGCCGCCGACGATGTCGCGATGCGAGGTCACGCCTTCGCGGCGGCACCACTCTTCTAGTTGCTCCGCCAGCCGCACGGGCAGCAGGGGATCGGCGAAGACGGCAGTCCCCACCTGCACCGCCACGGCGCCGGCGAGCAGGAAGTCGAGCACGTCGTCCAGCGCGCCGATGCCGCCTATGGCCACGATCGGGATGCGCACCGCCTGCGCGACCTCGTACACGACGCGCAGCGCAACCGGCTTGAGTGCCGGGCCGGAGAGTCCGCCGTAGGTGTTGCCGAGCAGCGGTCGTCGCCGAACGCGATCGAGGGCCATGCCCGAGAGCGTGTTGACGGCGCTTATCGAGTCCGCGCCGGCGGCCTCGATCGCTTTGGCGATGGCCCGCACGTCCGGCGCGGCGGGTGACAGCTTGACCATCAGCGGCAGGTCCGTTGCGGCACGCACGGCCGCCGTGACCTGGGCCGCGGACCCGGCATCGAGCGCGAATTGCAGCCCGTCCCGGCCGACGTTGGGACAACTGATGTTGAGCTCGATGCCGGCTACGCCGGGGTGGCCGTCCAGCCGGCGCGTGACGGCCACGTAGTCCTCCACCGACTCGCCGGCGACGTTGACGATCACCGGCACCTCCCAGCCCGCCCAGCGGCCGGCGTAACGCTCCAACACGGCCTCCACGCCCGGGTTCTGCAGGCCGATCGAGTTGAGCATGCCGGCCGGCGTTTCGGTCACCCGCGGCGGCGCGTTGCCGATCCTGGCTTTGAGCGTCGTTCCCTTCGAGCAGACCGCGCCCAGGCGGTCGACATCGACCACCTCGCCGTACTCGACGCCATAACCGAACGTGCCGGAGGCGACGAGCAGCGGGTTGCGCAGTTCCAGACCACGGCCCAGGTCGACCGACAGATCGACAACCGCCCGTTGCTCGACGCCGCCCGTCACGGCCAGCCCGCCCAGCGAATCTCGTCGGCGGCAAAGACCGGACCCTCGCGGCACACGCGCTGCGGCCCGTTGACGCCCATGACCACGCATCCCAGGCAGGCTCCCACGGCGCAGCCCATGTTCTGCTCCATCGACACCTGCAGCCACGAGCGGCGCCTTGCCTGGGCACTACTGAGCGGTGCCTGGCGCGGCCCGCCACGCCGCCCAAGCCGGGCCACTCCCAGCCGCCCATCCCGTCCGCGGGCCAGCTCGGCCATGGCGGCGAGCATGGCCGTGGGTCCGCAGGCGAAGCACTGGTCGGCCCACGCCTCGAAGCGCGGCACCAGGTCCGTTACGCGCCCGTGGTGGCCGAAGCTTCCGTCGTCCGTCGCGACCACGTACTCGACCTCGTCCGGCAGCATCGACGACGGATACACCTCGCTCGCCGACGCGGCCCCAAAGAGCACCACCACCTGCCTGCCGGCGGCGATGGCCTCGTCGGCGAGTGATCTCACGCCGGCCATGCCCAATCCGCCGGCGACGAGCAGCAGATGGCGGCTGCGGCTCGCCACCTCGAAGCCCCTTCCAAGCGGCCCCAGCATCTCCAGTCGTTCCCCCGCGCGCATGCGAGCCAGCCACTCCGTGCCCTTGCCGGTGATGCGGAAGTGAAGCGTGATCCGACCCTCGAGCCGGTCATAGGTGTTGATGCTGAACGGCCGGCGCAGGACCAGCCCCGAGTAATCAGGCGTGCGAACGTGGACGAACTGGCCGGCGTGCGCGCCGGCTGCGAGCGCGGCCGCGTCATATGAGTGCAGCCATTGCCCGGGCAGGAACTCCGCGGCCTCGAGGAGCTCGGTCCGCAACAGTTTCATGACGCCTCGCCGGGCCGGAATTCAGCGGCGGTCGGGGTCCACGTCCTCGACGTCCTCGACGTCCTCCACGTTCACCACGATCGCGTCAGCCTCGACGCCCTCGTCGTCCGCCGTATCGTCGGCCACGATCGCCGGGTACAACTCGGCCAGAGCTTCGGCGAAGTCGCCGAAGACGTCCGTCGGATCGTAGAACTCGACCAGCTCGTCGGGCGAGTCCAGGCGTCGCCACTCGGAGTCGACCCCCGTCTCGTCGTCCTCGTCATCTCGCTGCGGTACGACCTCCGCCTCGAACGCGCCCGTGGACTTGAACCACAGCCGCTCGTCCTCATCGTCCAGGACCATCAGGTCGCCGAGGAAGGAGCCCAGGTCTGCCGCCGCCACCTCGAACTGCTCGATGAGCCGCGCCTCGGAGTGCTGGCTGCGTTCCTGGAAAGTGAGCGCCAGGTCGTACAGGCGCCGGGCGGCATCTTCCGCATCCCGCGGCTCGCCCTCCCGGGCCTGCTGCGCCGCCCACTCGTCGGCTGCGCTGGCATAGCCGGCGTCGGCGTACGCATCCCGTCCGCCGATGCCGACGCCGACTGTCTCGTCGGGCGCGATGCCGGCGGCATCCATCAGGTCGTCAGTTGCGGTCGGTTCCTCGGGCAGACCGGCCTCCTCGCGCGCTGCCTCGGCGAAGGCGGCGAAGACATCGGACGGGTTGTACAGCTCGACCAGCTCGGCGGCACTCTCGATGACCTCCGTTTCGGAAGACCACTCGCCCGTGACTTCGTCCTGGTAACGCGTCCGCGAACGGAACGTGCCGTCGGGCGCCACGGACAGGTAGTCCGGATCATCGTCGATGAGGACCATCCCGCCCAAATCACGAATTCGCTCACGGTTGGCTTCCATGAAGCGCCGCAGCTGATCGCCGGCAGTGGCCAGAAAGCCGTTGCGCTCCAGCGCGGCATCGGCCGCTATCTCGCCCAAGGCCCCCGATTGCTCGTCCATGTCTGCTCCTTCCCTCAGGGATGGTATTCGAGGTCTGGTCCGATCCGCTCGCGGAGGAACATGGAATGGTGCCGCTCGAACATCCACTCGCCGGCCCGATGGCCCAGCGCCCGTGAGCGCTCGTCGCCCTCCAGCCGGTCGATGGTTCCGTAGTCGGGCAGGTCGAGCAGGATCACGTTGTCAAAGTCCCAGCCGTAGGCGACGTTGTACCAGCCCAGGAACCGGACGCCGAATTCCTCCTCATAACGCTTGACCTGGCGCGGAAACAGCTTGCGCATGAAGAACTTGAAAAATGGATCGCGGCCGCGCCTGACTGAAAAGAACGTGGCCAGAACGGGCACGGCATCGGGCTCCTGATCAGGGCGTTGGGACGACGCCTCGTGACAACGGCGGCCTATTGTTGCACGTCGAGCCGGCCGGTCAGTAGCTGACCACCCGATCAGCTCCCATGATCAACTCCACCAGCCGGTCCGGCGGCGCAAGCTCGACGCCATCCTCGGCCACCAGGTCCCGCGCCTTGGCCGACATGCCCGACGCGAAGAGCCGCGCACCGCTCTCCTTGAGCACCGACCAGTGTTCGCCGGCGTTGCCCGTTCCCAACCCCTGGACGGACCCGCGCGTCTCGGAATTGAGCATGTGTACGGCATCTCCGGCCACGAACACGTCGACGTCGTGACCCTGTTGGAGGGCAGTGCGCGCGACGAGCAGGCCCAGCGCCAGACGGGTTGCGTCCTGCGGAGCGGCTGCAATGTGGACCAGCAGGCGGGCCATGATGGAATCTCCTTTCAGCTCTTGCCGTGTTGATCATCGGCCCTGACGTCGCGTTCGCCGGCTGCCCGAGCCTCATCCTCGAGTTGGCCGACCGTGGGCCGTGCGCTCGTGCTGATCGGCCGTCGTCGCGACCGTCGGTCGACCGCTACCAGCCGCAGCAGGAAGATGGTCGTCTGGCCCACGAAGAGCAGCAGGACCAGGGACAGGATCAGCAGCGCGGCACTGAACCAGGGTGGGGCAACCAGCACGACGCTGATCGGCGTGGCCACGAGCAGGATGGCCAACATCACGATCTGGATCCAGAAGCACCCGAGACCGGGCCCGCGCGCCGGGTCGAGCGGCGCACCACGGTACTCGGGCATGCCTTTGGCAGGCGTCTTTTCGGGCCGGTCGGGAGTATCGGGCTGAGTCACTTGTGCGATGGTAGAGGTGGTCCGGCGGGTGCGCCTTCCGGGGGCAGGGCGTCGGCGTCGCAGGGAGGCTGAGCGATGGCGATCTGCAATGGGGTCGTGCACCTTCGTCGAGCCCGTGAAGACGACGCTCACGGAATGGCCGAGGTACATGTACGGACCTGGCAGCACGCGTACCGTGACCTCCTGCCGCCGGAAGTCCTGCGCGGCCTGCGCGTCGACGCCCGCGAGCGTTGGTGGGCGACGGAGATCCACACTGTCCCGCTCAACCGCCGACCATGGATCGCGGAAACCAACACCGACATCGGCGGCTTTGTGAGCGTTGGTCCGAGCCGCGACGCGCTGGCGTCGCCCAACACCGGCGAAATCTATGCCTTGTACGTGGCCCCTGAGTGCTGGGATCACGGCGTCGGGCGTAACCTGCTGGCTCACGGCCAGAAGGATCTGGCCGAGCATGGGTACAGCGAGGCCACGCTATGGGTTCTGGCAGACAACGTGCGCGCCAGGGCTTTCTACGAGGCGGCCGGGTGGCAGACGGACGGTACCGAGCGCACCGAGCGAATCGCCGACCACGAGATCCGCGAGGTTCGCTACCGGCGCTCGCTGGACTCGTCTCGCTTCTCCTGACGAGTGGTCGCCGCCAGCAGCGCCAGGACCGCCATCCGGATCGGAACGCCGTTGCGCACCTGCTCGAGGACGAGTGATCGCGGCCCGGTCGCCACCTCGCGCGTGACTTCCACGCCCTCGTTGATCGGGCCGGGATGCAGAAATCGTGCTGCCGGACCGGCCAACGCCATGCGCGCCTCGTCGATGCGATAGCGCCCGACGTACTCGCCAACCGACAGCGCGGCGCCGCTCATGCGCTCGCGCTGGATGCGCAGCGCCATCACTGCATCCGCCCCGGCCAGCGCCGCCGACAGGTCGTCGGTCACGAAGAGGCGGCCGGGCAGGCGCCGGGCCACGACGTCGAAGCCACGCAGCAGACCAGCCGGCCCGCAGACCGCGACATCGGCGCCGTCCGCCGTCAGCGTCCAGATGTTGGAGCGGGCGACGCGAGAGTGGAGCAGGTCCCCGACGATGACCACCTTTCGGCCTGTGAGACTGTCAGCTTTCAAGGCGCGGCGGAGGGTCAGCAGGTCGAGCAGGGCCTGCGTGGGGTGGGCGTGGGCACCGTCACCGGCATTGATCACGCTGCCCGGAAAGTGGCGTGCTGTCACCCACGGCGCACCCCAACGACGGTGGCGAATGACCAGCGAGCCGAAGCCCATCGCGCCAAGGTTGCGCGCCGTATCGGCGAGTGTCTCGCCCTTGACCATCGAACTGGCCGGTGGGTCGAGCACGAATGTCTCCGCCCCCAGGTTTCGGGCCGCGATCTCGAACGAGAGTCGGGTGCGTGTGGATGGCTCGGCGAACAGCAGCGCCACACGGTGACCGGGCAGCGAATCCGGTCCCGGACGCGCGCCGCTCGGGCGCTCGGCCAGCTGCTGGGCTCGATCGAGGATGAGGTCGAGGTCCGCCGACGTGAAGTCCTCGACGTCCAGCAGGTGGCGCCTGGTCCAGGTCATGACCCCGCGGCCTGGCCCCCTGTTCTGTCGATGACCACTTCGTCCTCTCCGCCGTCGACCTCGCCCAGGCGGACGCTGATCACTTCTTCGCGCGCGGTGGGCACGTTCTTGCCCACGTGGTCGGCGCGAATGGGCAACTCCCGGTGACCGCGATCGACCAGCACGGCAAGGCGCACTGCCCGGGGCCGGCCCAGGTCCACCAGCGCGTCCATCGCTGCCCTCACGGTACGGCCGGTGTAAAGTACGTCATCGACAATCACGACCGTCGTTTGTTCGAGCGGAAACGGCAGCTCGGTGCCCTTGACCACGGGCTGGCGGTCCTCTGGGGCGAGATCGTCGCGGTGAAAGCTGATGTCCAGCCGGCCGACCGGCAACTGCACCGACTCGTGGCTCGCGATCGCCTCAGCCAGGCGCTCGGCAAGGGGCACGCCGCGGCGCATGATTCCGACAAGCGCCAGGCCATCGGTTCCGCCGTGCTTCTCGACGATCTCGTGGCTGATACGAATCAGCGCGCGGCGAACATCGTCGGCGGTCATGATCTGACGACTCAAGCACGCTCCTCCCTGTGGCCAGCATAGCGCCCGAGCCGATCGGGGAGGCGGCCATCACCTCGGCCCCAGCGGCCGCAGGCGCAGCCCGCCATCGCCGTCCGGCCCCCAGGTCATCAGCCGCAGCTCGCCCTGCGGTTCCTCATCGGCCGGCGCGACCCATGCGACCCGGTGCAGGCCAAGGGTGAAGGCTCGCCGAGCGAGGCTCGGACCGAGGAGCGGCTGGTCATGCGCAAGAATGCCAGACGAGCGATCGACGGCGACGACCGCCAGCTGGCCCCACGATGCGCCCGGCACGTCGGCGATCCAGTATCCGAGGACCTGGCCGTCGGGCGACCAGCGAATCTGCCAGTCGTGGACCGGCCGGGCGACGGGGTCGCGGTCGGGCTCGATAGGCTCCATCAGCAGTTCGGTCGTACCGTCGCCCGGGCGGCCGGTCGCGAAGGGATCCATGTGCGACCACTCCCCGGAGTACAGGGCACCCGCCACCGGGGCGACCTCGTTGCCGCCCCACTGGAGGGACCCATGCCAGACCACGAGGGTCGTGCCCAGCGGGTTGATCGCCGGCAGCCACAGGTCTTCACCGCCAATCGCCGTCCGCTCCTCGCCGGTCAGCGGATCGATGACCACGGTCGTAACCTCCGGTCCAGCCTCTCCCTCAGTTGCCCCGTCGTCCGGACTTGCTACCCGGCTGACGACGACGCGTGATCCGGCCCATGAGGCGAAATACGATTGGTGGTCCGTGGTGAGCAGCCGGGCGCGTTCGTCACCCGCCCGCCACACGTAAACGTCTGGGCCGTGGCTGCGATCGGTCGGCATGGCGCTGAATGCGAGTGCGCTGCCGTCGGCCGACCACGCCGCCGGCGCGCCCACGCTGCGCACGTCCTCCAGGATGGCCAGGACTACCTCGCCCGCGACCGGCGATGGCAGCCCGTGATCCGTCGCTGCGCTCAGCGTGGCTGCGGCGGACACGACCGATGGCTCGGCGGAGGGCGCACTTGAGGCGGTGGGAGAGTCCTCCGGATCCAGCGGGACCTCCACCGGCACCGCTGTCGCTTCGGACGGTTCCACCGTCGCCTCGCCGGACGTCGGAGAGTCACCGGGCTCGATCGTCGGCTCGGGCAGCATCCCGGTCGCGTCCGCAGACGCGACCGGCGCGAGCGGCGTTTCCGTAGACAGAGGAACCGATTCGCCGGCAGCGAGCGTGGGTTCCAGCGTCGGATCAGCCGATACCTCGGGCGGCCCCTGTGGGCTCGGTTCATCGGCCGGCGTGGCGTCTGGGCGGACCGAGGCGGTGGCAACGGGTTGAGAGGTGTGTTGTGGCGCGTCAGCGGTCGGTGTCGGCGCGACGGGCGTTTGCGGGGCCGATGTGGCGGATGCCGTGGCTGCGGCCATGGCGGGCGCGTCCATGGGAATCGGCTGACCGAGCATGTCGGCCGGCATGACGGCAACTGCGATCACGTCGTCGCCGCTACTGTCACGGCCCTCGATGGCAAGCCGTCCGCCGTTCGGGCTCAGCGCCAGGTTGCTTGGTTGCATGTCCCGCGGGAGGGCTACCAGGGCACGCACATTGGTGTCGTAGTCGATGCAGTCGATCGCCGCGGCCGGGCAGACCCGGTCGACACGAGTCCGGTAAACCGTCAGCCCTTGCGCGCTCGAGCCGAGGAAGGCCAGGGCCTCCGGCGGCACGGCATAGGGCGTGGGTCGAACGCCCAACTGTGCGGTCGCGCCGGGCGTCTGGGGCAGTGCCACCGGACGCAGCTGCGTGCCGACGAGGCCGATCGACAGCCCAAGTGCCGCAACGGACGCTACCGCCGCCCCGCCGGCCAGAACGTGTCGCCGCTGCCTATCGGGCGAAGAGTAGCCGCCCTGCCGCGCAATCTCGCGATCCAGCGCCGCCGACGTACGCGCCCACATGTCACGCGGCGGTGACGGCGTTCGCCATGAGCGCAGCTGCTGGCGCTGCGCACGGTAGGCGTGCTCGGCAGCGCGGCAGCGTCCGCATTCGGCGAGGTGTCGCACCAGCTCGGCCGTCTCCGGCTCAGTCAACGTCAATTCGAGGCGGGCCGAAATCAGCTCTCGATAGCGCGCGTGATCCGTGCGACGGATCACCGATGACCCCTTCGCGGGCCACCGCGCCGTTGGCCGGTCGCCGGTGAGGGATCTGTGGGGCCGTGTGCCCGAGCACCATCGACGGCGCCTCGGGCACGCTCCACGGCGAGCGCCTGCCGAAGCGACTCGCGGGCACGGGTGAGCAGCGCGCGAGCGGCCACGTGGGACACGCCCAGTGCGTCGGCGAGCTCCACGCCGGTCAGCCCCTGCACCTCGGCCAGCATGAGCGCGTTGCGCTGGCGCTCGGGAATGACTGCCAGGGCACGCTCCATCTCACCCGAGAGCCGGCCCTGCAGAGCCAGTTCCTCGGCCGAAGGAGCGCTGCCGCGGCTCTCGCCTGTCCACGGCACGAAGCGGACTATCTTCCGGCGACGGAGCTCATCGAGCGCGGTCCGGCCGGCGATCTGGTACAGCCACGCCCGGGCGCGGTTGAAGTCGGCCAGCGAATCGAAGGCCCGATAGGCCTTCACGAATGTTTCCTGTGTCAGGTCGGCGGCCAGCTCGTCGTCGCGAAGCATTCGGCACAGATACCCGTAGATCTCGGTGTGGTGAGCCGCGTAGAGCTGTTCGATGCAGGCTCGGGCGGTTGCGCGGTCGTTCGTCATCGCGACCACTCCCCGCACATGGGATCCGACTGCCAGCCCCGGCGCACCAACTGCCGGTCACCCGGTGCTGGGGCACCGGGCTCGCGCCGAGAGGCGGCGCTGTCCGACATCTGTTGACGGTCGAAGCGGCTGCCGTGTGACGCGGGCGTTGACAGGCGGCACCGGCTGGCGCGTGGCCCAGCCATCAGCCGGCCATGTCCCGACCAAAAGACTCCCACGAGCGCGGGCCCGGTGCGGCCAGCCCTGCGGGTCGCCCGGTCCCGTCATCGCCGTCTCCACGTCCAAGCTCCAGCAGCTCCGTCACCGCCTCCTCCGGGCTGACCGGGTTGACGGGCAATCCCGTGCCCAGCTCAAGGCCTGCGATCTCACGCAGTCGGGGATGGATCTCCCAGTGCCAGTGGTACGTCTCCTCCACCCGCTCCTTCAGTGGCGCCGTGTGCAGCAGCAAGTTGTACGGCGGCCCACCCAGTGCGCCGAGGAGCCCCAGGACGCGCTGGAGCGTCGCGACGGCGCTGACCAGTTGGGCGTCCGTGGCCGTGGCGAAGTCGGCGGCGTGGTGCCGGGGCACGACCCACAGCTCGAATGGTGAGCGCGAAGCGTAGGGTGCGAAGCAGACGCTGGTGGCGTCCTCGAAGACGAGCCGCGCACCGTCCGTCACCTCGTCGCGCACGAGCCGGCAGAACGGGCAGACACCTTCGCGGATCAGGTACCGCGCCGCGCCGCCCAGCTCCTCGCCGATGCGATGCGGGATCTGCGGCAGGTCGTAGAAGTCGAGGCACAGGTGGTCGGTGCGAGCGCCGGCCTGGCGGCCCCAGTTCTGGACAACCTGGATGTACTCGGTCGCGCCCGCCTCGCGAGCTGCAGAGATCTGCTCCCGTGCGCGAGCCAGCATCTCGAAGGCGATCTGCGGGCTGGTGGTGCTGAACGGCTCGTGGTGACCGCCGGGGGCAACGATCGTCTGCCACGAGCCGGTGTCGCCGACCAGCCCAAGCTCCGGGGCACGCTGCTCCAGGCCGTTCTCACGTGCCTCCCGCTCCGTGCCGGCAACCGTGAAGGCGCGCGGCTTCAACATACGCACCCTGACACCGTCACCCGGAGCCCGACAGTTGGCACATTCGGCGGGCGTCTGGCCGATGAACTTGGCCGGTCGATGAAAGCGGGCGCGGTCGAATTCGCGATCCACGACGACGGCGACCCACCAGCCGGTGATGCTGTCCTTCCGCAACTCGAACAGCCCGCGCGACATGGGCTTTCCTACACCGCCGCCGGGGCCGCGACCGTGGGGCGTGCAGCTGCGTCCGCGGCCGCGGCGAGCCTCATCGAGAAGGCGGCCGCGAAATGGCCCGCCGCCAGCTCGACGCTGGCGGTGGAGGGCTGCGAGTTCCCGTGCGTCCAGCCGGCCTCTCGGGCAATCGAGGTCACGTCGGCTTCGGGCATGCCGCATGGATCGATGAGCTCGAAGTCGGAAAGCTGGGTGGTGACGTTGAGGGCGATGCCGTGGTACGTCACGCCGCGCTCCACGCGCAGGCCCAGCGCGCCCAGCTTCCGTGGCCGCGCGGCATCAGGGTCGCACCAGCAGCCGGGGTAGCCGGGTCTCTGTCCGGCGTGGACGCCGTAAGCCGCCGCCGTGTCGGCCATCGTGCCTTCCAGGGCCCGCACGAAGGGGCGGAGCAACACGCCGCGCTGGGCGAGGGCGACGATGGGATACGCCACCAGCTGACCAGGGCCGTGGTACGTGACCTCGCCACCGCGCTCCACGCGGATGATCTCTATCCCCCGGCGTTGCAGCTCGTCGGAAGCCGCGCGGACGTGGGCCGGATCCGACTGCCGGCCCAGTGTCAGGACCGGCGGGTGCTCGAGCAGCAGTAACTGATCGGCGACGGCATCAGCTGCGCGGGCCCGGACGAGCTCATGCTGCAGCTGCCATGCCTCGCGATAACGGATGCGTCCCAGCCAGCGGACCTCGAGTCCCATTGGCGGCACGATAACAGGGGCTGCTGTTCAGGCAGTTGCGCGAGCTGGCCGCCGGAGCCGGCGGCCAGCCGGCTGCGTCAAGCGGCGTCGACCATCGGCTTGACCTCGCCGATGAAGCGCTCGATGGTCTCGTCGTCGAAGGGCGCGGCGAGCTCCGCTATGGCCGCCTCGAAGCCGAGCTCGCGGGCCTCGATCAGGCGCTGGGCAACCTGCTCGGGCGTGCCCACCCAGAACGTCGCGTCGTTTTCCACGTGTGACATGGGCGTCTGGTTGTGCTCCATCTGGGCACGCCAGACGCGCTGGGCATCGGCCTCGCTGTCGCGGATGACCGGCTTGCAGCCGAGCGTCTTCTCGATCTCCGACGGATCGCGGCCGACGTCGGCGCAGTGCTGCTCGAGCACGGCGACCTTGTGGCGCAGGAATTCAGTCGTACCCATGCCGTTCCACATGTCGGCATAGCGCGCAACCGTGCGCAGTGTCTTGCGCTCGCCCGAGCCGCCGATCATGATCGGCAGCTGCTTCTGCAGTGGCAACGGCTCCTGCCGCAAGTCGTGGAAGGAGTAGCGGCCGCCCTGCGGTGATGTGACCGTTTCGCCGCGGAGCAGCGCGCGCACCGCGCCCGCCGCTTCATCCAGCCACATCAGGCGCTCGCCCGGGCTTTGCCCGAAATCGATGCCGTGGGCCGTGTGTTCGTACTCGAACCAGGCCCCGCCCAGGCCGGCAATGGCCCGCCCGCCACTGATGTGGTCGATGGTCGTGGCCAGCTTGGCCACGAGGCCGGGATTGCGGAAGGTGTTGGCGCCGACGAGCAGCCCCAGTCGAGTGCGCGAGGTCACCTTCGCCCACGCCGCGATGGTCGCGTAGCCCTCGAAGATGGACTGCTGCGGCTCACCGAAGATGGCGTGAACGTGGTCCCACGCCCACAGATGGGCATACCCCAGCTCGTCGACGCGGCGCGCCGCATTCTCCAGTGCCGGCCAGTCCGTGGCCTGGCTCCAGAGCAGTATTCCAAGGCGAAAGTCGGTCATGTCGGCAATCCTAGCCGACAGGCGCCGTACCGGCCGCCCAGCCGGGGCGCTACGGCCGGCGCCCAGCTAACGGCCGTTGTGGTCCAGCTGCTGGCGCACCCCGCGGGCCGCCTCGCCGATGCCGTTCGAGAGTCGGATCGCCTGTGTGTCGCCCGGCAGCGCGCCCAGGCCTGCACCGCCGACCATCCAGGTGACCGCCGGCAGCTCGGCACGAACAAGGTCAATGACGCTCGCCGCTGCCTCCGCGTCGGCGTTGGTCGGCACGGCCATGACGGCCAGGCGAATGCCCGTCTGATCGAGTGCCTCGAGCCAGCTACGGGCCGGAACGTCCGCCCCCACGTACAGCACTCCGATGCTCATTCGGCGGGCCGCTACGCCAAACGCCAGGGCGCCCAGATCGTGGCGAGCACCGGGCGGGAGGCCGACGACCACGTCGTAGCCCGGTCCCGGGCGGGCAGCCGCATCGAATAGCATTGACAGCCGGCGCACCACGTGGTGGCTGGCGGCGTGCTCGGCGGCGACGTCAACCTGGCCCATCTCCCAGCGGCGGCCGACCTCGCGCAGCGCCGGAAAGACGACGGCCTCCATGGCCCATTCGAACGTGCCCCGTGCGAACGTCTCGTCCATTACTGCGCCCAGAGACCCTGAATCGAACGGCGCCACCGCCGATACGAAGTCATCGATCAAGCGGCCGACAACTGACTTCTCGGTTGATGATCCGGGCGCATCGAGGCCGGCTAACAGCTCAACGTCGCCGGCGCGCCCTGCCAGCACTTCGAGTG
>Ga0136624_1000630_pt1 | contig 13884 bp, 17 predicted proteins | sample AntDrymUQ4692206_2_FD_104802 | JGI IMG/M metagenome (GOLD analysis project Ga0136624, IMG submission 104802) | Polar desert sand microbial communities from Dry Valleys, Antarctica - metaG UQ469 (22.06) | ecosystem: Environmental > Terrestrial > Soil > Desert | place: Antarctica: Dry Valley... | reverse complement strand
TCGGCGGCGCGCTGTGGTCGGCCGTCAGGCTTGCGCGCCAACGTCAGCCCCGGCTCAAGCGGCTTGCTGTGGCCAATCTGCTCATCGCGCTGGGGACCACGGTCGTCGCCGTCGCAAGCGAGATTGCCCGGATCGCGACGGGACCAACAGAGGATCTCGTGTTCGCGGTTGGTTTGTTCGTCGGCGTCAGTGTGATGTTCGCCGGTTTCCTCAAGACCCGATCGCCAAGACCGAGCTCGTGACGCTGGAGCTGCGCGACGGCTGGTATCTGATGTCTACGGCCGACCTCGAGTTGGAGTTGAGGCGCTGGCGTTCGCCCGAGGAGCTGCTTCCTGCATCGGGGGCCGAACCTCTGAGCATCGAGCAGGCGATCGCCTTCCGGGATGCCGGCAACCTCCCCGACGAGCACGACAGGACGCTGCGGCTCGTCTTCCGAATCGAAGACACAAAGGATCTGGCCAACCTGGATGCTCGCAGGATCTCGTTCGAACCCGACTATCACGAGGCGCCGAGGTGGCGCACGGAGGGGTCGCGTCCGATCAACGTCGTTCCCCTTCGCCGTTTTGACGTGCGACCTGTGACCACGTCCGCGTGGTGGGAGGAACCTGCACTCAAAGCCCTCGAGCAAGAGTTCCAAACGAGTGGAACCGCAGCAGGAGTGCGCGTTCCCGGCGAGTATCGCGGCTTCGTCTTCAAGACCATCCTCACTCTTCAAGCGCAGTCCCGAGAGGTGAGCCCGCGCACGATCGCGGAATCGATCGCCCGGTGGTTGCCGGAGGCGGATGCGCGCCGCGTCGCGAGGTCACTTGCCGAGGCGAACCGCTAGGTCTTTCTGTTCGTCCGGCTCGCGCTGGGTACGCGCCCTGTACAGAGACCAGACCAGAATGCATACGAGGAGGTCGGAATGTCTTCCATCGAAGAATCCGTCGAAGTGGCGGTTCCGGTTCGCGCCGCGTACAACCAGTGGACTCAGTTCGAGGATTTCCCCCGGTTCATGGACGGGGTTGACTCGATCACGCAGAGCAGCGACACCAAGACGCACTGGGTGACGTCGATCGGCGGCAAGAAGAAGGAGTTCGACGCGGAGATCACCGAGCAGATTCCGGACGAGAGAGTTGCTTGGCGCACGCTCGAGGGGCCGAAGCAGGCCGGTGTCGTGACCTTCCATCGTCTCGGCGACAACGAGACGAAGATCATGCTTCAAATGGATTTCGAGCCCGAGGGTGTCGTCGAGAAGGCCGGTGACGCACTCGGCATCGTGAAGTCACGCACCAAGGGCGACCTGAAGCGCTTCAAGGACTTCATCGAGACGCGCGACGGCGCCGAGACGGGCGCGTGGCGCGGGGAAGTCGACCAGAATAAGAAGACCTAACGCCTACGTCAGGTGCACGGGGGAGTCCTGCGAGGCTCCCCTTTTGCGCGTGACCAACGCAGCCGACGACATGTGGCAGCCTCACAGGATGGCGACGCCTAAGACCTCATCGGCTGCAACGGGGCGACGATTGCCCGTGCCGGAACTCGCCCTCATCGGTATCGCCGCCGTGTGGGGACTGACCTTCACCATGGTGCAGGACGCAATCGCCGACATACCCGTGATGACCTTTCTGGCCTACCGGTTCCTTCCTGCGTCGTTGATCGTTGCGTTCATCTTTCGTTCGGAGGTGCGCGTCTTGACTGGGACGGCGCTGCGGTCTGGGTGCATCATGGGCGTCTTTCTCACCACCGGCTACATCTTCCAGACCGTCGGTTTGCTCTACACGACTGCGTCGAACGCAGGCTTCATCACCGGCATGTTCGTCGTGCTGACGCCACTCTTCGGGATGATCTTTCTTCGCCAGAGGGCAGGCTGGTACGCATGGGTGGCGGCGGCGGTGTCGGCGTTCGGCCTCTACCTGCTGTCCGGGGTCGGAGGCGGAGATCTGTTCGGAGATTCGCTTGTGTTCGGCTGTGCATGCTCGTTCGCGTTTCATATCCTGGCAACCGACCGGGCGATCAAGAAACATCACATCGGAGTACTGCTCGCCGTGCAACTGGGTGTAGCGGGAGTCTTCAGCCTGATCGTTGCCACGGTCATGGGTGATCTCGCGGTGCCGCGCGGAGTGACGGTGTGGAGTGCGCTGGCCCTCACGTCGCTGGTCGCCAGCGCCCTCGGTTTCTTCGTGCAGAGCTACGCGCAGCGCCATGCCCCCCCGGCACGAACCGCGGTCATCCTCGCGAGCGAGCCCGCCTTCGCCGGGCTGTTCGCTTTCGTGATCGCGCAGGAACGCTTCACCGCGTTCGACTGGGCGGGGGCCCTTCTGATTCTCGGAGCGATCGTGTTCGTGGAGCTTGCGACCTACCTCAGCGCGTCGCGCCCACTTCCCGAAAGCTGACCATTCGCCCCGGAGAGACGTCGATCATGTGCCGGTGGGCAATGGTTCGAAGGCTGCCTTGACTATCGAACATATGTTCGATATTATGGGCGGATCATGGCGGCAGACCGGCTCTTCGAGCTTCGGCGCAGGACCTTCGATACTCCGCAGTTCCGAGGCATCACGTTCATAGAGTCCGAGGCCAAATCGATCATTAACCACGTCCCAGGCGATCGCCTGCCGTTCAACTACACGATCAACCCCTACAGGGGCTGCAGTCACGCGTGCAGTTTTTGTTTTGCTCGCACGACTCACACCTTCATGGACATGAACGCGGGTCGAGATTTCGAGACCAAGATCGTCGTCAAGGTCAATGCACCCGAGTTGTTGCGCGCGGAGTTGCGCGCTCGCAAGTGGAAGGGCGACCACATTGCCATGGGCACGGCCACAGACCCTTACCAGCGCGCCGAAGGTCGCTACAAGCTCATGGCTCGGATTATCGAGACGCTGACCGAGTTCCGCAACCCGTTCTCCATCCTCACCAAGGGCACCCTGATCATGCGCGACATCGAGTTGCTGCAGAGCGCGGCCGAGGTCACCGACGTCTCGACCGCGTTGTCGATCGCGACCTTCGACGACGATGCCTGGGCCCGTAGCGAGCCCGGAACGCCTCATCCCCGCAAACGGATGGAGGTCGTGCGGCGCCTGAACGAAGCAGGCATTCCCTGCGGCGTGATGCTTGCGCCGATACTTCCCGGCATCACCGACCGGCCCGAGCAACTGCGCCCCGTCGTCGAAGCGGCCTTCGAGGCCGGCGCCACCCATGTGTCACCGATCCTGCTTCACCTTCGCCCGGGCGTGAAGGAGGAGTACATGGGCTGGCTCGAACGGGAATACCCCGACCTCGTTCCCAAGTACATGTCGATGTACAACCGGCGCTCCTACGCGCACGAAAGCGATCGCAAGGCGCTGGCCCGGACGGTCCAGGACATCAAGGCGGCGACGCCCCGCGCCGAACCGCGACCGCGCTCGAGCCGGTCTCAGTGGCGTAGACCGAACCAGTCTCCTGTCCCGAGGGCGCGCAGCGAGCAGATGACGTTGCTCTAACAAGTTCGGCTCTGCGTGGATTACTTGAGTCCACCCTCCTCACCGGAGGCGATTGTCGGGCGCGGTGCGCGCTGAGCGCGCGTGGTTCCCAACTATCGAGTGACCTCGAGCGCCCTGCGAGGGATGCTGCCGTCTAGACCATTTGCGGCGAGCGCAGGCGCGCCACGCGCTCCTCGACGGGAGGGTGCGTCGAGAACAGCTTGGCGAAGCTCGACTGCTTGCTCCCGGTCAGCGGGCTCACGATAAAGGCGTGCTCCTGCGCCGGGTTGACGTTCATCGGGATGCGCTTCGACGTCGTGTGCAGCTTCTCGAGCGCTCGAGCGAGGCCCTCGCCCGACCCGGCGATGCCCGCACCTACGCGATCGGCTTCGAACTCCCTCGAGCGCGACACGGCCATCTGCAGTACGGCCGCCGCGATAGGGGCCAGCAAGGCCAGCGCAAGCGCTCCGAGCGGGTTGCCGCCCTCGTCGTCGCTCCCACCGAACATCGCGCCCCACATCAGCATGCGCGCGCTGAAGGTGATGCCCATGGCGACCGCGGCCGCGACCGAGCCGATGAGGATGTCCCGGTTGCGGATGTGAGCGAGCTCATGGGCGATGACGCCTCGCAGCTCGTTCTCGTCGAGGATCTCAGTGATGCCTTGGGTCACTGCGACGACTGCTTTGCGGTCGTTGCGACCGGTGGCGAACGCGTTGGGCTGTTGTTCCGGCGTGATGTAGAGGCGGGGCATCGGCATGTTGGCGGAGGCGGTGAGCTCGCGCACCATGCGGTAGATGTGGGGCGCTCGGGCCTCTTCGAGCGGCTCCGCCCGCGTCGCCTTGATAGCGAGCTTGTCGGAGAACCAGTAGGAGCCGCCGGCAAACAAGAGACCGAGCAGCAGTCCGATTGTGGCTCCCCCGCTTCCACCGAAGAGCTGACCGGCGCCGATCAGAAGACCACCGAGGGCAGCGAGGAGTATGGCTGTCTTGAACGTGTTCCTAATCATGCTTCCATTATGAGATATGCGAAGAGGTAAAGATGCCGTAAGCGGATGGGAGCTCGAGGTCTACGAGCGGGATCTCGCCCTGACCGAGACCTTCACCATCGCGACCGTGTCCTGGGACGTCGCGACCAACATCTTCGTGCGGGTTCGATACGGGGGCGAGGAGGGCATCGGCGAGGTCTCCCCCGACCAGCGGGCTGGTGACTCGCCGGCGGCGACGCTCGAAGCTCTGAGTCGCATCGACCCCGAGGGCCTCGGCGACCCCTTCGATCTCGAGGCCATCCTCGAGCAACTGCCCGCAAGCCCGGCCCGCTGCGCCCTGGACATCGCCCTCCACGACCTCGCGGGCCAACTCGCGGAATTGTCCGTGGCCCAGCTCCTTGGCGTGGCCGGACGCCGCATCCCGCCGACCTCGGTGACGGTTCCGATCGCCGGCGTCGACGCGATGGTGGCCCGGGCGCAGCGTCTCGGCGACCATCCCTGTCTTAAGTTGAAGGTCGGCTTCGACGGCGACGTCGACGTCGTGGCCGCCATTCGCGGGCGCTACTCGGGGCGGATTCGCGTCGACGCAAATGAGGGCTGGAGCGCGGACGAGGCGATCGAACGGCTCCGGGCGCTCGAGCGCTTCGACATCGAGTTGTGCGAGCAGCCGATCCCACGCGGCAACTTCGACGACCTAACGCGGGTGACCGAAGCGACGTCGATCCCTGTGTTCGCAGACGAGGACGTGACCACCTCCGAGGACGTCGCGCGTCTCAGCGGGGTCGTCGACGGTGTCAACCTCAAGCTGCGCAAGACCGGAGGTATTCGGGAGGCCTTGCGGGCCATTGCGACCGCTCGCGCCGTGGGTCTGAAGCTCATGCTGGGATGTGATCTCACTTCGGGGGTGAGTGCCACCGCGGAGGCTTCGGTCGCCGCACTGGTCGACCACGTCGACATCGACGGCCCCTTGTTGCTGGCGGAGGATCCGCACCCGGGGGTCGGCTACGACCGAGGCGTCGTGTCGCTTCCAAGGGGGCCGGGTTTGGGGGTTCGGCGGTGAGATCGTGGCTGGTGCTCACCGACGGCTACCTGACCGCGCGCAACGCCAAGACCGCACACGGGGTCATTCACTTCTCGCCCGACCGCATCGCAGCCGTGATCGATTCCGAACACGCCGGCGCGAATCTGATCGAGGTGCTGCCCGAGCTGGGGCGCAGCGCGCCGATCGTCGCCTCGGTCGGTGAAGGGCTGGCGCATGAGCCCACGTCGCTGCTGCTCGGTGTCGCCACGCCCGGTGGATGGATGCCCGACCACTGGCGCGCCTGGATCGCCGAATCGATCGATGCGGGACTCGAGATAGCCAACGGCCTGCACACTCTCCTGGCCGACGATGAGGCTCTTGTGGCGCAGGCGGAGGAGCGCGGCGTCCGTCTCTGGGATGTGCGCGTTCCACCCGAAGATATTCCGTTGTTCTCAGGCAAGAGTCTCGAGGTGCCGCAAAGAATCGTGCTCACGGTGGGCAGCGACTGTGCGGTCGGCAAGATGACGGCGTCTTTGGAGCTTGCACGTGCAGGACTCGAGCAGGGCGTGAGAACCGAGTTCGTCGCGACCGGTCAGACCGGGATCCTCATCGCAGGGCGCGGCATCGCAGTCGATCGAGTCATCTCCGACTTCACGGCCGGAGCGGCCGAGCAGCTCGTCTGCGAGGCGAGTCCCGAAGCAGAGGTGCTCATCGTGGAGGGCCAGGGAAGCCTGTGGCATCCGGCTTACTCCGGCGTAACCCTGGGCTTGTTGCACGGCTCGGCCCCCGAAGTCCTAGTTCTCTGCCACCAGGCGGGGCGCACCGCAATCGAGGAGCCACCGTTCACCAAGCTGCCACGCCTGAACGAAATGATCGCGACCTACGAGGCGATGGCGAGACCTCTTCGTCCTGCTCCGGTGGCCTGTGTCGCCGTCAACACACGCGGGCTGGACGACGCCGCCGCGCGCGCGAGCCTGACGGAGATCGAGGACGACACCGGACTTCCGACGGGAGACGTCATGCGCGGCGACGCCCCGAGGCTGTGGGACGCGGTACGTGGGGCGCTCGACTGACTGGCTCGCTTATGAAGGCCGCGCCCTACACGTATCCGGTGGCGACGGTCTTGTGCACGCTTACGGCGAGGCGCCAGGTCGACAGGGGAACGGCGGCGACGCGCCACAACACGACACTCAGCACCGCGTTGACGACGGCGAGAACCGGTTGTTGCCAGCCCACGACGAACTGGGCCAGGATGGCGTCGACCAGGAAGTAGGCGGAACTAAAGGCGAAGAAGGTCGCCAGAACCGCCAGGAACGGAGGTTTGTAAACGAAGCGCATGGCATAGCGAGAGCGCAGTGTCTCGGGGCATGCTTCGAGGGCTCCGACCGCACCGTCGTAACTGTCGTGGTCCTGCATCGGCCTCCGCCACGGGTCGACCATCCGGACGACCGCCCAGCGGATGCCGTTGCGATGCACCAGCGCGTAGACGATCCCACCGAGCACGAGTCCGGCGAGCACCAGGGCGGGCCAGCCTAGTCCGAGGCCCCCGATCTGACCCTGCGCCGAGAAGCCTCTGGTCTGGCCGTAGGTAGCGGGGGAGAGCAAACCGATGACCCCCAGCACGACGACTCCGGTAACGAAGCTGTTCTGAAAGCAGTGTCCCGAGAAGGTTGTGCGGTTCAGTCGCCGGGGTCGCCCCAGCTTCGTCCACTTCACCGCGTCTGAATAAGCGCCTTGGGCCCGTCTCACCATGATCTCAATTTAGCGGCCCGCCGCGTAAATAGCCGACGCTCTCGGTGCCGGCGTCGCTTACGCGGCAGGAGCCTTAGTGCGCGCTGATGCGGTAACTGCAGTGGTGTTCGCCGGCGACCATGTGGGACACGCGCTCGATGGCTGCGTCGGGAATGACCGCCCGTATGAACTCGATCTCGCTGCTGCATGCTTGCCCGTAGCGCATCGCCACTCCGAAGATGGCGCAGTTGTGCTCGGTGACGAGCCAGGTGCCGTCGTTGAGCTTGGTGTAGTCGGCGAGGTACCCGTCCTCGTCGAGGATCTTGGCGAGTTCGGCAACTCGATCGGGAAGCTCCTTGGACTCCATGCGCGCCCTGCCGCGCTCGATTCGACGCTCCCTACGTTTCGCGAAGATGGCCTCGAGGAGCGCAGGGTCCGCGTCCTCTACGTACTCGAGAAGCTCGTTCGTGATCTCGGCGTAGGCGCGCGGGTAGAGGGCATCTGCGGCCGCGGTCAGTCGATAGACGTAGCGAGGACGCCCGGGTCCCGATCTGATCTCGTCGAAGGCGACGAGCCCGTCGCGCTGGAGCCCGCTGAGCTGCTGGCGCGTCCCCGACACCGTTATCTGGAGGACCACGGCGAGCTCGTCGGCGGTGAGCTCCCCCCTCTTCTTGAGCGTGTTGAGAAGGGCTCGCTTGGTTACGGGAAGCGACACGAGCGCGGGGTGAGCGGCCGGGGACATTAGCCCCATAGTAGCGACGCCCGGGTCTTCTGACAATAAAAACAGAATCTTCTTGTTTTTCTCCGGGAAGGACGCTATTCTGCATTGAGAGCTGACCGAGGAGGATCCCGCCGTGCCGACCGCCATCGTTACCGGAGCATCCCGCGGGCTGGGCTTGGAGCTCGCCCGCTCACTCGCTCGGCGGGACTGGGCGCTCGTGATCGACGCCCGTCGTCCGGGTCCGCTCGAGGCCGCGCGCGCAGAGCTGGCCGAGTTGACGACCGTGGCCGCCGTCCCCGGTGACGTCGCCGACGAGGCGCACCTGACCAGGCTCGTCGAGGCAGCCGGAGAGCTTGACGATATCCTTGCACTGGTAAACAACGCGAGCGTCCTCGGACCCAGTCCGCAGCCCGCACTGGCCGACTACGACCTCGCGTCGCTGCGTGAGTCTACGAGGCCAACCTCTTCGCTCCTTTCCGGCTGGCGCAGCTGGCGCTCCCGCATCTCGCCGAGGACGCCGCCATCGTCAACGTCACCTCCGATGCAGCAGTCGAGCCCTACGAAGGTTGGGGGGGTTACGGATCGTCGAAGGCGGCGCTCGAGCAACTCAGCAACATCCTCGCGGTCGAACATCCCAAGCTACGCGTCTACTGGGTGGACCCCGGCGACATGCGGACGCAGATGCACCAGGACGCCTTCCCCGGGGAGGACATCTCCGACCGGCCCCCTCCCTCCGTCGTAGCGCCGGCCTTCATGGCGCTGCTCGAAGGCGACTTGCCGAGCGGTCGCTACCGCGCCGCCGACGTCGAGACGACCGAGGGAGTGCCGGCGTGAACCGGAAGTCGTGATGAACGCGCCCGCCGCGCAGCTCGATGGTGGGGAGTTCAGCTTCGAGTTGCCCGAGTCGCTCGTCGCTCTCGATCCTCCAGAGGAGCGGGGGCGCGATCGTGACGACGTTCGTCTGCTGCGATCGTCCCTGGCGGACGGCGCCGTCACGCACCATCGCTTCGACGAGCTTCCCGTTCTGCTCGGGCCGGGAGACGTCGTGGTGATCAACACATCGGCGACGTTGCCCGCCGCTCTTCCCGCGATCGCCCGTGACGGACGACTGCTGCGGCTTCACCTATCGACGCACCTGCCCGGTGACCTCTGGATCGTCGAGCTGAGGCTGCCCTCTCCATCCGGCCCCCAGCCGTTCGTCGATGTGACGATCCGCGACCTGGTGCTCCCCGACGGCGGCACCGCTCGGTTGGTTGCGACTTACGCAATCGATCGCAGGATCGCAGTGTCCAACCGGCTCTGGCTCGCGGAGCTATCTCTCCCGGACGAGCTGCATCGCTATCTCGAGGTCCATGGCTCGCCCATCACCTACGGCCCTCGGACCCATTCGCTCGATCGCTACCAGAACGTCTTTGCGACCGAGCCGGGTAGCGCCGAGATGCCGAGTGCAGGGCGTGCCTTCAGTCACAGGTTGTTGACAAGCCTCGTTGCGGGTGGCGTCGAGGTCGCACCGCTATTGCTCCACACGGGGGTCTCGTCGCCCGAGGCGCACGAGCCCCCCTTCGAGGAGTTCTACCGGGTGCCGGCGGCAACGGCGCGAAGGATCAGCGCGGCGCGCCTCGCCGGGAGGCGCGTGGTCGCGGTCGGCACTACGGTCGTGCGCGCCATCGAATCGGTCGCGGGCGACGACGGCACGGTTCACCCCGGCGAGGGCTGGACCCGCCTGGTCGTCTCACCGCGGAGCGGTGTCCGAGCCGTCGACGGACTCCTCACCGGCTGGCACGAACCACGTTCTTCTCACCTCTCCATGATCGAGGCGATCGCAGGGCCACCCGTCCTGCGACGGGCCTATCAGGCGGCGCTCGAGCGCCGCTATCTGTGGCACGAGTTTGGCGACCTGCATCTGCTCTTGTGAGAGTCCCCCGCACCACTTAGCAGAGCGGGTCGCCGAGCTCTGCCGCTCACATCGAGAGGGCGTCATCGGTTAGACCAGATGTGATGATGACCGCTGTGGGCCTGCCGCCGTTCTGGCGCCTCGTCGAAGACCATACGGACGAACTGCTGCGCCACGCTCGCCGGCTCGTCGGCAACGACGCCGAGGACGTGGTGCAGGAGGCGTTCCTGCGGGGCCTTCGCTCCTATCCCCGCTTGAAGAACGGAGATCATCTTCGAGCATGGCTCTTTCGGATCACCACAACGACGGCGTTCGATCATTCGAGTACACGACGAGAGATTCCCACGGCCGAGTTAGAGGGCGGTGCGATCGAACCGACTTACGACGACGGCAGCTTCGAGGCCATCATCGATGAGCTCAGCGAGGCCAACCGTGCTGCGATTCGTCTTCGGTTCGTCGACGACCTCGATTACGACGCCATAGCGCAGAAGTTGGGCTGCACTAACGGGGCCGCCCGCCGTCGCGTGTCCACCGCGATCGGATCACTGAGGGAGAAATTGATATGAGCCCCACCGAACAGTTCCTGCAGCGTCTGGCGGCGGCCGCGGTCGAGAAGGGCCTCACCGACGTGACCTACGACTTCGTAGGAACGACAATCGGCCGCTTGCTGGTCGCAACCACGGAGCGCGGCGTTTGCCGCGTGTCGTTTCAGCAGGAGGACGAGGGGGCCGTGCTGGATGAGCTCGCCGGGAAGCTCGGGGGTCGCGTGGTTCGCTCGGCGTCGGCCACGAAGCGCGTCAGGGACGCTCTGGCGAGCTACCTGGAGGGGGACGAGGTCGATCTCGACTTCCCCGTCGATCTCACCCTGACCCAGTCGAAGTTCAGGCGCACGGTGCTCGAGCATCTCCAGAGAGTCGAGCGCGGTCGGGTCGTCACCTACGGCGAGCTCGCTCTCCAAAGCGGGACGCCCAGAGCGGCGCGCGCCGTGGGGACCGCCTGCGCCACCAATCCGGTGCCCGTCATCGTTCCTTGCCACCGCGTGCTCCCGTCGAGCGGAGGGGTCGGCAACTACGGAGGGGGGGCCGGGCGGAAGCGCTTCCTGCTCGAGCTCGAAGGCGTGCTCCCTCTGCACTCCTGACTTGCGATTCTTAGGCAGAAGGTGCTGCAGACCGCACTATTCACCCTCGAACCTTAGTTTCTTCAGAACTTTATGAATGAGGAATCGAATCCACTTCCGATCAGGTTGTCTAGAGACATGAACGTCAAACTTCAGCGCGCCGACAAGACTGCGCCCGCCTGGCTCGTGTGGTCGGCCCTCTGGGTCGTCTACCTCGTGTGGGGATCGACCTATCTCGCGATCCGCGTTGTCGTCGAGACGGTGCCCCCGCTGATTGCCGGTGGGGCCCGTTTCGTCGCGGCAGGGGCGATCATGCAACTCGTGCTCATGGTGCGCCGGGGCGCAAAGGGAGTGGCGGTGACGGGCAAGGAGATCCTCGCCTGCACTCTGGTCGGCGGCGCACTGCTTCTCGGCGGCAACGGACTCGTGATGGTCGCCGAGCAGTCCATCCCCTCAGGTCTGGCGGCTCTCGTGGTGGCCGCGGTTCCGCTGTGGGTCGTGGTCCTGCGCTCCATGTTCGGAGATAGAGCTCCCCGAGCGACGCTTATCAGCGTGGTGGTCGGCTTCATCGGCGTCGGCGTGCTTGTGCTGCCCGGATCGGCGAACGGCGACGCTTCGACCGCAGGGATCCTGACCGTGGTGCTCGCATCTTCGTTCTGGGCGGCGGGGTCGTTCTTCTCGAAGCGGCTGCCGCTACCGGACGACCCGTTCACCTCGACCACGATCCAGATGTTGTGCGGGGGTCTCCTCTGCATCGTCGTAGGGCTTCTTGCGGGCGAGGGCGGTCGCCTGAACCTCGAGGCCATCTCCACCTCCTCGATCGTGGCGCTTGTCTATCTCGTGATCGCGGGCTCCCTCCTTGCTTTCACGGCCTACACGTGGCTGCTGCAGCACGCCCCGATCTCGAAGGTCGCCACCTACGCGTACGTCAACCCTGTCGTGGCGATCTTTCTCGGATGGGCGTTGCTCGACGAGCCGGTGACGGTTGCAATCGCGATCGGAGCGACGATCATCGTGTCCTCGGTCGCCTACATCGTGCGCCGCGAGTCGAAACCCGCGCCCGAGGTCGCCGAGCTTCCACCCGAACCCGTGGCGCAGGGAGCTTCGCGCTAACGGCACTTCGGGTGCACACGGCTGCGGTCAGTGCGCAGGTGACCGCTTGATCACCCACCAACCCAGTGCGGCCACACCCACGACACCGAGAGCGGCGCGCGCGCTCGAGACCCAGGTCATCTCGGGACGGCGCCACTCAGGCAGACGAGAACGCAGCGTCACGGGATTGCGGAAGGTTTCGATCCGCCAGCCGCGCTCGAGAGCGGTCTTTCGAAGGTCCTTGTCCGGGTTTACCGCGACGGGGTTGCCCACCGTCTCAAGCATCGGAAGGTCCGTGCAGGAGTCGCTGTAGGCGAACGAGTTGTCCAGATCGATGCCGAGCTCCGCCGCCAGTGCCTTCATGGCCGTGGTCTTGTTGGGTCCATAAGCATAGAAGTCGAGCTCTCCCGTGTACTTGCCGTCGACTATCCGAGTTCTCGTGGAGATGTAGTGGTTGATCCGCAGCATGCGCGCCAGCGGTTCGACGATCTCCTCGGGAGAAAGAGGACACGATGCACACGAGTCGGCCCGCGGCGTGATGGTCGTGGAGCAGCTCCAGGGCCTCGGCGAAGATCAAAGGAGAGATGATGTCTTCGAGCACTTCGCTGACGACGCTCTTGATCTTGTCGACCTCCCAGCCCTCAGTGAGCCGGGCGGCCTCCGCCCTCATCCGTTCCATCTTCTCTTCGTCCGTGCCCATCAACTGGAACATGAGCTGGGCGTAAACTGCCTTGCCGAGCAGGGGCCTGCTGATCATGCCCTGGCGAAAGAAGCTCCGCCCCAGGGCGAGGGGGCCTGATTTGGCGATGATGGTCTTGTCGAGATCGAAAAAGGCAGCTTCCAACAGTCACTTCCCTCCGGGTACCACGGGGGTGCATTCCTCGAAGAGCTCGCCGCACCATTGTCGCGCCTTACTCATCTGATGCTCGGAGGCTGTGACGCACGTCACAGTTTGTTCATCGCAATGAGGTCATGGTTGATGAATGCACGTCGCCGTGGTGAGCGCCGATCCGACCACTCGCCTCGAGGCTGCGCGCGCGTTTGACGATGCGCCCCCCGAGTGGTCGGTAACGTTGCACACGACTGCACCACCGGACGCAGACGTGGTCGTCCTGGGGCCGGATGCCGAAGGCGACGGAATCCCCTTCGATCCTGAAGATCCGACGCGAGTCATCGAAGAGATCCGGGCACGCGCGGCGGGTGCACGCGGCGCCGTGCTCGTCGTTGCCTCTGCGTCCGGGGGCGTCGGTGCAACCTCGCTGGCCCTCCATCTCGCCGCAGCCGTAGCCCCTGTGTGCGCCGTCGGTTATCTCGATCTCTCGAACGGCGCGGGCGCGCGCTTGGGCCTGACTCCAGGTGAGCATCTCAGCTGGGCCGACCTCGATGAGGGCGACGATTCGATCGCGCGCTGTGCCCTGCCGGTCGAGGCGGGTTTTCGGGCTCTCATTGCTCCCGAGCGACACGACGAGGGAGAAGACGTGGTGCTGAAGCGGGCGCGCGCAGCCTTCGACCTTCTGGTCGTCGACGCCCCTCATCCGGCCTGCAACCTCGCCCTACCTGAGGCCGACGTCGCTGTGCTGGTGCTGACGCCGTCGGTGCCGCAGGCGGCGCGCGCCTCCGCACTGCTCGAGTGCTGGCCCACGCTCGACTGGGCCGTGGTTGCAAACCGTATCGGCCCCGGCGGAGAGACGACCAGCGCCCAACTGGCAGATCTCGTCGGGAGAAGGGTGGCGCTCGAGTTGCCCTGCAGTTCCGGTCTGCGCGACGCCGAGGACGATGGCCGTCTCCTGTCGCTGCGCTGGACGCGCTACGGTCGAGCCGTGGGGCGCCTCGCCGGCGCGCTCGTAATCACATGAACCGGGATCTTCATGAACTGGTGCTCGAGC
>Ga0136624_1000629_pt1 | contig 13886 bp, 16 predicted proteins | sample AntDrymUQ4692206_2_FD_104802 | JGI IMG/M metagenome (GOLD analysis project Ga0136624, IMG submission 104802) | Polar desert sand microbial communities from Dry Valleys, Antarctica - metaG UQ469 (22.06) | ecosystem: Environmental > Terrestrial > Soil > Desert | place: Antarctica: Dry Valley... | reverse complement strand
TTCGCTGTGGCTGCTGGGGCTCACGGCGTTGTTCTCTGTGCCGCTGGGCGTCGGAGCGGCCCTTTACCTGGAGGAGTACGCTACCGATACCTGGATGAACCGACTAATTGAGGTGAACATCTCCAACCTGGCCGGCGTCCCGTCGATAATTTACGGTCTGTTGGGCCTGGGCATATTCGTGAACTTGCTAGGATCTGTAACTGGTGGGCAGAGCATCATCTCCGGCGCCCTGACGTTGAGCCTGCTAATTTTGCCCGTGATCATAATCGCCACCCGGGAGTCGTTGCGTACCATCCCGGGCGCCGTGCGCGAGGGAGGCTACGCCCTGGGAGCGACACGCTGGGAGGTAATCCGGAGTCACCTGCTGCCGATGGCCCTTCCGGGAGCGCTTACCGGCACGATCCTCGCGCTCTCGCGCGCTATCGGAGAGACGGCGCCCCTGATCGTCGTCGGGGCGGCGACTTTTATAACTTTTGCCCCCGCAGGCCCGCAGAGCAGTTACAGTGCGCTGCCCATCCAGATCTACTCCTGGGTCTCCCAACCGCAGCCCGCCTTCCAGCTTGCCGCCGCCGCTGGCATAGTAGTCCTGATGGTCGTGCTGCTGCTAACGAACTCGGTCGCCATCTGGCTGCGGAACAAGTACCAGAGGCGCGCGTAGGCATCAGAGAGGACTCTACTAGAAGGGTGGTGCAAGGGTAGTGGATCACAGAGAGACGAAAGAGGAGGGATTGTCTTTGTCCGGTATTTCTGGGGAGAGGCCCTCCGAGGAGAGGCCCGAGGCGAGAGAGCGCCAGGAGGCGCGAGCGTCCTCCAAGCAGGACGCGGTTTTAGGCATGAAGATCGAGAACCTTTCTGCGTTCTACGGTTCCTTCAAAGCCGTGACGGATGTGAGCATGGACATCCAGGCTAATAAGGTTACCGCTCTCATTGGACCGTCGGGTTGCGGAAAGAGCACGTACATCCGGTGCCTGAACCGGATGCACGAGGTAATCCCCGGGGCTTACGCTGAGGGGGGCGTCAAGCTGGGAGACCAGGACATCTACGCCAAAAACACGGACCCGGTCACCATCAGGCGGCGCATCGGGATGGTCTTCCAGAAACCGAACCCCTTCTCCAAGTCCATCTACGAGAACGTTGCTTGGGGGGCCCGGATCAACGGCTACAAGGGCGACATGGACGAGCTGGTGGAACGATCCTTGAAGCGTGCGGCTCTGTGGGACGAGGTCAAAGACAAGCTGAAGAAGAGCGGGTTCGACCTGTCGGGGGGGCAGCAGCAGCGGCTGGTCATCGCCCGGACGCTGGCGGTCGAGCCGGAGGTGATCCTGATGGACGAGCCGGCGAGCGCCCTGGACCCGGTCTCGACCCAGAAGATCGAGGACACCATGGCCGATCTCAAGAAGCGCTACACGGTGGTGATCGTAACGCACAACATGCAACAAGCGGCGCGCATCTCGGACTACACGGGCTTCTTCTACATAGAGCACATGGGCGACCCGGGTCGGCTCTGGGAGTTCGACGAGACGGACAAGATATTCTCCTCTCCGGAGCGCAAGGAGACGGAGGATTACGTCACGGGCCGCTTCGGATAGAGAGGCGTCGCATGCCACGAGAGACTTTTCAAAAGGAGCTCGACCGGCTGGTCGAGGATGTCGTGGAGCTCGGCCGGGAGGTCGAGACCTGCCTGGTCACGATGGTCGAGGCCCTGCAGGCGCAGGACGCCGAGATAGCGAAGAAGCAGATAGGAGTGGACTCCCGCTACAAGGAGCGGGGGACGGAGATCGACGAGGAGTGCATGGTCCTGCAGGCCCGCCAGGCCCCGGTCGCCCGCGACCTGCGGCTCATCTACACTGTTCAGGTGGTCACGAACCACCTGGTCCGGTCCGGCACCCTCTGCGAGCACATCTGCCACGCGGTCGCGGAGACGGCCGAATCCGACCGGGACCCCGATCTGGCGGCCACCCTCTCCGAGATGGCGCGGGCGGCTAACGGTCTCTTCCGGGAGGGCCTGGACGTCTTCGAGCAGCGCGACATAGACCGCGCCCGCGATCTCGAGGCCGCCGACGATAAGGTGGACCTGCTCTACTCGGAGGCGATGAACCTCATCGTCAACCCAGGCAAGGAAGGGGGCGGCGCCCCGGAGTGGCGCACCCGGGCCGCACTCATAGTCCACTACCTCGAACGGATCGCCGACCACGGCGTGGATGTCGGCGGGCGCACCGTGTTCCTCGTCACCGGCGAGCGTATGGAGAGCGCCATGCGCCAATACCGCGACCGCCGCGTCGACTTGGACGAAGACTAGCCGAAGGGCCAAAGGCCGCGCTCGCACTCGCTAGTAGTCGTATGCTACAATTAAGGCGTAGTTTCGCCCGGAGAGCGAGTCTGGTTCAGGGAATTTGGTTTGAGGCTTACGAAGAAAAGCAAGTACGCGGTACGGGCGCTGATGGAGCTGGCGCTCGACGACTGCGGGTCTCCTCTTGGGGTGTACGAGATCGCGCGCAGGCAGCACATCCCTGAGAGGTTCCTCGAGCAGATCTTCGGCGACCTGAGGCGGGAGGGGATTCTCGAGAGCCATCGTGGAGCGCACGGCGGGTTCTGCTTCGCCGTCTCCCCCGAGGAGATCACCGTGCTCGACATCGTCGAGATCCTGGACGGCGAAATCCGTCCGGCGCGCTGCTCGGCCGGAGGGACCTGCTACATCGCCGACGCGCCCCTGTGCGCGACGAGCGAGATCTGGGACGAAGCCCGCGTGGCCCTCGAGAGCGTCTTCGGCCGCTACACCATCGCCGAGATAGCCGCCAAAGAACGCGGAACCCGCGCCGCCAACGCGCCGGACGACGAAGCGGGCGTGACCGAGCCTGCCGCGACCTCCATCCTCGGATAGAACCTTCCCGCAGAGAAGCGGAGACCCTCAGGAGGCGCCTCCGCTCGCACCTTCGCGGCCTCACCGAGCTAACCGAGTCCCTCGTCGAAGTCGGGGACGCGACCTACCGCATGATGCATCCGGCGGTGGCCGACGCCCTCATAGACGAGGAAGAGTTCGACCAGGACGAGCGGCTCCCCTACTGGGCCGAGCTCTGGCCGAGCTCCGTGGCGCTCGCGCGGCACGTCCTTAGGGAAGAGCACCTCGCGGGTAAGCGCGTCGTCGAGCTCGGCTGCGGCGTCGGGCTACCCAGCGTGACCGCCCTCGCTCGTGGAGCAGGTATTACGGCCACGGACCACTACGAGGCCGCCCTCGATTTCGCCCGCTACAACGCCCTCGTAAACCTTGGTCGCGAGCTTCGTACGCGGATCCTCGACTGGCACACGCCTCGCACGCAGGGCCTCGGCTACTTCGACCTCGTACTCGTCGCCGACGTACTCTACGAGCAGAGGAATGTCGCCGCGCTCATGGCCCTGATCCTCACCCTGCTCACCCCCGGCGGCGAGATCTTGCTCGCCGACCCCGGCCGCAAGAACGCCCCGGTATTCCTGGAGGGGATGCGAGATATTGGCTTTGGCTTCTCGACGGAGGAACATCTCGTGCCGTCGGACGACCGCACGGTCACCATCTTCGTACACCGTCTTCGGCCGTGCTAAACCGCGAACTCCGTAGTTCGCATAGCGCACGGTTGCTACTTGCTCGTATCGTGCTGTAATCTGAGACCGGTTGGCACACGACGTGGGAAGAAGGGGGGTAGATGGCGCGGGTCTTCGGCGCCGGTGGTGGAGGCCGGGGCTTGTTCGTCGTGAGGGCGGTGATCGTTGCGGTGTGCACGCTGCTTGCCGGGGTTCTCGCTGTCGTGTTGCTGCTGGGCCTGGTGAACCGGGAGCCTACCGCCGAGGAGGTGATAGAGGCCTTCCGCGACGAGGGCCTGGAAGTCGGCGAGGTGCAAGCCGTAGAACGCTCCGAGGACCGAAGCCTGATCCCGAAGACCTACGAGGAGCAAATGAGCTTCACGATACCCTCCTCGGGAGAGAGGTCCGGCGGTCGCGTCTTCACGTTCCCGTCCCGCGAAGCCCTGGATCCTGTAAGCGAATACTACGAGGAGTTCGGGGGCGTCTTCGCCTCCTACGTCTACGTCGAGGGCAACGTGCTGGTGCAGATCGACGGCGACGTGCCCGAGGACCAGGCCGACCGGTACGGCGAAGTTCTGCAAGAGACGTGAGGATTGTGGGGGATTCGGACCCGGAATCTCGGGTAGAGAGCGTGTCGGTTTCTTTCGATACTTGTAAAGAAAGGGTGCTATTGTGAAAAAGAGGTTGGTTCTAATGGTGGTGTCGCTGGCTATGCTGCTGACGTTGACTACTGCCCTGGCCCTGGCCCAGACGGAGCCCGGCGGCTTGGACGAGGTCCGTTGCCTGTTGCCCGAGGGATGCGGCCCGGTTCCCGAGGACGAGCTTCTGTGCCTGCTCCCCGAGGGGTGTGACACGAACCGCGACGGCGTGCAGGACCTCAGAGCCGGCGACCCAGTGCCAGGCGGTGAGGCCGGTACCGTGCAGTACGATAGCATCCCCTGAGGACAGCGGCCCGCACCCTCTAGCCGCCGACTGCAGCGGCCAGAGAAGCCGCCCGGAGAGAACACAGCCTTCGTAAAGCGGGAGAAGCCGGTCGTCTTCTCGGACTCATTTCGCAGCGCCGGACGTCGGGCGAAGTGTAGCCCCCGGCTGCTATACTCTTTTATGTGCTCTTGGACCAGCTAAACCCGGTTCAGCTCGATGCCGTTACGTATACCGAAGGACCCTTACTCATCCTCGCCGGCGCCGGTAGCGGCAAAACACGCGTGCTCACGCACAGGATCGCCTACCTCTTAGAGCAGGGGCTCGCGGCGCCGGACGAGATACTCGCCATCACCTTCACCAACAAGGCCGCCGCGGAGATGAAGGACCGGGTGGCGCTGCTCGTTGGGCCGGACTCGCGCAAGATGTGGGTCTCGACCTTCCACGCGTTCTGCGCCCGCGTCTTGCGGGTCCACGCCGAGAAGCTCGGGTATCGCCGGGAGTTCACGATCTACGACTCCGCCGACCAGGTTAGGCTCGTACGACGCTGCATAATCGAGCTTGGAAAGGACCCGAAAAGGTTCAACCCCAGGTCTTTCCACTCTCAGATCTCCACCGCCAAAAACCTCCTTCTGGATGCGAGTGACTACCTCAGGCAGACCGAGGGTTACATGGCCGAGAACGTCGCCGAGGTCTACGACCTCTACCAGAAGCGCCTCTACGAGAACAACGCCATGGACTTCGACGACCTGATTATGCAAGCCGTCGCCCTGCTCGAAGTCTTCCCAGAGGTCCGCGAACGCTACCAGCGCCGCTTCAAGTACATCCACGTCGACGAATACCAGGACACGAACCACGCTCAGTACCGCTTGGTGAACATCCTCGCCGCGGTGCATCGCAACTTGTGCGTAGTCGGCGATGATGATCAGAGCGTCTACTCGTTCCGCGGAGCGGATATCCGCAATATTCTGGACTTCGAGCGGGACTATCCGGAGGCGAAGGTCGTCAGGCTGGAACAGAACTACCGCTCGACGCAGACGATCCTGGATGCGGCGAACGCGGTGGTGGCGAACAATGCTTCGCGCAAGGCGAAGGAGCTGTGGACGGCCGGGGACGAGGGCGAGCGCATCCGGGTGTTCACGGCGGCGGACGACTACGCCGAAGCGCGGTTCGTGGTCTCGGAGATTCTGAGGCTCGTGGATTCCGGGGCTTCTTTGAGGGACGTGGCGGTCTTTTACCGGACGAACGCGCAGAGCCGGACTTTGGAGGACGTGCTCGTGCGCGAGGGGGTGCCGTACCAGATCGTGGGCGGCGTCAGGTTCTACGAGCGTGCGGAGATCAAGGACGCCATGGCGTACCTCTCGGTGATCTCGAACCAGAACGACTCGGTCTCGCTGGAGAGGATCGTTAACGTCCCGAAACGCGGGCTCGGGGCGACCTCGGTTGCGCGTCTCTCGGAGTACGCTTCGCGGAACGGCGTCTCCCTCTACGACGCCCTCTCCGAGGCTGATGAGGCCGGGCTCACGGGGAAGGCGCGCAAGGCCTGCTCTCAGGTGCGGGAGCTCTTCGAGGGCTGGCGGGTCGCCGCCCGGGAGGTTCCGCCGTCGGAGATCATAGAGGCCGTGCTCGACGAGTCGGGGTACAGGGCGGAGTTCGAGGCGGAGAACACGGTGGAGGCCGAGTCGCGCCTGGAGAACCTGCAGGAGCTGGTGAACGCCGCCGCTGAGTACGAGCGGGTGGAGCCGGAAGCTACCCTGGATGGGTTTTTGCAGGAGCAGGCGTTGTTCTCGGAGGCGGATAGGCTCACGGGCGAGGGTAGGGTCACGTTGATGACGCTGCACAACGCGAAGGGGCTCGAGTACGACCACGTCTTCGTGGTGGGGATGGAGGAGGGAACCTTCCCGCACGCCCGGTCCATGGATGAGCAGAACCTGGAGGAGGAGCGCAGGCTGGCGTACGTCGGAATCACGCGTGCCAAGAAGACGCTGACGCTCTCGTACGCCCGGGTTCGCTCGACCTACGGCGAGCGCGAGTACCAGATGCCTTCGCGCTTCCTCTCGGAGATCCCGGAAAGGTTCAAGGCAGGTTCCGTCCCCGGCGTCTCCTCCCGTGGAGCCGCGGGACGCGGAGGATGGGGCAGTGCTCTGCCGCGGCGTGGGGAGCGTCCGGAAGAGGCTGTGGCCAGCGCCGCTTTCAGCACGGGGGAGAGGGTGCGGCACGCCAAGTTTGGGGTAGGAGAGGTCGTCGAGGCGCAGGACGGGAAGGTCGTCGTCCGGTTCGGCTCGGAGGAGAGGATCTTCGTGCCGGAACTGGCGCCTTTGAGCAAGGCGTGAGGTTCTGGAAGGGGTGAATTCGGTGGCACACATTTACGTTACCGGGCACAGGAACCCGGACACGGATACGATAGCGTCGGCGATCGGGTACGCGGAGTTGAAGGGCGGGCTTGATCCAGAGAACTTCTATGCTCCGGCGCGGTTGGGGGAGGTAAACGCCCAGACGCGGTGGGCGCTCGAGAAGAGCGGAGCCGTTGAGCCAAAGCTCATCAAGCACATCATGCTCCGGGTCAAGGACGTGATGAACGAAGTGACGACGGCCCGCAAGAACGATCCCTTGCGCACCGTCGGCCTGACGATGGCGAAGGAGAACATAAGCCAGGTGCCGATCGTCGACGACGACGGCGCGCTCGTCGGCATCGTGACCGAGAAGGACCTGGCGCGCATGTATGTCCGCGAGTCGCGGGAAGCCTCGACCTTCGTCTCGACCCCGGTCTCCGTCCACTCGATGGTCGAGGTTTTGGAGGGCGAGCTCCTCGTCGGAGAAGACAGGGACGCCAGCGGAAAGCTGTGGGTGATCTCGATGAGCGTCGACTCGATGGGCCAGTCCATGGAGACCGGCGACATCGTGGTGATCGGGGACAGGACGGAGGGCCAGCGGCGCGCCATCGAGCTCGGCGCGGGTATCATCGTGGTCTCCAACGGTGTCAGACCAGACGACGAGATCTTGAGGATGGCCGAAGAGAAGGGGGTCACGGTCGTGCTCAGTCCTCTGGACTCCTACGTCACGAGCCGGATGATACAGCTCTCGGTGCCCTGTTGGGAGGTGATGACGGGGGACCCGTTGACCGTGGACCCGGAAGAGCTTCTCGCCGACATCACCAACGACGTCATGGCGGTCCATTACCGGGCGGCGATCGTCGTGGATGGAGACCACGTGCCCGCGGGGATAGTGACGAGGACGGACCTCTTGAACCCCGAGCCGCGCAAGGTCTTGCTCGTGGATCACGCAGAGAAGGGACAGAGCGTCCCCGGCGTCGAGCACGCCCAGGTCGTGGAGATCCTCGATCACCACAACGTGGGCAACATCGAGACCAGGACCCCCATTCCCGCCACCTTCGACCCTGTGGGCTCGACGGCCACCCTGATCGTGGAACGCTACAAGGCCAGCGGCATCAGGCCCGAGGAGTCTACGGCGAAGATGCTGCTCGCGGCGGTCCTCTCGGACACGGTCGTCTTCAACTCCCCGACGACGACTGACCGCGACCGTGAGGTCGGGCGCTACCTGGAGGGGATGCTGGACCTGGACGCCCGGGAGTTCGGGATGGAGATGTTCGAAGCCTCCTCGGATGTCTCGGACCTCTCGGCCGAGGAGATTATATGTCGCGACCAGAAGGAGTACGCCCTGGGCGACGCGGGCGAGATGAGCATCTCCCAGATAGAGACGGTGGGAGCCGGCCTAATGGAGCGCAACAGCGAGATGCTCGACGCCCTGGAGGGGTTGCGGCAAAGTAACGGCTACCTCTTCGCGGCGCTCATGGTCACGGACATCGTCGAAGGGGGCACGGATCTCCTGTGCGTCGGCGAGTGCGACCCCATCGAGCGAGTCTTCGACAAGCAGGCCAGGGACAACGTCATAAACCTGCCCGGCGTCATGAGCCGCAAGAAGCAGGTCGCCCCCAGGCTCCTCGCGGCCTTTTAGGTAGGCGTAGCTCGTGGCTAAGATACTGGACGGCAAAGCCGTCGCCGCCGAAGTACGCTCCGAGGTGGCCGCCGAGGTCGCGCGGCTGAAGGACCGGGGTATCCCGGTACGCCTCGACGTGATCCTCGTCGGTGAAGATCCGGCCTCGGCGACCTACGTCCGCATGAAGCAGAAGGACTGCGATGAGGTCGGCATCGAATCCCGCGCTCACCGCTTCGAGTCGGATACTCCCCAAAAAGAGCTCGCCGCCCTCGTCGAGAGGCTGAACGGAGACTCGGCCGTCTCCGGGTTTTTTATCCAGCTACCGTTGCCGGAGGGGCTCGTCCCGCTCGCCCTGCTCTCGGAGATCGACCCGGCCAAGGACGTGGACGGCCTGAGCCCTTTGAGCGTCGGGCGGCTCTCCATCGGCCTGCCGAGCCTCCTGCCCTGCACGCCGCACGGGGTCGTCCAACTCCTGAGGCGCAGCGGCGTGGAGATCGAGGGCAAGGAAGCCGTCGTGATCGGACGCTCCAACCTCGTCGGAAAGCCCCTTGCACAGCTCTTGCTACGCGAGAACGCTACCGTAACCGTCTGCCACTCCCGCACCGGAGACCTGCAAGAGGTGGCGAGGAGGGCAGACCTGCTCGTCGTCGCCGCGGGCCGGCGCGAGTTCGTGGGAGCGGAGTACGTCCGCGAGGGGGCGATAGTTGTGGACGTTGGCATTCACGCCAGGGAAGAGGGCGGCGGGCTCGTCGGGGACGTGAGGTTTGACGAGGTCGAGCTGGTGGCGGCCCATATTACGCCGGTGCCAGGTGGCGTCGGGCCGATGACTCGGGCGATGCTGCTCTACAACACCGTGCAGGCCGCGCAGGCGGCCGGGTAAGTACCCACAGCTTGGGTGGAATGGGAAAAGAGGCCAGCGTGGTACAATGCCCGCATGGCCCACAAGAGAACCGATGCCGAGAATTACACCGTTACCATGGGAGATCGTGGGCGGTTGGTGTTACCGGCTTCCGTCCGGTCGCGGTTGGGATTGAGTGAAGGGGACCGTTTAGTGCTCACGCTTGAGCAGGATGGCACCCTAAAGCTGGTTGCTCTACGGGATGCGGTACGGAAGCTAAGGGGCTCATATGCTCACCTGGCGCCCGACAGGAGCCTGGCGGACGAGCTAATCGCCGAGCGTCGGGAGGAGGTTCGTCGGGAAGAGGCCGATTGAGGGCGGTGTTGGACGCTTCGGCCGTATTGGCTTATCTCCAGGATGAGCCGGGCGCGGAGGTGGTTGAGGCCGCGCTCAACGATGGAGCATGCGTAAGCGCGGCAAACTGGGCGGAGGTCCTATCCAAGCTCGCCGAGTTGGACCAGGATCCCGACGAGGTGGCGGAACGCTTCAAGCAGGAGGGTGTACTGGGGGAAGGTTTGGTTGTCTACCCGCTCGACGAGGCACAGGCTCGCCGCGTCGCAAGGTTGCGTCCGACCACCCGAAGCACGGGCCTCTCTCTCGCCGATAGGGCCTGTTTGGCGCTGGCCACCTCTCTAGACTTGCCCGCTCTCACTGCCGATCGCGCTTGGGCGGAGCTTCCGAGTCCTCTGACCACTTCGGTGATGCTTATTCGGTAGGGTACGTTCTCCGGTCTCCTACAACGCCGGCGTAGGGGCATCGAGCCGATGACACGAGCGATGCTACTCTACAATACCCCGCGGGCGGCGCGAGCGGACGGGTAGCGCCTCCGCTCGCAAGCGCGGGACAACATCATCTCCAAACTAAACAGGAGGACGATTATGGACTTGCAGCTTGGAGGTAAACGCGCTCTGGTGACCGGATCCACTGCCGGCATCGGGTTCGCGGCGGTGGCGAGGCTGGCCGAGGAGGGCGCCTCGGTGGTGATCAACGGGCGTTCCGAGGAGCGGGTCGAGGAGGCCGCGCGGCGCGCGCGGGAGAGGGCGCCGGAGGCCGAGGTCTCCGGCGTGGTGGCGGACCTCGGTACGGCGGAGGGCGTCGAGGAGCTGCTGCGGCAGGTTCCCGAGACGGACATTCTGGTCAACAGCCTGGGCATCTTCGAGCAAAAGGACTTCGAGGAGATCACCGACGACGACTGGTTCCGCTTTTTCGAGACCAACGTGATGAGCGGGGTGCGGCTCGCGCGCCACTACCTGCCCGGGATGGAGGAGCGGGACTGGGGACGGATCGTCTTCGTCTCCAGCGAGTCGGCCATCCACATACCGCTGGAGATGATTCACTACGGCGTGACCAAGACAGCCCAGCTCGCCGTCGCCCGCGGCCTGGCCGAGACGACCGTGGGGACCAACGTGACGGTCAACTCTGTTCTGCCCGGTCCTACGGCCTCCGAAGGCGTGAAGACTTTCGTGGGTCAGATGGCCCAGGAGCAGGGCAAGGACGAGGACACCGTGGAGGAAGAGTTCTTCCAGACGGCCCGCCCTACCTCCCTGCTGCAACGCTTCATCGAGCCCGAAGAGGTGGCCGCGATGATCGCCTTCGTCTGCAGCCCGGTCTCCTCGGCCACCAACGGCGCCTCCCTCCGCGCCGACGGCGGCGTTGTCCGGTCGGTGATCTAAAGACTACCGGCACAGGTGCGCTAAGATAACGACTGAGCCGTTAGAGAGAGCCGGAGGTGGAAGATGATATCCGAAGCAGAGGTGCGCCACGTCGCCAACCTGGCCCGTCTGGGCCTCACGAACGACGAGGTCGAGAAGATGAGCGGGCAGCTCGGGGCGATCCTGGATAGCATCGACCAGATCGGCGAGTTGGACCTCGAGGACGTCCCGCCGACGGCCAACGCCCTGAACCTGACGAACGTCCTCCGCCCCGACGAACCACACCGGGAGTTGCCGCCGGACGAGGCCCTCTCGGCCGCGCCCGACGCCGTCGACGACCTCTTCGCCGTCCCGAGGATCGACTGATGGCTACCGACCTGCTCAACCTTTCGGCCTACGAGCTCGCGAAGACGATAGAGGCCCGCGAGGTCTCCGCCCGCGAGGCCGCCGAGGCCGCCAACGCCCGCATCGAGGAGGTCGAGGACGACGTCAACTCCTTCGTCACCACCACCCCGGAACTCGCCATCGAGCGGGCCGAGAGGGTCGACGCCCGGATGAGAAACGGCGGCGTCAAGCTCTGGGAGGGCGTGCCGATAGCCGTGAAGGACGTGCTCTCCACCCGCGGCGTTCGCACAACCTGCGGCTCGAAGATACTCGAAAACTTCGAGCCCCTCTACGACGCGTCGGCGCTGCTGAACTACGGCGAGGACATGATCGTGGTCGGCAAGGCGAACTGCGACGAGTTCGCGATGGGCTCCTCGACGGAGAACTCCGCCTACGGCCCGACCCGCAACCCCTGGGCCCTCGACCGCGTCCCCGGCGGCTCCTCGGGTGGCTCCGCTGCCGCTGTCGCCGCGGGCGAGGGCTGGTGGTCCCTGGGAACCGACACCGGCGGCTCCGTGAGGCAGCCGGGGGCGCTGTGCGGCGTCGTGGGTATGAAGCCGACGTACGGGCGCGTCTCGCGCTACGGGCTCATCGCCTTCGCCTCTTCTCTCGACCAGATCGGACCGATGACCCGCGACGTGCGCGACTCGGCGCTCCTCTTGCAAGCAATAGCCGGCCACGACCCGCAAGACTCCACGAGCGCAAACATCGAGGTCCCTGACTACCTGGCGGATCTGGAAGGAGGCGTCGCTGGCCTGCGGGTCGGGGTGGTGAAGGAGCTGATGGGCGAAGGCATAGAGGCCGGTCCGCGCGAGGTGGTCGAGCGCGTCGCCCGGGGGTTGGAGGATGCGGGCGCCGAGGTGGGGGAGGTCAGCCTGCCCCACTACCGGTACGGCCTGCCGGCCTACTACATCATCGCCCCGGCCGAGGTCTCCTCGAACCTGGCCCGCTTCGACGGGGTGCGCTACGGGCTGCGCGTCCCGGCGGACGGCGTACACGAGATGTACCGCAAAACGCGCGAGGAGGGCTTCGGGGACGAGGCAAAGCGCCGCATCATGCTCGGCACCTACGCCCTCTCTTCGGGCTACTACGACGCCTACTATGCTCAGGCCCAGAAGGTCCGAACCCGCATCATCGAGGACTTCCGCGCCGCTTTCGCCCGCTACGACGTCCTCGTCTCCCCGACCGCGCCCAGCGTGGCGTTCGGTATCGGCGAGAAGATAGACGACCCGCTCGCCATGTACTACCAGGACCTCTGCACCATCCCCGTGAACCTCGCCGGCATCCCCGCCATAAGCATCCCCGGCGGTCTCTCCAACGGCCTGCCCGTCGGCGTCCAGCTCATGAGCGATCACTTCACCGAAGCCATGCTCCTGCGCGCCGCCCGCGCCGCTGAGGAGGTCGCGGACTTCGAGTACACCCTGAAACCTTGACCCGTCGACCCCGGCGGGAGTAGCTCTATAGCCCCGCCGGCTCGATTCGCTTCCTCCGGGACAGAAGAACGCGCGCCGCCCGGACTCCGAAGCAGTTTTAAGATTCGATTAAGAGCTGTTAAGCACAGCCCCTGGGCTTTGACAGCTAACGCGGTAGCAGGTACCGTGGATAGCTACAATAGTAGCGTAGATACCGGTGACCGGATACGACGTTCGGGGGGGAAAGGGGTAGCTGAACGGTGGGTGTGATCGAGCGAGCCGAGGGGCGCTACGAGGTCCAGGACGTGGAGTTTGGCAGGGTCTACAAGTGGCGTCCGGAGCAGGTAGTGGTCGAGTGTGGTTGCGGCGAGAGGGCGACCCTCACTGCGTGTGAGACCGCGTGCCGGTGTGGGGCGGACCATGCGGTGGTCGTCCGGGAAGAGATGGTCGGCTGCTCCGAGGACGAAACCCTCCACCCCTGGCGCTACGCTGAGGATAGAGAAGACGCCGGGATACCCTCCTGAGAGGGTTTCGGTTCCGGGTATTACCGGAGGGATCACGGCAGGCAAGGGAGAGGGTACATGGGAGAGGCAGCAGGGCGCACGGCGGTGGTTTACGACGCCCGCGCCGACGAGTTTGACGAGCCGTTGCGCGTCTTCGTGACCGGGTACTCTGCAACCGGGCTTCGGGATCGCCGGTGCTCGCGGGGGGATCTCCGCTACTCGTGGCTGGAGGATTACCTCTCGCGGCTCGACGGCAAAGAGGCGCGCCGGGAGTATTACTCGCGGTTGTAGTAGATCGACCCCCCTCCCCCCGGCATCTTGCCGGGGGGAGGGGGGTCCGGACGCTGGGGGCTTCTGGGATTCCGTAGTAGTCCCGCCGCGCTTATTTGCATTACGATGCATAGTTCGCTACAGTAGCGCGTGTCCTTGTGGCATCTCCAAGTTGGGGGTGTAGGGTGTTTATGAAGGGTAGGTAAAGATGCTAGGACTTACGCAGAGGCCGGATCTGCTACTCTAAAAACATGAGCTTTACGAAGTTGGACTACTGCCAGTATCTGTTGAGTAGCCAAGTCAACTACACCTTGACCAACCTCGCCGAGCACCT
>Ga0136624_1000628_pt1 | contig 13899 bp, 11 predicted proteins | sample AntDrymUQ4692206_2_FD_104802 | JGI IMG/M metagenome (GOLD analysis project Ga0136624, IMG submission 104802) | Polar desert sand microbial communities from Dry Valleys, Antarctica - metaG UQ469 (22.06) | ecosystem: Environmental > Terrestrial > Soil > Desert | place: Antarctica: Dry Valley... | reverse complement strand
TCGAGCTGAGCGCTGACGGTCTTGCTGACGCCGCCAGCTCGCCGCTCACGCTCGGAGTGATCGTCGGCCTCGTGATCGGCAAGCCACTCGGCATCGTGGCGATGTCGTACGCGGCAGCGCGCACCGGCGTCGCTACCATCCCGCCCGGCATGCGGTGGTCCCACATCGCCGGGGCAGGAGCCCTCGCCGGCATCGGTTTCACGGTGTCGATCTTCGTGTCCGGGCTGGCCTTCGACAGCGGTCCTTTCCAGGACCAAGCGAAGATCGGCGTGCTCGTGGCGTCCGTGGTGGCAGCGCTGATCGGTGCCACCGCCCTGTCGCGGATCGCCCCTGTCGATGAACCGGGCGACTCGGCCGAGGACGATGATGCCGACTACGCCGACGCCGACCGCGACCCTGCCGGTGATGGCGCTGACCGCGGCCGAGCAACGGGCGTGCGCGAGAGCGGCTGACAATGGGTCACCAGTAGCGTCCAGCCCATGGCGCTCGACAACGAACTGCTGAACCGCATCACATGGAAGATCCCGAACCCACTGGCGCTCGTCGGCTCGCGTGCCGGAGACGAGTGGAACGCCATGACCACGAGCTGGATCACGCAGGTGTCGATGGAGCCGGTGCTGATCGCCGTGGCCGTTGAGAACGAAGCCGTGACCCACCGTCTGATTCGCGACGGTCGATCGTTCACGCTGAACCTGTGGTCGTCGGACGACACGAAGCCATTCGTCAAGTTCTCCAAGCCGGCCCAGCGCGACGAGGCCGACGGCACCATCACGCTCAACGGACGCGTCGTGCGCGAAGCGGCGACCGGGGCGCCAGTTTTCGTCGAGGCGCTCGCCTGGCTCGACTGCCAGGTGCGCCACGAACACGACTTCGGCACGCACACGCTCTTCATGGGCGAACCGGTCGATGGCGGCATCAACGACGACGAGCTGCGGCCGGCGGCCATGAGCGACACCCGGATGAAGTACGGAGGCGTGAAGCGCCACTGAACGCCGCACGCGAAACGGACCGCCGGCCGAAGCCGACGGTCCGCTCATCGATCTGATTCGAAGGTCAGATCAATCGGACGTTCTGCGCCTCTTCGCCCTTTCGGCCTGGCGCCACGTCGAACTCGACGTTCTGGCCCTCTTGCAACGACTTGTAGCCGGTGCCCTGGATGTTTGAGTAGTGAACGAACACGTCGTCCCCACCCTCGCGTGAAATGAAACCAAAGCCCTTCTCTGCGTTGAAGAACTTCACGGTACCTGTAGCCAACTGCTTCTCTTCTCTAACAACGGTGGGCCCTGATGGCCCAACCGGACCTCCTCAGGATACCCACAGAACGCGAGGATGGCACATGAGAGCTGCTGACGGGTCGGCGCCGGCGTGGCGGGGGGCAGCCACGCCGGCGTCGACCACGGGAGCTATTCGACGCGCAGGCCCGAGATGGCCCTGGCGATGACGAGCTGCTGGATCTCGCTCGTGCCCTCGAAGATGGTGAAGATCTTGGCGTCCCGGTGCCAACGCTCCACTGGGTACTCACGGGTATATCCGTAGCCACCGAGGATCTGGATGGCCTGCTCGGTGACCCACACTGCCACCTCGCTCGCCTTGTACTTGGACATCGATCCCTCGGCGTTGACGTAGCCGCCGTTGTTGGCCAGCCACGCCGCCCGGTGGATCAGCAGCCGGGCTGCGTCGATCTCGGTGATCATGTTGGCGAGCTTGAAGGCGATCGCCTGGTTCATGATGATCGCGCGGCCGAAGGCGTGGCGCTCCTTGGCGTACTCGAGCGCGTACTCGTACGCAGCGCGGGCCACGCCGATCGCCTGGGCACCCACGGTGGGACGGGTGGCCTCGAACGTCTTCATCGCCGGCTGCACCCCGCTGTGGCCACCCTCGCGAGCCTTGGCCAGCTTGGCGTCGAGCTTGTCCCGTCCGCCGAGCAGACAGCGGCCCGGCACTCGCACATCGTCGAACACGACCTCGGCCGTGTGCGAGGCGCGGATGCCGTGCTTTGCGTACTTCTGACCTTGGCTGACCCCCTTCGTGCCAGGTGGCACGACGAAGCTGGCCTGGCCCTTGGCGCCCAGGTTGGCGTCGACGGTGGCCACCACGACGTGCACGTCGGCGATCCCGCCGTTCGTGATCCACGCCTTCGTTCCGTTGATCACCCACTCATCCTTGGCCTCGTCGAACCTGGCCTTTGTGCGCAGGCTCGAGACGTCGGAGCCGGCGTCCGGCTCGCTCACACAGAACGCGCCGAGCTGCACCTTGTCGGGCGTGCCGTAGCACTGCGGCACCCACTCCATCACCTGATCAGGCGTGCCGTTGCCGGAGATACCGGCGGCAGCGAGACCCGAGCCGAAGATGGCGAGGCCGATGCCGGCGTCGCCCCAGAAGATCTCCTCCACCGCCAGGGGAAGCGTGATCCCTGTGGGATCGGAGATGGCGTTGAGCAGGAAGTCGACGCCGTACAGGCCGATCTTCGAGGCCTCCTCGACGATCGGCCACGGGAACTCTTCGCGCTCGTCCCATTCATGGGCGGCCGGGCGGATGACACTCTCGGCGAAGTCGTGGACCCACTTCTGGATCTGCAGCTGCTCTTCGCTCAGGGACAGGGAGAAGTCCGACATGCCGCCTATGTTACCAACCGGTAACGGGCGTCACACGAGTTCCAGAAGCTCCGGACCGATCGTCGTGTAGATCAGGTTGGCGCCAGGGATGAACACGTGACACCTCGACACCGAAGAAGCCGCCCGGCAGCCACGAGATGCCGCCGTGATAGAGGATGACGGCCAGCACGGAGAGCGCCCGCACGCCGTCGAGGCCGGGTTGGTACCCCATCGGTCGGCGGGCCCGGACCAGCAACCGCTCCAGGTCCACCAGCCGCCGCAGGGCAGGCGGGTCTGCCGTGGTCCGACGAGAGGTCTGGGTGATGACCGTCAAGCGGGGCCGCGCTTGCGCAGTGTGGTGCCGGCCTTCGTCGTCTCGACGAGCCAGCGCTCTGACTGCAACTCATGGCGGATGGCGTCGGCAGTGGCGTAGTCGCCGGCCGCCCGGGCGGTGTCGAGCTCGGCCGCTTTGACGCGGGCGCCGTCGGGCACGTCGCCGCCGGCAGTCAGTTCCAGTCCAAGCGCCGAGCACATCTCGCCTACCGCGGCCACGAGCGACCCGGCCAACGGCTGATCGGCATCGAGGGCGGCGTTGGCCTTCCGTACGGTGTCGAACACGACGGCCATGGCACCGGGTGTGTCGAGGTCGTCGTCCATCCGCTCGCCGAATCGCTGCAGCACATCGTCGTCGGGCGGCGCCAGCACCACGTCGCCGGTACGGGCGGTGAAGGCGTCGAGGCCTTCGAGCGCTCTGACCGCCGCCTGCAGGTTGTCGAGAACGACGCGCAGCGGACTGCGGTAGTGGCTCTGCAGCACGATGAGCCGGTACGCCCTCGGGTCGAACCGGTCCAGCAGATCGAGCAGGTTGTCGACGTTGCCGACGCTCCTGGACATCTTGCTGCCCTCGGCGTCGACGACGAACCCGTTGTGCATCCAATGGTTGGCGAACCGCTTGCCAAGCGCCACCGCTTGAGCGCGCTCGTTCTCATGATGCGGGAACCGAAGGTCTTGACCACCGCCATGCAGATCAAAGCCCTCGCCGAGTAGCTCGAGGCTCATGACGACGCACTCGCTGTGCCAGCCGGGACGGCCATCACCCCATGGCGACGGCCACGTCGGCTCGCCAGGCTTGGACAGCTTCCACAGCGCAAAATCGGCAGGGTGATGCTTGTGCTCGGCGCCGAAGACCTCGCGCTCACCACCGCCGGCCACCATCTCGTCGAGGGATTGATGGGCGAGTAGCCCGTAGTCCTCCACCGACGAGACCGACAGGTACACGCCATCCTCGGTCGGGTAGGCGCGTCCGATGTCGACGAGCGAGCCGATCATGCCGACCATGGCCTCTACATACTCCGTGGCGTGGGGGATCTCGTCGGGGACCTTGACGTCGAGCCGATCCATGGCTGAGAACCACACCGACTCACACTTGGTGGCGATGTCTTCCCATGGCCGATCCTCGCTGGCGGCGCGATTGATGATCTTGTCGTCGATGTCGGTGACGTTGGAGACGAGGCGCACCTCGAGACCGGTCCACTCCAGGTACCGGCGCAGCACGTCGTAGACCAACGACATCCGCCCGTGGCCGATGTGGGGAGCGCCGTAGACGGTCGGTCCGCACACGTACACGCTCACTCTGCCAGGTTGGCGGAGTGCCAGCTCACGGACGTCGCGAGAGGCGGTGTCGTAGAGGCGCAGCACGACCTCGAAGTTTAGGGGGCGAGACCCCGCCCGAGGGGTTGTTCGTCCGGGGGTGTCTACGGGGGGCGGCGCCGCCCGTGTGAGTAGCCTGTCCGCCGATGTCCACTACCCCCGACAAGCCGTCGCTGGACGGACTCGAATCGAAGTGGGCGCAGCGCTGGGAGGCCGACGGCACGTACACATTCGACCGCGTTGCGGCTACCACGGCCGACCGGTCGGAGATCTTCGCCATCGACACCCCGCCGCCGACCGTGAGTGGGTCGCTGCACATGGGGACGATCTTCGGGTACACGCAGACCGACGCCATCGCCCGCTACCAGCGGATGTGCGGCCAGACCGTGTTCTACCCGATCGGATGGGACGACAACGGGCTCGCCACCGAGAGGCGGGTGCAGAACTTCTACGGCGTGCGCTGCGACCCGTCGCAGCCTTACGACCCGGCGTTCCAACCTCCCGACGACACGCCCGAGGAGGCCGTCCCGATCAGCCGTCCCAACTTCGTCGACCTGTGCCAGACGCTCACCGCCGACGACGAGCAGGTGTTCGAGGACATCTTCCGGCGCCTCGGACTTTCAGTCGACTGGTCGCTCATGTACACCACGGTCGGCGAGATCAGCCGCCGAACCAGCCAGCTGGCGTTCCTCAACAACCTGGAGCGCGGCGAGGCGTACAGCGCAGAGGCGCCGACACTGTGGGACATCGACGACCGCACGGCCGTCGCCCAAGCCGAGCTGGAGGACCGAGAGCGCCCCGGGGCCTACCACCTGTTGACGTTCCATCGCTCCGACGGTGACGGCGACGTGCTGGTCGACACGACGCGTCCCGAGCTCGTGCCGAGCTGCGTGGCGCTGGTGGCCCATCCCGACGACGAGCGTCACCGTTGGCTCGTCGGCCAGACCGTCCACACGCCACTGTTCGGTGTCGAAGTGCCCGTCGTCGCCCACCCGCTGGCCGATCCGGACAAGGGCACGGGCATCGCCATGATCTGCACGTTCGGCGACACGACGGACGTCACCTGGTGGCGCGAGCTGCAACTCCCGATGCGGGCGCTGATCGGACGCGACGGACGCTTTTCCGCGACCAGCCCCGAGTGGATCACGTGCGACAGTGGAAAGGCCGCCTACGCCGAGCTCGCCGGCGCCACCGTGACCCAGGCCCAGCGGACGATCGTCGAGTTGCTGGGTGCCAGCGGCGAGCTGCAGGGCGAGCCGCGACCGTTGAAGCACCAGGTCAAGTTCTACGAACGCGGTACTCGGCCGCTCGAGATCGTTACCAGCCGTCAGTGGTACGTCGCCAACGGCGGCCGTGTGGAAGCGCTGCGCAAGACGTTCCTCGAGCGCGGGCGCGAGCTCGTGTGGCACCCGCCGCACATGCGTCACCGCTACGAGGACTGGGTTGGCGGGCTCAACGGTGACTGGCTGATCAGTCGCCAGCGGTTCTTCGGCGTGCCCATCCCGCTGTGGTACCCGCTCGACGCCGACGGCCAGCCCGACCACGACTCACCGATCGTTCCGGAACGGGCCGCGCTGCCGATCGACCCGTCGAGCGACGTGCCGCAGGGCTACGAGGCCGGCCAGCGTGGGGTGCCCAACGGCTTCATCGGCGACTCCGACGTGATGGACACGTGGGCCACGTCGTCGCTGACACCCCAGATCGCCGGGCGCTGGGCCGACGATCCGGACGCCTACGCCCGAGTGTTCCCGATGGACGTGCGCCCACAGGGTCCCGAGATCATCCGTACCTGGCTGTTCGCCACGCTCGTGCGCTCTCATTACGAGCACGACGCAGTGCCGTGGTCCCACACCATGATCAACGGCTGGATCCTCGATCCCGATCGCAAGAAGATGTCCAAGTCGAAGGGCAACGTGGTCACGCCGATCGGGCTGTTCGACACGTACGGCACCGATGCCGTGCGGTACTGGGCGGCGTCGGGCAGGCCCGGCGTCGACACCGCGTTCAGCGAGGAACAGATGAAGGTTGGTCGGCGTCTGGCGATCAAACTGCTGAACGTCACGAAGTTCGTGCTCGGCCTGAGCGCGGTCGATGGCACCATCGACGGGCATCCCGGCGCCAACACCGTCTCGGATGAGGTTGATCGGGCGATGCTGGCCAAACTCGACGCCGTCGTCGCCGATTCCACGGGCGCCTTCGACGACTTCGACTACGCCAGGGCGCTGGAGCGCACGGAGGCGTTCTTCTGGTGGTTCTGCGACGACTACGTGGAGCTGGTGAAAGGGCGAGCGTACGGCAGCCGCAGTGAAGCTGCAGCCGCGTCGGCCAGGAGCGCGCTGCGCTGGGCGCTCGATGTGCTGACCAGGTTGCTCGGCCCGATCATGCCGTTCGCCACCGAGGAGTCGTGGAGCTGGTGGCACGACACGAGCGTCCATCGGGCGCCATGGCCCACGCCCAGCGGGCTCGACGGCCGGGCCGACCTGTTGGACCCGGCGATCGAGGTGCTGGGCCAGATGCGCAGGGCGAAGACGCAGGCGAAGGTGAGCCAGCGCTCCGCCGTGCGGCAGCTCATCATCGTCGCCTCCGAGCCGGCACGTGCGGCGTTGAACGCTGCGCTCGCCGATCTCTCGGATGCGGGCAACGTCACCGCCGTCGATGTCCGGCCCGGCGAGGAGCTCGGCTGCGAGATCGAGCTGGAACCGGTGTGATCACCGCGGGTCCACGAAGCACCCGCCACCACTAGAATTCGCGCCGATGCCAGGGCGGGACGAGGCCAAGAAGTTGCGGCGGACGAACGGCCAGCGCGCCGTCATCATGAGCGCCGCCTTCGCAGCCGTGCTGTCGCTCGCCTCGGCCGTGGCATTGGCCGGCGGGCAGTACGTGCTGCAGCGGCGCCAACTCGTCGACATCAAGGATCCCCAGGAACAGCTCGCCGATGCCGGCACCACGACCACTCCCGCCACGTCGGCGCCCGCCGTGACGTCGCCCGACACGACGGCATCGACGCAGGATGGCACGAGTCCGCCTCGCACGACGGTGTCCACGCCTCCCACGTTCCCGGCCGCCGACCCGCAGGCCAAGAACTTCCTCATCACTGGCGCCGACAACAACTCGTGCATCGACCCCGACAGCCCCTTCGCCGGCTCGATCGGCGATCGCAAAGGGGAGCGCAGTGACACCATCGTCATCTGGCGGGTCGATCCCATCTCGTCTCGGGCGGCCGTGCTGTCGTTCCCGCGCGACCTGTGGGTGTCGATCCCCGACGCCGGCCAGTCGCGCATCAACTCCACATACCGGCGCGACGATCCCAGCCTGCTCATCGCCACCATCAACGCCAACTTCGGCATCTTCATCGATCACTTCATACAGGTCGACTTCTGCGCCTTCAAGACGCTCGTCGATGCGGTCGGTGGCGTACAGGTGCCGTTCGACTTCCCCACCCGCGACAGGCGTTCTGGGCTGAGCGTGCCCGAGCAGGGCTGTTTCGAGTTCGGCGGCGACCACGCGCTGGCCTACGTGCGATCCCGCTACTACGAGTACCTGCCGGCGGGCGCCGACCCGGTCACCGGATGGGTGCAGGACCTGAGCTCGGACTTGGGCCGGATCTCGCGCCAGCAGGACTTCATGCGCAGGATGCTGGCACGTGTGGTCGACAAGGGTGCTTTGAACCCGTCTGTGGCCCGCAGCCTGATCCGGGCCACGACCGACTACGTCGTAACCGACGACGAGCTGTCGCCCCAGAGGTTGTTGGAGTTCGCCGGAGTGCTGCGCAACGTCCGACCGGAGGGCATCCCCAACTACCAGGTGACCGCGAACAGCGCCATCATCAGCGGCAACTCGGTGCTGCTCCCAGATCTGGACAACGAACGCATGCAAGAGGTGCTGGCGCTCTTCCGGGGCCAGATCTCGCTCCAGAAGCTGCCGCCTGCCCGGCCCCAGTCTCGGCGAGACGGTGGCGCCACGCCCACCACCGCCGCCGACGGTTCGACTGCTCAGGGCTGGAGCCAGCCTGTCACCTCGGCAACCACGACGCCGGCGCCGCCCGACGACTCGGCGCCAGAGGACATCGAGTACGGGGTGCTGCCGCCAGCCGGTGTCACCTGCGACTGATCCGCCGCCTCACCCTCGTCAGAGTCACGTCGGAGCGAGTAGCAGGTCGAGCGCCGCAGGAACGTCGACCGGCCCGCCCACCCGGGCGACCCTGGCACCGACCGCAGTGCCCAGCACCAGCGCCTCGGTGTCATCGTGCTCGGGGGCGACGATCACCAGCTCGTCGAGCCCATTCGCCGCCGCCAGCACATCACCAGGAGCCGTCGCACGGCAGTCGGAGAACAACACCGTCACCTTGCGCGCCGCCGTCGCGCTGTACAGCTGCCGCCTGCTCTCGTTCAGCGCCTCGGCCAGGTCGGTGATGCCACAGCCGCGAAGAGCCAGCAGGTCGTCGACGACGAGCTCAGCCGGCATCCGCTCGAGCATCGGCTTCAGCACCAGAACGGTGGACGAGAAGCACGCCACTGCGTACTGAGCGGGCGCCCTCGTGGCGACTGCGGCGGCACCCACCGCTCCAGCGGCTAGTGGCCGACCGCTCATCGATCCGCTGTGGTCGATGAGCAGGCACAGCGCCGTCGTCGGGCGCGACCAATGACGTACCCGGAGGCGGTCGACGTCGAGACCGGCCCCAGCCCTGTGCTGCGCCAGCGCCTCCACGCTGGCGTCGAGGTCGAGGTCCCCGGCGTCGGGCTGATACGGCGCGGTCCTCATCGTGCCGATGCCGCCAGAGCGCGAACGTCCCTGACGGGCCACGTCGACCATCACCCGTGACGCCAACCGCCTGGCCAGCTCTCGCAGCAAGGGATCGGTGGCCTGCGCAGCTCCGGCGAGCAGCGCCAACGCGGCGTCCGGATCTTCGGCCATGAGCGCCTCGAACGCCTCCTCGTCCAGTGCCCCGACCTCGGGCGAGAGCTGCGCGAACCCGTCGAGGCGCTCGAGGTTGTGCCGCGACAGCGTCCGACGGCGTCCAGCCGCCACGGCGGCGCCGACCTCGTCGCCCGTGACTACCTTCGAGCGGCCCCTGCCGGGGCGCCGGCTTTTCCCGCTCTCCCCTCGGAGCTCCCATCCCTTTCGCTCTCACGGTCGCCGCCATGTTCTGCCGTGGCGGCGAAGGCGTCGTTCCAGAGTGCGGTGATGATCTCCTCGCTCGACGTGCCAACGCCCTCGCGCACCCGCACGCGCCCCGACAGCGCAACGAGGGCGGCGTCGAGGCCGAGCGCCCGGTCGGTCGGCGGCACGCTGCGCAGGGCGCCGAGCGAGGCGGCAACGGCAGCGATGTCGAGGGCGCCGCGCACCGACGACCCGACGCGCAGATCGGGGTGATGACGGGTGCGTCGGACGACATCTACGACCCTTGCGACCCAGGCGGCATCGGCGGCCGGTGACTCCCGGAGAACGATCGTCACCTCCTCGTCCGCGCGCTGGTAGCCAACAGCCAGCCGGCATACGCGGTCGTACACGGCCGAAGAGATGCGGGCCGTTCCGACGGTATCGAACGGGTTCATGGCGGCGACAAGACGGAAGCCGGCTGCCGCCGGCACCCGACTCAGGCGCGGCACGTGCAGCTCCCGCTCGCTCATCACCGTGATCAGCACGTTCAGCGTCTCCTCGGGGACGCGGTTGATCTCCTCCACGTAGAGCAGCGACCCATCGCGCATCGCCGTCATCAGCGGGCCGTCCACGAACACGTCGGGGTCGTAGCCATCGTCCATCACCCTGGCCGGATCGAAGTGCCCGACGAGGCGCGACGGCGTCAGCTCTGCGTTGCCCTCGACGAACTCGAACCCGACGTCGAGCTCTGCCGCCACTCCTCGCAGCAGCGTGGACTTGCCCGTGCCAGGCGGGCCCTCGATGAGCATGTGTCGACCCGCGTCGAGTGCAGCGAGGACGATCTCGACCTCTCGCTGTCGGCCGACGAGCCGATCCTGCAGCCGGCGGGCAACGTCGCCCAGCTGGTTGGCCTCGTTCGCTGCGCTCACTCGGCTGTGTCTCGTCGCTGGCGCTTCCCTCGACACCTGACCCAGCGCGCTCGACCCCCAGCGGCCGAAGCAGTGCAACGCGACTGCCAGCGCTCGGTCATTCGGCTGTGTCTCGTCGCGGGCGCCGTCTCATTCGTAGGTCAAGACTCCACGGATGTTCTCGTTGTTGCGCATCGCCTCGTACCCGTCGTTGACGCCGTCGAGCGTGTACGTGTTGGTGACGAGACCGTCGAGGTCGAGCTGACCGTCGCGGTAGAGCTGTATCAACTTCGGGATGTCGTAGCGCGGGTTGCCCGAACCGAACAGCGAGCCGACGATCTGCTTCTCCATCAGCGTCAGATCGAGCAGGCTCATGCTGGCCGACATCTCCAGCGCCGGGTGGATGTTCGTGACGACCACCCGACCCCGCTTGGCCGTGATGGCCAGGGCGTGGATCATCAGCTCGCCCGAGCCGACACCGAGCGTCATGATCACCTTGTCGGCCATGCGGCCCAACGTGGCTTCGGTGATCGCCTCGGTCGCCTCCTCCAGCGACGAGGCGGTGTGGGTGGCCCCGAACTCCTGAGCCTTCTCACGCTTGAACTCGACGGGATCGATGGCCCAGATCTGCTTTGCACCGGCCAGGCGGGCGCCTTGCACGGCGTTGGACCCGATGCCGCCGCATCCGACGACGGCCACGACATCGCCGGGCGTGACCTCAGCGGCATAGACGCTCGAGCCCCATCCGGTGACCACGCCGCAGCCGAGCAGGCACGCGCGATCGAGCGGAACGTCGTCATCGATCTTGATGCAGCTCGCCTCGTTGACGACGGTGTGGTGGGCGAACGTGCCGAGCAGGCACATCAGGTTCAGGTCCTTGTCCTTGGCGTGATGGCGAGATCCTCCGTCGGAGATCTGCCGGCCGATGCCCAGCACGGCGCCGAGGTCGCACAGGTTCTGGTGGCCGGTAGAGCAGCTCGGGCAGCGGCCGCACGACGGGATGAAGCCGAACACGACGTGGTCGCCGGGAGCCAGCCAACTGACGCCGTCGCCGACGGCTTCCACGACGCCAGCGCCTTCATGACCACCGACCATCGGCAGCTCGAAGGGGAGATCACCGGTGACAAGATGCTCATCGGAGTGGCACAGACCCGAGGCGCCGAGCTTCACCAGCACCTCTCCGTTCTTCGGGTCGTCGAGCTCGATCTGCTCGACGCTCCACGGCGCCCCGGTCTCCCACAGAATCGCTGCCCTGGTCTGCATCGGCCCCCCTCGATCTCGACGACGTCCGACCACAGTACCCGTGCCTGATCGACCCGTTCGATTCGAGTCCTTCGCCTCCCGCTCACCACCCCGACTGCCATCTGGGCGTGATCTCTCCCGGAACCGATTCTGGGCGTTGATCGTTTCAACTGCTGAGAAGATCTGCGCCCAATCGAGCGAGCAAATGGGGCGGACGGAGCATCAACGGTGACGCAACGCTTCGATCTCCGCCCGCCAGTCGATGTCCTCGGTGGAGCCGCCGACGGCATGGATCCGGCGGCGACGCGTGGCGATCTCCACGGCGATCGTTCTCGTCTCGGCGTCAAGTATCTCCTGGCGGATCCGATCGCGCAGCCACGAAACGACCGAGGGCGCCGTGCCGTCCGACGACACGGCCACGGCCAGGTCGTCGACCCTGACGACGGCAGGGAGGATGAAGCTGCAATCATCGGTCTGGTCGGCGGCGTTGACCCACACGCCGCGTTCGGTGGCGTCGGCAGCCACTGTGGCGTCGATGTCGGCGACGCCCGTCGCGGTGATCACGAGCCGCTTGCCGTGGAGGTCCGACGGCTCGTAGGCGCCCGTGCGGACGCTCGCCACCGTCGAGGGGACGAGCGCTGTATCGACGTCGATGGCGACGACATGCACCCGCGCGCCGGCCTCGACCAGGCCCTGGATCTTCCGTAGCCCGGTCGGCCCCGCTCCGACCACGAGCACGTCGACCTCATGCACGTCGAGGAACACCGGATACCGGAACCGCATCCTGTCGACGCTACGCCGCCCTCCTGGCCTCCCACTGTCGGTGATGGGATGGATGTCACACGGCAAAATGTGGATAAAGTTGATCTGATTAGTCATCTATTGCTTGAATGGTGGTGTGTTCGACGATGCTCACCCCCACGACGTGTTGCGCTGGGCCGCCGGCACGTTCGGCGACGACCTCGTCGTCACCGCCAGCTTCGGCGATGCCACGCTGGTGCACCTCGTCAGCCAGGCCATCCCTCATGCCGATGTCGTGCTGCTCGACACCGGGTACCTGTTCGCCGAAACGGAGTGGTTCGCCGATCAGCTCCGGGATCGCTTCGGCTTCCGCCTGCGCACCGTGCACCCCGATCCAGACGCAGAACGTGACCTGTGGCAGACCGATCCCGACTCGTGCTGCCGGATGCGTAAGGTGGAACCCCTGGAGCGGGCGCTTGCAGGCAAGCGCGCCTGGGTGACCGGCCTGCGCCGCAGCGACAGTGCCCAGCGCGTCTCCACACCGATCGTGCACCGCGACCTGCTGCGCAACGTCACGAAGATCAACCCCATCGCCACGTGGACGGACGCCGATGTCGCTGCCCATCGCGACGCCTACAGCCTGCCAGAGCACCCTCTGGCTGATCGCGGCTACGCCTCCATCGGCTGCTGGCCATGCACGTGGCCAGTCGGTGACGGTGAGGACGAGCGAGCCGGGCGTTGGCGTCACCGCTCCAAGACCGAATGCGGCTTGCACGTCTCCCCCGTCGACCACGTGCAACCTGTCCGAATCGGAGCGGGCCGATGAGCGAGCGCACCGAGCGAAGCGAGCGCACCGGGCGTGCGAGCGCCGAGGACGTCAAGGCCGAGAGCCGCCATCTGCGCGGCACACTGGACGGTGAGCTCGGCGGGTCCGAGGACTCCTTCACCGGTGACGCCACGACCCTGCTCAAGTTCCACGGCATCTATCAGCAGGACGACCGCGATGTCCGGCGCGCTCGCACGGCAAAGAAGCTGCCACTCGACTACTCCTGCATGGTGCGCGCCGCCGTGCCAAGGGGACGCCTGACGGCCGAGCGCTGGCTGGCCCTCGATCGGCTGGCAGAGCGCACCGACGGCACGCTGCGCCTCACGACGCGCCAGGGCGTGCAGTTGCACTTCGTGCGCAAGCCCGATCTGCGCCAGATCGTGCACGACATCAACAAAGCCGGGCTCAGCACGCTCGCCGCCTGCGGTGACGTGGTGCGCAACGTCATGGCATGCCCCGACCCGCGCCACGACCACGCCCTCGATCCGGTCGTGCAGGAGCTCGTGTCCCGGTTCCGTCCGGCGACGGCCGCCTACTGGGAACTGTTCATCGACGGCGAGAAGGCCGCAAGCCTCGAAGAGGAGTCTGAGCCGGTGTACGGCGAGACGTACCTGCCGCGGAAGTTCAAGATCGGGGTGGCCTGGCCAGGTGACAACTGCATCGACGTGTTCAGCAACGACGTGGGCATCGTGCCGACGCTGGCCAACGGGGAGTCGGCAGACATCACCGGCTACGTGGTGCTCGTCGGCGGAGGGCTCGGCCGCAGCGTCAACCGGGACGACACCTACCCGCGTCTCGGCACGCCGTTGGCCTGGGTAGCACCAGGCGAGGTCGTCGA
>Ga0136624_1000627_pt1 | contig 13907 bp, 12 predicted proteins | sample AntDrymUQ4692206_2_FD_104802 | JGI IMG/M metagenome (GOLD analysis project Ga0136624, IMG submission 104802) | Polar desert sand microbial communities from Dry Valleys, Antarctica - metaG UQ469 (22.06) | ecosystem: Environmental > Terrestrial > Soil > Desert | place: Antarctica: Dry Valley... | reverse complement strand
TCCCGGCGCACCACCACCTCCACCTCGCCGCGCCGCAGGCACGTCGTTATCTCCAGCGCCTCGAAGCCCTCGACCTCGCCCTCGGCGACGCGCAGCGTCTCGGCGATCTCGGACTCGGGGATGCCGAACAGGCGCAGCATCGACTGCTCGTAGGAGCGCGCCCCGGCCACCGCGGCGCCGAACGCGTCCGTGGCGGCAGCCGCTCGCCACATCGAATGCAGCTCGCGCGGAGGGCCGGGCAGCACGACCACCGTCGGGCCGTTCCCGTTGAGGGGCGGCACGACCATCCCCGGCGCCGTGCCGGCGGGCTCGATCACCGTCGCTCCGTCGGGGACCAGCGCCTGCTTTGCGTTCGACGCCCTCACCGCGCCGGCGTCGAGGTCGGGCCAGCGCTTCATCAGCGGCTCGAGGATGTCGGCGATGCGCTGCTCGAGAGCCTCGTCCAGGGCCAGCGCACGGCCGCTGAACGCGGCCACGACCTCGAGCGTGAGGTCGTCGGCCGTCGGGCCGAGGCCGCCGCTCGTGATCACGAGGTCCACGCCCTGCTCGGCCATGAAGGCGAGCTGGGCGCGCACGTCCCGCGGGCGGTCGCCGCAGATCGTGATGTGGGCCAGCTCGACCCCGAGCTCTGACAGGCGATCCGACAGCCACGGCCCGTTGCGATCACGCACCCGGCCGGTCAGCACCTCCGTCCCGGTGATGACTATTCCCGCGCGGACGCCCATGGTGTGCAGGTTGTCAGTTGCACGGCCGGTTGCCCTCGGTGATCTCCTCGGCCCCCCCGCGCGTGACCACGAAGCCGACCGGTTCGCCGCTCTCGACGATCTCGACCGCATCCCCGTTGACCACCAGCTCGACCGAGCGCTTGCCGAGGTTGACGCGCAGCATCCGCCGGTTGCGAAACGTGCGCTGCGCGTCGAGCGTCCCCTCGAAGACCGCGTCGGTGCCCTCGCCGGTGTCCACGCACGCGTACGTCGGAAGCGAGGGGGTGATCCGCATGGTCACCCCAGCGGGTGTGGCGGGGCGGCGGCGGCGGGGCGACGGGCGCTCCGCGGGCTCGCGGTCGGTCTGGGCCTGCTCGCCGGCGGACCGCTCCTCGGCCGGGTCGTCGTCCCCCACGAGCCCGAGGACGAAGATGAAGGCCACGACCGCGAGCAGCGCGAGAACCGTGATCACTCCACCTCGGGGCGGCGGCGGGCGGGCAGAGGCGGGGCGCGAGCGGCGGCCCGCGCCTCGCCGCGCCTCGCGACGCGACGCGGCCGGGGGGCCGACGCTCGGCACGAACTCGCGCTCCTCCGACTCGTGGCTCATGCGGTACTCCTCCACGAGCAGGTGCGGGTCCACGCCGACCTGCTCGGCGTAGGTGCGCAGGAACGTCTTCACGAACGTGTGCCCGGGCAGCGCCGACCACTCCTCGTTCTCGAGCGCACGCAGGTACTTCGCACGGATCTTCGTGCGCTCCTCGACATCCACGATGTCGAGGCCCTGGCGCATTCGCGCTTCCCGCAGCGTTTCGCCGATCGGCGGCATCCCGCGTTCTATTCTGGCGGAGGGAGGACCTGGCTGCGGTGCTGCCCGAACGAGAGTCTGGCTGCGGTGCTCGCCCCGATCGACGATCGGGCTGCGCTCCTCGCCGACGATCGGGCTGCGCTCAGCCCTCCGCCCCGACGGGGGCCGCGGGGGGCGCTTCCCCGAGCGCGGCGAGCACGCGCGGGAGCTCGGCCTCGGAGACGAGCACCTTGCGCGCCTTCGAGCCCTCGTAGCCGGAGATCACGCCGCGGCGCTCGAGCATGTCGATCAGCCGGCCCGCGCGTGTGTAGCCAACCCGCAGCCGGCGCTGGAGCATCGACGTCGACGCCGTGTCCATCTGCACGACGGTGCGAATCGCCTCGGCCAGCAGGTCGTCCTGGTCGGGGGAGAACTCGGCCTCCTCGGCGTCACTGTCGGGCTCCTCGACCGCCTCGAGCAGCTCCTCGCGCAGCTCGGGCTCGCCCTGCTTGCGCCAGTGGCCGGTGATCTTCTCGATCTCCTCCTCGGTCACGAACGCCCCCTGGATGCGGCTGAGCTTAGTGCCGCTGCCCGGCCGGAAGAGCATGTCGCCCTTGCCCAGCAGCGACTCGGCCCCGTTCTGGTCGAGGATCACCCGCGAGTCGGTCTGGGAGGAGACGGCGAACGCGATCCGCGCCGGCACGTTCGCCTTGATCATGCCGGTGATGATGTCCGCGCTCGGGCGCTGGGTGGCGAGCACGAGGTGGATCCCCACCGCGCGTGACTTCTGGGCGAGGCGGATGATCGCGTCCTCCACCTCTCCCGGCGCGATCATCATCAGGTCGGCCAGCTCGTCGATCACGCAGAGGAGGTAGGGCAGCGCGGCCTCTCCGTTTGCGATCCGCACGCGGTTCAGCTCCTCGAGCTTGCGCGTGCGCGCGGCGCTCATGAGCGTGTAGCGCTCCTCCATCTCGCGGATCAGGTTCTGGAGCACGTTCGCGGCCAGCCGCGGGCTCGTGACTACCGGGGTCACGAGGTGGGGGATGTGCTCGTAGAGGTTCAGCTCGACCTGCTTGGGGTCGACGAGCACGAGGCGCACCTCGTTAGGCGTGGCCCGCATCAGGATCGAGGCGAGCATCGCGTTGACGCAGCCGGACTTGCCCGAGCCCGTCGTGCCCGCGACGAGCACGTGCGGCTGGCTCGCCAGGTCGATGCCGATCGCGCGGCCGTCGATGTCCTTGCCGAGCCAGGCGGTAAGCGGCGACCAGCCCTCCGGCGAGGCCTGGGCGACGTCTCCCAGGTGGACCATGTGGCGCACGATGTTCGGCACCTCCACCCCCACCGCCCGCTTGCCGGGGATCGGCGCGAGGATGCGAACGTCCTCCGCGGCGAGCGCGTAGGCGAGGTCGTCGCGCATGTTGGCGACCTTCGACATCTTGATCCCGGGCGCCAGGCGCACCTCGTAGCGCGTCACGTGCGGGCCGCTCACGCCGCCGACGACCTGGGCCTCGACGCCGAAGTGCCCGAGCGCCTCCACGAGCTGCGCACCCACCCGCTCGTCGGCGCCCGTCTTCTGCTTGTGCTTGGCGGTCGAGCGCTTCAGCGCTGCGGGCCGAGGCAGCGTGTACTCGACGTCCTCGGCCTCGGTGACGCCGCTGCGGCGGTTTCCCATTGGGGTCAACGGCTTGGGGTCCTCCTCGGCGGTCACCCCCGGCTCCTCCTCGATCGGGCCGGGCTCGGGCTCGCGCGCAGGCTCCTCCCACGGCTCGGCGTCCTCGACCGGCTCGGGCTCGGGCCGATCGTCGTCGCCGAAGAGGTCCGGGTAGCGCTGCGCGGCGTCGAGCGCCGGCGCCTCGACATGGGTCGCGTGGACGACCGGCTCCTCGCCCGGCGGCTCGGGGGGAGCAGCGGGGGCGGTGCGTTCGATCACGCGCGTCACCTCGCTCCTCGTGCGCCGCACGCGCTCGGTCGTGCTCGCCATCCGCTCGCGCGCGGCGTTCACCACCCCGGCGATCGAGGCCCCCGTGATGAGCAGGATCCCGCCCACCATCAGGAAGACGAAGACGATGTGCGCCCCGACGATCGAGAACAGCCCGCCGAGAGCGCTCAGCTGCAGCTCTCCGAGCGCCCCTCCGCGCTCGGAGATGTAGTCGGCGGCGAGCAGGGGCGAGTGCTCGGCCCGTCCCGGACCGAGGCCGAGCGAGCCGGCGGCGAGGCCCAGGGTGAGGCCGAGCACGAGGCAGATCGCCCCCGTGCGAAACGGGCGGACGGTGGGCAGGAGCGGGCGCAGCACGAGCACGACGCCGGTGGCCAGCACGGCGGGCGGCGCGAGCAGCGCGGCCTCGCCGAGCGCCAAGCGCAGAATGTCCTCGGCGGCCCCTCCGGCCTCGCCCCCGGCCTCGCCGAGGTACAGCACGAAGGCCATGAACGCTGCGGCGGCGACGAGCCCGAGGCCGATCAGGTCAAGCTGGTGCTGCTCGAGCGTCGGCATCGCCGGCCACGACGGCCGCGCGGGAGCGCGGCGCCGCGGTGCCGCTCTTGCGGCGGCGGGCTTCTTGGTTGCGCGACGGCGTGTCATGGCTGGCTTCTCCCCTTCGACGGCGAGCCCTCCAGCCCTCCCTACCATCCGACCAATGGCCAGCCGCTCCCCGAGGGTGCTCGTCGTCGAGGACGACCGCGAGATCGCCGATGTGCTGCGCCGCGCGCTCGGCATGGAGGACTACGAGGTGCGCCTGGCCAGCGACGGCGAAGCCGCGCTGAAGGCGGCCGTCGACTTCACGCCCGACGCCGTGGTGCTCGACCTCGGGCTGCCCAAGCTCGATGGCCTCGAGGTCGCGCGTCGCCTGCGCGCCGACGGCGACGTGCCGATTCTCATGCTGACAGCGCGCGACACCGTCGGCGCGCGCGTCGAGGGCCTCGACTCCGGCGCCGACGACTACCTGGTCAAGCCCTTCGAGCGCATCGAGCTGCTCGCCCGGATACGGGCGCTGCTGCGCCGGCGCCCGCCGCGCGGTAGCGCGTTCCTCGTCGTCGCGGACCTGAGGCTCAACCCCGACACTCGCGAAGCCCTGCGCGGCGAGCGCGACCTCGAGCTGACCAACCGCGAGTTCGAGCTGCTCGAGCACCTGATGCGAAACGAGCGCCTCGTCGTCTCGCGCGAGAAGCTCCTCGACGAGGTGTGGGACTACCACCCCTACTCCGAGACGAACACGATCGACGTGTTCGTCTCGAACCTGAGGCGAAAGCTCGAGGCCGGGGGCGAGCCGCGCGTGCTGCACACCGTGCGCGGGTCCGGCTACGTCCTGAAAGCGCCGGAGTGAGCACCTCGCTGGGAGGGCGGACGCGCAGCGCGCTGCGCAGCGCCCGCCGGCGGCTGCCGATCCGGCTCAAGCTCGCCGTCGTCTCGGCCTCGCTGACGTTCGCGATCCTCGTGGGCTTTGCCGTCGTCGTCGGCGCGGTGACCGACAACCGGTTGATGACGAACTTCGACGACGACCTGCGCGCCACCGCCGCGGACGTGCAGCAGAATCTCCGCGTGAGCACCAGGGGCCCCGGCCTCGAGCTCTCCGACGACCTGCTCGAGGGCGCAGCGTCGGGAGGCGCCGTGATCCGGGTGGTCGATCGCTCGAACGAGCTGCTCGGCCAGGCCGGCCCCGCCGCGGAGCTCGGCCCCGTGTTCGAGGGCGTGCGCAACGTCGGCCCGTACCGCGTCACGTCGCGGCCGCTGTTCGCCGACTCGCTCGACCCCAGCGGGCGCCTCGACTTCGATCAGGACCCGATCGACGGCTCCGTGGCCTTCGTCCAGTACGCGCGCCCGCGCGCGAGCATCGAGTCCACTTCCGACCGCCTGCACCTCTTTCTCGCCCTCGGCGTGCTCGGGGGCACGGCGCTCGCGTTCCTCGCCGGGTTCCTGGTGGCCCGCCGGGCCATGCGCCCGATCGCCGGCCTCACGCGCGCCGCGCGGGAGGTGGCCCGCACGCGCGACCCCGCGCGGGCGCTTCCCGCGCCCACCTCCAACGACGAGATCGCCGAGCTGGCGCGAACGCTCGAGGACATGCTGCGCCAGCTCGACGCCGCGCGCGGGGAGACCGAGGCAGCGCTCGAACGCCAGCGCGACTTCGTGGCCGACGCCTCCCACGAGCTGCGCACTCCGCTCACGAGCATCCTCGCCAACCTGGAGCTGCTCGAGGAGGGCCTCGCCCGCGGCGAGCGCCCGCGCGACCGCGAGGCGGCCGAGATCGCCGGCTCGGCCCTGCGCTCCTCGCGCCGGATGCGCCGGCTGGTCGGCGACCTGCTGCTGCTTGCGCGCGCCGACGCGGGGCGCGAGGCGTCCGGCCGTCCGGTCGACCTCGCCGTCGTGGCGCGTGAGGCCGCGGCGGAGGCGGCGCCGCTGGCGAACGGCCATGCCGTGACGCTCGACCTGCCCGAGGAGGGCAGCGCCGCGACCGTCGTCCGGGGCTCGCCCGACGATCTTCACCGGCTCGTGCTCAACCTGGTCGAGAACGCGTTCATCCACACCCCCGCCGGGACCCCGGTCGTGGTCTCGGTCTCCGCGGCGAACCGAGAGGTGCGCCTGGAGGTCGCCGACCGCGGGCCGGGCGTGCCTCCCGAGGCGCGGGACAAGGTCTTCGACCGCTTTGCTCGCCACGCACCCGCGGCGGCGCCGCGCATCGAGGCCGGTCCAGCCGCCGGCAGCGGCCTCGGCCTGGCGATCGTGCGCGCCGTCACCGCAGCCCACGATGGAACGGCCGCGGTCGCAGAGGCCCCCGGCGGGGGCGCTCGCTTCATCGTCACCCTTCCGGGCGCCGAAGCGCACCTATCGGGGGCCGGCCGTGTTGTGGCCCCAGAACCCGTTCGCGAAGAGCAACCCAAGGGAGCCCAGACCTCGTGAAGACTCTCATCGCACGCCGACCCTCGCCCGCAACGCTCATATCCTGCCTCGCCCTGTTCGTCGCCCTCGGAGGCGTGTCCTACGGCTTCGCCACCGGCTCGATCGACAGCCGCGAGATCAAGGACAACACGATCCGCGGAAAGGACATCCGCAGGGAGACGATCGAGAGCGGCGACATCCGCCGCGGAGCGGTGAACACGAGCGACCTGCGCGACAACTCGATCCGCACCGACGACCTGCGCAACAACGAGGTCCGCGGCCGCGACATCCGCAACAGCACGATCCGCGGTATCGACGTCGCCCTGAACACGCTGACGGGGCTGGACGTCAACGAGGAGAGCCTCGGCCTCGTGCCGAATGCAGACACCCTCGACGGGACCGACTCCACCGGCTTCGTGCGCGCCAACTCCGGCGGCGCGGCCGGGATCCCGCTAGGAGCCACGTGGCTGGCGCCGGCGGATGTGCCCGCACCTCGCTACGACGTCGACTCGCTGGGCTACGTGCACCTGAGTGGCGAGGCGGTCAAGGGCGCGGGCGCGGGGCCTGTGCTCGGGTCCCTTCCCCCCCAGGCCCGTCCCGCGGCGGTCAAGCGCTTCGCGGTCGTCAACGACCCCGCGGACGGGGAGAACGCGGTCGTGCCCCTCGCCGTGGACGCGAACGGCGACATCCGCCCCACCCCCGGGGCCGAGGCCGGGGACAGGTTCTCGCTGGACGGCGTGACCTTCCGGGTCGGGGGCTGAGCTGGGTCAGACCTCGACGACGACCGGCAGCACCATTGGCCGGCGCTTCATGCGCCGGTAGACGAACTCGGCGAGGTCGTCGTGGAGGTGGGTCTGCAGCAGGGAGATCTCGCTGATCCCGTCCTTGGCCGAGCGCGACAGCGATTTCTCCACCGCGGCGCGCAGCTCGCCGCTCAGCTGCTCAGCCCCGTCCGAGGAGGGGACGCCGCGGAAGATGATCTCAGGCTCGGCCACCGAGCGGCCGTCCTGCTCGGACACGGTGGCGACGACGATGAAGATGCCGTCGGCGGAGAGCATGCGCCGGTCGCGCAGGGCGACGTCCTCGATGTCGCCGACGTCGACGCCGTCGACGAAGATCAGGCCCGCCTGCTCGGGCTTGCCGAAGCGAGCGCCGCGCTCGTCGATCTCGAGCGGCTTGCCGTTCTCCCCCAGGAAGATGTTGTCCGGCTCGATGCCCACGGCCACCGCGAGCCGCGCGTGCAGCCGGATGCGCTTGTGGTCGCCGTGAGCGGGCATCACGTAGCGCGGCTTGACGAGGTTGAGCATCAGCTTCAGCTCCTCGGCGTAGCCGTGCCCGGACGCGTGGATCGGCGCGTCGCGCGGGGTCAGCACGTCCGCCCCGAGGTGGTAGAGGCGGTCGATCGTCTCGTTCACGGCCCGCTCGTTCCCGGGGATGGCGGTGGCCGAGAAGATCACCGTGTCGCCGGCGTGCAGGTCGACGTGGGGGTGGTCGGCGGCTGCCATGCGTCGCAGCGCCGACAGCGGCTCGCCCTGGCTGCCGGTCGACATGACGACGAGCTTGTGGTCGGGGTAGTCGGTGACCTGCTTGGGCTCCATGAGGATGCCCTCGGGCACCTCGATGTGCCCGAGCTGGCGGCCGATGTTCACGTTCTTTCGCATCGAGCGCCCGACGAGCGCGACCTTGCGCCCCAGCGCGGCCGCCGCGTCGACCACCTGCTGCACGCGGTGGATGTTCGACGCGAAGCAGGTGACGACGATCCGGCCCTCGCAGCGCGCGAAGGCCTCCTCGAGGTGGGGGCCGACCGAGGACTCCGACAGCGACCATCCGGGGCGGTCGGCATTCGTGGAGTCGCCGCACAGCAGCAGGATCCCCTCGCGCCCCAGCTCGGCGAGGCGGGCGACATCGGCCGGCACTCCGTCGACCGGGGTCTGGTCGAACTTGTAGTCGCCGGTCACGAGCGTGGTCCCCAGCTCGCAGGTGAGCGCATAGGCGAACATGTCGGGGATCGAGTGAGCCATCTTTACCGGCTCGACCACGAAGGGCCCGGCGTCGATCTCCTCCCCCGGGCGGATCTCCTCGAGCGGCACGTCCTTGAGCTTGTGCTCGTCGAGCTTCGAGCGCACCATCGCGATCGTGAGCGGGCCGCCGTAGATGGGCGGCCAGTCGTCCAGCTCGCGCAGGACGAAGGGCAGCGCACCCACGTGGTCCTCGTGCCCGTGGGTGAGCACGATCGCCTCGATGTCCGACTGGCGCTCGCGCAGGTAGGAGAAGTCGGGCAGCACGAGGTCGATGCCGAGCTGGTCCGGCGCGGGGAAGCGCAGGCCGGTGTCCACGACCACGATCCGGCCGCCGTACTCGACGACCGTCATGTTCTTTCCGATCTCCCCCAGCCCGCCGAGCGGCAGGACGCGCAGCGTGCCGCTCATGACCTGGTCGCTGCGGTGCTCGCCCGATCGGCGACCTGGCTGCGCTCCTCGGGCAACGCCGCCAGCAGTCCATGCTGCTCGAGCGCCGCGCGCACCACAGCGCGCTCCTCCTCGCTCGCCTCGACCATGGGCAGGCGAAGGCCCCCGACCCGATGCCCGAGCATGTCGAGCGCGGCCTTCACACCGATCGGGTTCGAGGTCACGAACAGCGCCTCGAAGAGCTCCGAGAGCGATTCGTGGACCTCCCAGCGGCGCTCGGGCTCGTCGATCATGCGGCGCATCTCGGCGGCGACGACGTTCGCGGCCACGAGGATCCCGCCCGTGCCGCCGGCCTCGAGGACCTCGGCGAGCGTGTCGTCGTTTCCCGCGAGCAGGTCGAGCCCTTCGATCGCCTCGATGTCCTCGTAGCGCGACTGCTTGACCGCGGCCACGTTGTCGATCTCGGCCAGCTCGGCCAGGAGCTCGTTGGACAGGTCGATCACGCAGCGCGACGGAATGTTGTAGAGCACCACCGGCTTGTCGGTGGCCGCCGCGACCGCGCGGAAGTGCTCCTTGAGGCCGCGCCGGTTTGGCTTGTTGTAGTAGGGCGTCACGACGAGCACGCCGTCCACGCCGGCTGCGGTGGCGCGCTCGGTCAGCTCGACGGAGTGGCGCGTGTCGTTGCTGCCGGTGCCGGCGATGATCGGGGCGCCCTTGCTCTCGGCCACCCCGATCTCCCACAGGCGCAGCTTCTCCTCGTCGTCGAGCGTCGAGCCCTCCCCTGTGCTCCCCGCCAGGACGAGGCCGTCGGAGCCGCTGTCGAGCAGGTGGCGCATGAGCGCCGCGGCGGCGGGCTCGTCGAGCGCGCCGGTCTCGTCGAACGGCGTGACCATCGCCGTGAGGATGCCGCCGAAGGCCATGGGCTAGCGATTCGGCCCGTAGGTCGAAGGGCCCCGGGCTCTCACTGGATCGGCTTGAACGGATCGGGGGTGGCGTTCATGCCCTCCTTGGGCGGCGCGGGAGGCGGCACCGGCTCCTCCTCGACGCCCTCGGGGGCGGTGGCGGCGCCTTCGGGCACGACGGCGCCGGCCGACGCCGTCTCGGGGCCATCGACCGCCGCGGGCGGCTGGGGCTGGGCCACGCCGGGCGCTCTGGCGGGATCGTCGACCGGCGGTGCGGCGGGGATCGGGCGCCCGCTGGAGTCGTAGGTGACCTCGCCGCCGCCGGCGCCGGGCCCGGCCTTCGCGGCCTGGCCTTCGTTGAACTGCTTCTGGGTCTCCTCGATCTTCTTCTGTGCCTGGTCGGCCATCTGCTTGGCCTTGTCCATGAAGCCCATGATCTCCTCTCGTTGTCCGCAGCTCAGACTATCGGTGCGCGCGGCGTTGCAATCTTTGGGCCGGGTACTTGTAAATGGCACAATTGACGCTCCATGGCCACGACCGAGCACGACTACGCAGATCGCTCCACCGTCCGTAAGCTGGGCGTCAAGCCCGATCAGCGGGTGGAGGTGGCCGGTGACGTGGGCCCCGGCCTGCGCAACGAGCTCAAGGAGGCCATCGGGCGCGGGCTGGTCCGGGCCGGCGACCTCGACGGCGCGATCGTGATGGTCCACTCGCTGGTGGAGGCCCAGGAGGCGCTGGTGCGCTACCGCGCTCGCCTGCGCGACTCCGGCTACCTCTGGCTCGTGACCCGCAAGCTCGGGCACGAGAGCTACCTCAACCAGATGGAGATCGTCCCGTCAGCCAAGAAGATCGGTCTGATCGACAACAAGACGTGCTCGATCGACGACGAGCGCTCGGGCATCCGCTTCGTGATCCCGCGCGCCCTGCGCTCGGACAACGGCAGCGGCGACTGACTGACGCCGCGTTCCACACCCACCGTCCTGCCCTGTGGTCGCCGTGCGACCCAAAGTCAGGACGCCGCGCAAGTGTGGGCGATCACCCGCGCCGGTACAGCCGGGTGGTCAGCGGCGCGAACACCGCCGTCAGGGCCGCAGCGACCGCCAGCACGATGGCGATGTCGCCCCCCGAAGCCGTTCCCTCCATCAGCCCGCGCGAGGCCGTCGCGAGAATCGAGATCGGGTTGACGTCGACGAACGCCTCCAGCCCGCCCGGCAGCGTCTCCGGCTTGACGAAGACGTTGCTGAGGAAGGTGAGCGGGAAGATCCCCATGAACCCCGCGTTCATCACGGCGTTGGGCGAGCGCAGCAGCAGGCCGAGCGTCGTGAAGACCCACGAGAGGCCGAACGCGAACACGACGACCAGCGCGAGCGCGGCGAGCACGCCCGGCACGCCCGCCCCCGGCCGGTAGCCGAGCACCATGCCGAGGACGATGATCACGGTCCCCGCCAGCACGTAGCGCACGCTGTCGCCGAGCAGCGACCCCACGAGCGGGGCGGGCCGCCAGACTGGGAGCGTGCGGAAGCGATCGACGACCCCCTTGGTCAGGTCGGTGTTCAGCGCGACGCCGGAGTAGACCGTGGTGAACAGGACCGACATCACGAGGATGCCGGGCAGGATGTAATCGCGGTACTGCGCGGTGGAGCCTTCGATCGCGCCACCGAACAGGTAGGTGAACATCAGCACGAACATCACCGGGGTGATCGTCACGTCGAGCAGCTGCTCGGGGACGTGCTTGACCTTGAGCATCCCCCGCCAGCCGAAGGTCAGCGCCGCCGACGCCGCGCTCGCACGCGGGGGACGGGGCGTTGAGGACAGCGCCTTGCGAAGCGCCGCCGACTCGGCGGCGGGCTCGGGGGCGGTGCTGCTCGTCGGTACGGTGCTCATGCGGCCTGCTCCTCCTCGCTGTCGATGGGTTCGGCTTCTGGCTCTGCCTCGGCCGGATGGCCGGTGAGGGCGAGGAAGACCTCGTCGAGGCTCGGCTGCCCGAGCGAGAAGCCCGCGACCTGAATCCCGGAGCGAGACAGCTGGGCCACGGCATCAGCGGCCCGATCGGCATCGGCGCAGGAGGCCGACAGCGAGGACGGATCGGCCTCGAGGTGAACGGTCTCGAGCGCGCGGGCGAGCACGCGCTCGGCCTCGGGCCGCTGCTCGGGATCGAGCAGGCGCACGTGCAGCGCGCCCGAGCCGACCGAGGCCTTGAGCTGCCCGGGCGTCCCCTCGGCGATCACCTTGCCCTGGTCGATCACCGCGATGCCGTCGGCGAGCTGGTCGGCCTCGTCGAGGTACTGCGTGCAGAGCAGGATCGTCGTCCCCTCCCCGACGAGCGTCCTGATGATGTCCCAGACTTGGTTGCGCGAGCGCGGGTCGAGCCCGGTCGTGGGCTCGTCGAGGAACATCACCTGGGGCGTCACGACGATGCTCGCGGCGATGTCGAGCCGGCGCCGCATGCCCCCGGAGTAGTTCTTGACCAGCCGGCCGGCCGCTTCGGCGAGGCCGAAGGCCTCGAGCAGCTCGGTCGCCCGCGCCTTGGCCGGGGCGCGCTTGAGCCCGAGCAGCCGGCCCAGCAGGATGAGGTTCTCACGCCCGGTCAGGTCCTCGTCGACCGAGGCGAGCTGGCCCGTCAGGCTCACGACGCTGCGCACCGCATCGGCGTCGGCCACGATGTCGTGCCCGAGCACCCGCGCCTCGCCCGCGTCGGGGCGCAGCAGCGTCGCGAGCATCCGGATCGTCGTCGTCTTGCCGGCCCCGTTGGGCCCGAGGACGCCGTAGACCGAGCCCTTGCGAACGGCCAGGTCGACCCCGTCGACCGCGCGGGTCTCCCCGAAGTCCTTGACGAGGCCGGTGGCCTCAATGGCGAGAGTCGAGTTCATCTGCATCCTCGGATCGTGGCTTGATGGCGGATTGTGCACTCTCAAGTGTGGTTGAAGTCAAGGCGCCTGGCCCTTCGCGGTCGCGCTGCGGCGCGGCATCGATGCGATTCTCTCGGCCGACCGAGCGTTCGACGAGGTCCCCGGTTTGACGCGCGTCGACCCCGCCGACTCCCCGGCCGTGGACGGCTTGGCTGCGAGCTGATCGGAGATCAGGCGACCGTCTCGCCTACTCGCGACCGCGCAGCCGGCGCCTGCCGGCACGGAGGCCGCCTTCCCTCCACGACGCTCGCCGGCGACGCCGACTCCACGTTGGGCGATACTGCGTCGATGACCGAGCGCAATGTGCAGGGTGGGGAGTTGGAGGGCTGCGGCACCGACCCCGTCACCGGGTTCTATCGCGACGGGTGTTGTCGCACCGGTCTCGAGGACCGGGGAAGCCATACGATCTGCGCGGTGGTCACGTCGGAGTTCCTCGACCACCAGCGTCTGATCGGCAACGACCTGAGCACCCCGGTGCCTCAGTACGGGTTCCCCGGACTCGTGCCCGGCGACCGCTGGTGCGTGACCGCGGCGAACTGGCTGCGGGCCCACGAGGACGGCGCGGCCGCCTACGTGGTGCTGGCGTCCACCCACGAACGGGCCCTCGAGATCGTTCCCCTCTCCGCCCTCGAGCAGCACACCGTCGACGTCCCGGCGGATCCCGGACCGTTCAGGGACTGAGCGCCGCGGCCCGATCCCCCGTGAGCGGGTCGCCACCAACTCCGCTGGGACGCCGTCCACCAGCGCGACCACAGCTCCTGCTCGGACTCCGTGGGCCGGGCTAGGCCGCGCCGGGCCCCTTGTTCGGCGGGTCGAAGTAGTAGGGAAGCGCACCGCCGGCGCGCCGCTTGACGATCGCCTGCAGCTCACGCGCCGTGCCGGGGCGCTGCTCGGCGACGTTGCGCGTCTCGCCGGGGTCGTTCTTGAGGTCGTAGAGCTTCAGCTGGCCGTGGCGGTTGACGCCCGACAGCGCCCAGCGGTCGGTGCGGATGAAGAAGCTGTTCTTGTAGCCGCCGTAGGCGTAGGGCCGGTCGGGCATCCGGCCGCCAGAAAGCAGCGGCGAGAGGTCGACGCCGTCCATCGAGCGCGGTGCCTTGACACCGGCCATCGAGAGGATCGTCGGGCCGATGTCGTGCAGCGAGGCGAAGTAGTCGGTCGCCTCGCCGGCGGCGCGGCGGTCGGGGTCGACCACCACGAGCGGGACTTGGATCAGCTCGGGGTACAGCTGCTCGGAGCTCTTGCCCGAGAAGTCGCGCTCGCCGACGAAGACGCCGTGGTCGCCGGTGAGCACGATGATCGTCTCGCGGTCGAGCTTCAGATCGTGCAGCCG
>Ga0136624_1000626_pt1 | contig 13912 bp, 11 predicted proteins | sample AntDrymUQ4692206_2_FD_104802 | JGI IMG/M metagenome (GOLD analysis project Ga0136624, IMG submission 104802) | Polar desert sand microbial communities from Dry Valleys, Antarctica - metaG UQ469 (22.06) | ecosystem: Environmental > Terrestrial > Soil > Desert | place: Antarctica: Dry Valley... | reverse complement strand
GGCTTCCGGCGGTCGTCATCGGCAAAAACGAAGACATCTCGTGGGGAGTCACGAACGTCGGGGCGGACGTTCAGGATTTGTACGTCATGGACAAGTCGGACGGCGGATACATCCACGACGGCGAGACGAAGGAATACGAGACTCGGACGGAGACCATCGAAGTCGCGGACGGCGAGCCTGCGGACATCGAAGTCCGGGAGACGGTGCATGGCCCCATAATCTCCGACGTCGTGGATGCCGCCGGGGAAAACCCGCTCGCCCTCCGGTGGACGACCCTCGACGACGGCGACACGACGATGGACGCTTTCCTCGGCATGAACCGCGCCGGAAACTGGGACGAATTCAACGAGGCGCTCCGCTCATACGTCGCCCCGAGCCAGAATTTCGTGTACTCGGATGTGGACGGGAACATCGGGTACGTCGCGCCGGGGAGCTTCCCCATCCGAGCCGATGGACACACCGGACTCGCACCCGCATCCGGCGACGGCGAGAGCGATTGGGAGGGCTTCATACCCTTCGACGAATGGCCGCGAGCATTCAATCCCGACGAGGGTTTCATCGCGACGGCGAACAATAAAGCGACGCCCGAAGGGTATCCGTATGACATCGCGTTCGAGTGGGCGGAGCCGTATCGGGCGGCACGGATCCGGGCCATGATCGAGGCGAAAGACGACCATACCGTCGAGGATATGACGGAGATTCAAAACGACTATAAATCGCTCCTTTTCGAGGATTTCCGAAGCGTCATCGAGGATATGGAGCCGGAGTCGGAGAATGCCTCGGAATGGCGCGAGCGACTCGTCGAATGGGACGGCGTCGCGTCTCCGGAGTCTCGGGAGGCGGCTGTTTTCGCGGCGTGGTATGCGGAGCTTTCGCGGCTTCCGGAGGCGGAGGTCGGGGAGGAATTCTGGGACGAGCCGAGGTATCTCCTCGAAGCCCTCGAAAACGGCGACCCGAACTGCGAACCTTCGACGGCGGAAGGGTGCATGGAGTTCGCCTCGGAGGCGATGGAGCGGGCTTTGGAAATGTTCGAGGGCGAGCCTCCGGAGTGGAGCGAGGAGCATCGGGCGACGTTCGAGCATCCCGTCCTCGGTAGTACGCCGCTCGCCCGATTGTCGAACCGGGAGGTTCCGTTCGGGGGCGACGCTTCGACGGTGAACGTCGGATCGTATGATTTCTCGGATTTCTCGATGTCCGGCGGGCCGAGTTATCGGCATGTCGTGGACATGTCGGAGGGTGGGGAGTCGGTGTTCATACATCCGATGGGGCAGTCGGGGAACGTGCTTTCCGGCGGCTTCGACGACCTCCTCGACATGTGGGTGGAGGGGGGGGTATTTGCCGATGCGGACTTCGGATTACGAGGTCGAGGGGAGTCTCACCCTCGATCCACCCGCTCCGGGGGATTCGGGCGGATAGACCGGAGGAGGGCTTCGTAGCCGGAGTCCGTGGGATGGAAAGTCGCCGGGCAAGTTTATGTACTCGTCGCCCTCGTTCCCCGGAACGCCTCGTACCCGTCGGCGATGGACGCGCCGTTTCGCTCGGCGACGCTCGTCGCGTATATCGGTGAAGCTGCCGGGGATGGGGTTTGCACCCGAGAAGAAGGCGATTCTCGAAATCTGATAAGGTGCCTCGGGTGAAGTGGAAGTGGAAACTCGTCTTCGCCGGGGTGGCTGGAATCTTCGTCGCCGCTCTTTTGCGAGGCGAGCGAAAAACCCGAGACCCTCGCTGGCCGACGAACCTCGCGCATCGGGGAGCCTCGGTTCGCGCTCCGGAGAACACGATGGAGGCGTTCCGGATCGGCCTCGACGAAGGTGGGGCGGGCGGCCTCGAAATGGACGCGCATCTCACCCGCGACGGGGAAGTCGTCATCATCCACGACGACGACGTGGATCGCACGACCGACGGAACGGGATTCGCGCGCGACATGACCCTCGAAGAGATTCGCCGCCTCGACGCCGGATACCGCTTCTCGCCGGACGGAGCGAGTTTCCCGTACCGGGGGAGGGGGCTTCGCATCCCGACGCTCCGCGAAGTTTATGAGAGCTTTCCGGAGGCGGCGGTGAACGTCGAACTCAAAGAGGATCAAAGCGGCATACAAGAAAGTGTCCTCGACCTCATCGAGGAGTTCGACGCGGAGAGAAGGACGCTCGTCGCGTCGTTCGGATATTCTATAATGCGCCATTTTCGGAGGGTGTCCGGGGGGCGAGTTTCCACATCGGCTTCGCGGTTCGAGATATCCGTTTTCTATTTCGCGAGCAAAGTTTTTCTGGAGAAGTTCGTTCCCGTGAACTACGACGCTTTGCAAGTTCCCACACGGCATCGCGGGCTTGAAATCGTAACGCCGCGCTTCATAAAGGCGGCTCATTCGCGTGGGGTTCGGGTGGACGTGTGGACGGTCAACGACGGGAAAGAGATGGGCCGCCTCCTCGATCTCGGCGCCGACGTGATCATGACCGACGAGCCGGAGAAATTGTCGAAAACCCTCGCGGAGCGAAAACCCGAAGCCTGAAACTTTCAATAAAACGCTATGGCGATGGCGCAGAAAGCTCCGAAGAGGGTGTATGCGACGCCGAGCGGGAGATAGTATTTCGGGTTGTGGACGGGGGTGAAGAAGTATTTGGCGGCGGGGAAGAGGCCGACGAATTTCTCGATGAGGCGGGAGTATTCGCGGCGGAAGTACGTGAGGTGCATACCCCCGGCCATCGTGACGCACGCGAAGGGGAGCGCCCAAAGTTTCGACGGATAAAGTCCGATGGCTATGGGGGTGAGGACGATGAGGATCGCCCAGAAAGCCTGGATGGAGATGAAGGACATCCAGGCCGCCCTCCACCGATGTTCGCGTTTGCGACGGCGTGCCATAGTGCGGAATTATAGCGATGGTGTCATGAGTGTATGTGCGACCATCCGGCCATCGCCCGCTTATTTTTGTACACTACCCGGGCGCACGAGCATGTGAATTGGAGACGGCCCGCGTGCGGGGTCAACGAGTCAGGAGAAAGATGATCAAGGAGTCCATCGTAAAGGATCCATCGCTCGCCCCCGAGGGCCAGCAAAAGATCGAGTGGGCCGCGCAGCATTCGCCCGTCCTCAATAAAATCGCCCGAAATCAACTCGCCGACGGCTCCCTTACCGGCCGCAAAGTCGCGGTGACGGTGCATCTCGAAGCGAAGACGGCGTACCTCGCGGTTCTTCTCCATGAGGCCGGAGCGGAGGTTACGGTCACGGGGTCGAACCCGCTTTCGACGCAGGATTCTGTTTGCGCGGCGCTCGCGGAGCGGGGCATCCGGGTTTATGCGACGCACGACCCCTCCGACGAGGATTTCGAGCGGTACATCCACCTCGCGCTCGAGACCGAGCCGGATCTCCTCCTCGACGACGGCGCGGAACTCACCGGACGCCTCGCCCAATCCCACCCCGAACTCATTGACAAAGTCGTCGGCGCCACCGAGACGACGACGACGGGAATCCTGAAACTCCGGGCGATGAGCGACGAAGGCGTGCTTCCTTTCCCCGTCCTCGGCATAAACGAGGCTCGCATGAAGCACCTCTTCGATAACCGGTACGGCACCGGGCATTCGTCCATCGTGAGCCTCCTTGCGAACACGAACCTCTTCCTTTCGGGACAAAGGGTCGTGGTCATGGGCTTCGGGTGGGTGTCTCGCGGCCTCGCCAAATACGCCGCCGGGTTCGGCGCCCGCGTCATCGTGTGCGAACCCGACCCCGTGAAGCTCCTCGAAGCGCACTCCGAGGGATATGAAGTCATGAACTCCATCGAAGCCGCCGAGGCTGGGGATTTCTTCCTGACCGGAACCGGGAACATGAAGGTTCTCCGCCGCGAGCATTTCGAGCGGATGAAGGACGGCGCGGTTCTCGCCAACGCCGGACATTACGACCACGAGTTCGACCTCGCGACGCTCAAAGAAATGTCCGTCTCCGAGCGCGAGGCGCGGAAGCACATCACCGAGTATGAGATGCCGAACGGGCGGCGTATCCACGTCATCGCCCGCGGACGGCTCCTCAATTCCGGGGCGGGGGATGGGCATCCGGTCGAGATCATGGATCTCACTTTCGCCCTTCATGCTCTCGGAATACACTATCTGGCGTCGAGAGCGTCGGACTTCGAGCCGGGCATACAGGCTTTGCCGGAGGATCTCGATCAGGAAGTCGCCCGCATAAAGCTCCGCACGATGGGTGTCGAGCCGGAGGAACTCACCGACGAGCAAATGGCGTACCAGACGAGCTGGCGTTCGTAGTTTCATAGCTTGTAAGCTTTTATTTCGCGGCCCGGACGAAAGTGTCCGGGTCGCGTGTTCGATTTTTGGGGGAGGTTCGAGAGGCCATCATGAATTGCCGGAGAAGATCGGCGCCGAGTTTCATTGACCGCTCCTCCGCTCGTCGGGCGGCGACGGACACCGAGCTTCGTGGCCGGAGGGGGATTTCATAATCGAGACTTCCGCCGAGATACGACTGATGGAAGCGTCGGATGTTCCAATGGCATACGAGTCGGTGGCGATGTCTTTCGCGGCGGAGCCGGAGGAGCGCGAGCGCGTCCTCGGACGCTCGGACGAGGAGGTCGAGGAGAGCCACGAAAGGTATCGCTCTTTCCTTCGCACCGACCCGGAGGGCGCGTGGGTCGCCGAAGACAAAGGAGCCATCGTCGGGGTCGCCGTCTCGATACGGCGCGAGAGTTTGTGGGTTCTCTCGATCTTCGCGGTGGACGAGTCGCAGCGCGGAAAGGGTGTCGGACGCGAACTCCTCGAACGGGTCGCCGAATACGGAGAAGGCACGTCCGCCGCCATGATCGCCTCTTCGACCCACCCGGCGGCGATGCGAAGCTACGCGCTCGCCGGATTCACCCTCCACCCGACCCTCACCGCCGAAGGCTTCGTCCGGCGCGAGCAAATCCCCCCGAGCCTCCCCGTATACGAAGGCGACGAAAGCCACCTCGAAATGGCCGCCGAAGTGGATCGAAAGCTCCGGGGCGGCCCGCACGGCCCCGACATCGAACGCCTCCTCGGCACCGGGAACCGCCTCCTCGTCTCCGAGCGCGGCGGCGAGATGGGGTACGCCGTCACGAAGGAAGGCTCCCCGCAAATAGTCGCCGCGACCCATGAAGAAATGGCCCGCGATCTTTTGTGGGCCGCGCTCGCGGACGGGAGGCCGGGAGTCGAGTCCACGGCGCGGTGGATCACTGCCCGCCAAAAGTGGGTCGTGGATGTGATTCTCGAAGCCGGACTCTCCCTCAAACCCGACGGCCCGATTTGCGTGAAAGGGGAGCCGGGGCCGTTGTTTCCATATCTTCCGAGCGGGTTGTATTTGTGAGGTCGCTCCGTACCCGGCTTCGTCGCCGGAGGAGTGACGGAGATGGAGGAGTCGAAAAAAGCAAATGCGATTCCTCTCTTCACATAAAATAACGTCATGACCCGAACGATCACCATCCGCTTCACTTCCTTCCGCGAATGCCCGAACTGCGACGGGCGCGGCGACGACGGAGCCGAGTGGCGCCCCGTCGAGTGCCGCCGATGCAAAGGACGCGGCAAACTCATAACCGGGGTCGAGGTCGAGGATTCGAAAACCGGGAAACTTCCCGACGACCATTTCGAGTTCACCGCGACGGGCGAGGTGTATCTTCTCGACTTCGACGAGGACGAGGAGATCGAAGTTGTGAAGCCCGATTTCGGGGGCGGGGAGCCGGGAGCCGCTCGCTGACGCTCGCTTCGGGAGTTGGGGTGTCCTCGACCTTCTTTCGATGTCTTCGTTCCCCGCCCGACGAGCTTTCGATGAACTCGGAGGATGCTTCGATGGCGGATGTTTCGGCGCTTCGTTTTTCCCGCCTCCCGGCTTCACTCGTCGGGAGTGGCGTTCGGGTTGACTCCGGCCATCATGCGGAGTCCTTGCGCGAGTGCGGCGCATAGCCCGACTCCGATGATGTCTTCCATAGCCCACAGTCCGTACGATGGCCGGGCGATGCTCTCGACGCCTTCGTCCATCATCGCGGGGGATTGCGCGAGGGCGAATTCGTAGGCCGTTGGGAAGAGGAGCCACTCGATGGTCGTGGCGGCGACGGTCATCGTTATGGCGGCGAAAACGCCCCGCCATCCGCCTTTGAAGACGAGCATGAGGGCGAGGGCGAGGTATGCGGCGAGGCGTGTGATGAGGATTAATTGCGTCCGCGCGCCGTCGCCGTCGGCGGACATTTGAAACGAGAAGACCGCCGAGCCGAACCCGAATATGGCCGCCGCGAACACGCATCCGAGCGTGAGCGCGGCGAGGGATCGAGTGCTTGTGGACATGGGCGGGATTATATATTTCGAGAATCGGGGAGCCGGGGCGAATTTCGAATCGAAGAACACCGACTCGCGGTCGGCGACCCTTCGCCGGGTGCCCGTGCCGCCGAGCTCGCCGACCAAGTTCGGAGCCATTCACCCGGATTCCGTATGAGCGGCGAAGAGGCTTATTTTCGAGCGGATCGAGAAAAAGCCGCGAGTCGTATTTTTCGATTCGCCCCTTTTCCTCGCGGTTCTCTTTCGACTCGCGCCTTCGGACGTGTTCGGAAGCTCCTTCACCCGGACTCGGTGTGAATCACCCGGTCGCGGAAAGCCTCTCCGAAACCGCCTTCGCCGAAAGCCTCCCTTTGAAAGGAATGACGCCCCCGCGAACCGCTTCTTCGAGGGCTTCATTCGAAGCCCCGAGGTTCTCCGAGGCGGCGACGAGGACGCGATCCCCCCGCTCGTTCGCCGCCCCGACGAGCGCGGCCCGCTCCACCAAACTTCGCTGCGTCCAAAAACCGAGTATTTCGAGGTGGACAGTTTCCCCGCTCTCGTTTTTGAGCGTGAAATCCGGGACGAGGACGGCTTGTTTTTCCGGGAACGGGAGTATTTCGGACGACGCTTCGAGACTCCATCCCCCGGTGTTTTTGGCCCGCTCCCATGCTTTCACGAAGGCTTCGCGGACTTCGTCGTGATCCTCGCTTTGCCTCGGGCCGAGATAGTGGGAGGCGAGGACGCTGTTTTTCGAGTCGAGGGTGAGGGATGCGTCGCGGCCTTTCCATTCGACGGTGGCGGAGAGTTTCCACGGCTTGGTGAGGATGAGGCCGGGGAGGAATTTGGCGAGGGCGAGGCCGTATCTCCGCGTCGAGCCGAAGATGGAGAGCGGCCCGTCGAGCCGGAGCCGATACCCGAACCTCGTCGGCTCGATGCGGTGGATGAGCCCCATTTTCTTTACGTAATGAAAGACGAGACGAGCATCCGCTTCCGCCCCGATGTCCACCGTGAGTTCCCGAGCCGCGTACAAAACTCCCTGAATTTGCGCGACATTGTATCGGTGGACGAGTTCCTCCGGCGACGGTTTGTGGAACTCGGACAATATTTGGGCGGACTGGCGGTCGGCGTACATGAGCATCGCCGGGTCTTCGAGGCCGGTTTCGGTGGCGACGCGCGAAAGTATGTCGTCGCGGGTCGGGGCTTCGAGGAGGTCGGGTTCGGAGACGGGGAGTTCCGGCAATTCGGAGGCGAGCTCGAAGATGCGCGTCCGCAAAGTATACGGGTCGGTTTCGGCGGGGGCGGCCCATTCGCACCGCTCTTCGAGGAGCTTCCCGAATGCCCGGACTATTCGGAATCCCCGCCGCGAGTCGAGGCGCGGGCCGAGTTCCTCCTCCTTCGCGGCGACCTCCGCTTCGAGGGCCGCGCGAGGTTCCCCGACGTGCTTCGCGTAAAGCCCGGAAAGCTCGGCGGCGGTTTCGGTGGTGGGTTCATCGGAGTCGGAAAGGCTGTGCGGGATCAAGTTTCCGCGGGAGAGCCGCGCCATGACGTGTTCGGAGCGGAGCATTTTTAGGCGAAGGCTTCCCGGCGCCGCCGCGAGGCCGACTCCTCACCGGTGTCGGAGGTGACGAGTTCATAAAGAATCGCCCGCTTATCTTTCTTCGGGCGGAGGACGCGGCCGAGTCTTTGGACGTATTCGCGCCTCGACGCGCTCCCGGCGAGGATGATGGCAACCCCGGCGTCCGGCACGTCCACGCCCTCGTTGAGAACGTCGGAGGCGATGACCGCCCGGTACCTTCCCTCTCGGAAGCGGTCGAGGATCTCCTTCCGTTCCTTCGCGACCGTTTCAAAAGTTATGCCGGGGATGAGGAAGCGTTTCGAGAGCGAATACACTTCTTCGACGCTTTTGGTGAACACGATGCACCGGTCGTCCCAATGTTGTTTGAGGAGGCGTTCGAGGGTCGTGACCTTCCGCGTCGCCCCAGCTTGAATTTCGCGCCGACGGCGAGCCGCGAGGAGGGCTTCGCGTCCGCCGGAGTGGCTCGTCGAGGCGACCATGATGAAGCGTTGCCAGTCTTCGGGGGAGCGCATCGGGAGGCGGTGCTTGGCGAGGAAGTCGCGGTATACGGCATCGGCTTGCGCGTATTCGAAGCGCTCGTGGGCGGTCAGTTTTATGGGGAGTCGGACGACCTCGAAGGGGGCGAGGTATTTCCCGGCGAGGTCTTCCGGCGACTTCCGGTACACGATGGAGCCGACGAGTTCCGGGAGAAGCTCGTGTCCGCCGTCCGGGCGTTCGGGGGTGGCGGTCAAACCGAGCGAGTATGGGGCGAGGAGCATTTTGGGGATGATGGCGTTTTTCTGGGCGGGGAGGTGGTGGGCTTCGTCGTAAATTACGAGTGCGAAGCGGTCGCCGTACCGTTCGGCGTGGATGTATGCGGAGTCGTATGTCGTCACCGTGATCGGCAATATTTCGTGGTATCCGCCGCCGAGGAGTCCGATGGCCTCCCCGAAAGCGTCCGAGAGAACGGAATACCATTGTTTCAAAAGCGCGAGGGTCGGGACGACGACGAGCGCGCTCCGCCCGACCTTTTCGAGCGCATTCACCGCGACCGCCGTCTTCCCCGCGCCCGTCGGGAGGACGACGACGCCCCGGAGGTTCGCCCTTCGCCACGCGGCGAGGGCTTCGGTTTGGTACGGGCGCGGCTCCATCGCGAGCTTCGACTCGAGGGTGATGTTCTCGAAGGACGAGGCGTTGTCTTTGTGGGGGATGTCCATTTCGCGGAGGTGGAGAATGGTTTCGCGGTATGCGTTCGCGGGGGCGCGCCATTGGCGGGTGCGTGCGTCGAAGACAAAGGGGGCGGGGAGGTTTCCGGCTTCGGCGCCGGAGGCGAGGAGGGTGCCGGATTCATAAGAAAGCTCGACCATACTTCTCAAAGCATACCCGAGGGGCGGGTCGTTCTCATGGTGGGATTCGCGGAGAGCGGTTTCCCCGGAGAACGGTTCCGCGCAATCATCGCATCCCGAAGTTTCGTAACCCGAATTATTCATGGGGCATTCGCCGGGGAAATTGGGAATGGAGGCCCGCGCCACCCATGCGCCCGGTCGAACCCGTCGAGGATTTCGCCGGGACGTAACAGCCGGATGTCGAGGGAGGGCAGTCCGGGGACAAACCCGGCTCCCGAAGCGAGTGAAGCGACGAGACCTCCCGACCCCGGCTTTTCAAACGGAGGTCTCGCGGATGATCGGGCCGACGGCGCGAACGCCGACGGCATGCCACCGACATGTCGGCGTGTTTTCAGAGCGTTGCGGCGGAACGGATCATCGGGTCTTCCCGCGGGTATGCACGGGCGGCGCGGGGAAGGCGAAGCGCCGGCCGGTTTGTTCCGAGTCCGAAAGAGAATCTTGCATCCACTCGTCCCCGTCTCTGGCGCGTGGAAAATTTCGTTTCACTCACCGCCATTCCGAGATTTCGGGCGCGGCGGGCGATAAACTGGCACGGTTGACTTTTTTGGAGGGAATTTTGCATCTTCTCGGTCGTATGGTGGATGGGCGCGGGTTTTTCTCGATCATCGCGCTCTCGGTTCTTTTCGTCTCGCTCGTGGCGTGCGGCGGAGCATCCGGCGAAGGCGGCGGGGAGAGTGGAGATTCCTCCCCCGAGACTCCGCCGCCGGAGGAAGGCACGGGCGAGGTTTCTTCCGCTTCGGCTTCATCGGGGGTCGAGGGGATGAACTTGCGTGAGATGGTCGGGCAGATGTTTATCGTCTCCGCGCAGGGGACGGAGAGGGAATACTATATCGAGCGCATGATCGAGGAGCGGAACATCGGGGGCGTGCTTCTCTTCGGATACAACATGGAGAGCGAGGGGCAAGTCGCTTCGTTCGTTGACTCCATGCAAACCCTCTCGATGGAGACGGAGCCTTCCGTGCCGATGTTCATTGCCGTGGATCAGGAAGGCGGCGAGGTCGGAAGCGCGCCGTGGGTCGCCCCGCAACCCGCCGCCGCCGAAGTCGGCGCTCGCGGGAACCCCGAGGAGGCGCGGGCCATCGCCGAGCAAATCGGGACGGAGCTTCTCCGCGCCGGGGTGAACACGGACTTCGCGCCCGTCGTGGACACGGGCTTCGGCGGCGCCATCGGCTCGCGCTCGTACGGCGAAGACCCGAACCTCGTCTCGCAAATGGGCGTGGCCTCCATCGAGGGCTTCGAGTCGGCCGGAATCGCCACCTCGGCGAAGCACTTCCCGAACCACGGCCCGGCGACGAGCGACTCGCACGTGAGCTTGCCGACCATCGAGCATGACATGGCGACGATCAATTCGTATGACCTCCCGCCTTTCGCCGCCGCCGTGGATGCCGGGGTTCCGATGGTTATGGTCGGGCATCTCGTGTATCCGGCGATTGACGCGGAGAACCCGGCGAGTTTGTCGCCCGATGCGTACTCGATGCTTCGCGAAGACCCCGGTTTCGAGGGTGTCGCGGTCACCGACGACCTCGTTATGGAGGGCGCGACGGGGGGCGGGCCTCCGGCTGACGCGGTGGTTCGGGCGGTTTCGGCGGGCGCGGATCTCCTCATACTTTCGAGTCCGCCGCAAGAACAGGCCGACGCATACGACGCCGTGGTCGAGGCGGTCGAGTCCGGGGAGATCCCCGAAGAGCAAATCCGGGCGTCGGTGGAGCGCATCCTCGAAGTCAAGGAAAGATACTCGTTTTACGAAACGCCATAAGGTTTAGTAGAATGGAAAAGCCTCGCCTGGGGTGGCGCGGCCTGAAGATTTTTTGAGAGGGATAGTCCATAAGGAGGAGAGAATCATGGCGGAAGTAACGCTCGAAGACGTGACGAAGGTATACGGTGAGGACGTTCTCGCCGTTGACAAAATGAACCTCGACATCCCGGACGGCGAGTTCGTCGTCTTCGTCGGGCCGTCGGGGTGCGGGAAATCCACCGCCCTCCGCATGATCGCCGGCCTCGAAGATATTTCGGGGGGCAAAGTTTTTATCGGGGATGAAGTCGTCAACGACCTTCCGCCCCGCGACCGGGACATCGCGATGGTCTTCCAAAACTACGCGCTTTATCCGCACATGAACGTCCGGGAGAACATGGGCTTCGCGCTGAAACTGCGGAAGATGGACAAGAGCGAGATAAACCGCCGCGTGGACGACGCCGCCCGAATCCTCTCCATCGAGAAGTTTTTGGATAGAAAACCGAAGGCTCTCTCCGGTGGGCAAAGGCAAAGGGTCGCGCTCGGGCGGGCGATAGTGCGCGAGCCGAAGGCTTTCCTCATGGACGAGCCGCTCTCGAACCTCGACGCGAAATTGCGCGTGCAAATGAGGACGGAGATCGCGAAGCTCCACAACCGGATCGGGACGACTTCGATATACGTCACGCACGACCAGACCGAGGCGATGACGATGGCCGACCGCATCGTGGTTCTCAAAGACGGCCTCGTCCAGCAAATCGCCACCCCGCAAATCATGTACGAGAACCCGAACAACGTCTTCGTGGCGGGCTTCATCGGCTCCCCGGCAATGAACTTCATAAAGGCACGCCTCGAAAAGGGCGACGGTGGCCTCGTTGCGACTTTCGGCGGGACGCGGGTTCCGATCAGCCGCGAGTCGGTGGGCGAGGCGAAGGAGCGTGGCCGCGACCCGGAGAGCTTCGCGGGCAAAGAGGTCATCCTCGGCATCCGCCCCGAGCACATCGAGGACGCGGAGTTCGCGGAGGACGGCGCGACGGGCGGCGTGATGGAGGCCGAGCCGCAAGTCATCGAGAGCATGGGGAGCGAAAAGTATTTGTACTTCGAGGTCGCCGAGGATCAAGCGGCCCACCCGCGCTCGACCGAGGGAGTCGCTGACGCGGCGGGTGGCGACGCCGACGACGACGAGCCGGACTTCGGGGATCTCATGGTGGCGAGGGTCGCCGCCGAGAGCCAGGCGAGGCGCGGAACCGGACTGAGGCTCGCCATAGACTCGACGAAAGTCCGCCTCTTCGACCCGGAGAGCGAGGAGTCTATTTTGTAGGCGGCTTCGCCGCGCACGCGCTTCGCTAGTCAGCTTTCAGCCGTCGGCTTTCTCCGCTGGCGGCTGTTTTCTTGCGCGGGATACGGAATCCGGGTGAACGGTTCCGTATGGTTCGGCGGGTTTGGGAGCCTCTCGCTCACGCTCGCTTCGGGAGTGGGGAGTCGCCGACCGACGAACACGGCTTTCGGGAATTCATCGTCCGGACTCCGCATGAGACTCTTTTTCGGTCGGTCGTCGTCTCGTTTCCCGCGACGGAGCCGAAGCGAAGGTTCCACATTCTCCGCCGGGTGGGCGATTGGTTTTCAATTTTGCTGAGAGAGGATTTCGTAAAGTTGGAGCTTTCCGAAATCCGGGTTTCAGGAAATACTTCCCGGACGGGCGGCGGCGATGTCGGGTGAAGCTCGACCGAAGGCGTGGCCGGGTCTTTATGAACTCCGCTGTGACAAGCCGAAAGCGATCCGCTCAAAGCGTTGTTCGCCGCGGAACCCACTCCGTCGGGAGGACGATGCTTCGTGGGGAGCTTCCGCCGCCGTCGAGCGCCTCGGTGAGGAGCCGCGCGGCGATGCGGCCTTTTTCCCGTATGGGCTGCCTCACGGTGGAGAGGGCGGGGCGCGAGAGGGCGGCCTCCGGCACGTCGTCGAAGCCGACGACTTCGAGGTCTTCGGGGACTCGGACGCCTCTTTTCTCGGCGGCGAGGAGGACTCCGAAGGCGAGCGCGTCGGCGGCGCAGAGAACCGCCGTGGGACGATGCCCGTCGCTCCATGCCGCTTTCATGCGTTCGTCACCGCCCTCGATGGAGCATTGCTTCGCCTCCGCCGGGGCTTCGCCCCACGCGACGCCGTGTTCCTCGAAGGCTCTCATGTATCCGCTTTGCCGCCTCGACGCGATGTCGTGGAACGGGGCTTCGACGAGTTGGCTCCTCGGATTCAGGAAGGTCATGACGAGTATGTCCGTATGTCCTCGGGCGAGGAGCCGGGATGCGGCCTCGTGCGCTCCCTTTTCGTCCTCGACGTTCACCGACGGGGCTTTCTCCGCGTCTCCGTCCACTATGACGAACGGGACTCTCCGCCGGTAGAGAGGGGATACGTCGGGGTGCTTCTCCCCGGCTCCGAGGACGATGAAGCCGTCGGCGGGGGCTTTCGTGATGCCTTTTTCGAGAGAACCCTCATGCGGGGAGACGACCATGAGCGAGAGGTCGAGTTCGTCGCATATGGAGCCGACGCCGCGAACGAACGGCGCGTAAAACGGGTTCGCGAAAGCGTCGGAGATGTCCTCCGGGACGAGCATCCCGATAGCCCCGGCCCGGCTCGAATGAAGCGCCTTCGCGTGCGGGTTCGGCGCATACCCGAGTTCCTCGGCGACCGCGAGAACCCGCCGGACCGTCGCGGGACTCAGCTCCGAAGGGCGGTTGAAAGTGAATGACACGGCGGTGGGGGAGACCCCGGCTTTCCGAGCCACCTCCGCGATGGTCACCCTCGACATAATCCGCCGCCGCTCCTCGCCCCGAGTTCACAAACAGTTTACTAAAGGCTTTTAGTATGTTAGCGTGTGGCGAACATTGCAAGTAAACTGCAATTTGAAGAGCCGGGAAAAGGGAAAACGGGAAAGCGACGGGGAAAGGAGGCTTGCCATGAGGCG
>Ga0136624_1000625_pt1 | contig 13923 bp, 15 predicted proteins | sample AntDrymUQ4692206_2_FD_104802 | JGI IMG/M metagenome (GOLD analysis project Ga0136624, IMG submission 104802) | Polar desert sand microbial communities from Dry Valleys, Antarctica - metaG UQ469 (22.06) | ecosystem: Environmental > Terrestrial > Soil > Desert | place: Antarctica: Dry Valley... | reverse complement strand
TCCTACGCTCCCTAGGCCGAGCTGGCCCGCCAACCTTGATCATTCTCCTCGGAGGGTGGCGTCTCGGTGGTGGGCATGGGGGACCGGCGTACCGGAGAGTTACCCAGCTCCTGCCGGGATTCCCCGACTGAGACCAGCGAGTCCTGGAACCAGCCCTCGAGCTGGCCCAGCACCCGATCCTGGTACACCTCGGAGCCGCCCCGTATCTCCCGAGCATACCGCTCCGCCCGGTCCTCACCCTCGGCCGCCCGTCGCTGCGAACGACGATATAGCTCCGTGTCCAGAACCTTCGCCTCGGCCTGCTCGTGCGCCTCCTCGATTATCTTGCGTGCCTCCTCTTCCGCGCCGGCTACCACCGCCGCGCACTCCCTGCGCAAAGACTCGGCCTCCGACAACTCCCCAGGCAGAGACCCACGAAGCTCGTCCAACATCGTGAGCAGATCGGTCCGGTCTACCACGGCCCGCCCTTTGCGCATCGGTACCCCAGAGGCGTCCCGTACAACCGCCTCCAACTCGTCCAACACTCCGCTGATGTACTCCATGTCCTCTCTCATGTCTGCCAACCCTAGCATGACTCTTGAGGCTACGCTAGCCTTTCTGAAAGTATTTTTTAGAGCTTAACCTAAAGAAGAGGTTTAATTTCACCTGCGAGTCAAGTTCGGTTTTATCTGTAGGTTAAGTTACCTGTTTCCCATAGGGCCGCGACGGCTTTCGCGGCTTAGGTATCGTAGATTTCCGTCCCGCCCTGCCCGCTGCCCCTTTATTTGTCCGAGGTTTAAGCGGATCTGCAAGGATAGAGTCCTGCCGGTATAGGGTGCGGCCGGGGTAAGAAAGGAGTGATCTCTGTCGAAGCTTCGGCCGCCTCGAAGGCAGCCCATCCCTACCGATGAGACAGGGATAAGGTCCGCGCCCGCGTCGCCGATCGTGTCACGGCAGCGGCGGAGCAGACGCCCATCCTCCAGTATCCAGGGGAGCACGCCAAAGATGCCCGACGCGCCTTCTCGGTCTCGTCGAGGAGCATCGCAAAACAGGGGTGTCGCCTCACGGCCTCTGCAAGCTGGCCGCCCTCCTTGCAACCGAGGCAACTCGGCGGGAAGCGAATGTGCGGCTCACGGCGTTACTCTCCGTGCTCGAACGTATCCGACCGTATCGTCGCATCCTCGTCGTCCAGCGGGCACTCGGTTGGCGCCCGGACAAACTCGGTTCTTCCGCGATGCTCGCGCCTTACCGGACAGCCTTTCTAAGACCGGCGATTCGCCAGGCCGGCCGCGACCGCGGCGAGTACCGCCGCGAGGATGTTGAAGGTTGAGAAGTAGCCGGCGAGAGCGTTCGGCGCTAGCCATACCAGGAACGGTATCGCCGTGGCGACGACGGAGATGGTAATAGCCAGAGGGCCCCCGTTGCGGCCTCCGGCCCGGTTGATAAGCGTCCCCGCACCGTATCCGGCAGCGGCGGAGATCAGCAACTGGAACGGCAGGTCCAGGATGATCCAGACAATCGGGATGCCCACGAGGGCTATACCGGCCCCGGCGAGCAGGGTCCTCAGGATCTGTTTAGGCTTCATCACGCCGGCGCGGGCGCCGCGGGGCAACTGGGCGTCTTCGGGGCATTTGATCCCGACAGCGGTCTGCCTCATGCACTCGGTGCAGATGGGCCGCCCACAAGCGGCGCAGGAGACGCGCGTCTCCCTCTTTGGATGCCGGTAACAGTACAAGGTCTCGGCCACTAGAATCCCTTTCGTCCCCGCCTGCTGCTCCGCACGATCTCCCCGCGCGGAAGCAGCATGATCTCCCGCTTGTAACTGCGATGCACTTCTTCGACGGCTTTGCCGTGCTCCGCCGTCTGCCTCTTCAGTTCCTCGCGCAACCTCGCGTTCTCGGCCTCTAACGCCTCTGCCTTCTTCTCCAGGTCGAGAATCCTCTTCACCCCGGCGAGGTTCGTCCCCATCTCCTGGGTGAGCCTCTGGATGTACCTCCCGAGCTCCACGTCCTCCTCGGAGTAGAGCCGGGTGTTCTTCACGCTCTTGCGCGGGCGGAGCAAACCCTTCTGCTCGTACATCCGCAAGGTCTGGGGGTGAACCCCGATCAACTCGGCGGCGATCCCTATCATGAAGACTGGCCTCTTGCGCATACCGTCCCCCAAGCCTCTCCCGAAACCCCTAAACCTCGGCCTCGCTCGCCGCCCGCAAGAGCCCCTCGCGCACGTCCTCGTCCCGCTCCTCGGCGAGCGCCTCCAGGATCTCCCTCTGCCGCCTGGTCAGCTTCTTGGGCACGACGACCCCGACCCGCACCATGAGGTCCCCGGGCTCGCCGTCGCCTCGCGCCCGCGGGGCCCCGGCTCCGCGCACCTTGAAGCGCTTGCCGTCCTGTGTCCCCGCCGGCAGACGCAACTTCACCGTCCCACCCCCGGGCCGCGGCGCCTCGATCTCCGCCCCGAGCGCCGCCTCGACGAAGCTGACCGGCACGTCGACCAAAAAGTCGTTCCCGCGCCGCTCGAAGACCGGGTGCTCCGCCACCCGCGTCACCACGTACAAGTCCCCCGGGGGACCGCCCTTCCTGCCGGCGCTACCACGACCGGGAACCCGGATCCTCATGCCGTCGTTTGCCCCCGCCGGCACCTTCACCGTCACCTGCCGGTTCTTGCGCACCCGTCCGCCACCCGCGCACCCCGCGCATGGCACCTCGACGATAGTACCCTCGCCCCTACACCGCCGGCACGGCTCAGACAAGGCGAAGAAGCCCTGATCTCGGCTCCGGATCCCCCGCCCCGAACACTCCGGGCACATCCGCCGCGCCGTCCCCGCGGCCGCCCCCGTCCCGCCGCACCGCCCACAAGCCTCTTCGACCGGCGCCGCGATGCGGGTCGTAACCCCCTCTAGCGCATCTTTGAACTTCAAGTTTACGCTTACTGTTACATCCTCGCCACGGGCCGACCGGGGTTGTCCCCTGCCCGCGCCGCCGAATACGTCGCCGAAGCTACCGAACAGGTCCGACAGGTCGGAGAAGTTGGCGTCCGTGCGGACCCCACCGCCTGGAGGGGCGCCGGCGCCGAAGAAGGCACGGGGGCCTTCGTCGTATTCCCGCCTCTTCTCAGGGTCGGAGAGGACCTCGTAGGCGTGCTGGACTTCTTTGAAGCGCTCCTCGGCCTTGGGGTCCTCCCGGTTGGCGTCCGGGTGGTACTTACGGGCCAGCTTTCTGTAGGCACGCCGGATATCGTCCTGCGAAGCGCCCTTGTCTACCCCGAGTATCTTGTAAAGATCCTTGGTCTCCATACCTGAACCTATCCTAGAGGTAGCATCCTATTTGGCGACTACAACCTTTGCCGGGCGTATGGGCTTGCCGTTCAGCACGTAGCCTCGCTCGAGGGTCATTATGACTGTGTCCTCCTCGTGCTCTTCGGAGGGTTGGCCCATGACGGCCTCGTGAACCGCGGGATCGAAGCTCTCGCCGTCGGAGGCGACGGGGGCGAGGCCTTCCCCTTCGAGGACTGCGAGGAGCTGCTCGCGCGTCGCCTCGACACCCACCTGGATGTCGCCCTCGACCTCCAGGGCCCGCTCCAGGTTGTCCAGCACGGGCAGAAGCTCCCGCACGAGCCTCTCGGAGGCCAGCTGCACCAAGCGTGTACGCTCTCTCTCCTGACGCTTGCGCGAGTTCTCGAGCTCGGCCTTCATACGGCGCATGCTGTCCAGATACTCGTCGCGCTCCCTGCGCGCCGTTTCCAGCTCGTCCGCGAGAGTCGAGATCTCGTCCTGCGTTATCTCCAACGGCTCCTCGGAGATCGCCGCTTCGGAAAGCGTCTCCTCATCATCGGGCACTACTTCTGCCAATGGCTCCTCGGCCAGATTCTCCACGGGAGCGCCGGCATCGGTCTCAGGGATCACACCGGCGTTTTCGGAGCCCACCTCGACCGGCTCGGAGATGTCCTCGGTCTCCCGACCGTCCTCCCGCGAGGGCTCACCTTCGCGGCGTCGCCGCTCTTCGCTGCTCAAAGCTCCTCGGTCCTCCTGTACGTAAGTGGGCCGGCGAGGTACTCAAGTCGTCCCCGCCGGCCACTCTATCAGAGTAGTTGTTACCTCTTGTCCCGGTCCTGATCGTCCTCGTCGACGATCTCAGCGTCTTCGACCACGTCTCCTTCGGGGTTGCCGTCGGGGCCGGTCGAGTCCGCCGCGCCCTGCTGCTGGGCGGCCTGCTGGTAGAGGGCCTCGGAGAGCGCGTGGGAGGCGGAGAGGAGCACCTCTTGCTGGCGCTTTATCTCCTCGACGTCGTCGTTGGCGAGAGCCTCCTTGGTGTTCTTGAGGGCCTCCTCGATCTGCGCCCGCTTGTCAGCGTCGACCTTGCCGTCGACATCCTTCAGGGAGCGCTCGATGGAGTAGACAAGGTTGTCCGTGTTGTTGCGGACATCAGCCTCCTCGCGGCGACGCGTGTCCTCCTCGGCGTGCGACTCGGCGTCCCGGACCATCTGATCTATGTCGGCGTCAGAGAGACCGCTTGAAGCAGTGATCGTGATCCGCTGCTCCTTGCCCGTCCCCAGATCCTTCGCCCCGACGTTGACGATGCCGTTCGCGTCGATGTCGAACGCGACCTCGATCTGAGGTACACCCCTCGGCGCCGGCGGCAGCCCCACGAGCTGGAAGTTGCCGATTAGCTTGTTGTACATCGCCATCTCGCGCTCGCCCTGGTACACCTTGATCTCGACCGAACCTTGATTGTCGTCCGCGGTCGTGAATACCTCACTCTTACGTGTAGGTATAGTGGTGTTTCGCTCGATGAGCTTGGTCATCACCCCGCCCTTGGTTTCGATACCGAGGGAGAGCGGCGTGACGTCGAGGAGCAGTACGTCCTTCACCTCGCCCGCGAGCACGCCGGCCTGGATGGCGGCGCCCACGGCGACGACCTCGTCCGGGTTGATGCCCTTGTTCGGCTCTTTGCCGGTGATCTCCTTGACCTTCTCCTGGACGGCCGGAATGCGGGTGGAGCCGCCAACCAGGATGATCTGGTCTATCTCGCCCTGGCCGAGCCCCGCATCCTGCATCGCTTGGCGGACCGGGCCGGCCGTCGCCTCGACGAGGTCAGCGGCGAGCTGGTTGAACTGCGCCCGCGTGAGCGTGAGGTCGAGGTGCTTGGGGCCGTTCGCGTCGGCGGTGATGAACGGCAGGTTGATCGCCGTGCTCGTCGTGGACGAGAGCTCCTTCTTGGCCTTCTCGGCTGCTTCGACGAGCCGCTGGGTCGCCATCTTGTCCTGAGATAGATCTATCCCCTCGGCCTTCTTGAACTCGGAGACGAGCCACTCAACGATCTTGGCGTCGAAGTCGTCGCCGCCGAGGTGATTGTTGCCGCTCGTCGCCTTGACCTCGAAAACACCCTCGCCGAGCTCGAGGATCGAAACGTCGAACGTCCCGCCGCCGAGGTCGAAGACGAGGATGGTCTGCTCCTGCTCCTTGTCGAGCCCGTAGGCGAGCGCCGCCGCCGTCGGCTCGTTAATGATGCGCTTGACGTCGAGGCCCGCGATCCTACCCGCGTCCTTGGTCGCCTGCCTTTGGGCGTCCTCGAAGTACGCCGGCACCGTGATGACGGCCTCGGTGATCTCCTCACCGAGGTACTCCTCGGCGTCCCTCTTTAGCTTCTGGAGGGTCATCGCGGAGATCTCCGGCGGCGAGTGGTCCTTATCGTCGACCTTTACCCGCACGTCCCCGCCGGAACCGGAGACGACCTCGTACCCGACGCGCCGGGCCTCGGCCTCGACGTCCCTGAACCGGCGACCCATAAAGCGCTTTACCGAGTAGATCGTACGCTCCGGGTTCGTCACCGCCTGCCTCCGGGCTAGCTGCCCGACGAGTCGCTCCCCGCTCCTCTTGTCGAACGCCACGACCGAAGGCGTCGTCCGCTCGCCCTCGGAGCTGGTTATGACGGCCGGGTCTCCACCCTCCAATACCGCCACGCAACTGTTCGTCGTGCCCAAGTCTATCCCGATGCTCTTGCTCATCCCATTCCTCCTGCCGAGGTACGCTTATCTGAGTCGCCGGCATTATAAAATCTAAGCGTACTGCATTCAAGTTTCTTAGATGAGTCTGGAATGGAGTCCGGGAGTATAATGTGCTGGCGGGGGCGCCGGGGGTGCCTGGCGGCGTTCCGAGGGAGGTTACTATCTTTGGAAGAGACGGTTTTAATCGTAGACGACGACGCGGCGCTCTTGGAGGTCATGTCGATAGTTTTGGCGTCGGAGGGGTACCGGGTGATCACAGCGGCCGACGGGGCCGAGGCTTTGCGAGAGGTCGGGGGTGAGGGCCTGGATCTTGTGGTTCTGGACGTGATGCTGCCCAGAATTAGTGGTTTCGAGGTTTTGAAGAAGATCCGTGAGAAGAGCGACGTCCCGGTGGTCATGCTTACGGCGAAGAGCCAGTCGGTAGATAAGGTCGTGGGGTTGGAGCTCGGGGCGGACGACTACATTACCAAGCCCTTCGACACCAAGGAGCTCCTGGCGCGCATCCGGGCCATCCTGAGGAGGTTCGGGCGACAGGAGGGCAGGGATCGGGACGGGGCCTTGCGGCTCGGTCCCCTGGAGCTCGACCCGAACAGCTACACCGTCACCAAGCACGGCGAGCCGCTGGAGCTGACGCCGACCGAGTTCAAGATACTCGCGCTCCTCATGAGGCGCCCGGGTAGGGCCTTTACGCGCACCCAAATCTCCGAGGCCGTCTCGACAGGCTCGCACTACCTGGCGAGCCGCTACATAGACGTACACATCTCGCGGTTGCGCGCCAAGGTCGAGTGCGACCCCAGAGAGCCGCGCGTCATCCAGACCGTACCGAGCGTCGGCTACCGGGCGGCCCGCCCGTCCTCGGCCACGCCCCGGAGCGCCTGAAGAGAGGCAGCGTGCCGGACGGCGTGCCCAACCTCGACGCTGGTTCCGGCGACCGCGTAGGAGAAGCGCAGGGTGGATAAAGAGCGCCGCAAGCAATCTCTACCGCCGCTCTCGTTCAGGGCGCGCGTCTTCGCGGCGCTCGTCGGCATCTCGGCGACGACTAGTTTGGTGATCGGGCTCGTCCTCTACTACTTCGCCGAGGATAGGCTCCTCGCGGAAGAGCGCGACTCGCTCGCCAGGCGCTCCCAGACAGCTAACGCGGGCGCCGGGGTGTTCCTGGAGGGTCTGCGCGACCCCGAGGACGGAACCTTCCCCTCCCCCGAGACTTACGCCGAGGAGCTGGTCCGGTCGGTCTCCGACCCGACGGGGCTCGGGGTGCTTTACGTGGGGCCAGAAGGCGAGCCTTTAGCGGCCAAGGACGGCCAGGGACAGGTCGTCTCCCCGGACGAGGCCTACGGGCGGCTCGGCCTCGACGAGGAGGTTCTAGAGGAGGCCGAAGAACCTTCGCAGGGCGAGGGCCGGCTCGTACCGCTCAACGGTAGCCCGTTCGTCGGCTCCCCGCGTTACTTGGCGCTCTGGCCACTCTCCGGGGCGGACGGGACCGCGCGGGGGGTGCTCGTGTACGAATCTTCCGGGGAGGGGTTGGAGCAGACGCTCGCCTTCCTAAGGTACGGCATCCTCGGGGCTATCGGGACCAGCGTGGTCCTGGCAGGTCTGGGGAGTTTGGTTCTGGCGCGCCAGATCGCACGCCCCCTCACTGAGACCCGCGACGCCGCGATACGGGTCGCCTCCGGCGACTACAGCGTCGTGCCCGTAAAGAGCGACGACGAGCTCGGCGAGGTGGCCCGGGCCTTCAACTACATGGCCGAGGAGTTGCAACACTACGTGGGCGAGATACAACGCCAGAAGTCCCACCTGGAGGCGGTCCTCGAAGCCTCCCCCGAGGCGGTCGTCGCCACCGACACCGACGAGCGCGTGACGATGGCCAACCCCGCTGCCGCCCGGATGCTCGGCATAGAGCCGTCCTCTTTCGGGCGGCGGCTCTCGGAGCTCGAGGTGCCTGAGGGCGTGCTCACCTGCCTGCGCGAGGCCTCCTCCACCGGCGCCGCCGTCCGGGAGATCGAAGTAGAAGGCGAGAAGACCTACTGGGCCTACGCCGCTCGCATGAACGTGCCCAAGATCGCCCGGCGCGCGAACGGCTCCGCCGCCAGCAGCGGCTCCAGCGTCGGGGCCATCCTGGCGGTGCGGGACATAACGGAGTACCGGTCGCTGGAGAAGGCCAGGACCGCCTTCGTCTCGGACGTCTCGCACGAGTTGCGCACGCCGCTCACGACCATCCAGAGCGCGGTGGATCTTATCGAGCGTGCGCGGGAGAGATTGGATCCCCTGGAGCATCGGGCTCTCGAACTCGCCGACGGGGAGCTCAAGCGCATCAGGGCTATGGTCGAAGAGCTTCTCACCCTCGCCCAGATGGACTCCCGACAATACTCCCTGGAGGTGGCGCCGACCGATCTGGACGAGGTAATAAGGAGCGCCCTCGCCAGCATAGAAGCCAAAGCGAACAGGTTCGGCATCGAGATCCACTACGACGACAGTGATGCCGGCAGCGGCGGTCGGTGCGTCTGCGACGCGCAGAAGATATACCAGGTTCTGCTGAACCTCCTCGACAACGCGATCAAGTACTCCGACCCCGGCGCTCGGGTGGATGTCCGCGTGTTGGACGACGCCGACTCCGTAACCGTGCGCGTCTCGGATACCGGGGTCGGCATCCCTGAAGAGGACCTCCCGAACCTCTTCGACCGGTTCTACCGGGTCGACAAGGACCGCTCGCGGACCACCGGGGGCAGCGGGCTCGGCCTCGCCATCAGCAAGCAGATCGTGGAGATGCACGGCGGCCAACTCTCCGTAAAGAGCGAGGTGGACGCGGGCTCCACGTTCGACGTCCGGCTCCCCAAAGCCCCTCTCCCCCACTCCGCCTCCTCGTATGCCCTCTAGAGAGAGGAGCAGGCCCGTGCTGCCGGCGACGGTCTTCGCGTCGCTCGCCCTGGCTCTCACCCCCGTGTTCGCCGGATGCGGGCTGATCGGGGACGCGCGGGAGGGGGAGACCATACCGCCGGCGTCCGCGGGAACGACCACGGACCCGGGTCTCGGACCGGGAGTGCGTCCCTTGAGCTTCGGACCCGGAGATAAGGGCTCGCCGCGCGTGAGCCCCTCCGGCGAGAAGGTTGCGTTCGTCCTCGACGGCTACGTGGCTGAGAAGCCCCTCTACGCCCAAACCTCCCTCCCCAGGACCGCGAGTGACTTCGGCGCCGGTCACGCCGAGTGGCTCACCGACGAGGGCATGGCGATCCTGACCCGGCAAGACGAGGCCGGAGACGGGGGCGTGAGGACGCCGCCTGCCCCGAGCTCCCTCTTCGACGTGCGTCCGGACAGCTCTTCTTCGGACGGCTCCTCCGCCGTCGCCAGGAGCATCGAGAAGGTCACGGCCGTGGGCGCCGTTCCGGACGGAGGGGCCGTCGCCGCCGTAGCGGTGGCCCCAGAGTCCCCCGGAGAGCCGACATCGAGCAGGCTGGTGCTCCTGCGGAGCTCGGAGCAACCGGCGAGTGTCTACTTGAGGAGCATCAAAGGCTCCGTCACCGGCCTCTCGATCTCGCCGGACGGGCGAAGGGCGGTTATGGCCGTGCGGCGCGATGCCGGCGACGGCGAAGGCAGGTTCGAGGTACAGACCTACGAGTTCTCCGAGGGCCGGGCGAGCCGCGTGGCGCGACTCCCGGAGGAAACGGAGATCCTGGGTGCGCCCCAGTGGACGCGAGGGGGAGTCCACTTCGTGGCCGGTGAGGCCACCGACTCCGCGGCGGACGATAGGAACCCGGCCGACTACGATCTCTACCGGGTGCCGGCGGGCTCGGGCACGCCCGAGCCGGTGCGCGGCATCGGCGAGGACTTCGTGGCCGCGAGCATCAAAGTCTCCCCGGGCGGCCAACGCCTGGCCGTGGTGGGCCGCAGAAATCTGGGCTCCCCAACCAACCTGTACGTCCTAGACCTCGCTTCAGACACTTTAGAGGCCGCCACGGCCAACGAGAACATGGAGGTAAAGACCAACCCCCTCGACCTCGCCTGGTCCCCGGACGGCAATCACGTGATCCTCGTCGCCCGCGGCGCCCTCTCTGGACCAGAGGTGTACGACGCTCCGGCGCGGACCCTCTCGTCCGCCTTCTACAACCTCTACGAGGTGCCGGTCACGGACCTCCCGGTGGAAGGAGAGTCCGGAAGTTGAAGGGCGTCGCTCTCTGGGCCTTGGGAGCGATAGCGGCCTTTCTGGCGACCGCCGGGGCTTTCCTACTGCTCGCCAACCTCCTCGGCAACCCGGCGGCGAGCGACCCGATCCCCCAAGCCGATCCCCCGCAAGCCCAGGGCTCGGGGCCCACGCTCTTGCTGGATTTCCCCGAGGACCGGCTGGAGGGACTCGAGAAGAGACCCGGCCAGAGACTCGCCCTGGACGTGGAGAACGGGGGCAACGAGGAGCTCCCGAGCGTCGACCTCACGCTCGACGCCACCTCCGGCAACACCGCCCGGCCCCGCGAGCGATCCTACTGGGAGACGGTAGAACAACTTGCGCCCGGCGAGTCGACGACCGTCGAGTTCGAGATCGACTTATCCCCCCAGATGTCCGCCGAGGGCCGCGAGGCAAACCCCGCCGGCGCGGACCCGCAACCCCGGGAGGTCCTGGAGGCCAGGGCGACGACCCCCGAAGGCGCCTCGGCCGTCAAGACCGCTGTTCTCGCGCCCTAGCTCTCGCCTGTACCGGGACCGATACCGGGGTACCCTGGGACACGGGAGGCGCCTTGAGGACCGGCAGCTTCACCCGTCCCATCAGCCCGCGTGCCAGCTCTCCGACCTCGACGATGTTCCCGAAGTCCGCGCGCATCAAGGTGTAGGGGAAGCCCGTGCGCCAGCCCCGGCATACGGGCTTCCAACCGCTCTCGGATAGGAATCGCGTGGAGACGTGCCGCGGCAGTCCCAGGTCGCTCGCGACCGCCTCAACGCCTCCGAACCCCCGGAGCTTTAGGTCCCGGATCACTCGCACTAAGAGGTGCCGGCGGGTACGCGTGTCGCCCTCCAGGTAGGCCAGGAGCGCGGCATCCTCGCCCAAAGGCCCCACCGGGTATCGTCCGGCTCGGGGCAGGCAGCTCTGCGGCCCGTAGACCGCGAAGCCGAGGACCTCATCCCCACGGCGCTTCACGAACCCCGCGGTTCCCCAGGAATCCACGACCTCTCTCATCCACTCCTCAGCCGAGCAGGTACCCTCCGTCCAGTAAGAGATGACCGCTTCCAGGCCCTGTATCTCGCCGGCCTCCCCGGCGCCGATCTCCGAGACCGTCGGCATGAAGGGTATCGGCCCCATCCTCATGCTCCGGCTTGCCTCAAAGGAGAAGTTGCGAAACGGTCGACCCTACGCATCGCGGCCACCGGGGTCATCTCCGGGTCCGACTTCGTTGCCGGGGTCCTCCAGGCGCGCCCGCAGGCGCGAGCGGGTCTCCTGGATCTTCCGCCGGATCTCCTCCGGGTCGGGCTCCTCTCCGGGGGCCTGCCGGGGCGCGTCCCACGATACGTCCCGGAGCGGCGGTGGTCCCTGCGGCGCTCCGGCGAGCGTCTCCGGAGATGCCTCCGCTGGTGCCCCGGTGGGCGGCTCGTGGCCGAGCACAGGCTCTGGCGCGGTCGGCGGGCCGAGCGTGGGGAGCGGGTCTACGGCCTGCTCGGGAGTTGTCTCTCCCCTCTGGGGGGGACGTTCGCGCGACTCGGCGAAGCGTTCCTGTACCCGCTCCTGGGCCTCGAAGTAGCTCTCGCGGCCCCGCTCGCGGGCCTCTCCCGCGCGCGAGGCGATGGAGCCGCGAAGCTCCTTGCCGGACTTCGGGGCGAGGAGGATACCCGCCAAAGCCCCGGCTACCCCGCCGAGCACGAAAGTCGTGAGCCTCTGCTTGTCCAGCATCCCGTGCACCTCCTGAGACGTCTCCTAATTCTAACCGTTTTGGATCGGGAGCACCGTACGATCCCTGCCCTCTAGCCGTGGCTCGCGTCCAGCAAGAACGAGGACGAGCGGCGGCCGCCGGTCTTCTCGGCGATGCCGTAGACCCGGTTGGCGACGAAAGCGACGGCGGCGTCGGAGGTTGACTCTATAGAGAGGTTCTCGACCGCGTAGATCCCGCGGCGTCTGGCGCTCTTCCGGATGTAGTCGTGGATCTGGCGTATCTCCCCCATGTGGTCGATGTACTCCTCGGCCGGGCGGCGCATCGACGTGCCAAGGGCCCTCACGTGGAAGCGGGCGCGATGGGCCTCCTCGTCGGAGAGATAGACGACCAGCGGACAGACGTTCGGGTGATCCTTATAGTGGTCCAGGATGATCTCCGGCGCCAGGTGCACGCCTTCGACGATAAGGTTCGTCCCCTCTTTGATGCCTCGCTCGACTATCGCCTCGACCCCCACGCAGACCTGCGAGGCCTGCGCCCGGTAGCCGAAGAGGACCCTCTCCTCCTCGTCCACCGGCACTCGAATGTCCTCCGGCTCTATCTCGTAGGAGCTCTTGTGAAGCATGGGCAGCAGGTCCGGGCTTACCGCTCGTCGCAAGACCTCGCGAATGGAGTCCGTCCCGATCACGCTCTGTATGTTCAATCGCCTCGCGACGTCCGCCGCGAGCGTGCTGGTCCCGACCCCGGTAGCCCCCCCGATGAGGACCACGATGGGCTCGGTCGTCTCGCGCAAGACGCGCCACTTGTCCAACCGCGGGACGACGAGGGCGTCGGTGACCTGGAGCTTCGCCCGCATGCGCGCGAGGACTTCCTCCTCCTCGACCACCAGCTTCTGCTCGGCCAAAAGCTCGGCGCGGACCTCGCTCGCTATCCGGTGGGCCAGCTCGACCTTCGCGCCGGCCTGAGCGAGTGTTTGGGCCAGGACACCACGCGAGAACAGGGTCTGCCGATCCCCCTTGACGATAGTGATCTCTCGCTCGTCCACAGCACCTTCCCCAAAGAGCGCCGGTTACCCCTGACTAATCCCCGAGTATGCGGAGCCCCCCGTACTTCCTACCCCGTCGCCGTCTCACCCGGAAGAAGAAGAATAGCAAGAAAGCGACCAAGGCGAGCGGCACGAGCGGCACTAGCACGGCGATGATGCCGCCCAAGAGTGCCACCGCGTCCTCGACCAGGCTCAGAAACGACGCCGAAACCCCCGCCGAAGCCACATTCGCCGCCGGCCGTAAGATAGTTCTCAGTACCGCCACCAGGCCCGCGATGACGCCGCCCGCCACGAGCTCGGGGATGGCCCCGCCGTCGATGCCTTCTTGTAGGGCCGCGGCAAAGAGGATTGCGCCCGCGACGATCCGCAGCGGCGTCTGTGCGTAGTCGAGTACGGAGTCGAGCGCGGGGACCTTATCCAGCCCGCTCTCCAGCAGCGCGAGCACGGCGAACACCCCGATCACCGCCCAGTCTTCCAGCAGGTCGAAGGGCGCCGGCAGCGCAAAGAGCCCGAGCCGGGCGAAGAGCCCGACGAGGACGAGCGGCAGGAAAGCCCGAACCCCCGCGACGGAGGAGAGACCGATCCCCATTCCTACTGCAAAGAGCGTCTCCATTCGCGAGATTATACCCCACCGATCCCTGCTTCTAGACGCAAATAGCGCCCCCGATTACCCTACCGAGCCTCGGACTCCCAGTCCTCGAGCGCCTCGCCAGCCTTGACGTGATGCGCGCCGGGAGTCTCCCGGATCAGGACGTAGACATACTCGACGGGGGACCCTATGGTCTCGTGGACGACGCGCGTGATCTCCTGGGCTAGCGCCTGCTTCTGCTCCTCGGTGCGGCCTTCCCGGATGTCGCATTGGATTACGGGCACAACAACTCTCCTCTCCCTAACCGGCCTTCGTTCGACGGCACTAAGTTTAATACCAGTAGGACTTACGCAAGAACCATCTCGACGGACGGGTTCTTGAGCTGCTGCACCAGGTAGTCACGGAGCAAACTCCGCTTGATCTGATAGATCGTTTGCCCGCTTTGATAGGCCAGGTGTTTG
>Ga0136624_1000624_pt1 | contig 13937 bp, 17 predicted proteins | sample AntDrymUQ4692206_2_FD_104802 | JGI IMG/M metagenome (GOLD analysis project Ga0136624, IMG submission 104802) | Polar desert sand microbial communities from Dry Valleys, Antarctica - metaG UQ469 (22.06) | ecosystem: Environmental > Terrestrial > Soil > Desert | place: Antarctica: Dry Valley... | reverse complement strand
CTCTCGACGGAGCTTTGCCGTATCTTCATCACAGCCTAAAGCGTCGGCGACGTCTGGATCCGTATAACCTTCGATGCAGGTTTGTACGAATACCGTCTGGTGTTCCTTTGGAACACTACGAAGGCTAACAAGGAGCTCTTGCCAGCCCGAATCACCACCCACCGTTGTTTCCTGCCATGCTCGAGCGATTCGTGGCTCGGCTAAACGAGCGATCTGTCCGGAGAACGGTAGACCAAAGTACCGGAATACCTTCGGACGCGCCAACATCTCCGCCACGACCTCGACGCTCACGCGCTCGGCAGCTTCGCGGTCTCGCAGGCGGTGGAAGCAGCAGTAAGCCACGGAATTGTAGGTTGCCGAGAGCCGCTCGAGCCACTCCTCATAACCCGGCAGGAGGTCTTGCTCGGATCGTGTAGCTACTTCGTCACGCATGAAATCGCGGGCTCCCCTTTATTCGTAGGGCGATCTATCCCTGATGTCGTAGGGGCGGGTTTGGAACCCGCCCCTACGATGGTGATCGGTTCTTGCTCTTATCTAGTCGACAGATCGGGGATCTCGACGACGCTCCCCACTGCTTCCGAGATAAAGTCCTGGGTAGCCTCTAACCGATTAGCCGATACCGGGGCGTCTCCCCTTATCGCTTCGTATGGCACTACGACCCAACACGCGCAACCCCAGATGCACTCGCCGGCCATCCCCTCGAAACGGGTCGATGGTTCGGATAGCATGGTCCCGAGGTCCAGCAGCCAGGAGTGGGCCATGAGCTTCTCGTCCCAGCTCATCTGGTCGTACTTCTCCCTCGCCTCCCAGAACACGTTCAGGTCCGTCCTGGCGACCCCCGGGATGATCACGTCTGAAAGAACGGTCAGCTCATCGAAGGATTCGCCCAGCGTGGTGTTGAGCGTCCCGTCATCGCCCGGCAGCAGAAATTCGCTGAGGGTATCCTCGAGCTTACGCTGAAGGTTATCGTTCCAACGCATACGGGGCGCGAACGTATGGGCCTCGATGTAATCGGTCTTGAAGCCTTCCTTCAGGCCGGACCATTGCGGGATGTATCCGATCCACTCCGAGATCGCCTCGCTCCACTTGCTCATCGGCTCGCCGGGGAGCACCTGGACTCCCGGGTGCATGAGCTTGACTACGTCGAAGAGCGTCCAGGACCGGTCCTGAGCGTGGTCGGCCTCGTGCGGAGCCCCGGTCATGCCCATCGGGCGCATGACCTTGAACAACTCCCTCCCGTAGTCCTGCGCGACGTAACGCATGAAGCAGTCGGCGGTATATTTACCAGCGGTCCGGTTGGCCTGCCCCTCACGGATCCCCGGATCCGACATGCCCTCGGAACCTTTCGCGTACCTCTGCACCCGCTGCAAGCTGTGCTCTTGCGGCAAAGCGAAGAAACCACCCGTAAACGGGTTGTTGTACAGGTCGCCCCAGACGGCCTGGACGCCCTGGTTCTTCTCCTCGTCGAGCATGCAGTCAAGCTCGTTGAGGGTCGCGAACAGGCTGCCGCCGCGGTTCTCCTCGGGGTCTTCACTATGCGGTAGCACCCCAACCCCGACCACGGGGATTCTACGCCCCAGCTTGACGTTCGCGATGTGCCGGGCGAGATCCACGACGATCCCGCTGCCGGTCCCGCCGCCCAGACCGAAGCAGATCAAGATCATCGAGGGAAGCTGTTTTGTTTTCTTGACGCTCTCCGCGAACTCTTCTAGTGCCTGGGCTATCGGCCCGTCCTCGTAGTACTCCGTGTTGTAGATGGCCTTGGCCACCGCCCGGGGGATGTGCTCGGTGGAGGCAACCGTCGTCCCCTCTACCATGCGGCCCCTGTCCGTCTCCGGCATCTCTACGTCTTCGGGCAGCCACGGCTCATAGTTGGGGTTCCAGTAGTAACGGGGGAACTCCACCTTCAGGTACTCGCGGTACCGGCGCAGCTTCGCGAAAAGCTCGTCTCTGCTCGGCACCTCCATGCTGACCGTGCGGATCTGCGCCCTCTCGGCCGGGATGTCGCGATCTTCCAGGCGCTCCAGGAAGCCCTGGCCGTAATTGCGGAACTGTTGCTGGTCCTGATCGCCGATGTCCACGGAGAGCGCCGTGAACCGGGACCTCTTGTCCTCCAGGAGGTCCTCGATCTCTCCCGTCCGTAGCAACGCGTCGACCATGTAGGTCCCGGCTTTGCCTATCCCTATGGCGTGTATGCAGTGCGGGGCCTGTTTACCTGTCGCACTGTGGTACAGCGATAAACTCATCCTTCAACAACCTCCGTTTTCCTCTGCGCTTCCATAAAAATCGCACTCCATCACCTGGTTTTTATGGCTCATCCTCCTTTCCTCTTTGTAACGTCTCGCCACCTCATTCGAGGTACCCGAGGTCCTTTAGAACCTTCGTCGCCAAGTTGGGACGCTCATCCGCAACGAGCATCCTGTACTTAGCTACAGCGTCCTCGGCTCCCTTTGGCATCCTACCTTGTTCCAGTAACTCCACGGCCTTCTCGAGGTTCCGACGGCTCAGCGAGTCTTTCCAGAGCCTGTGCTCTACGTATATACGCTCCTCATCGACACCCGTTACTTTCGTTTGTGGAGCACCGGGAATCGGTTTGCCCTCCTCTCCGGACTGGTAGTGATCTATTACTTCCCCCCAGTCTAAGGGCATATGCTCCCTACCCCTTTCTTCGGCGGCGCCCTCCTCTCGTTCCGCGCGCCCCTCGGCTTTCAGTTCTTCGTTTCCTGTCACGGTGCCGAGGGCTTCCTTAGCAAGGCCCTTGACCTTGTCCAGCGCTTCTTCTCCTTGCATGTTCCTTTCCTCCAGCTGCCTCTAGCCCCTCGATCTAGCTACATCTACCCCTTTCCTAGGGAGCCACCCTTTCTCCGGCCTCTTCTCCTCGAATCGCGGTGAACGGCACCACGACCCAGCACGCGCAACCCCAGATGCACTCGCCGGCCATACCCTCGAAACGGGTCGATGGCTCACAGAGCATGGTCCCGAGATCCAGCAACCAAGCATGGGCGAGGAGCTTCTCATCCCAGCTCATCCGATCGTAGGCATCGCGCGCGGCCGAGAAACCGGGGAGATCCAGCTTGGTCAGCCGGGGCACGCTGATGTGAACGAAGGATTCGTCCTCCGTATCGAAATGTACGACGTCTGGCTCGACCAGGGTGGTCACTGCGGAAGAGATCTGATCCTCTATCTCCTTCGCGTCCGCTTCGGAATCGAACGAGCCGGAAGGAGCGAGCACACGGGCCTCGACATACTCGGGACGTACGCCATTAGACACAAGCTTGAGCGATGCGTGAAGGTTCTCCGCATCGGCGATCTTCTGGGGCAGCAACACGTTGACCCAATGATCGGTGAACGGCGCGCGTGTAGCAGGGTGCATCCGATCGGTAGGCGAATTGAGCCAGTTCAGGAGCTTCAGCGTCTCGTAGATGTGTAAGCCGTTCTCCTGGGCGATGAAGCTGACGATCCCCTCATCGACATACTCGTGCGTGGCCGAGATATCCCCGGTCAGTTCGAATATCCCATCTTGCGGCACCACGAAGAAACCACCCGTAAACGGGTTCCTGTACAGGTCGCCCCAAACGGCCTGGACACCCTGGTTCTTCTCTTCATCGAGCATGCAGTCGATCTCGTTGATTACCGGGAACAGCACGCCGTTATGCGTCTCCGCGGGATCTCCCTCGGAACTTGGCAACACCCCGACGCCGACGACTATGTGACGCCTGCCGAGCTTGATCGAGGACAGGTGGCGTACCATATCGACCACTATGCCGCTTCCGGTCCCGCCGGTCAGGCTAAACACGACGAAGACTATCGGGACCGTCTCGCTGGCGTTGATGCTCTTCGCGAACGCGTCCAGCTCTTCGGCTATCGGCCCGTCCTCGTAGTACTCCCTGTTGTAGATGCCCTTGGACACCGCCCGGGGGATGTGATCCTCCGCCTTCGGCATCTCTAGGTCTTCGGGCAGCCACGGCTCGTAGTTGGGGTTCCAGTAGTAGCGGGGGAACTCGACCTTCAGGTACTCGCGGTACCGGCGCAGGCTCGCGAAAAAATCGTCCCTGCTCGGCATCCCGAGATCGACCGTGCGAACCTGCGATCTCTCCTCCGGCAACCCGGCTGTGGCCGCAGCCTCACGGACCGGCGCCAAGTCTCCGTCACCGATGTCTACGGCAAGTGCCGTGAACCTCGTGCGAGGATCTTCGAGGAATCCCTTGGGTGGGCTCTGGAGGAGTTGTTCGATAACGGAGGCTCCCGTCCGCCCCAGGCCCAGGATATGGATCGAGAACGGACCTTCTTCAGCGCCTGTCCTATGAACCTCCTGCTCTTTGACTAGTTCTTCGACCCTATCTTTTCGGTCCTCTTCCGAAACGTTCTGGGTATCCAACTTTCCCCTTCCCTGTAGCTACCAACTTCCCCGTGGCGCAGTGTAACATCTGGTCTTAGATGTTTGCATCACCTGAGCTTTGGTCGTTCGCAAACGAAGCATAGGTTCTCCAACGACCGGTTGTCCTTAGCCGTAAGGAGGAAAAAGTTCGGGAAGACAGCCGGCTAGAGTAGGACACATGTACAGGCAAGTACATGTATAAGTTAGCAAAGAGGGGCTACGAAGAGAGCCGCGTACCTCTGCTCTAGTAGAGTTCCACCTTTTCTTCGGATACGGGCGCCGCGAGGAGCGGCGCCCGTATCCGTCGGCTCTGTGGATTTGAGCCACGGGCTCTCATCTGGCAGCGACCGGGCGGTGTTGTGCTGTCGCGGGCGCACCGGGAGGAGGGGGGCGGAAACGGCACCCCGACTTCGCTGCCTGTCAAACCTTCGAGGGTTCGTCTTATCCGTTCCGGCGCGACCAGTGCTCCTCGCCGACCTCGGTCTCGGCCAGTTCGAAGGTGGCTGCATGGCCGACGAAGCTCACGTGTCGGTTCACCGCGTAGAGCGCCTGCGGGGCGACCAGGAAGACCGAGAGCGCCTCGTCGTAGACGAATCGGTCGATCTCTTGGGCGAGCTCGGCCTGTTTGTCGGGGTCGACCTCGGTGGCGAAGGAAGCCATCAGATCCTCGAACTCGGGAATCGGCGGCCCCGCCCGAAACGGGCCGTCCGCGGCGAAGTACGCGCCGTGTATGAACGCCGGTGGCGCGTCGGAGTTGAGGTCGATCCAGGCGTGTACCAGCACGTCAAACGGCGGCGGCATGACCTTCTCCACGAGTACGTGCTGGGCGGCGAGCAGATCCTCGTCCGGGATGATCGTCAGGTCCACCTCGATGCCTAAAGCGTTGCGGAAGTCCTCGGCGAGCATGTTTGCCACCGGCTCGACGTCGGTAGTCGCGGCGAGTTGTAGAGCCCTTCCCTCGGGCCAGCCGGCCTCGGAGACGAGCCTCTTCGCCTCGTCGGGGTCGTGCGGGTACGGCTCCTGGCCTTCCGGGAACCCGCCGGCGTAGTGCGGGGTAAGCCCGGCCAAGGGATGGGCGTAGCCGGCGAACCCCTCCCGGACCATGCGGTCGCGGTCCACGGCCATGTTCATAGCCCGCCTTATGCGCGCATCCCCGAGCGGCACGTCGTCGGCGAAACGGTTGACCACGCCGGAGACAATGCGCATCGCGTCGATGGCGTAGATCTGGGCGTGCTCGGAGTCCTCGACCCTCTGCGCGTCTGACGGATCGACCTCGCTGACGATGTCCACCTCGCCCTCAGCGTCGCAAACGAGCTCCAGGGCCCTGTCGGGCGCCACGTCGTTGAGGTACACGACCCTTTCGAGGCGCGGCCCGCGTTCCCTGTTCCAGTGGTCGGTGTTTGCCTCCAGGACCAGCCGGTCGGAGCGAGGCTGTGCGGTGTCGAGCCACACGCCAGCGAGCGGTCGGTCCTCAATCATGGCCACCTCGTTCTCCAAGGAGGAGTAGCCCTCAACGAGAGTGAACGGTCCCGAGCCCCACGGGCCCGGAGCGTCGATCACTCACCAGTGGCCTTCGCCGGTGCCTAAAGCCCGGTAGCCGAAGCCTTCCTCCTCCCAAAAACGCGTGCTCGGGACGTGCATCCCGCGGAACTTGCCCAAAACGAGCCCATCCGGCTCGGGGAAGTTGATGCGGACTTTGTAATTGTCCACGACCTCGGCGGTGGCGTCTGGGTGGAAGTTCAACGAGGTGCCCGGCGGGTGGGGCGCCTTCCAGCGCTGCACCTCGTCGAAGGCACGCTTGAAGTGCCGGGCATCCAACTCCTCCCCGTCCTGGAACCGCACGCCCCGGCGGACGTCGACCTCGAAGGTGTTCTCGTCGGTCCAGCGCGAGTCCTCCATCACGGCGCCCACGATGTGCCCCCGCTCGTCGGTGCGGACTGGCTCCTCCATCGTGTTCCACGTGATGAACAGCCAGTTCAACGGGTTCGGGTCCACGACGTTGATCGTACCCACCGGCGTGCGTTGCTCTTGCCCGGCCGCGGGCTGCTGCGAAACTTCGGTCATCCCGGTTTCTCCTCTACCCTAGAGACTGCGATCTCCGAAGGATACATGTCTTTAGGTGGACACACCACACGCTAAGTTATGCAAATCGTAGTAGATTTTCCGCGTGGGTTTTGGCCCTCAGGCCATAGACACTATCCCCGCTGTTATTGTAAAGTTCGGTGCGGAAGGGAAGGAGTTACGGGAGGTTCTGATGAAAGGAAGTACTACTCTAGGCCAGCACATCTCTTTGGGGGAGGTGCCGCTGTGGAGTTGGCTGTTGACGCTGCTCCTCTTGGCGATGCTCTTCGTCCTCCTCTCAGCCAGCGGGGAGTTGCTCGTGCCCCTGCTCGGGCAGGCGGCGGGGATATTCGACTACGCGCACGAGTTCGCCCACGACGGGCGTCACCTGCTCAGCGTTCCCTGCCACTAAGGGATCGGGAGAGATGGTCGCGTCTTACCTGCGCCGCGGTATAGCGGCTGGGCTGCTGGCGGGTCTCCTGGCGGGCCTCTTCGCCTTCTTCTTCGGGGAGCCGACCGTGGACGGGGCGATACAGATCGAAGAGGCCGCGGCCGCCGGCCAACACGAGGAGGAGGTCGCCGGCGGCCGTGGCCATGAGGAGGAAGAGGAGGTTTTTAGTCGCTCGACCCAGAAGGTGGGTCTCTTCTTCGCCACTGGGCTCTCCGGGATGTTGGTGGGCGGGATCTTCGGGATGGCCTACGCGTACTTCGGCGGTCGCCTGGCCTCCGGGAGCGAGTGGATCCGAAGCCTCTCCCTGGCGGGTGCCCTCTTCGTCGGGGCGTTCCTGATCCCGTTCCTCAAGTACCCGGCGAACCCCCCGACCGTCGGCGACCCGGCCACCATCGGGAGCCGCACCACCGCGTACTTTGCGCTGGTCGCGCTCTCGCTGCTGGTGGTCCTGGGCGCGTGGTACGCGGCCAGGACGCTCAGGGAGCGAGGAGTAGCCGCCCCGGTTCGTCAGCTGGCAGTGGGGCTGGGAATCGCCGTGGCGGTGGGGGTACTGTTCCTGATCCTCCCCGCTGGGCCGGACCCCGGAGAGTTCCCGGCGGGGCTGTTGTGGGACTTCCGGCTCTCGTCTCTGGGCACCCAGCTGGTCTTGTGGGCGGGCATAGGGGTGATCTTCGGGCTCCTCTGCGAGCGGGCGAACCGTCGCGAGCCTTTAGCGAGCTAGGCCATTTGTGGTGTGAGGCAGGGTCCGCTCCCGTACCAATAGCGCCTCGGAGAAAGGCGGTGAGTATGTAGGGATAACAGTGGGATTATAGGGATAGGTTTAGGGAGGCCAATCGAGGCGTGTCCCGAGCTTCGGGGTGTGCTTGGCGAGAGAGGAGTAGTTATGCCTGAACCCCTTTTCAAGGTGGAGCTGGGCAAGTCCATGGCGGACCAGGAGGTGCCCGGGCACAATCGCTGGCACCCGGACATACCGGCAGCGGCGGCCACAGATCCCGGCACCGACTTCCGTATCGAGTGCCTGGACTGGACGAACGGGCAGGTCGGGAACAACGACTCGGCCAACGATATCCGCGACATGGACCTCGACCAGAACCACGTCCTGAGTGGTCCGATCCAGATAAACGGCGCCGAGCCGGGCGATGTGCTGGTCGTGGATATTTTGAACATGGGGCCGTTCCCCGGTTCGGATACTGAGTGGGGCTACACGGGGATTTTCTCCAGACAGAACGGCGGTGGTTTCCTCACCGACCACTACCCCGACGCGCACAAGGCGATCTGGGACCTACGGGGCGTTCATGCGACCTCCCGCCACATACCGGACGTCAGGTTCGTAGGCATACAGCACCCGGGCCTAATCGGGTGCGCCCCCTCGGCCGAGCTTCTGGCAGAGTGGAACCGCCGCGAGCAGGCCCTCATAGACACCGATCCCGACCGGGTTCCCCCGCTCGCCCTGCCGCCGCTCGCCAACAACGCCATTTTGGGTACTTTAGATGGCTCGGACTTCGACCGGGTGGCCGGCGAGGGTGCCCGAACTGTTCCCCCGCGCGAGCACGGTGGCAACGTAGACATCAAGAACCTCACGATCGGGTCCAGGGTCTACTTCCCCGTGTACGTCGAGGGGGCGAAGCTCAGCATGGGGGACCTGCACTTCTCGCAGGGTGATGGCGAGATCTCCTTCTGCGGCGCCATCGAGATGGCCGGCTACATAGACCTCGGGGTGGACCTCGTGAAGGGTGGCATGGAGAAGTACGGCATGACTCGACCCCAGCACATGCCGATGTTCCAGCTGAGCCACATCGAGCCCCGCTACTCGAACTACCTGGTCTTTGAGGGCATCTCTGTAGAGGAGGATGGCGAGCAGCACTACATGAACGCGCACATCGCCTTCAAGCAGGCCTGCCTGAACGCCATCACGTATCTGAAGGGATGCGGATACACCGACCAGCAAGCGTACATCCTGCTCAGCGCGGCCCCGATAGAGGGTAGGATCAGCGGCATCGTCGACATCCCGAACGTCTGCTGCTCCCTCTACATCCCGACGGAGATCTTCGAGCGGCCCATCTTCCCGCAGGACGTTCCCACTCGAACGCCTCAGGAGGGTAACCTGGCTACCGAGAGCTAACGCGAGCTTGACCGGGCTTCTCGGAGGACGCCCGAACGAGCAGTGCGCGATGGCCGGCGGTAGGCGAAGACAACGCCTTGTGTGCCCGCCGGGTATCGAGGTTTCGGCGGAGTGGGTTTCTTTAGAAAATCCATCCCGCCGCGTATAAAGGAGATAGTGGAACCGCGGGAGGAGTCCTCCCGCGGTCCATAGAAAGTTGGTAGGTCATGTATCTTGGTCTAGGCTTGCTTTACGTAGGAGCGGTTCTTGTCCTGAACGGGATCTGGCTCCTGGGCTATATACAAGACAGGGAGATCTGGGTGATAAACCTCTTCAGTGGCGGACTGGTGCTGGTGATAGCCTTTTATTCAGCCTTTGGGCCGGGTGCGAACCAGCTCTCTGTGTTTGCGGCGGCGCAATTCTTGTTGTTCGCGTTTACCTACTTATGGGTCGGCATCAATCAGTTCTTAGAAGCAGACGGCCGCGGTCTGGGCTGGTACTGTCTCTTCGTCGCCATAACGGCCGTCCCGATAGCTTTCGCGACCTTGACGGGCGAGGGGCCGCTATGGTTGGGTTTGAACTGGTCGGTCTGGGCAGTCCTATGGTTCGTCTACTGGCTGCTACTCGCCCTGGGAATGACACGGCTTACACGGTTCAGCGGTGTGCTTACGATCCTGGTAGGTATCGCTACGGCGTGGATACCCGGCTACCTGCTCCTTACCGGCGCTTTGACGTTGTGATGGGTGCGACAGTACGGTTTTTCTCGCGGCTCCCAGATGTGCTAAAGGTTGGTATCGAGCAACACTTGCAGCGCGACGTGCGGAGACGCGCGACTGAGCCGTACCCTTTGGTAGGGAGCGATAGATGAACGTCCTGCTCGTTGCTCTGGGTGGAGCGATCGGGTCGGCCGCTCGCTACTTGGTGGGGGCGTTCGTCGCGAACCGCTTCGGCCCGGACTTCCCCTGGGGCACCTTTATCGTCAACGTTTCGGGCTCTTTTCTGATAGGTGTGATCCTCTCGTTCGTCGGGGGTGGCCTTCTCCCAGCCGGGGCCCGACCCTTTTTGGCAGTCGGTATCATGGGAGGCTACACGACTTTCTCGACCTACACTCACGAGACCCTGCAACTCATCCAGGACGGCGAGCTTGGAGCGGCTGCGTTTAACACACTTGGCCAGGTCGTTGCGGGGCTCATCGCCGTGTACCTCGGGGTGGTGCTTGGTCGGGCTCTCGGAGGAACGTGATGGAGTCTACCGAAGCGACGAAGTTGACCATATACATCGGCGATTCCGACAGACACGGGCGCAAGCCGCTGCACCTGGCGATAGTCGAGCTGTTGCACGACGAAGGGATATCGGGGGCCACGGTGCTGCACGGCATCGAAGGCTACGGCTCACACAAGCGGATACACACCGCGAGGATCCTTGACCTCTCGGGAGACTTGCCCTTGGTCATTGTGGTGGTGGATCGACCAGAGAAGATAGAGGCCGTGCTCCCGAAGCTCGACGAGATAATCGGGGAAGGACTCGTGACGACCGAGGAGGCGCGGATCGTCATCTCTCGCCCTCCGACCCAGCCCTGATCGGGGCACCAGGACCGGGTTTGTCCGCCCATGTAAGGGGTAAGAAACACCGAATGCGTGAGTGACACTGCCAGGGGAGGCAAGATGCCGCAGCGAGTAGAATCGAGCGTGGTGGTGGAGGCCCCGGTCTCCAGGGTCTACGACTACTGGAGTAACCTGGAGAACCTACCCAACTTCATGACTAACATCGAAGAGGTGCGGGCCACGGGTCCCGGGATGACGCACTGGAGGATCAAGGGTCCTCTAGGCACGAAGATGGAGTTCGACGCCCAAACCACCCAGGAGGAGGAGAACCGCGCGCTGGGTTGGAACAGCGTTGACGGCAACGTCGAGACCTCGGGCCAGGTACGCTTCCAGGAGCTCGGGCCGGAGAGGACCCGCGTCGAGGTGACGATGAACTACGCTGACCCGCCGGGCGGCAGGATCGGCGAGGTGGGCTCCAAGATCGTCGCGAACCCGCAGGTCATGGTCGATCAGGACCTCTACAACTTCAAGGAGATCATCGAAGGGCGGGCGACCCCCGAAGAGATACAGCAACGCCCCGCCGCCGCCAACGCCCAGAGCGGTATCCTGGCGTTCCTGACCTCCGGCGCGGGCCTGGCCCTCGTGGGCGGTCTCGTCCTGCTCCTGCTCCTCCGGCGCCGCGGGCGCAGGTCCTCGAAGAAGAACCGCATCATTTTCGAGTTCTAGGCTCGAAAAGAACGGAGAACGTCGTCCGAGGCCGGTGCCCCCACTGCGGGAGCGCCGGCTTTTTCGTGGCCGGGCGTTGCCTGCCGGTACAGCCTCGTGGTGGAGACCTGGTGATCGTGGCCATCCTTCTGGGGCGCTGGTTGCGTGAACGGGGAAAACGGGGCCCCGAGAGTAGACCTCGTCGAAATACGTTGTGAGGTTCTAAACCCGGCTTAGCCGCTCACGGAGATGTTGCCGAAGATAAGGACTTTTCGCTCCATGTCAAAGTAGACGGTACCGGTTTGTTCGAACAGATCCGTTAGCACGTCGGCATCCTCGTCCGCCGGGCGTATGACGTACTCGTCGGCCCCGTTGTCGAGGATCAGCTGGAACGTGAAGCTTCCGGGTCCTTCGCGCCCCTCTTCGGTCCAGGACGCCTGGTAGTCGGTGACCTGCCGGACCTTGATCTGCTGCTCGGTGCGCTGCTCTGCCTGCTCTGCCATAGGCTTGCCTCCCACTTTCTTCCGCCGCGTCGAGCGGATTGACAACAGCTTGAAACCTTCGCAAACAAGGGCCGGAGCTTCGGTCCTGGCCCTTTGGATTTTCTTCGTTGCGAACCCGGTTCAGCTCGCCGGGCCTACGGGGAGGTCGTTGGCTATAAGAACCTTGCGCTCCAGATCAAAGACGACGCTCCCGCTCTTGGCAAGCAGTTTCCTGATCACCTTAGAATCGCTCACCGTCGGGCGTATGACGTACTCGTCGGCCCCGTTGTCGAGGATCAGCTGGAACGTGAAGCTTCCGGGCCCTTCGCGCCCTTCTTCGGTCCAGGATGCCTGGTAATCGGTGACCTGCCGGACCTTGATCTGCTGCTCGGTGCGCTGCTCTGCCTGCTCTGCCATAGGCTTGCCTCCCGTCTTCGGTTAACAAATCGCTCAGCACTTATTGCCCTCAAATACTCAGCCGAAACCACCGGCCGGCCTCCGGACGGTAGCAGCTTCTATAGTGTGTCGACCTTCGCCGCGAAGATGAAATCGCTCTCCGTGAGCCCGTCTATCTTGTGCGTCCAGACCGAGATCTCGGCGTAACCCCACCCGAAGCCGATATCCGGATGGTGTCCCTGCTCCTCGGCAAGCTCTCCCACCCGGTTGACGAAGCTTAGGGACTCCCGGAAGTTCTCGGACCGGAACCGGCGACGCAGGTGGTGCTCCTCGACAACCTCCCACCCGGGGACCTGCCGCTGGAGCCCTTCGAGCTCCTCGCCCTTCAGCGGCGGCGTCCCGCCTTTGCACGGCACGCACGTCTTGCTTGCGAGCTCGCTCATTGTGCCTCCCGTCGAAACCGAAGCCGCCCGTAGTCGGCCGTCTAGCTCCTAGCTAGCCGAAGAAACCTTCTCTTTGTACAAGTCTATCGCGCGCTGGATGTACTCTTTGGCGTCCTCGGGGCCCTTAATGTCCCCGACCTCTACCTCTTTGTCCTCCAGGTTCTTGTACTCCTTGAAGAACTGCTTTATCTCGTTTAACCGGTGCTCCGGAAACTCGTTGACGTTATTGAAGGCCATGTACTGTGGATCCTCGACGTGCACGCAGATAACGTTTTCGTCATTCTCGCCTTCGTCAACCATCGGCAGTATGCCGATGGGGCGCACCTCCAGAAGGCTCATGGGCTGGACGGGTTCCTGCATCAGCACTATAACGTCCAGTGGGTCGTCGTCGTCGGCCAGCGTCTGCGGTATGAAGCCGTAGTTCTCCGGGTAGACGACGGACGAGTACAGGATCCGGTCGACCTTCAAGAGCCCGGTGTCCTTATCGAGCTCGTACTTGACCTTCGAGCCTTTGGAGACCTCGATCACGACGCTGAACTCGTCTGGAGCGTCCTCGCCGATGGGAACGTCGTACCAGGGATGGGTCATGTAGATCCTTTCCGCCCGTCGTTGTCCGGTCTACGAAGCAGGATTCTACGTACTCACTGGTACCCGGGCAACCCGAGCCCCCCAACCGGCGCACGAGACGACCTGGCAGAGTAAGAGAGAGCCACCTCACCGGCGGCTCGACAACGAGAAACAACCGATTTAACCCCCGCGCGGGCCCTTGAGTTAAATCACTCGAAAATCTATTTGAAATCTCTTTAAAAAGTGTTCAGATGCTCTCTCCTTTCGGGTATTGTCGCGTAGGTACAAGCGATCCGCGGGAAACCGCGACAGAAAGGAGGTTGTGCGCATGAAGCGCATAATTCTGGTTCTCACGGCGGCGTTGCTCCTGGCGGCGATGACCGTAGCCGTCGCGCCCGCCATGGCGCAGGAGGAGAAGAAGAAGGAAGAGGAGAAGAAGGAAGAGAAGGGTAAAGAAGAAGAGAAAGACAAGATGAAGATGGAGGAGGAGAAGAAGAAGGAGGAGGAGAAGAAGGACCTCCCGAAGAGTGGTGGTGTCCCCATCAACGCTTCGTTGTTGGGTCTGGGCGCCGGCGTCCTGCTCGTCGGTGGTGGCCTGGTTGCCGTTAGGTCTGCCCGGCGGGATCGTCGCTAGAGAAAACCGAAGAAAAGCTGGCTAACGGAAGTAGCAGTTAGCCGAAGGTAGCCGGGGCGGACGCTTTTACGGGTCCGCCCCGGTTGCGTTATTGATCTCTGCTCAGTCATCTAAACCACGAAGCCCGGCTTTGGGATACAACCGAGGATGACGTGCTTCTTGTGCCTCAGGCGCT
>Ga0136624_1000623_pt1 | contig 13939 bp, 16 predicted proteins | sample AntDrymUQ4692206_2_FD_104802 | JGI IMG/M metagenome (GOLD analysis project Ga0136624, IMG submission 104802) | Polar desert sand microbial communities from Dry Valleys, Antarctica - metaG UQ469 (22.06) | ecosystem: Environmental > Terrestrial > Soil > Desert | place: Antarctica: Dry Valley... | reverse complement strand
CGCCATCAGCGCCGACAGCCGCGCGTTGCGGTCGGCGCGGTCGAAGCCGATCAGCAGCCAGGACGCGACCGCGGTGAGGTCCCAGAACACGAACAGCAGGATCAGGTCCTGCGCCGTCGCCAAACCGACCATGGAGACCAGGAACAGGGCCATCGCTCCGTGCAGGCGAGCCTCCTCCGCGCGCGGGCGCCGCTGATGCGCCAGATGCCGCGGGACGTACGCCGACGCGTAGACGAACACCAGCACGCCGATCCCGGCGGCGAGCAGGCCGTACAGCGCCGCGAGCCCATCGAGCTCGAACGCCAGCCGCAGGCCCCACGCCGGCGCCCATGGCACGTCGACGCCGACGCCGCCCGCCGCCCAACCGGCCCCGAGCGCGGCCGAGACGATCACGGCGAGGCCGACCGCGACCACAGCCGATCCGCTGACCGGTCGGTCCCTCATCGGGTTCGGTGACACGCTCTGCCGAGTACCCCGGACGCGCGCGCTCTCAGCCGCTCGCGGCTCGTCGAAGCCACCGGAGGCACCAAGGCAGCGCTAACGCGAACGGGCGGGATCGCGGCAAAGCACCACCGGCCGCCGGCCGGCGCACGCGAGTTGGCGCGAGGTCGAGCCGAGAAGCGCCGCCCTCAGCGGACCGCGCCAGCGAGCGCCCCCGTGACGACGAGCATCGCGTCCTCGGCGACGGCCAGCTCCGCGAGCTGTGCGCCCGGATCGCCCCGGCGCACGCGGAGATCCGTCGCGCCGCAGGCGGGCAGCCGGTCGCGCAGCGCCGCGCGCGCCGTCCCCTCGCGGGTGACGCCGCGAGCCGCGAGCGTCGCCGACACCACGCCGGCCGGTGTGAGCGCCGCTGCGTCGGCGCTGCGCGGCAGCACGTGGGCGAGCGAAAGCCGGACGCCGAGTCCGCGCGCGAGCTCATGGGCAACTTGTGCGCACGCCAGGTCGTCGGAGCGCTGCACGCCGCACAGGATAGTCAAGTCGCATTTCGTGGTGTAGCCAGGATCGTCGGTGAAGCCGTGGGCGCCCTACGCGGCGGCGAGGGCCGGGACCTCCTTCCTATCTTCCTCTTGATCTTGCTCCGTTCCCGGGCCCAGCACGGCGGAGAGCGACTCCTGGGAGAGGTAGCGGCGCGAGACGAGCCACTCGTCGTTCTGCTCGACGAGCAGCGAGCCGGCGAGGCGGATGAGCGCCGCGTCGTTGGGGAAGATCCCGACGACGTCCGTCCTGCGCCCGATCTCGCGGTTGACGCGCTCGAGCGGGTCCGTGCTCCGCAACTTCGACCAGTGCTCCTTGGGGAAGGCGTAGAAGGTGAGCAGGTCGGACTCGGCGTCGAGCAGGAGGTGGGCGACCTTCGGCGCGACGGGCTCGAGGCGGTCGACGACCTCGGTGAGCCGCGCCCTGGCCTGCTCGCCCGAGCTCGCCTGAGAGATCGAGCGGATCGCCGCCGCGATCATCGGCTGTTGGGCCTTGGAGCAGTGCCCGAGCATCGACCTCAGGAAGTGCACGCAGCAGCGCTGCCACGGGCAGCCGAGCACCTGCGCGATCGCGACTCGGCCGGCCTGAGCCGCGCTGGGCGTCGAGCGCGGCGGGGAGGGTGGCCGAGGTGTTGATCACGACGAGGTCGCCGGGAGCGAGCAGGTCCGGCAGGTCGCGAAAGCGACGGTGCTCGATCCCGTCGCGACGCGCGACCCACTCGGTCACGGGCAAGTCCGCGGCGCTCGGGGGGCGCCGATGCCTCGGCGGCCGGCGGGAGCTCGAAGTCGGTGGCAGGCGCGAGCGCCTTCGCCGGCTCGGTCCTCATGCGGCGCTGTCGGGCGGCGTCCGCGGCTCATTCGTGACTGCAGCCCGCTCGGCGAGGTCGGCGGCCAGGTAGCGCCCGCTCGGCAACACGCCCTCGACCAGCTCAAGCAGCGGGCCGACCACGGTCTCGGGCGAGGGACGATCGCTGATGTCCTCGCCGGGAAACGCCTGCTGCTGGAGGTCGGTGGCCATGTCGCCGGGATCGAACGCATAGACCCGCAGCCGGGGGTGCTCGGCGGCAAGCACCGCGCTCAGCTGGTCGAGGGCGGCCTTGGCGGAGCCGTAGCCGCCCCATCCCTCGTAGGCCTCGACGGCGGCGTCGGAGGAGAGGTTCACGACGCGGCCGGCGCGCACCTCGAGCACGGGCAGGAGCAGCTGCAAGAGGGCGAGCGGCGCGAAGGTGTTGACGGCGAAGACGCGCTCGAGCGCGTCGAGCGGGTAGGCGCCAAGGGGTGGCTGAGGGCTCGGGCCGAGCGCGCTCGCGTTGTTGACGAGCAGGTCGAGGCCGCCGGCGGCCTCGACGGCCTCGGACAGGCGGCGCCGGTGAGCGGGATCGGCGACGTCACCCGCCACCGCGATCGCCGAGCCCGGCCCGGGCATCGTCGCGACCGCCGCGGCGAGCGAGTCGGCGTCTCGGGCATCGACCACGACGCGCCACGCGCGAGCCGTGAGCGCCTCGGCGAGCGCCCGCCCGAGCCCGCGCGAAGCGCCGGTCACGAGCGCGACCGGACTCCGCTCGGGTGTCCTTGATACCGTCACGCGATCATCGTAAGAGTTCAAGCGCACTTCAAGTCAAGGGCATGAGGGACACCGATCTGCTGCCGATCGGCGAGGTCGCCGCGCGCGCGGGCCTGGCGGCCTCCGCGCTGCGTCACTACGAGCGCGTGGGCCTGATTGAGGCGGTTCGCTCGGGCGGCGGCCAGCGCCGCTACCAGCGCGGCGTGCTGCGCCGGCTCGCCTTCGTGCGCGCGGCGCAGAACGTCGGCCTGTCGCTCGAGGAGATCCGCACCGCCCTCGCTACCCTGCCCGCCTCACGGACCCCCACCAAGGCCGACTGGGCGCGCCTCTCGCGCGCGTGGCAGGCGCGCCTCGACGAGCAGATCGACGGCCTCGTAGCCTTGCGCGAGGGCCTCACCTCGTGCATCGGCTGCGGCTGCCTGTCGCTGCGCCGCTGCGCGCTGTCGAACCCAGGCGACGCCGCCGGGCGCTCCGGTCCGGGCGCGCGCTACCTGCCGGCCCGCCTGCGGTCGCCCGCGCGTTAGGCGCTCCTCGGACGCCACGCCGGAGCCCATCGCCGTCCGCGAGCTCCAAGCCGTGCAGCAAACGGCGCCGTAGCGGCGGCGCCGAGCCGTCCGGCGGGCGTTGGTCGCTCAGGTGCGAGGCGCGTAGTCGCAACAGGTCGATCAGCTCCGCCGTGCGTTCGAACGGGTCGGCGATCGCCCGACCGTCGAGCACCCCGAGCGCGGCCAGGGGCCGCCCGCCGACCTCTGCAATCAGGACGGGGCCGGTCGGGACCGCGCTCGAGTCGAGCTGGGCGAGGCGCCACACGGCCGCGTCATCGGCGACCGTCGCCGGCCGCAGCATCACCGGGCTTGCGCTGATTCGCCCCATGGCTCAGTCTGGGCGGCTCGGTCGCGAATAGGCGGTCGCGTAGCTCGGTGCGGCGATCCCCGGGCGCAGCCGCGGATCGTCCTCGGGCGTACCCGCCACGAGCGCGAGCGGGACGATGCCGGCCCACGTGTCGCGCGCGTAGTCGTCCTCGTCGTCGACGGGCGGGCCGCTCCTGACCTTGGCCGAGAGCTCCGCGAGCGGCAGCTCGAGCACCGTCGTCGCCTTGAGCTCCTTGCGCGACGGGGGCCGTACGTCCGCCCACCGCCCGCGCACGATCTGCTCGCTGAAGGCCTCGAGCGCTCGCAGCTTGCGCTCGCCGTCCTCGATCAGGCGCGCCCGCCCGAGCAGCACCACGGAGCGGTAGTTGACCGAGTGGTGGAACGCGGAACGCGCGAGCACCAATCCGTCGACGAGCGTGACGGTCAAGCACACCGACAACTCGCCGCCGAGCGCCCGCAGCGTGCGGCTCGCCGCCGAGCCGTGCACGTAGAGCACGTCGCCGTGGCGGGCGTGCAGCGTCGGGATCACGAATGGATGCCCCTCGTGGACGAACCCAAGATGGCAGACGAGCGCCTCGTCGAGGATCGCGTCGACCGTCGGGCGATCGTATGCCGCTCGCTTGGGCAGGCGCTTGAGCTTGGTCCTCGTCTGCACGCTCATTCGCTCAACTGTTACAGTACAGATACATGAGTGAGCCAGTACAATACCGGCCGACGGGAAGAACCGCCGGCGAGATCGCCGCGAGCTTCGAGTCGGCGATCGAGCGCGGCACCCTGGTCGCCGGTGACCGGATGCCCTCCGTGCGAGCCCTCGCGGCGACCCTCGAAGTCAGCCCCTCCACCGTGGCATCGGCGCTTCGCGAGCTGCGCCGCCGGGGGCTGATCGTGAGCCACGAGCGCAGCGGCTCCCGGGTCAGCGAGCGCCCGCCGGTGGCCGGGCCACGCGGCTCTGCCCAGGTCCCGCCGGGCGTCCAGGACCTAGCCAGCGGGAACCCCGACCCAACCCTGCTGCCGGACCTGAACGCTGCGCTGAAGCGCGTCGAGCTACCGCAGCGGCTATACGGCGCAGCGCCCGCCGTCGACGAGCTGCTCGCGATGGCGGGGCGCGCCTTCGCCGCCGACGGCATCTCCGCGCGACACCTCTGCGTCGTCAGCGGCGCGCTCGACGGTGTCGAGCGCGTGCTCGGCGCAAATCTCAGGCAGGGCGACCGGATCGCGCTCGCCGACCCCGGCTACACCGGCCTCGTCGACCTGGTGCGAGCGCTCGGACTCGTGCCGCGTCCGGTCGCGATCGACGAGCACGGGCTGCTTCCGGACGCGCTGGCTCGAGTGCTTGCCGGCGGCGCGGAGGCCGTCTTGCTCAGCCCGCGCGGGCACAACCCCACCGGGGCGGCGCTCGACTCGGACCGTGCGAGCGCGCTCTCTTCGGTGCTCGAGCGCCGGCCGCAAGCGCTCGTGATCGAGGATGACCACCTCGGCGCCGTCTCGGGCTCCCGTGCCCACACCGTCACCGGCGACCGCGAGCGCTGGGCGGTGATCCGCTCGGTCGGGAAGACGCTCGGTCCCGACCTGCGTGTGGCGGCGCTTGCGGGTGACCCCCGCACGGTCAGTCGCGTCGAGGGGCGGCTGCTCGTCGGCCCGGGCTGGGTCAGCCACCTCCTCCAGCGCGTCGTCGTCGAGCTGTGGTCGGACGCGGCCACGCGCGCGCTGCTCGACCGCGCCACCTCGATCTACGCCGATCGACGCATGGCGCTGCTAGCCGCCCTCGCGGAGCGCGAGATCGCCGCGGTCGGGTCGAGCGGATCCAACGTCTGGGTGCCCGTCGCGGAGGAAAGTCCGGTCGTCGACTCGCTGCTTCAGGCGGGAATCGCCGTCCGCGCGGGCACCCCCTTCCGCATCGAGAGCCCACCGGCCGTGCGCGTGACGACCGCGGCGCTGCCGGTGGGGCGCGCGGAGCCCGTGGCCGACGCCGTATCCCGGGCGCTCAGGCCGGCACAGCGCACGCGCGCCGCTTGAAGTGACGGGCGGGTTCACCTCTTCGGGGGCTCGATTTGGCTCCGTGGCCGCGATAGCCCCGCGCCCGTCGTTACCCTCCGCCGACAACCGGCAAGACGCCGGGGGTAGGCGGGTCGCCGTGGGCGCGGTTGGCGCGAGCAACCAGGTGGGGGAATGCATGATCGGTCAGACCCAGTCGGAAGTCGCACGTTCCACGGGCGCTACGGCCGCGGTGGTCGCGGCGGGTCGCGAGTTGAGCGCGGCGCCGCTGCACGACCGGCCCAAGGCGGTGGCGCGGCATTGCCTGCTGGACTGGCTCGGGGTGGCGCTAGCCGGGGCGGCGGAGCCCGCGGCGGCGATCCTGGCCCGCGAGTCCGGCACGGGCGCCGGCGAAGCGACGCTGGTCGGGCGGCGCGAGCGCGCCCCGGCGTCACTGGCGGCGCTTGTCAACGGTACCGCCGCGCACGCACTCGACTACGACGACGTGCACCTGGCGCTGCCCGGCCACGCGACCGTGCCCGTCGCATCCGCGGTGCTGGCGCTCGGCGAACGTCTCGACGCCCCGGGGGTTGAGGTCCTGGCGGGGATCGTCGCGGGCGTGGAGGTCGAGTGCCGGCTCGGCATGCTCGTGAACCCGAGCCACTACGCACGCGGCTGGCACGCGACCGGGACGCTCGGGACCTTCGGCGCTGCAGCCGGCTGCGCCCGCCTGCTCGGCCTCGACGATGAGGGCTGGGGGCGGGCGCTTGGGCTCGCCGGCACGCAGGCCGCCGGCGTCAACGCGTCGTTCGGGACGATGGCCAAGCCGCTCAATGCGGGCAAGGCTGCGATGAACGGCCTGCTCTCCGCGGTGCTCGTGGCGGATGGCTTCACGAGCTCGGAGGCCGTGATCGAGGCCCCGCACGGGTTCGCGGCGGTGGCGACCGAAGCGCTCGCGCCCACGTCGGCGCTCGAGGCGGTGTCGGGCCGGCACCTGATCGAGCGGACGCTCTTCAAGTACCACGCCGCGTGCTACTGGACCCACGCGTCGCTCGAAGCGCTGCGTGAGTTGCGCGACGAGCACGAGCTCGAACCGGCAGAGATTGAGTCCGTGCGGCTCGAGGTCTCCCAGCAGGCGCTCGACGTGGCCGACATCGCGGAGCCGCGCACAGGCCTCGAGGCGAAGTTCAGCCTGCGCGCGCTCGCGGCGATGGTCCTGTCGCGCGTCGATACGAGCGACCCCTCGGCCTTTACGGAGGAGCGCGTGCGCGCGCAGGAGCTTGTCGCGCTGCGAGACCGCGTCTCGGCTCGTCTCGCTGACCACGACAACGCCGTCGGCGCGTCTGCGGCGATCGCCACGCGCGACGGCCGCGAGCTCTCGGCGAGCGCCGACCTGAGCGTGCCTGCGTCCGACCTCGGCGAGCAGCGAGAGCGCGTGGGGGTGAAGTTCGAGCGCCTGGCCGCTACTGCGCTCGGCCACGACTCCGCCCGCGCGTTGCGCGAGGCGTGCGAGCACGCGGACGAGCTCGGGAGCATCGCCGAGCTCACCGCCCTCGCCACGCCCCGCGGCGGCTGACAGCTGCGGCGGTAAGTGAGGATCGTCCGCCACCGCTCAGGCGGCGCCCCCTCGTGGGGCGTCGTCGACGGCGACCAGCTGCTCGGGGCGACCGGCACGCCGTTCGTCGACCTGATGCCCGCCGAGGCGATCGGGCCGCTCGCGGACGTGCGCCTGCTCGCGCCCGTGACCCCCCGTTCGATCATGTGCGTGGGACGCAACTACTCCTCTCATGCAGAGGAGCTCGGGAACGCCGTTCCCGGAGAGCCGATCCTATTCCTGAAGCCGCCGTCGTCGGTGGTCGGGCCCGGGGCGGAGGTGCACTACCCCGAGCTGTCGCAGCGCGTGGACCCTGAGGCCGAGCTGTGCCTGGTGATCGGCAAGCGCGCCCACCGCGTGAGCGAGGAGGACGCGTTCTCGGTGATCGGCGGCTACACCATCGGCAACGACTTCACGGCACGCGACATGCAGAAGTCCGACGACGGGGGCCAGTGGACCCGAGGCAAGGGCTTCCACACGTTCTGTCCGCTGGGCCCCTGGGTCGACACCGAGCTCGACCCGACCGATGTGCGCGTCACCCTGTCCGTCGACGGCGAGCTGCGCCAGGACGGGCGCACGCGGGACTTCATCTGGGACATCCCGTATCTCATCCGGTACATCACGCGCTTTATGGCCCTCGAGCCGGGCGACGTCGTCATGACCGGAACGCCCCAGGGAGTCGCGCCGGTCGAGGTCGGCCAGACGGTCTCCGCGGAGATCGAGGGCCTCGGACGGCTGGAGAGCCACGTGATCGCCGAGCCCGCCGCGTAGCGCTGCGAGCGCTCCCCGCCGCGTTGCAGACGACGTCCTGAGCTCGCCTCGTCGACTACAGCATGACGTACGGCGTCAGCGGCGCTCATAGGCTTCGCGGCGTGGCCGGCCTGGGAGCGTCAATCGGCTGGGGGGTCTTGATAGGAGCAAGCCTCCTCGCCGGGGCGCTCCTCGCCACCGTGGTCAAGCTCCCGGCTCGAGTCGCGGCCGTGCTCACGGCCTTTGGCGGCGGCATCCTCTTCGCGGCACAGACGCGTGGCCGCGACCTTCCTCGATGCACACGGCGCCGGTCGGGACACCGACATGGCGCGAGGGCAGCGACGTCCCGATGTCCGCCGCTGCGTCGACGACCTGAAGGCGATGTAAGGGATGATGCTGGCACCGTACGCGTCGAGGGTCTGCTCTTGCGCGTCGTGCATGAGGTAGACCGCGAATTGGTCGACGCCCTGGTCTCTGAGCTCGCTCAGCTTGGCGACGTGATCGGCGACGGCAAGCCGCTGCGCCGGTCGACAGCAATGCGATCGCCTCCCCGAGCAGCTGCCGACGAACGTTCCCTGGCCACGCCCTACGCCGTCGTTGCGGCGCGTGGCCGCGAGGCGGTATCGCCGTCAATCGCAAGCAGCCGCCCTCCGCGCTCTGTATCGGCACGGGCCCCGACCTCAACTCGGCCAGGGGCAACGGGCTGGCGCGGGCGGAGTTGCTCGACATGTCGGTCCTCGAGGTCAAGAACCGGGCGACGATCGCCGGCGCGATCGAGATCGGCCGCCACCCCGGTGGGGTCCAGGTGACCTTCCGCGGGCCTGCCGAGCGGCTGGAGGCGCGCGGCCTCCTTGGCTACGCGGTCGAGCAGTACGGCGAGCGCTGACGAGGTAGGCTGACTTGCTCCGCGATCGAGCGAGGTGCACGACGAGCGACGCCACACGTGAGGCAGTGGCAGGCTGGCTGGGGCTCGCCCCCCGCGGGGCCCGGCCCGCGCTCGTCTCGCCGTCGCCCATCGTGCGACAGCCCGCCACTCGGGAGCCGCCGCCGCTGGACGCGCACGTCGAGCTGCCTGCCGGCAGCTACGCGGTGGGGGAGCCTGGCGAGGAGCGCCGCGTGGAGCTCGACTCCGTGCTGCTCGGGCGCTGGCCCGTGGTCAACGCTCACGCGCGCCGGTTCGTCGACGAGACGCGTCACAGCGTGCCGGCCGTGCTCGCGGCCAAGCTCGCCGATCCGCAGCTGGCCGACCATCCCGCCACCGACGTCTCGCTCGCCGATGCGTTGGCGTTCTGTGCCTGGGCCACCGAGCGGCTGGGTCGCGACGTGCGCCTGCCGACCGGCGACGAGTGGGAGGCGCTCGCGCGCGGGGGCGACGGGCGCCCGTGGCCGTGGGGCGACGTCTTCGAGGCCGAGCGCTGCGCCTGCGCGGAGGCCGGCTGTGGCTGGACCGCGCCGGTGACCGCGCACCCGCACGGCGCCGGCCCTTCTGGGGCCGAGCAGCTCGCCGGCAACGTGTGGGAGTGGGTCGCCGGCCGCGGGCCCGACGGCTGGGCCGTCGTGCGGGGAGGCTGCTACCTCGATCACGCCTGGGGGGTGCGCGCCTCGCGCGCGCTGGCGGCCGATCCCGCGCGCGCCACGCCGACCACTGGCTTTCGCATCGCCATCGACGTCAACCGCGACCCTGGGAGCGAGCCGTGACAGACACCCGGCCACCCGACCGCCCGGCGCTCATCGACGCGCTGCGGGAGGTCTACGACCCCTGCTGTGCGGACCGCGGCATCAGCATCGTCGACATGGGCGTCGTGGAGGACGTGCGCGTCGACGCCGGACGCGTCGAGGTGGACCTCGTGCTCACGACGGGCTGGTGCCCGTTCGTGACGGCGATGTCCGACGCGATCCCCGAGCGACTGCGCGCCGTCGCCGGCGTGCAGGACGTCCACGTCCGAGTCGTCTGGGATCCGGTCTGGACCGAGGAGCGCCTGTCACCCTCGGCCCGCGAGAAGCTAACGCTCCCGCTCGAGGAGCTCATCCCCTACCGCGAGCGTCGGCTCGCCCAGCAGAGAGGAGCCTGAGATGGCCACGACCGAGACCCGGCCCGGCGAGGCGGCGACCCGCGAGCGCAAGGTCGACGCGTTCGTCTTCGACTGCGTGTGCCACGTCTTCAACTTCGACCCGGCCAACGCCCTCGGGACGCCCGGACAGATGTTCGACGAGCACCTGTACGCCTTCCACCAGCTGCTCACGCGCGAGGGTGAGCCCGTGCTGTCGCGCGAGCAGTTCTTCCGCGAGTGGAGCGTGGAGGAGATCTACGACATGGTCATCGAGGGCTCCGACACAGACATGATCGCCGCCCAGCCGCTGCCGCTGACCGACCTGTTCCACGACGGCCTGTCGCCGTGGGAGAAGTGCGCGGAGATGGCGGCCAAGCATCCTGACCGGGCGGTGTTCTGGGGCTCGGTGAACCCGCTGGAGGGCAAGAAGGCGCTCGACCTCATGACCCGCCAGGTCGAGGACCACGGCGCGAAGGCGTTCAAGTTCTACAACGTGCGCTACGACTACGGGCAGCCGTTCCCGTGGCGCATGGACGACCCGCGGATCGCCTACCCGGTCTTCGAGCGTGCGCAGGAGCTCGGGATCAACCTGATCGGCGTCCACAAGGGTGTGCCGCTGGGGCCGCAGCCGATCGAGCACACGCGCACCTTCGACATGGACGGCGCGGCGGCCAACTTCCCGGACATCAACTTCGTGATCTTCCACGTCGGCCTGCCGTGGCTCGACGAGGTGCTGTGGCAGATCGTGCGCTACCCGAACCTCTACGCCTCGATCGCCGCGACGGTGAACTTCATCGCGCGCCAGCCGCGGGTCTTTGCGGAGATGCTGGGGAAGATGATGTGGTGGTGCGGGGAGGACAAGATCATCTACGGCGGCGAGTCGCCGATCTGGCACCCGCAGTGGGCGCTGGAGGAGTTCTGGAACTTCGAGCTCCCGCGCGACATCGTCGAGGAGCGCGGCTACCCGCAGCTGACCGAACAGGCCAAGCGCAAGATCCTGGGCGAGAACCTCGCCCGCCTGCACGGGATCGACGTCGAGGCCAAGAAGCAGGAGCTCGGCGTGCCCGACTGATACAAGGGCTCGATCTCCGCTGGCGGCTACGGAGTCGGCGCTGGGCTCGGGGTAGACGTCGGGTCGAATTGGCGTAGGCGTCGGCTGGCTGGCTGGGGGCCGCCGGCGCGCGCCGGCGGCGCGATCGTCGCCCTGCTTGGCGTCGTCGTCCGACTATGAGCGCCGCTGATCGAGTCCGCGCCGGAGGCCGGCGTGCGCTCGTCGAGCGCGCTCTGCAGGCGGCGGGGCGGTGTCAACGCCGCGCACGTCGTGCTGGTGACCGCGGGTCGCTTCGGCTCGCCCGGCGCGACCACCGGAGCGCGACGATGGCCGTCGAGCGCTGCGCCTGGTGCGCCCGGTTGGCCTGCATCCCTCCCGTTCCTACCGGCGCCCCCTGAGGCCGCGTGGCCCGAGCAGCTGAGAGCCGGCGAGCCGGTCGACTGCCTGCGCTCGGGCGCGCGCGGTGTGGTCGTCTCGATCGACGACCAGCGCGGCGAGGCGTTCGTCGCCTTCCGCGGCTCGACCGTCGTGCGCTCGCTCTGCCACCTCGCCCGTCCAGGCGACGCCTGAGTCACTATTTCAAGGAGGACCGATGACACACCCGACCTGGCGCGCGCCGCTGCGCGCGCTTCCCGGCGGGCGCTCGACGCGCGCCGCGCCGCCCGCCTGGGCGCGCGCCGAGGTCCGCGCCCTCGACACCGTCGAGCTTCACCTGCTGCGCAGCGCGCTCGCACGCGCGCTGTCTGAGCTGCCGCTCGGCTCACCCGGCAGCGCAGCGATCGGACGCCCTCTCGCGAGCGGCGCGCGAGGAGCTCGCCCTGCGCGAGCTTCGGCGTCCTCTCGGGCTCCCCGCCTGAGCGCGCGGCCTGACAACGCCTCGCGCGCGCACGCGCGAGCAATATTCACCGAAGGGAGGACCTCCATGGCCATCCACCGAAGGGAGGCCTCCATGGCCTACGACTTCCCCCTGCCCGACACAAGCGGGCCCGGGCCATCATCGACGCACTCGGCTCGATGGTGGTCGGCGAGCCCTGCCCTGCGTGCTCGGGTCAGGACTCGCGCACCCGCCCGGATAAGCGAGCCACCGCCCGCCGGCTCGCAGACTGCGAGCTCTGCCGCGGCTTTGGAGTCATCGGCGGCGTCACGCAGGCTCAGGGCGAGGCGATCGCCGCGCTGCTCGAGGGCGACAACGCACTGTTCGAGTTGCTCGACGAGCGCCCCGGCCACTGGACGATCGCGGGCTCTGGCCTGGGCGATACACCGACTCGTGCGGGCGCGAGTGGCACTGGAAGCTGCGCCAGGCGGGCAACACGTGCGAGCGTTTCTTTGAGCGCCTCGAGGAGGACGCGCGCAGGCACGCCCGAGTTCGGCCGAAGGCTCGCGATGAGCGCGGCTATCAAGAGGATCGACATCGAGGCGGTCGTGCACGGGGAGCGCGCGGCGCTGCTTCGCTTCGCCCGCCGATCCTCGATCCATACACGCGCGAGGACGCCGAGGACGCCTGCCAGCGGGCATTCGGAGATCCTGATGCGCCACGAGGCGCGGGTCGGACCCGAGTGGGCCGCGCCGTGGCTTCGCACCGTCGTCCGCAACGAGGCGATGGCGATCGGGCGCTCGCGGCGACGCCAGATCCCGGTCGAGGACGGGGTCCCGATCCGCCAGCAGCCGCCGCAGGTCGCCGGGCTGGCGCCACATGGCCTCGCGCCGGGCGCTCGTCATTCTCACGGACCTCGCCCGGGCTCGAACCGGCGCGCCGTCTCGGCAAGCACGCGGCGGGCGTCCTCGCCGAGCCGGCGCACCAGCTCCCCCGCCGGCACCTCCTCGGCGAGCGAGTGCGCCTCGCCGGCCCACAGGTGCATGGCGTCGGCGTCACCGCTTGCGCGTGCGGCGGCGCGCAGCGGCGAGGTCAGGTGATGGACCTCGGGGTAGGCGCTCGGCGCGTCGGCGCTGTGCTCGCGCAGGAAGCGATTCACGATGCCCCTGGCCGTGCGCCCGCTGAACGCGCGCGTCAGCGCTGTTGCGTTGTCGCCGCGTAGCGCCTCGCGGTGCGTCGGCGACGTGCCCGCCTCGGGCGTGAGCATGAACGCTGTGCCGAGCTGGGCGGCGCTGGCGCCGGCGGCCAGAACGGCGGCGACCGCGTGCCCGGTGGCGAGCCCGCCCGTGGCCACCATCGGGGTGTCGACGACCGCCGCGACGAGCTGCAGCAGGGGCAGCAGGCTGATCTCGCCGGGCGACTGGTCGTCGAACGAGCCGCGGTGGGCACCCGCCTCGACGCCCTGCACGACGAGCGCGTCGGCCCCGGCTCGCGCAGCCACAGTGGCCTCGCGAGGGTGCGTCACGGTGACCCATACGGCGGCGCCGCGCCGCCGCAGCTCGTCGATCACCTCCGCAGGCGGGCAGCCGAAGCTGAACGAGACCACCGGCACGCGCTTGTCAGCGACGAGCTGCAGCTTGTCGTGCCAGCCGTCGTCGTCGTGGCGCGGCTCGCCGAGCTCTACACCGTGCTGCTCGGCGTCGCCTTGCAGCGTGGCCGCATAGCGCTCGATCACGGCGTGCGCAGCGGGAACCCCAGATGGCACGAACACATTGACGCCGAAGGCGCTGCTCGTCCGCTCGCGCAGCGCCTGGACCTCTTGGCGGACGCCATCGGGGGACTTGTAGCCGGCCGCGAGGAAGCCGAGCCCGCCGGCGTCGGAGACCGCTGCGGCGAGTGCCGGCGTCGATGCTCCACCGCCCATCGGGGCCTGCACGATCGGGTGCTGGAGTTGTGCGAGCGACAGTGACATCGACCGACCGACGAACGGCGCTGGGAGGATTCGCAGGAGTTCGAACGACGAGCCGAGGTTGTACCACCCCCGATGGGCTCGGACCAGTGCCGGGTGTGCACCGCCGGCGATGCCCGTCGGTTATGACCAGCATCTCAACCTCCGGCCGGAACCTCGCCGGGCTACTCGAGCAAAGGACGTCCGGCCCGGCACGCGCGGCATACGGACGCCGCGTTACGACGATTCTGCTCAAGAACCATGTCAGCGCATCGGCGAGCGCCGCCGCGTCGAGCGCGAGCTGAACGCGGCTCAAGCCTCAAGAAGCGCCGCGCGCTCGGCCTGGT
>Ga0136624_1000622_pt1 | contig 13945 bp, 11 predicted proteins | sample AntDrymUQ4692206_2_FD_104802 | JGI IMG/M metagenome (GOLD analysis project Ga0136624, IMG submission 104802) | Polar desert sand microbial communities from Dry Valleys, Antarctica - metaG UQ469 (22.06) | ecosystem: Environmental > Terrestrial > Soil > Desert | place: Antarctica: Dry Valley... | reverse complement strand
GCCGGCCCCCGCCGCATGACGCGCGCGGATGGGCAGCGCCGCTACGCCTCGGCCCTCGGGCCTCGGCTCCACGGCGTGCCCATCCGGCCATCCCACTACCGTTCCCGATGCCACCAATCACGGTCTCCGCGGAACCCAGCCTGCTCCACCGCGGCTGGGTCGTCGTGGGGTGCCTGGGCTACTCGCGTGCGGGCGCGGGCGCGGTGGTGTTCTCCAAGCAGACCCCCGATCTGCTGTTTGGCATCCGGCGTTGTCTGTGGTCGCTGGGCGCGCTGCCCGAGACGCTGGTCTGGGACCGTCAGTCGGGGCTGCACGCCACTCAGGGCCGCCCGACCGTGGAGTTCGCCGGCTTCTGCGGCGCGCTTCGGGTCGACTGGCACTTCTGCGAGCCGCGAGACGCGCAGGCCAAGGGCGTCGTCGAGCGGATGCAGGACTTCATGGAACGTTCCTTTGAGCCCGGGCGGTGCTTCGCCAACGAGCTGGACTTCCAGTTGCAGCTGGACACGTGGTTCTCCGAGCGCGCCAACCCGCGGATGCACAAGACGCTCAGGGCCCGGCCGATCGACCGGCTCATCGAGGAGCGCCAGGCGATGGCGCCGCTGCCGGCCGTCGAGCCCGACGTCGACCGCCGCTGGGTGCTGCGGGTCGCGCCCGATCCCTACCTGCGCTTCGATACCTGCGACTATTCGCTGGACCCCGGCCTGGTCGGCCGCCGCGTCGAAGCCCGGATCACCGACCGCGAGGTCCTCGCGGTCGCCTTGGACAGCGGCGAGGTCTGCGCCGCCACCAGCGCTCCTTCGCCAAGCACCGCACGATCACCGCGCTGGAGCACGTCCGCACGCTGAAGACCCAGCGTCACGAGCGCCGCGACAGCGAGCCGCAGGTCGAGGTTCGCGGCCTGGACGTCTATGACGCGTTGATCGCATGAGCCGCCCGATGACGGAGCTGGCGCACCTGTTCCGCGCGCTCAAGGCGCCGGCCGCGGCCCGGGCGTTGCCCAAGCTCGCCGACCGCGCCCGCCAAGAGGACTGGAGCTATGAGCAGTTCGCCGCGACGCTACTGAAGACCGAGATCGACAGCCGCGACAGTCACGGCGGGCAAGCCCGGATCAAGGCCGCGCGGTTCCCGGCGCGCAAGACGATCGAGGAGTTCGACTTCGCCTTCCAGACCAGCCTCAAGCGCGATCAGGTCCTGCACCTCGCCCAGCTGGACTTCCTGGCCGGCAAGGAGAACGTCGTGCTGCTCGGCCCGCCGGGCACGGGCAAGACCCACCTCGCGATCGCGCTGGGCATCCGTGCCTGCCTGGCCGGCCAGCGCGTCGTGTTCAAGACCGCGACCGAGTGGGTCGCCCTCTTGGCTGACGCCCAACGCCACGGCCGACTCGAGGGCGAGCTCGACAAGCTGCAGCGCATCGCGCTGCTGGTCTGTGATCTATGCCGACCCGGTGACTATGCCGAGGCCGCGCTCGGTGTGGTCCTGAATCGCCTGCGGGTGGTGTGCTTTTCGGCGCGGCTGGCAGCACTCTTGTCGGCATAGTTCCCTGACCCGACTGCTCACGCTGATCGCCGGGCCTTGGCTCTGGCAAGGAGGAGTGTCGATGTCGGGTACTCGAAGGAAGCCGGGGCGGCTGGGTCCGTTCGTGGAAGGCTATCGCGTCTGGTTGTTGGAGGCCGGCTACACGCCGCAGACGGTGCGCGGGATGCTGAAGGTGCTGGGGCACCTGGGCCGCTGGATGGCCCGTGAGGAGGTCGAGGTCGGAGCGGTCGACACCGCGGCGGTCGAAGAGTTCTTGGCGTCGCTACGCGCCGAGGGACTTCGGCGGGTGCCGACCGTTCGCGCGCTGGGGTCGCTGGTGGCGTATCTCCGGGACGTCGGCGTGATGACGCTCGAGGACGCGGTCGGGAAAGCCGCACCGGTCGAGGAGCTGGTCGAGGAATATCGCCGGTGGCTTGTGGTCGAGCGGGGCTTGGCGGCCGCGACGGTGCTTCGGTATGAGGTGCTCGCGCGCCGGTTTTTGACCGGGCGCGTCTCGCCTGAGGACGAGCTTGGGGTGGCGGGTCTTGGCGGTGGGGACGTGTCGGCGTTCTTGCTGGGGGAGTGCGAGCGTGTGTCGCTGGGGTCGGCGAAGGGCAAGGTCGCCGAGCTGCGGTCGCTGCTGCGGTTTCTGCGCTTGTGCGGGTTCACGGAGCTGGCGTTGGCGGAATCGGTGCCATCGGTCGCGGGCTGGCGCGACACCGCGGTCCCGCCGACGATGCCGCGCGCGGACGTCGAGCGGCTCCTCGCATGTTGCGACCGGTCCACGATGGCCGGCGCGCGGAACTATGCGATGTTGATCCTGCTCGCGCGACTCGGGCTAGCGTTCGGTCGAGGTCGCGCGGCTCGAGCTCGGTGATCTGGATTGGCGGGCCGGTGAGCTCGTGGTTCGCGGCAAGGCGCGCCGCCAGGACCGACTGCCGCTGCCCGGCGATGTCGGCGAGGCGCTCGCCGGATACCTGGCCCTGCGCGGACGGCGGGAATCGCGGCGGGTGTTCTTGACGTTGAAGGCTCCGATCCGTCCGATCCGGGCCGACTTGCTCGGCGACGTGGTCCAGCGCGCCTGTCTGCGGGCCGGGGTCGCGCACGTCGGGGCGCATCGGTTGCGGCACGCGCTCGCGCGCGAGCTGCTGGCCCACGGCGCGTCACTGACCGACATCAGCCAAGTTCTGCGCCACGCCGATCTTGCGACGACCGCGATCTACGCCAAGGTCGATCTCAGACGGTTGCGAGAGGTCGCGCAGCCCTGGCCGGGGGCGACGCGATGAGCACGCTGCAGCGGCATCTCGACGACTACCTGCGGCTGCGGCGGATGCTGGGCCATGACCTCGCCGAAGCGCACCGGCTGCTGCCGCGGTTCGTCGAGCACCTCGACGCCAACGGCATCGAGTTCGTGACCGTCCATGCGGCGCTGGCGTGGTCACTGGAGCCCGACGCGCCTGCGCCCAGCACGGTGCCGGGCCGGCGGATGATGGTCGCGCGCGGGTTCGCGCGCTACCTCGCCGGGATCGATCCACGGACTGAGGTCCCGCCGGCCGGGCTGATCGCGATCCCGCGGCGCTGGCGGCCACCGTTCATCTACACCGACACCGACGTCTTGTCGTTGATGGACCACGCCCGCCGGTCGATCAGACAGCCGCTGCGGGCCGCCACGATCGAGACGCTGATCGGGCTGCTCGCCGCCACCGGCCTGCGGGTCGGGGAGGCGCTGCGCCTGGACCGCTCAGACCTCGACACCGCCAACGGGGTGCTGCAGATCCGCCGGTCGAAGTTTGGGAAATCGCGGCAGGTGCCGCTGCTGCCCAGCAGCCTGGAGGCGCTGGGCCGCTACGACCATCGCCGCCAACAGCTCTACCCGCATCCGGACACCAACGCGTTGTTCGTCTCGCTGCGCGGCACACGGGTCATCTATGAGACGGTCTGGCCGGCGCACCGGATGCTTTGCGAGCGCGCCGGGGTCGGCGCCGGCTCGGCGGTGATCCCGCGGATCCACGACCTACGCCACACGTTCGCCGTCCGCGCGCTGCTCAGTTGGTACCACGACGGTGTCGACGTCCAAGCCCGACTGTCATGGCTGTCGACCTACCTCGGGCATCGCGAGCCCAGGTACACGTATTGGTACTTGTCGGCCGCGCCGGAGTTGCTCGCCCACGCCGCCCGTCTGCTCGACGACGCAGCGGTGTCGCGATGACCTTGGTCGCCCCGACACTGCAGGCGTTCTTCACCGATCGCCTGGCCCGCCAGAAGCAGGCCAGCCCCCAGACGATCGCGTCCTACCGCGACACGCTGCGGCTGCTGCTGTGCTTCACCCACCACACGACCGGCACCCAGCCCGCCGCGCTTGGCTGGGAGGACCTCGACGAGACGCTCATCACGGCGTTCCTCGAGCATCTCGAGACCGTCCGCGGCAACAGCGTCAGGACCCGCAACCTGCGCTTGACCGCGATCCGGTCTCTCTTTCGCTACGCCGCGCTGCGCCACCCCGAGCACGCCGCAACGATCCAACGGGTGCTCTCGATTCCACCCAAGCACCACGAGAAACGCACCGTCACGTTTCTCACCGCCCCGGAGGCCAAAGCGCTCATCGACGCGCCCGATCAAGCTCGTTGGGAAGGCCGCCGCGACCGCGCGCTGCTCATGCTCGCCATCCAAGCCGGGCTGCGCGTCTCCGAGCTCACCAGCCTCAACTGCGCAGACATCGCGCTCGGCTCGGGCGCGCACCTCCGCTGCGAAGGCAAAGGCCGCAAACAACGCGCGGTCCCGCTCACCGCGTCTGCCCAGGCAGTCCTCGCGACCTGGCTCGCCGAGCGTGCCGGCCGACCCAACGACCCGCTGTTTTCGACCCGCACCGGCCGGCGGCTCAGCCGCGACGCCGTCGAGCAACGCGTCAGCATCCACGCCGCCACGGCGGCACAACGATGCCCGTCGCTCAACGGCAAACAGCTTCACCCCCACGTACTGCGACACAGCTGCGCGAGGGCGCTGCTGCAAGCCGGCGTCGACACCACCGTCATCGCGCTCTGGCTCGGACACGCCGACATCCGCTCCACCCAGCCCTACCTCCATGCCGACCTCACCATCAAAGAACGAGCCCTCGCACTCGTTGCCCCGACCGACATCAAGCCCGGCCGCTACAAGCCCGCCGACACCGTCCTCGCCTTCCTCGAAGCCCTGTGACTATGCCGACACCCACGCCGACCGCGAGCACCAGAAGCCCGCCCCACACCGGCGCGCCACAGAAACCGTCCCGACGCTTCGGCATAGTCACGGCCTCGGCATAGGTCGCACTATGCGGACATCCGCATAGCTCGATGAGGCGGCTACATCCCGTTTGACCCCCAGGCCGCCAGCCTGATGTTCATGCTCGTCAGCCGCCGCTACGAACGCGCCTCGCTGATCGTCACCAGCAACAAGCCCTTCTCGGGCTGGGGCGAGATCTTCGGCGACGAAGTGACCGCCACCGCCATGATCGACCGGCTCGTTCACCACGCCGAGATCCTCTCGCTCAAGGGCGACAGCTACCGCCTCAAAGACCGCGACCTCGCCCGACCCCCGGCCGCCAAGACCGCCCCAACCGCCTGACCGAGATCACCCACGACACCCCCGCCGAGGGCCGCAGAACGCGTCTACGCGCCTCGCCCCGAGCGCCGACACGCCACCAGACCCCCTCCCCGCCGCATCGCGAGCGGTGAGCGCCGCTGCGGCTCGCCCTACGGGCTCGCCTGCGCGACGCACACCGGCGACCCCCACCAGGGGGTCAGTTTTCGACCGGCGCCAGGGGGTCAACTTTCGACCGGCCTTGACACCCAGACGCGGCAGACGACGCGATTGGACCCTTCGCGGTCGGGCTGCCGTGAGCGGGGTCTACGGGACCAGGGGCTCGACATGAGGCTCAATCGGGGCCGCGCCGGGGGAGAAGCCAGGCGAGGGCCAGGCGCCGCGGGGGTGTCGGCCGCGCAGTATCATCGCCTTCTTGCCGCCCGAGGCTCACAAGGAAGACGCCCTTCGAGTCTCCACGCCCACGATGAGTGTGGTCGCGCAAGCCGTCTCGTGGACCGGAATCGGGAGGCTTGTGGGCCAGCTCACGTGGTTCGCCTCACTGCTGGTGCTGGCCGCGCTGCTACCGCCGCGCGACTTCGGGACGGTGGCGGTCGGGATGGCCGTTCTGACGGTGGCCATACTCGTGATGGAGTCAGGCACAGGCGGCGGAATCATCGCCAGCGAAACGGTGACCGCCGGCCAGCTGCGTGCCTCGCTCCTCCAGAACTTCGCCGTCGGCGTCGCCGCGACGGTCATCCTGATCCTCCTCGCGGACCCCCTTGTGCATTTCTTCGCTCGCGGCGCAAGTCCCGACGTGCTGAAGGTGATGCTCTTGAGCGTCACCTTCACGGCGCTGGGTATCGTGCCGCTCGCGCTCCTCAACAAGTCGCTGCAGTTCAAGCGACGCGCGCAAGCGACGATCGGCGCAGGCGTCATCTCCGCGATAGTCGCAGTCGTCACTGCGCTCGCCGGCGGGGGAGTCTGGTCGCTGGTCGTTCGCCTCGTGCTGCACCAGGCGCTGCTCACCGGCTTCGCGTGGATCGCCGTTCGCGACCTCTGGCCGCGACGTGCCACACGAGACAGGGACCTCAATTTCCGGCGGACCGGCGCCAGCTGGTTTCTCATCATGGCGGTCGCGAACTTCGCGGCGTTCTCGCTGCTCAATCTGGTCGTTGGGCGGATCGCCGGTGTCGCGCAACTCGGGCTGTACTCGCTGGCGTTCCTGCTGGCGTTCGCACCGCTTACCCAGATCTCGTGGCAGATCGGCGGAGTTCTCTTCCCGGCGATTGCGGCGACCTCGGATCGTGAGCGCGTCCGCACGCGAACGGTCAAGTCGCTGCGGCTGCTGGCGCTCCTACTCTTGCCCCTCGCTCCGCCGGGCGTCGCGTTGGCCCCCGTCGTTTTCCCTGCTGTCCTCGGCGAAGAGTGGAGCGGCATGGTGCTTCCGTTCCAGATCATGCTCCTGGCCGGTATCGGGCACGCCATCCTCAACGTGTTCGGCGAGACCTTGGCGGGGACCGGCAATGCGGCGTTCAGGGCGCGAGCGGAAGTCGTCTGGGCCGCCGCCACCGTCGGCGCCGCGATCTTGCTGACGAGCTCCGACGGAATCCGCGGTGCCGCGACCGCCCATCTGGTCACGTTCCTTGTGCTCGGCCTGGTCTACATGGCGCGGGGCGTGCGCTTGGTCGGTCTGTCTGCGGCGGGTCTGGTCGGCGAGCTTCGGGGAATCGTCGGTTGCGTCGGTGTGCAGGCTGCCGTCACCGCGGCGATCGCCTTGGGAGCGAAGGCCACGGGCGCAGACGATGCCGTCGCGGCGATCGCCGGAACGCTCGCGGGGGCTGCCGCGGCGGGCGCGCTGCTTACACGTGTCGAGCGTGGCGCATTACGGGAGCTCCGCGAGGTTCTGACGAGCGTCCGGCAGCGCCGCGCTCGTCCGGAACCCGCGCTCGTCACCGGTCCTGGCGCGGGTACCTGATCGACATGGTCCCGCCCGCGGTGCCGCGATCGCGCTGCAGCGATGTTCAGAGCTCGTCCATCGCTGTCCGATGCTGCTCTTCATAGTCGCTGTGGCGGTTCCCGCCCTCGACGAGGCGGCTCTAGCGTGAGCGATCTCGCACGCGGCGGACGCTTTCCCGCGACTCGACGCGGCGACGCTCCAGACTGCCGCCTCCAGCGCCGGGGGTGTCAGCGTGGCCACCCTGGGGCACTCGGCTGTCGCATCGCGCCCGCGACGCTACAGCGTGGAAAGCGCCTCCTCGATGGCTCAGTTCGATGGCTTCCCCGTTGATCGGCAGGCAGAGTTCGCAGCCCGTGACGCAGCCGCTTGCTTGACCGCTGGGACGTCCTCGACGGCAGGCTCGAAGCCCAGTTCTCGGCGGTCCGTATCGAGTTTGCCGTCGACGCGGTCGAACGCCTCACAGACGCGCTTGGCATCGCACCGCTGCATACGCTTGAGCACGAGAACGCCATTTGCTCTGGAACTCTGTGGAGGCGATCAGAGCGGCGGTCGGGCTCGCAGCGACTGACCCCTTGGGTGTTGCGTGCTTCCTGTCACTCGGTTGGGCTGCCGCTGACCGTGTCCTGTTGCGCGGTGTGAGGGCTCTGCCGGGGGGACATCGCTATCGGCTGACGGCCTCCGGCCTGACCGCGCGTGCGTACCTCTCCTCGGTAGCAAGCCTGCGGCGCGAAGCGAATGCCAACGGCTGAGCTGGTGCGTGATCTCGTCGAACTGACATTGAACGCGCTGGCGAGCGCGGCGCGTCAATAGTGCGCTGACAGGGGGCCGCGACCCTCGCGTCCTCCTCGCCCTGCTCGAAGCCTGCGCCAGCAAGCGCGTCCGCTACTACACGACCGGCTCGGAGTCGGACTCCGAGGTTCGCATCGCGCGGCAGCTCGCGGCGGCACGTAAACTGAGCTATCAGGTGTGGCCGCCGAGTGAGTTTGACGCAACAGGCGGCCACCCTGCTCGCTGAGCCGGCCGGTCGCAGGGGAGATATCGAGGGGCCTGCTGCGCGTGGTCACCCCTCTTCTGGTACTTCCATGGGCGGCGATCCTACGTGAGGTACAGCGACGCGATGTGGCCACTCTCATGCCAAGTCGATCAGCGCCGAGGACAGCCGCTATTGGCCACAGCTACCGCGGGCAGCGCTCCGACGAAGCCACAAGGCACTCGCCACCTGGGCGTCTTCGCTACCAGCGCTCGCGATCAGCCGGGACAAGCGCGTGGGGAACGCGCGCATCACCGCGTGAGATGCGAACAACACCTGGTACGCTGCGTTAAACGCGAGGAAGGCTTGGAGCAGATACTGCTCGGCCCAGTAACGGCGCAGGCGCTCCACCCACTCGATCGGATACTCCCAAGGTAAAAAGATATCGTGAAAGTGGACTAGCACTCCCTCTTGAAGCGAGGGCAGCACCTCTAGGATCAAATAATTGACATCTCCGCCAGCCTTGACGGTGTGAGTAGTGTCGACAAAGAGCAGATCCCCGGACTCCAAGGCGGTGAACTCGTCCAGCGCCACCTCGGTAGCAGGCACCGCATCGACGCGTGCGAGGGACGCGACCGCCGGCTCTAGGCCGACGAAGTCAGACTGGGGATCGGCCTCTGGAAAGGGATCGAAGACACGATAGTCCGTTGTACAGCTTTCACGAGCGTTCGCGCAGCACGCTTCGCCAATGACGAGGCTTGACGCTCCGGAGCCGAGTTCGATGATACGGCGAGGCTTCCAGCGTCGCACCATCGCATAGAGAACCTCTGCGTCAACGGATCCGTAGTACCCGTTGTGGAGATAGAACTCTCCGCTCCTGCCGGTAGGCAGATGAGGAGGATCGAACTCCGGCAGGTAGGAGGCCAGTTCACGCTCGAGGAAGTCCATCTGCTCCGCGACGTCGAACTTCAGCGCACGGAGATCTGCCGGACGCTCCCAAAGCCTACGGGGAAGATGCTTGACATCCGGTATCGGGCTGTAGAAATGCCGCTCGAGGAGATCGAACCCCACAAACCCGGCAGCAGGCCGCAGAGCGCGCGCGAGCCGATGGCGACCGTGCCGCTCCCATTGACGCCTCAGTTGGGACGTGACGCGCTTCGCCGCTCGCTTGGTTCGGCCATTGTTCATCTGTCGCCTCCCGGGTCATTCCAGGCCACGGTGGCAGCCCCACCCCTGAACGTCCTGCTCCGACTCCACTCCTGCGCGCATTCAAGCTATCACGCCGCCCATGGCTTGGTCGACGGGGCCTGCTCAGCATCGATTCGGGCACGCTAGAGCAGGAAGCCCTGGTTGGGTCGATCTGACTTGGGGTTTCAGCGCTCCAGACGGTCGACAGACCGCAGACGCGTCGGTACGCTCTTCGCGTGATCTCCCCAGCGCTGCGGCGCCGGCTGAATAAGCCGTACTTTGCCTTTCGCCCACAGCAGGTGGTGCGGCGATTGCACTTCACGCTCAGCCGGGGGAGAGCTTCCGGAGAGTTCGCAGAAGTGATGCTGCCGTGGGGTGACATCCTGCGCTTTCCGCGATACGAGCAGACCGGGCTTGGGATTCTGCGTCGCGGCTTGTTCGATCTGACCGTCAGTGAAGCGCTGTTTCGGCTGGCCGACGCAGGAGAGCTCGTTGGCGACGTGGGTGGCAACGTCGGTCACATGACCAGCGTGCTCTCCCGCCGCGTGGGCGCGGACGGCGCAGTCCTAACGTTCGAGCCACATCCCGTAATCCACGAATACCTCGCCGCCAACGTTCAACGCTGGAGCGCCCGACCGGAGGCCCCTGAGTTTGTACTCCACCGCGTCGCGCTTTCGAATGTCAACGGAAACGGGGTGCTCGCGATGGGCAGCGGTTTTGACTGGAATCAAGGCTCGGCGACGCTCGGCAAGCTCGACGAGGCGGACGCGCGTGCCGAGCAGGTCGAGGTCCGTCGTCTCGACGACCTTGTTGGCGACCGGTACGTGGGCGTCCTGAAGGTCGACGTCGAGGGCCACGAACGCGAGGTTTTCGACGGCGCTGAGCGCACGCTGGCGAGCGGACGCATCCGCGACGTCGTCTTCGAGGACTTCGACGACCCGCCAACCGCGGTGACGCAACTCCTCCGCGGCCACGGTTATGAGGTCTTCAGCCTCGACCATTCGCTTCGGGGACCCTTGGTAGGGCCTGCGACACGGCGCGCAGCAAGTCTCTCTGGCGGCGACCCCAGCTACCTCGGCACAACCGATCCGCGCCGGGCGCTCGACCGGCTGTCCCCTCGAGGATGGACGGTACTCGGCGTCGGCCCAGCCGCACGGTCCCATCGGGCTACCACGCGTAGGACGACGCCGCGCTCCAGCCGCCGCCAGCCCGGTGTCCGCTGATCGCCGTGAAGGAAGCTGCTGGCGTCCGCGTCGTCGACCACGTCCGTCGGAGCGAGCGTGCGGCCGCAACGCGCCGCTCTGCTCGCGTTGGACCCCGTGTCGCCATCCTGCGGCTCGGCGAACGCGACGCGGCCGGCTGATCTGTCCGCCCCCCACAAAGCGTGCTGCCGCGCACCGGGCAAGGCAGCGGCGCGGCAGGCGCCGCGAACCGTCAGCACATGCGCCGAGCCACGCCCGGCGATCCTCGCGCTCCGCGACCAGTAGCGACGCCAGACATCAGAAGTCGGCCCTGGCCCACGTGCGATCGATGAACCGGGCCTTGACCCTGCTCACGTAGTACTGAGCTCCGGCGTTCCACCACGGGAGCGGCTGGAAGTAGGCGCCGATCGACTGCCACTGCTGACCAGCGGAGTAGCCAGCCCCGCACCAGTCGCAGAGGCCGTCGTAGTAGTAGCGGATGGCTGCGCCGTGGTAGTCGGCGATGAACGCGGTCGACTTCCAGCGAAGCGGCTCGGTGCCAGGATTACGAGAGCCATCCGGGCGCCACTTCACCTGCGCAATGCCCATGGTCTCGTAGACCGAGTCGGCATCGATTCGCGCCTGCGGCGGATAGAGATAGGCGTTGACTCCATCGCGGCGGTCGCCCATCGCGTTCTGGTTCCACCACGACTCCTGCACGAACTGGGCGCGTATCCAGTCTTCTGGAATTCCCCACTTCCGTGCTGCCCACTGGATGATCTCGTCGGTCGTACCGGTGAAACGGCCGGTGACGTAGCGCATGAGCGGGTTGGCGGATCCGGCCTTCGAGCGGAAGAGGGCGATCTCTGCGTCGGTCGGGAGGTAATGGTTCGGGCCGTAATTCCCGGGGCGCTTCTCGGCTACCGGACGCACGCACGCGGCGGCGGCCGCGTCACTCAGAGGCGAGGATCGCGGAGCACGCCAGGTGATGACCGGCGCGCAGGGCGACGAGGCGGGTCCCGCCGGCGCGCTGCCTTCGTCGGAGAAGCCGTAGACCTGGAAGTCGAAGAAGGAGAAGCCGTAGTCCGTGGCGCGCGTGACACCGTAGAAGCGGATGTACTGCGCCGGCCGCGAAGACCATTCGTGCACCTTCCAGCCGGGCTCGTTAGCGCCTCCCGCCCACACGGTGGTGTAGTTGATGCCGTCGGTGGAGAGCTCGATGCGATACTGGGAGGCGGAAGCCGACGTCCAGTTGATCCACACGCGCGAGACGTTTCGGTCGGATCCGAGGTCGACGCGCCACCACTGATCGTCTGCATACCTGGAGCTCCAGCGCGTCTCATTCGAGCCGTCGTTTGCCAGCTGCGGACCGACTCGGGCATCCCAGCCGTCCTCGGTGCTCGACGCGGCAGCGGGCTTTCCGACGGCGAGATCGACGGCGGCGTGAGCGGTCGCGGAGACCGTGAGCAGGAGCGCCAGCGACAGGATCACCGCGGCGACGAGCCGGGGCCGTCGAGCGCCGAGCGCCGCTGGAGGCCGACCTATGCCATCGCTGAGGCGAAGAAGCGTCTCGCCCCTCCCACCCGACGCATCCCGTCTAAAGCTGCTCTTCATGCGAACCCCTTCCCCGCCAGGCGCAGGCGCGCCTGGCACCACGTAGATAGCTCCGGTATTCTGGCCCGACCCAGGCGTCGCGGTCGCCGCACGCTTGAATCGCGCGCGAGGCCAAAACCATGTTAGATCGATCCCTTGGGTACGGCGACGGGTCGGCACCTTACAGCAATTCGCAGGGCGCGCGTCAAGAGCTGCAACAGTCCTCCCTGCCCCGACGCACCTGACCGGCCTGGACGTCGTGACGCTCCGGGCCCCGCGCCCGAGATCGGACACCCCACTCAACGGCGATCTCGCGCGAGCGCGATCTCCCGGTGGTAGAGGTCGATCAGCCGGCTGAGAATATTGGGCCACAAGAGGGGCTCGATCGCCGCGCGCGCCTCTGCGAGGCGCCGCTCGAGTCGCGCTGCGGGTTGCTCGTACCAGCGGGCGACATCGATCAGCGCACGCGCGAAGTCACCGGCGTCCTCCGCCTCCAGATAGTGCCTGCCGCTCTCGATCGGCAGACCCTCCGCGCCCAGCCGCGTCGAGACGACCGGGCGCCCGTATGCGAGCGCCTCGATGATCTTCAGACGGGTGCCCGACCCCTCGAAGACCGGGACCACCACGACATGCGCGCGCTCGTACCAGGGAGCAACCGAAGCGACGCGCCCCACGTACTCGACGCCCGGCGCCCTCAGCGGTCGGCTGGGCGACTGGCCGACCACGTCAAAGGCGACGGGGAGAGTCTCGCGGAGCCGCGGCAGCACCTCGCGGACGAGCCACGCGAGGCCGCGCTCGTAGGGCTGGAACGCCCCCGACCCCACGAACAGGAGCCGAAGGGGCTCGTTAGCGCCGCGGGGGGCGAGCGGGGGCAGCACGACCGGGTCGGTGCCGTTGGGGCAGAGCTCGACCCGCCGTGCGCCGGCACCGCGCATCGTGTCGGCGTCGAGCTCGGAGACCGCGAGGCAGAGCGGCACCCGCCGCCACATCCGCACCTCCTCATACCGGAGCTTTCGCCATTCGGCCTCGCCGTAGAGGCGGCGCGAACCGGAGGATGCGCGCGCTCCCTCCCTCACGATGCGGTGGTCGACGTTGTGAGTCGAGAGCACGCTGATCCCGCGCCCGACCGGTGCGAACTGCCCGACGCCGAGGTCGTCGAAGTGGATCAGCGACGGGCGTCGGCGCTCGACGAGCTGGTTGAGCGCGTCGGCGAACGCCTGAAGGCGATAGCGGCCGACTTCGAACGAGCGCGCAGACAGCAGGCTGCGCAGCTGGGCGCCGCGCTTGCCGGCGCCAAGGCCGGGCACGGTCACGACCTCGATCTCGGGAAACAGTTCCTCGAGCTGCTCGCGTCCGCAGTGGCCATCCGGACTCTCCGGATGATGCTCGAACGTGATGAGGCTGGTGTCGAAGGCCCCGGAGAGGCCGCTCAGCAGGCGGTTGGCACGAATTCGCGCGCCGTTGTCGAGCGGGTATGGTGCGCGCCGCGTGGCGAAGACGAGCTTGTGCACATCTGGCATCGAGCCAGTTTCCCGCATATGACGCGCCTCGGGCGCCGGCGGTCCGGTAGCCGCTGGAAGACCCTCGGGGCATCCGGACGCACCGCCATGCCGCCCACGCGTCCGCTTCGCGACTGAGGCTAAGGCCAAACGCGAGTGAACCGAGTGCCGTTGCCAGACTGCTTCACCCCGTCGACGTGATGCTGCCCATGCGCTCCGCCATCTGCACGGGGTGCCCTTCGTCAGCTACTACGATGTACCCATTCAGGGGGTCTGAGAGGGTTGAGCAGGATTCCTTCTCTTTGCAGGGAATCTTGCGTGCGTGAGACGTGAGGATGCGCGGGCTGTGTATCGAGCGGGGGAAGATGCGGTCGTTGAGCTGCTGGTCGCGTTGACGGCGCGTGTGGATGATCTGGAGCGCCGGTTGGGGCAGAACTCGTCTAACAGCTCGCGCCCGCCCTCCAGCGATCCGCCGCAGACGCCG
>Ga0136624_1000621_pt1 | contig 13954 bp, 8 predicted proteins | sample AntDrymUQ4692206_2_FD_104802 | JGI IMG/M metagenome (GOLD analysis project Ga0136624, IMG submission 104802) | Polar desert sand microbial communities from Dry Valleys, Antarctica - metaG UQ469 (22.06) | ecosystem: Environmental > Terrestrial > Soil > Desert | place: Antarctica: Dry Valley... | reverse complement strand
CCGCCGGGCTGCCCGCAGCCTGCGCGCGACGCGGTCGACCAGCGCCACGAGGTCGGCCTCGAGCGCATCCCAGGATCTCGGAGAGCGCCCGAGCGCGTGCTGCGCCCCGATCGAGCGCCGGCGGCGACCGACCCGCACCAAACGAGGATCCCGGTTGTGGGCGAGGGCGTGGAGGTGCCGGCCCGCCGCTCGCCCGAGCAACGAGACAAGGTCCGCCTCGGCGTGTCGGGCGACCTCGCCCACGGTCGCGATGCCTTCGTCGCGGCGGACGTCGCATTCGCTTTAACAGCATGCCTTAGGAGGAACATGACCCGCGGCAAGCAGATGCTGGAGAGTTACCCCGTAAGCCCCTGGACGGCCTGTGCCTAAGGTGCAGGGTTAAGGATGTCTTGCGACGAGATCCTCGTTGACAGAATCCCCGCTTACCTCAAGGCGTCGAGTTCAGCGAGCGGACCGTGCTGAAACACGTCCCGAGCTCCTCGCCTCCCCGTCGAGCTCTCGCCGGTACGCGCCGATGAGTTCCTCGGCCGAGGCGAACACCGGCTGCGAGCGCACGAAATCGAGGTACGCGTTGCCGGCGGCGAACAGCTCGGGCCCCGCGCCGCGGGCGGGGCGCTCGAGAAGCTCATCGACGTCGGCGTAGAGGCCGAGGTCGGCGTGGACGTGCGCCGGGTCGAGGAAGTCGGTCGAGTCCTCGGTTCCGTCCCAGCCGATCAGCCGCGTCTGGAGGCAGAAGTGGCAGGTCCGGCTCGCCAGGTCCGGGTCGGTCGAGGGGTCACACTTGAGCCAGCGTCCGTCGACGCGCACGGCGGCGTGGACGTGGACGGAGCTCGGCGATGCGCGGCGAGTCAGGAAGTCGGGGCCGATCGGGCCGAAGTAGTGCTGGGTGTCGACGCGCAGGACCCCGTAGACGGCGCCGATCCCCGCCGCGCGAAGGAGGGCCACGAGCAGGTTGGCCTTGTTGGTGCAGGTGCCCGTGCCCTGGGTGAGCGTCTGCGAGGCGCGCACCCCCCAGGGGCCGAAGGCGTAGGGGATCTCGTCGCGGACGAACCGATACAGCCGCACGGCCGCCTCGCGCTCTGAGCCCGCGTCGCGGGTCAGGTGATCGCAGAGCGCGCGGACCGTGATCGCCTGCGAGTCGCAGTAGCGGGTCGGGGCGAGGAACTCGGCGCCCTCGGCGGGGCGGGGATCGGAGGGCCGGAAGAGCGGCCGGCGCTCCGGCGGCGAGACGAAGCGGCGCAGGAAGCGCGGCGCCCACCAGTTGGCGCCGCCGAGCAGCCGCATCAGCGCGGGCACGAGCAGCGCGCGCATCACGGTCGCGTCGAGCAGGACCGCGAGCGCGGCGCCGACCCCCACCTGCTTGACGAGGGCGTGGCGGGCGAAGACCAGCGAAAGGAGCGCCGCGCAGAGGAGCACCGCCGCCCAGGTGACGACGCGCCCCGAGCGCTCGAGCCCGAGCGCGACGGCCTCGCCGTCGGAGGCGCCGGCGGCGCGGGCCTCGCGGATGCGCCGCAGCAGGAAGACGCCGTAGTCGGTGGTGAGCGCGAAGGCGATCGCCGCCGTGAGGACGACGACCGAGGCCTCGAGCGAGCCGGTGCCCGTATAGCCGAGGACCTCCTCCAGGGCGCCGGTCTGGAAGATCGCGGTCGTGATCCCGAGCGCCGCGGCGACGGTCAGGGCGGCCATGAGGAGCGTCTTCACGGGGAGAACGACCGAGCCCGTGGCGAGCCACACCGAGGCGAGCACGACGAGGGCGAGGATGGCGAGGCAGAGGGGGAGGCGCGACTCGATGTCTTCCCTCAGGTCGACGAGCGCGGCCGACTCGCCGCCGACGAGCACGGGCAAATCGCGGGTGAGCTCGCGCGCGTCCTCGACGAGCGCCTCGCTCTGGGCCGACAGGGGTCCGACCTGCGCCCGCGGGACGACATCGATGCGCCAGACGCCGGAGCCCGCCGGGCGCGGCCCGAGGACCGCGCCGGCGGTGGGCGGCAGCTCCTCGAGGCGCTCGCGCGCCGTGGTCGCCGTCGTCCGGTCGCCCTCGATCGCGAGGAGCACCGGCGCCGCCTCGCCGGCGAGGCCCTCGCGGGCGACCTGCTCGGCGACCCTCCGGTCCTCTGACCCCTCGGGCACGACGCGCGGGTCGACCTGGGTGAGCTCGAGCCCGAGCGCCGGGGCCGCGGCGGCGAGGAGCAGCACGCTCCCGAGGCAGGCGACCAGCGCCGGGCGGTGCATGACGAGGCGGGCCGTCCGCCGCCAGAACCCCGAGCTCGCGGGCTGGGCCTCGGCCTCGGCGGTCGCCCGCAGGCGTCTGGGAGCGAGCGCGTCGATCCGCTCGCCGAGCAGCGCGATGGCGGCGGGAAGGAGGACCAGCGCGGCTGCTGCGGCGATCGCGGCCACGAGCGCCATGCCGGCGCCGAGCGAGCGCAGGAAGGGCTGGGGAAAGACGAGCAGCGAGAGGCCCGCCCCGACGACGGTGACCGAGCTCGTCGCGACCGTCCGCCGCGCGCGGGCGACGGCGCGCCCGAGCGCCGCCGTCGCCGGACCCGTGCGCGCGACCTCCTCGCGATAGCGGTAGACGAGCAGCAGGCTGTAGTCGATCGCGAGGCCGAGCCCGAGCGCGTTCGTGATGTTGAGCGCGTAGATCGACACCTCGGTGATTGGGGCGATCAGCCGCAGCGCGAGGAAGGTCGCGGCCATCGCCACGCCCGCGACGCCCAGGGCCACCAGGGCGGCGACCAGCCCCCGGAAGGCCACCATCGCGAGCACGAGCAGGAACGGCGCCGCCATCAGGTCCGCGCGCAGGAGATCCTCCTCGGCGGTGTCGTTGCCGTTCGCGTAGAAGGCGGCGCGGCCCCCGAGCTCGATCCGGGGATCGAAGGAGAGGCGCTCCTCGACGCGGCGGGCCGTGTCGAGCTGGCGCGCGAGCGGCGAGGGCTCGAGGCCCGCGACGACGTAGGTCACGCGGGGATCGGGGCCCTCGAACCGGCGCACCTCGGCGACCCCCGGCTCGGCGTCGACGGCGGCCTGCGCGCGCGCGAGCACCCGTGGCTCCGACGGGACGACGGCGGCGAGCCCGAAGTAGGGGTCGACCCCGCTCGCGCGGGCGAGCGCCCGCTGGGCGCGCGCCGACTCGGAGTCGGGGCTCTGCGAGTTGAAGGGAGCGAACTCCCCGCCTGCGAGCGAGCTCGCGACCGCCAGGGCGATGAGCGCGGCGAGCGCTCCGGCGAGCAGCCGCCGCGCCGCGCGGACGCTCATAGGAGGTGGCGGGCGCGCTCCACGCGCGTCGCGAGCTCGGCCCGCGAGCTGACCGAGAGCTTCTTGAAGATGCGCGCCAGGTAGTTCTCGATCGTCTTGGCGCTCAGCTCGAGCTCAGCCCCGATCGCGCGGCTCGTGTGCCCGGCGGCGACGAGCTCGGCGACCTGGCGCTCCCGGCGGCTGAGGGCCATGATCCTCCCGAGCGCGTCGTCGTCCGCGACGCGGCCGTCGAGGGCGCGCAGCTCGGCGCCGATGCGCTCGGCGTAGCGATCGGCCTCGCAGTCGGCGAGCGTGCGCCGTGCCCGCTCGAGCTCCTCGACCGCCTCCGCCCTCCGCGCCCCGCGCGCGAGCGCCTGAGCGGCGAGCGAGCGGGCGAGCGCCTCGGGGACGGGGAGCCGGGCGCGGGCGGCGAACCTCGCCGCCTCGAGCGCCCTGGCCGCTGCGTCGGGCGCCTCGCGCTCGAGCGCGACCTCGGCCTGCGCACGCCGCGCGTCTGCCAGCTGCGCGTCGACTCCGAGCTCGTCGGCGAGCCGCGCGGCCCGCTCCGCCCACCCCGAGGCCTCGTCGGGGCGCCCGAGGGCGAGCGCGGCGCGGGTCAGCAGCGCGTAGGCGTGCGACCAGTAGAAGGCGAAGGGGGGAAGCTCGGGCTCCTCATCGACGTCGAGCAGGAGCTCGCGAGCGCCACGGGGGTCGCCGGCCTCGAGCTGGGCCTCGGCGAGGTAGCACCCAGCGACCGCCGCCCACGGGCTCTGGCTGCGGGCTCCCGCCGCCCGCGCCTCGCGGCCGAGCGCGATCGCCGCGCGCGCGCTCCCGGTCTGGAGCTCGGCCATGGAGCGCAGGGTGAGCGCCCAGCAGGCGAACAGATCGGCGCCGGTCAGGAGCGCTCCCTCGTGCGCCTCCTCGGCGAGCCGACGGGCCTCGGCCGCTCGCCCGCGCGCGAGCGTCGCCATCGCGGCGACGATCCGCATGGGCGCGAGCAGGTGCTCCTGGCCGGTGGCCTCAGAGACCGCCATGCCCCGGCGCACGTGTCCGAGCGCGCGCTCGAGCTCGCCGACGCAGTACTCGGCCCAGCCGAGCCAGCACGTCGCCTCGAGGCGGGCCGCGAGGCGCTCGTCGGGGAGGTCGTCGACGAGCCGGGTGGCGCGCGTCGCGGCCTCCCGCGCCGTCTCGACATCGCGCAGACCGTACGCGGCGAGGGCGCGGATCGCCTCCCCGGCGGCCTCGAGCGCGACGTCGCCGTGCTCGGCGGCCAGGGCCTCGCGGGCCCACGAGCCCATCTCCTCCCAGTGGGCGTCGAAGAAGCAGCCGTAGGCGAGCTCGAGCGCGACCTCGGCCCGGTCGTGCGCATAGCCTTCATCCGGGAGCTCGGTGCGCGCCTCGAGCAGGAGCGCTCGCGCCTCGCGATGGTTGCCGAGCAGGTGGTCGACCAGCGCGGCGAGTGCCGCCACCCTGATCCGAAGCGGCGAGGGAGCCGGCTCGAGCCACGCCAGCAGCTCGCGCAGGGTGTCGCGGCTCTCCTCGAGCCGGCCGGTGGCCGCGAGCGCCTGGGCGAGCGCGGGCAGGAGCTCGAGCTCACGCTCGCGCCGCGGCAGGAGCCGCAGCGACGAGCGCAGCCAGTGCGCGGCGGCGGCGGGTGCGCGCGCGAGCGCGGCCCGACCGGCCTCGGCGAGAACCGTCGCGGCGCTCTCGTCGCCCGCCGGAGCGCTTCGCTCGAGGTGCGGGGCGAGCGCGCCCGCGGGCGCGCCGCGACGCTCGAGGGCGCCGGCCGCCCGCCGGTGGACCTCGATCCTGGCCGCGGCGCTCGTGGCGTCGTAGGTCGCGCGCCGCACGACCGGATGGCGGAAGCGGTAGCGGCTCGGCGCTCCCGACTCGGACACGAGCCCCGAGTCGAGGAGCTCCTCCAGCGCGGTGAGTCCGTCCGCGCGATCGAGGCCGGCTGCCTCGGTCGCGACATCGAGCTCGAACGGGTCGTCGAGGGCGGCCGCCGCGCGCGCGAGCGCCCGCGGATCCTCTGAGAGCGCTCGCAGCTCCTGGGCGACCGCCACTTCGATCGGCCGCGGGGCTCCGTCGAAGCCCGCGCGAGCGGGGGCGAGGGCGCCCGCGCGCGCGAACTCGGTCAGGTAGAGCGGGTTACCGCCGCTCTCGCGGTAGATCCGCTCACGCTCCTCGCGCCCCAGGCTGTCGGGGAGGAGCGCGGCGGAGTCGACCTGCTCGAGCGGTCTCAGCTCGATCCGCTCGCCGCCGCGCTGGTGGCGTCCCGCGTCGAGTGCGGCCTCGGCCTCGCCCGCGAGGCCCGGGCGGTAGCTGAAGGCGAGCAGAACGGGTGCGCTCGGCGGGCGGCGGACGAGATGGGCGACCAGCTCGAGCGAGGCGGGATCTGCCCACTGGAGGTCGTCGAGGGCGAGCACCACCGGCTGCTCGCCGGCCAACTGCCCCAGCAGGTCGGCGACCGCGCGGTGGAGTCGGTAGCGCGCGCTCGGCAGACCGATCGGGGCCGGTGCATCGGCGGAGAGCGCCTCGAGCTCGCGTGCCTCGTCCTCGTCCAGTCCACGCGCCCGCTCGAGCCGGCCCTCGAGCGCCTCGACCACGAGCGCGAACGGGGTCGCGACGAGCGCGCGCGCCACGCCGCGCAGGACGAGCCGGCCGCGCTCGGCGGCGAGCGCGTCGAGGGCGTCGAGCAGCGCGGTCTTGCCGATCCCCGGCTCGCCGACGACCTGCAGGATCCTCGGTCCCTCGACGGCCTCCTCGACGAGGCCGCGGAGCAGCTCGAGCTCGCGAGCCCTCCCGACGAGTCCGGCGGCGCAGCGAGCCGGCTCGATATGGGTCGCCATGGCGCGATTGTACTTCTGAGAGGAGGTTTTCGCCCTAAAGAGATCCGTAGAGGGAAATCCCTCACATTCTGTGTTAGGGTGATCGCCCGACGAGGAGGAGTCGTGGCGCTGGATACCGACGAACGGCCGACTTCCGGCCGCTGGCGCAGGGCACGCCCCGCACCCCGTGAGGGGGCCGAGGGGCGAGAGCCCGAGGCCCGGCGCCGGACGCCGCGCGAGGGGACCCTGCGCCTCGGCCGGATCGCGCTCTGGGTGATGCTGGGCTTTCTCCTCCTGCGCGGCGTGGGCGACGTCCTGGGCGGGTCGAGGGCTGAGGAGACGCGGGCGGCGGACCCCGCCGCGGGCTGGCCGAACGTCGAGGCCGAGGCGGCGGTGCTCGACTTCACCCGCCGCTACCTCACCTACAGCCCGGGCGAGGACGAGCTCCACACGGCCGCCGTCGCTCCCTACCTCGCCCCCGATCTCGAGGACGGCGCGGGCTTCGAGGTCCCGAGCAAGGGCCGCGACCAGACCGTCGGGCAGGTCGCGGTCGCGCAGGTCAGGTCGCTCGCGCGCGACCGCGCGCTCGTCGAGGTCTCGGCGGCGGTCTACAACTCGACGGTCTCGACGCGGCGCCTCGTCGTGGCGATCGCCCGCGACGGACGCGGGCGGGTGACCGTCCACGACTATCCCGCGCTGTCGGCGCCGCAGGCGCGCGGCACGGTCGAGGTCGACGACCCCCCCGAGCTCCGAGAGCCCGAGCGCGCCCAGGTCGAGGCGACGCTCGAGCGCTTCTTCCCGCCCTACCTCGGCGGGCAGTCCGAGGCGCTCTCCTACCTCGCCCCAGCGGGCGTCGAGGCGCGCGCCCTGAACGTGCCCTACCGCCTGCTCGAGATCGAGCGGATCGGCGACCTCGGCGAGACCCGCGACGGGCGCCGGATCGTCGTGGCGCGCGTGCGCGCGCGCGATCGCGAGACCAGGGCCGAGCAGCTTCTTAGCTTTCACCTGCGCCTCGTGCGCAGGGACCGCTTCTACGTCGAGGCGGTCAACGAGGAGATCTAGTCCCCCAAAGGAGGGATCACGTGACCACACGCAGACGCATCGTCCTGGCCACCTCGGCCGCCGCGTGGGCGCTTCTGGCGCTCAGCCCGGCGGCCTTCGCCGACGCTGCCGACGTCGGCAAGTCGCTGGCCGAGCAGCTCGGCGGCTTCGCCGAGGGCCTCTTCGTCGGGCTCGTCGCTGTGGTCGCGCTCGGCCTGCTGCTCGCGCGGCGCATGCAGGAGCTCGCGGTCTTCATCGCCGTGGCGTTCGTGGTCGGCACCTTCGTGATGGCGCCGGAGGCCGTGACGAGCGCGATCAGGGACACCGCCCAGGCGCTCACCGGGAGCTAGGGCGTGGAGGGAGACCAGGTCCTGCTGCGCTCCTACCGGCGCGTCTTCCGCGTCGAGCGCCGCCTCTACCGGATCGAGGACTGGCGGCTGCCGCTCCCCGGCGGCGTGCCGCTGCGGGCGCTCGTCTACTTCTTCGCCGCGGAGCTCTGCGTGCTGATCCTGGCCCAGCTCCCGGGAACGGGGCTCGTCCTCTCGCTGCTCCCGGTCGAGTGGCGCTACGGCGTCGTGCCGATCGCCTGCGCGATGGCGGGCTGGTGGGCCTCGCCCGACGGGCGAGCGGCCCACCGCTTCGCGCTCACCTGGCTGCGGACGCAGCTCAGGCGCCGGCGCAGGCGCGCGGGGCGGGCCGTGCGGGCGGAGGGCGAACGCCTCGGGCTCGGCGAGCGCCTGGCGATCCGCCCCGGCGTCCCCGGTAGGGCGCTCGTGCGCGCCCGAGTGCGCGGGCCCGCCGAGATCGTGCTGGCCGAGCCGCTCGCCCTGGTCTCGCGGCGCGGGGGCGCACGACGGCGGCCGGCGCTCGAGCTGCGCCCGCCCGGATCGCGCGGTGAGACCGTCGATCGCGTGGTGATCGGGCAGGGCGAGACCGTGGAGGTGAGACCGTCGTGAGCGGCTTCCCGCTGCGCTTCGCCGTCGCCAACACGCTGATCGGCCCGACCGGGGAGGCGGGTGCGCTCTACCGCGTCGAGCCGATCTCCTACCCCTACCTGCCGGGCCACGAGAAGGTGCGCTGGCTGTGGCAGCTCGCCGCGCTCGTCGACGTGCTCGAGACCGACCTCTCGATCCACCGGGTGAGCCGCGCCTATCCCGCCGAGGACTACCTGCCCCGCGTCGAGGGCCTCGTCGACGAGCGCTTCGCCGACGGGCGCGCGTGGCGCGCCTACCTGGCGGGCCACGAGGATCACCTCGCGGATCTGCGCGTGCACCTGCCCGAGGTCTACCTGGTCGTCTCGCTGCGCGGGGAGCGCCAGGCCGGGAGGACGCCGCTGCTGGGCGAGCTCGACCGCGTGCGCCGCCAGGTCGAGGGGTTCTTCGGGGTGGCCGCGACCGAGCCGATCCGCCAGTCCGAGCTCGAGCGCCTCGCGGCCATCGAGGCGCAGGTCTTCGACCAGGTCGCGACGATCCTGCGCCCGGCGCGGGTGAGCCGGACCGAGCCGCACGAGCTCGAGTGGCTGCTGCGTCGCGCGGCGTGTCGCGGCGTGGGGGAGCCGGAGCTCAGCCCGGACTGGCGCCCCGACGCGCGGATCATCCGGAGCCGAGATGGCGAGGAGCTCAGCTACGAGCCGCTCGAGTCAGACCTTTTGCGCTGCGGGTCGGCAGCCATCTGCGAGCAGGACCGCGCGCTCGTCGTCGACGCGGACGAGTGCCGCAGCTTCCAGGCGATGCTGTGCCTCGAGTCGCTGCCCGAGGAGGCGCGCTTTCCGGGGCCGCGCGCCGAGCTCCTGTCGGCGCCGCTCGAGTGGCTCGGGTTCCCGGTCGACGCCGTCCTGCACGCCCGCTTTGTGACCAACAAGGACGCGGTCGGCCAGGTCCGAAAGCGCGTCCTCGACGCCGACGCGATCTTCGACGAGGAGGCCTCGGGCTACCACGGCGCGTCGATGCGAAGCGACGAGAACCGCCGCCTCGCGCGCGAGCTCGAGCAGGCGCTCCAGTCCGAGGAGCGCCCGCCGCTGCTCGACGCGACGATCTCGTTCGCGGTCGGCGCCGAGAGCCCCGAGGAGCTCGAGCGCCGGGTCGAGCGGGTGCGCGACTCCTTCCGCAACATGCGCGTGACGATCCGCCGGCCGCTCGGCCTGCAGGCCGACCTCTACCTCGACCACCTCCCGCGACCGGACACGGGGAGGGTGCGCGAGTACCGCGAGGTCGTGCTCGTCGAGCAGTTCGGCGGGCTGATGCCGATCGCCTCGCACTTCGCGGGCGACCCCGACGGCGTGTACGTGGGACGCACGACCGGCAACCGGCCGGTCGGCTTCGACCCGCTCGCCGCGGCGGCCTCTGACCGACCGCCCTCGATCCTGATGGCCGGCACGCTCGGCTCGGGCAAGACCGTCGCCGCCCAGCTGCTCTGCTACCAGGCGGCCAAGCGCGGCTCGCTCGTCGTCGACGTCGACCCCAAGCCCGACCACGCGCTCGCCGGCCTCCCGGATCTGGCCGAGCGCGCCGAGGTGATCGAGCTGTCTGAGGAGCAGGGCCGGCGCGGCCTGCTCGACCCGCTGCGCGTCGCCCCCGAGGCGCTTCGGGGCGACCTCGCCTCCGCCTACCTGATGGACATCCTGCCGCGCGGCCCGGCCTCGCAGGCCTGGGAGGCGCACGTGCGCCGCGCGGTCAAGGAGACCCACGCCGCGGGCGGCGGGACGCTCGCGGTCGTCGAGCGACTGCGCGCCTCCGAGCACCCGGCCGCCCGCGAGGCCGCGCTCGCGCTCGAGGGCTACGCCGAGGAGGGCCTCGGGGCACTCGCCTTCGGCGAGGGCTCGGAGCCCGCCGCCCCCGAGCATGAGCGCGACATCACCGCGATCCGTGCGGACGTGCTGTCGCTGCCCGCCGCCGGCACCGCGCGCGAGAGCTGGTCGGCCGACGAGCGGCTGTCGGTCGCAACGCTCAAGCTCGTCGCGAGCTACGCGATGCGCCTCACGCGCGACCCCGCCCGCCACGCCTGCGTCCTGATCGACGAGGCGTGGCTGCTGCTCGCGAGCCAGGAGGGCCGGCGGCTGCTCGATCGCCTCCTGCGCCTCGGGCGCAGCCAGAACACGACGCTGATCCTCGCCACGCAGTCGCTCGCCGACGTCGAGGGCGCGACCGACCTGATCGGCAGCTTCTTCATGTTCGGGCAGAGGAGCGAGACCGAGGCCCGGCGCGCGCTCGAGCTGCTCGGCCTCGACCCCGAGGATCCGAGCCTCGTCGCTCAGGTGCGCGGCTACGAGCGCGGCCTGTGCCTGATGCGCGACGTGCGCGGCCACATCGCGGAGGTGCAGATCGATCTCGTCTACCCCGACCTGCTCGAGGCGCTCGACACCTCGCCCCGCCGGCACGCAGAGAGCGCGGAGCAGGTCGCGGCGTGAACGCGCGGGCGGCCGCGATCACGAGGCTCTCGCTGCTCGTGGCCTGCGCCGCCCTCGCCTGCGCGCTGCTCTCGCCGGCGGGCGCCCTCGGGCAGGCCGACGCTCCCCCGGCCGATTCCGAGCCGCTTCCGGGGATCGGCGTCAAGGGCCAGGGCGACAAGCAGGACAAGGGCGGCGGAGCCGCGCTCGGGAAGGAGATCGTCCCCTACGAGCTCAAGAAGCCCAAGGGACTGAGCGTCTTCGAGCCGATCGACTCGGCGATCCAGGCGATCCCCCACATCCTGGCGCAGGTGATCTGGGCGTTCGCGATCTACCTCCTGTGGCTCGCGCTGCTGATCTTCAACTGGGCGTTCGAGATCGACCTCGTCAACGGCGCGGGCGGCGCGCTCGGGCCGGTGGGGCAGACGGTCGAGGGCATCTACTCGTCGCTCGGGCGCAGCTTCCTGGTCGCCGCCGTGCTCGTCGCGGGGCTGTGGGCGCTCTACCGCGGGGTCGCCCAGCGCCGCTACGCGCAGACGCTCGGCGGGCTCGGGCTCTCGGTCCTGTGCGTGGCGGGCGCCCTGTGGGCGATCACCGACCCGCAGGCGACGGTCGGCCAGGTGGCGTCCTGGAGCCAGGGCGCCTCCGCCGAGCTCCTGAGCCTGACCCAGGAGGCGGCGCCGAGGGCCGCGAGCGACGGGCCCGGCGCGCCGCTTTCCGGCAAACCGGGCGCGGGGACGCGAGGAGCCGCTGACACGATCTTCGACGTCGGGGTCGTCGAGCCCGCCGAGATCCTCAACGGCAAGGAGCTCCGCCAGGGGGAGAGCGGCCTCCAGCGGCTCGGGCTCGCCGCCCTCGCCGCGATCGGGACGGTCGGCATCGGCCTGCTCGTCGGCTTCTTCTCGCTCGCGATCGTGCTGCTGCAGGCGGTCGCCCTGCTGATCTTCGCCTTTGCCCCGGTGGCCCTGATCGCCGCCGTCGTGCCGGGGCGCGGTCACGACGTCTTCGCGACGTGGGCCAAGCGCCTCGGCGGCGCGCTCGTCGCGAAGGCGCTGCTCTCGCTCTTGCTCGGGATCGTGCTCGCGATCGGCGCTGCCGTGCTCGTCGCCGGTAACGCCGGCGGCGGCAGCGGCGGGGTGGGCTGGTTCACCGGGTTCTTCCTCTACGCGGCCTTCCTCTGGTGCGTACTGATCTACTACAGCCGCATCTTCGGCGGGCTGCCGCTGCGGGCGGCGGCGGCTCCGGCCAGCGGCGTGTGGGGCTTCGCCAGGGCGCGCTACAGAGAGCAGCGCAGCGAGCGCAAAGGCGAGGCCCGCGAGGAGCGGCGCGAGCTTCGGCGGGAGGAGCGCAGCGCGCGGCAGACGCGCGATCACGGCCTCGAGCGTCGGCGGGGCGAGCGCGAGCGGCTCGAGCGCGATCTCACGCCCGCGCACGTCCGCGACGAGCGAGAGCTCGGCAAGCAGCGGGAGCTCCGCGAAGAGGAGGCGCGGCTCGAGCACAAGACGAGCCCGACGCCGGCGGAGCGCAGCCGGCTGGAGGAGGTGCGGGCGGAGGTGGTGAGCGACGATGCCTACGCCGGGCTCAAGCAGCGGGTCGACGCGCACGGGCTCGAAATGACCTCCAACGGACACCCCGCCGGCGGGTTCGCGTCCGGCACCGGCCCCGGCCGCGCTCCGCGCCACGATCGGGGCGGCGGGGGGCGCCCATCGCAGAGCCCGATGCAGGCGGAGCTCGCAAGGAACCGTGCACAAGCCGAACACCACGAGCGCCCGCCGCTTTATCTGCCTGCGGGAGTGCGGTCGGTCTCGTCGTCCCCGCCGCGCGTCCCGCCGCGGATCGAGATGGTCGAGGACGCTCGCGCGCGGGTCTACGCCTCGAGCGCGGACCGTCCGCCGCCCGCGGCTCGCACCCCCTGGCCGAGCGGCGATCGAGGCGGCGGCGGCGAAAGCCGGGGCGGTGACAGCCGGTGATCGACCGCGTGCTCGCCTGGTGGAATCGCCCGCTCGAGGACCCCGAGCGGCGGCGCCTGCTCGCCTTCGCCGCGCTCGGACTCGTCGCCCTGGCGGCGGTGCTGGTCGCCCAGCAGGGGGCGGTGCCCGGGACCCGATCCCCCGCACCGGCCCCGGCGCCGACCGAAGTGCAGCCAGAGGTGCGCCCCGCCGAGCGCGACCAGACCTCTGGGTCCGGCGAGGAACGGGCATCGGGAGGCGAGGAGCGGTATCAGCCGACTTCGTCGGAGGTCGCCCGGGCCAAGGCCGCGGCGCGGCGGTTCCTGCGGGGCTATCTCCCCTACACATACGGACGAGGGGGCGCGGCAAGGATCCGCAGCGTCGACCCCGACCTGCGCGAGAGCCTCGCGCGCGAGCCCCCGCGCGTGCCGCCCAGCGTGGCGCGCAAGGCGCGCCCGCGCGTCACCACGGTCCAGGCCGAGTCGATCGGGCGCGGACGCGCGAGCGCCCTCGCGCTCGTGGCCGACGGGCGGCGCCGCTACACCGTCACCCTCGGACTCGAGCGCGAGGAGGGCGGATGGCGAGTGGCCGACATCGCGAGCTGAGGGGCGATGCCCGCCCCGGTCGCAGCGTACGTGGCGACGCGGGCCAAGCGGCGCATCCTGCGGCGCCTGCTTCCCTGGGTCCTGCTTGTCGTCCTGCTCGGGCTCGTGCTGGGGGTGGCGATGATCGCCGCGCTCTTCGGATCGCAGCAGCGCTGCGGCGCGGGGGCGGGCGGAGGCTCCTTCGCCCCGTCGAAGGAGGCCCTCGCCGATATCCCCGGCAACTACCTGCGCCTCTACCGCGAGGCCGGAGAGAAATACAGGATCGACTGGGCGATCCTCGCCGGGATCGGGTCGATCGAGACCGACCACGGCCGCCTCGGCGCTCCCGGCGTCAGCTCGGGCGAGAACTTCGCCGGCGCCGGCGGGCCGATGCAGTTCCTCGCCCCGACCTGGGAGTCCTACGGGGTCGACGGGGACGGAGACGGAGACAGGGACCGCTACGACCCGCGCGACGCGATCCCCGGCGCGGCGAACTACCTGAGGGCCTCGGGCGGACAGGGCGACATCGACAAGGCGATCTTCGCCTACAACCACGCGAGCTGGTACGTCGCCGACGTCAAGGAGCGCGCGGCGAACTACCGAGGCGCGGCCAGGGGGAAGTCCCCCGAGGAGCTCGGAGCGGGAGCGACCGGCTCGGCCCCGGCGAGCTCCGGCGCCAGCGGCTGCGCGGGGGAGGGCGGCAAGCTCGCCGTCGGGGCGGCGAACGCCAAGGACCTGCTCGCCAACGGGAACGTCAGCTTCGCCGACCCGCAGATGGAGGCCGACATCAGGGCGGGCAGGATCGATCCGCGGGTGATCGGAATCCTCGACTCCCTCGGCCAGGACCACAAGGTGTATGTGAGCTCGCTGCTGCGGCCCGGGGACAGCGACTCGAACCACTCGGGGGGCCGTGCCGCCGACATCGCGATG
>Ga0136624_1000619_pt1 | contig 13987 bp, 14 predicted proteins | sample AntDrymUQ4692206_2_FD_104802 | JGI IMG/M metagenome (GOLD analysis project Ga0136624, IMG submission 104802) | Polar desert sand microbial communities from Dry Valleys, Antarctica - metaG UQ469 (22.06) | ecosystem: Environmental > Terrestrial > Soil > Desert | place: Antarctica: Dry Valley... | reverse complement strand
GTGCAACTACATCAATGAAGCTGCCGGCTGGGCGACCGTGCGCCACCCCGACCGGACAGTCGAAACCGTCACCCCCACCGGGCACCGCTACCTCAGCCGACCCCCACCACCCCTCGGCCAGCCACCACCCGAGCGCGACCAGCCACCACCGGGCGAGGAGGCGTCGGCACCGCCGCCGCCCCCGGGTGACCTCCGCGACCTCGGGCTCGCGTCCTGACCTCGCCGGCTACTGGTCGAAATCGAGAATGACCTGCGCGGTCTTCGGGTGGGACTGGCAGGCGAGCACAAAGCCCTTCTCGATCTCGTCGCGTTCGAGTGCGTAGTTCTGGTCCATCTCGACCTCACCTTCGACCACCATTGCCCGGCAAGTACCACAAACCCCGCCCTTGCAGGCATACGGTGCGTCGTTGCGGACTGCGAGCGCGGCGTCGAGGATCGAGCTGCCGTCCGGTGACAGCTCGAAGGTGGTGGCCCGCCCGTCGAGCACTATGCGTACGGCGCTGGTACCGGCGCTCACGGTGGCAGCTCCGTCGCCGTCCGCTGCGGGGGTGCGCCGCGGCGGCGTGGACTCGACGTGGAAGAGCTCGCGGTGGACGTGGTCGGGGTCTGCCCCTGCGTCGATCAGCGTCTCGCGAACCGACTCGACCATGGTGAAGGGCCCGCAAAGGAACCACTCATCGACATCGTCGATCGAAAGCAAAGTGTCCAGCAGGCGGCTCGTCCGCTCGCCGTCGATACGGCCGTGGAAGAGGTCGACGTCCTGCTGCTCACGCGAGAGCACGTGCACGAGGTGAAAGCGCTCAGGGTACGCGTTCTTCAGGTCCTGCAGTTCCTCCAGGAACATGATGCTGGAGGTGGTCCGGTTGCCGTAGATCAACGTGCAGCGGCTGTGCGGCTCCAGCTCCAACACCGTCGTCAGGATGGACAGCACCGGGGTGATCCCGCTGCCGGCAGCGACAGCGACGTAGTGCTTGGCGTTAGCCGGATCGAGCGGCGGCGAAAAGTGCCCCGTCGGGGTCATCACCTCCATCTCGTCCCCGGGTCGCAGCCGCTCGTGGACGTACGCCGAGAAGGTGCCGCCGGCCAACCGCTTCACCGCGACACGCAGCACCCCCGACGTCGCCGAACTGCACAGGGAGTAGTTGCGGCGCACCGTGTCGCCGGCGAGATCGCAGCGCACGGTGACGTGCTGACCCGCCGTGAACGTGTAGTCCTCACGCAACTCCGGCGGTACGTCGAAGGTGACGGTCACCGCGTCGTCGGTGATTCGGTCGACCGCGGCCACCGGCAAGGAATGGAAGACGGGCTTGCGGTGACGCGCCACCGTGGGCGCGCTCATCACAGCACCTTGAAGTGGTCGAAGGGCTCCAAGCAGGAGCGGCAGCGGTACAGCGCCTTGCACGCGGTCGACCCGAAACGACTGGTCTCCCGGGTGTCGGATGAACCGCACTGGGGGCACGGCACGGAGGGTCGGCGCGCCGGCGCTCGCAGGCCCAGCCGCACAAGTACCGGACCGGTGGGGGAAGCCCGGCCGGTGGGCGGGGCCACGCCGTACGCACGCAGCTTGTGCTTGCCGTCCTCGCTCATCCAGTCGGTAGTCCACGCCGGCGAAAGGACCACCCGCACCCGGCCGTCGGGCACTCCTCGCTCGTGCAGCACCCGCAGGATGTCAGCGCGAATAGTGTCCATCGCCGGGCACCCGGAGTAGGTGGGCGTGAGGACGACCTCGACTCGCCCGTCAGCGGCGCGATGAACGTCTCGCAGGATCCCCAGGTCGGCGATGGTGAGGACGGGGATCTCCGGGTCGGTCACTGCGGCGACCGCCGCGCGCAGCTCCGCCACCTCATCGATCGGCTCGGCCGTCGTCGCCCTCACCAGCGCGCTCCAGGATGCGAACGGTGCAGGTGCTGCATTTCGGCGAGCAGGTAACCGAAGGATTCGCTGTGGATGCCGTCGCGACCACCGCGCGCGGTCCATGAGGCATCGGGGGGTTCCAGGGTGGCTTCCGCGAGGACCGCGCCAACCGTTTCTTCCCACTCCGTCCGCAACGTCGACACATCCACCGCAACGCCTTGCTCGGTCAGCGAAGCCTCGACCTCGTCGGAGACGAATAGCTCCTCCACGAACGGCCACATGCGATCTAGCCCGGCCTGCATGCGCTGATGACTTTCCGATGTTCCGTCACCGAGGCGCAGCGTCCACTGCACCGCGTGGTCGTGGTGATAGGCCACTTCCTTGACACCCTTGGCGGCGACAGCGGCGATCGTGTCGTCCGCTGAGGAAGTGAGTCCGTCGTACACCGCCAACTGCCAACTGCTGAAGAACAGTTGTCGTGCGATGGTCTGCGCGAAGTCGCCGTTGGGCTGCTCCACCAGCTGCACATTGAGGAAGTCGCGCTCCTCTCGCAGAAAGGCCAGCGAGTCCTCGTCCCGCCCCTTCCCTTCGACCTCGCCGGCGTAGGACAGCAACGCACGCGCCTGGCCGAGCAAATCGAGACCGATGTTGGTGAGCGCGACATCCTCTTCGAGCTCGGGTGCCTTCGCCGACCACTCAGCCAACCGCTGCGCGAGAACCAATGCGTCGTCCCCGAGCCGCAGGGCGTACGTCGCCAGTGGAGAGGTCGTAGCCGAGGTAGTCACAGGTGCTGAACCTCGGCGGGTATGTCGTAGAACGTGGGATGCCGGTAGGCCTTGTCGGCAGCTGGGTCGAAGAACGGGTCCTTCTCGTCGGGTGAGCTGGCCACGATCGACGCCGCCGGAATCACCCAGATGCTCACTCCCTCCATGCGACGGGTGTAGACGTCACGCGCGTTGCGCAAGGCCATCGGGGCGTCCGGGGCGTGCAGGCTGCCGACGTGGTTGTGCGACAGGCCGCGCCGACTGCGCACGAAGACCTCCCACAGCGGCCAGTCCCGCCGTGCCGCCGCTGCCCCCGCAGCCGTCGACTCGGTCGCCGGGACGTCGCGGGTGGGAACCGCCCCGTGGCCGCCCTCGGCCTGCAGGTCGCTCCCGGTGTCGCTCACGCCGCCTCGCTGGCCCCGGACGCGTCCGGGTCACTGTGCTTGGCGGCGTACGCCGCGGCGGCCTCGCGCACCCAGCGCCCCTCTTCGTGCGCCTGCACTCGGGTCTCCATGCGCTGCTTGTTGCAGGGGCCGTCGCCCTTGAGTACGGCGAAGAACTCCGTCCAGTCGATCTCGCCGAAGTCGTAGTGACCACGCTCGGCGTTCCACCGGATGTCCCGATCGGGAAGGGTCAACCCGAGTACTTCGGCCTGCGGCACCGTCATGTCGACGAACTTCTGCCGGAGATCGTCGTTGCTGTGGCGCTTGATCCGCCACTCCATCGACTGCGCCGAGTTGGGCGACTGGTCGTCGGGCGGGCCGAACATCATCAGCGACGGCCACCACCACCGGTCGATCGCGTCCTGCGCCATCGCGTGCTGAGCGGGGGTGCCTTGGGAGAGGGTCAGCAAGATCTCGAAGCCCTGCCGCTGGTGGAAGCTCTCCTCCTTGCAGATGCGCACCATCGCTCGGGCATAGGGCCCGTAGGAGCACCGGCACAGCGGCACCTGGTTGACGATGGCGGCCCCGTCGACGAGCCAACCGATGGCACCCATGTCGGCCCACGTCAGCGTGGGGTAGTTGAAGATGCTGGAGTACTTCTGCTTGCCGGCGTGCAGCAGGTCGAGCAGTTCCTCGCGGTCGGCGCCCAGCGTCTCCGCGGCGCCGTACAGGTAGAGCCCGTGACCCGCCTCGTCCTGCACCTTCGCCATGAGGATGGCCTTGCGCCGCAGCGATGGGGCGCGGGTGATCCAGTTGCCCTCCGGCTGCATGCCGATGATCTCGGAGTGAGCGTGCTGGGCGATCTGGCGGATGAGCGTCTTGCGGTAGCCGGCCGGCATCCAGTCCCGCGGCTCGATCCGCTGGTCGCTCTCGACGGTCTGCTCGAAACCCCGCTCGAGATCTCTGTCCGCACCGGTGTCCATACCGTCTCCTGTCACGTCGCCTCGCACTCCTGAGCATATCCCCATGGTGTGACAACTATTCGCACGGTCCGCGGACAAATGTAACACCGGAGGCCCCTCACCGGCAGGCGGACGAGCTGGCTGGGCTGGCAGTATCCGGACGTGGCCGATCATGCAGACGTGAGCGTCCGGCCGGCCCGGCCCGACGACGCGGACGCGCTGGCTCGCGTGCACGTGACGACGTGGCGGGCGGCGTACGCCGGCATCCTGCCCCCTCACGCGCTGGACGCGCTCACCAAGGAGGCGGCAGCGACAGCCTGGCGGGCGGCGATCACCGCCCCGCCCTCTCCCCGTCACCGGGTGCTGGTCGCGATCGACGCCGGCTCGGTGGTCGGCTACGCCGCCATGGCGCCAGCGACCGACGAGGACCGCGACCCCGCAGCTGACGGCGAGTTGCTCGTCCTGTACGTCGAGCCAGCGGCCGGACGCCGCGGTCACGGATCGCGGCTGCTCGCTGCCGTCGTCGACACGCTGCGGGAGGGCCACTGCCAGTACGCGCACACCTGGCTGCTCGCGCGTGACGACGTGACCCGCGCGTTCCTCACTGCTGCCGGCTGGGCGCCGGACGGCGCCACCCGCGACCTGGACATGGGCGAGTTGGTCCACCAGGTGCGCCTGCACACCGACCTGCGCACGGATGCGTGAGACCAGTCGCCAGCACCACACCGCAGGTCAGTCGAGATCGAGCAGGGGCTCGAGTCCCACCGTCAGTCCGGGACGTTGGCGCACCTCCCGGATGGCCAGCAGCACGCCGGGCATGAACGACGCGCGGTCGAGCGAGTCATGCCGGATCGTCAGGGTTTCCCCGTGCCCGCCGAGCAGCACCTCCTGGTGCGCGACGAGCCCGGCCAAACGTACGGCATGCACCCGGATGCCATCGACGGAGGCGCCGCGGGCGCCGTCGAGCTCAGCGGTGGTCGCATCCGGCGACGGAGGCAGGTCGGCCTCACCGCGAGCGAGCGCCATCAGCTGCGCGGTGCGGCGCGCCGTGCCGCTGGGCGCGTCGGCCTTGGCCGGATGGTGCAGCTCGACAATTTCGGCGGAGTCGAAGAACCGAACGGCTTGTACGGCGAAGTGCGTCATGAGTACGGCGCCGATCGAGAAGTTCGGGGCAACTAGCACGCCCACGTCCGGAACGTCGCTGACCCAACGGTGTACGGCGCTCAGTCGGTCGTCGTCGAATCCGGTCGTGCCGACCACGCACGAGATCCCTTGACGCACGCAGAACTCGACGTTGGCCAGCACGGCGCCTGGTCGGGTGAAGTCGACGGCGACATCGACTCCGGCGTCGGTCAGCGTCTCCAATGGATCGTCGCGGCTCAGCTGCGCGGTGAGCTCCATCTCGTCCGCGTCGTCGACGGCTCGACAGGTCTGCTCCCCCATCCGCCCGCGCGCGCCGAGGACGCCGACGCGCAGCGTCATGCGACGGCCGCAGAGAAGTCGTGGTCCTCGAACGGCCCGATCACCGCAAGAGTCGGCCGCCGACCGAGCGTGGCCGCCGCGACGGCGCGGACGTCGTCGAGGGTGACCTCCTCGATCCGGCGCAGGACTTCGTCGACGGAGAGCAACTCGCCGTAGACCAGCTCCGCCTTGGCGATACGGCTCATCCGCGAGCCGCTGTCTTCCAAGCCCAGCACGAGGGAACCACGCAGCTGGCCTTTGCCCCGGGCAAGCTCCTCGTCGGTGAGTCCTCGGTCGGCGACGGATACAAGCTGGTCGCGGCAGATGTCGAGCACCTGGTCGACCTTCTTCGGCAGGCAGCCGGCGTAGACGCCGAACACCCCCGTGTCGGCGTACTGCGCGGTGTAGCTGTAGACGGAGTAGGCCAAGCCGCGCTTCTCTCGCACTTCCTGGAACAGCCGCGAGCTCATGCCGCCGCCCAACGCGCTGCTCAGCACGCCGAGGGCGAACCGGCGGTCGTCGCTGTGCGGCAAGCCGGGCACACCGAGGACGAGGTTGGCCTGTTCGATGGGCCGGTGCACTGTCCGGACCCCGCTGCGGCTCGCCGGAGCTCTGCCCCGCACCCGGGGGGGCGCTGGGGGATTGTCACCGGCGTCCTCCGCAGCAGCGGAGAAGGCCTTGCGCACCAGGCGAACCAAGCGCGTGTGGTCGATGTTGCCGGCCGCAGCGACCACCATGTCCTGCAGTCGGTAGCGGCGACGGTAGTAGCCGGCGATCGCGGTGCGGGCGATGCTTTCGATGGATTCGACAGTGCCCAGAATCGGGCGTCCCAGCGGGGAGTCCCCGAACAGCTCTCCGGCGAAGACGTCGTGGACAGCGTCACCCGGATCGTCGTCGTGCATCGCGATCTCTTCCAGGATCACTCCGCGCTCGGCCTCGACGTCCGCGGCCCGCAACCGCGAGTCGGCCACCATGTCGCAGACGACGTCGACGGCGAGCGGCAGGTCGGTGTCGAGCACTCGGGCGTAGAAACAGGTGTACTCCTTGGAGGTGAAGGCGTTCATCTCACCGCCGACGGCATCCATGACTGCCGCGATCTCCAGCGCGTCGCGACGCCGGGTTCCCTTGAACAGCAGGTGTTCCAGGTAGTGGGACGCCCCGGACAACGATGGCGTCTCGTCGCGCGAGCCGACCCGCACCCAGACGCCGAACGTCGCCGAACGCACCGTGGGCATAGCCTCGGTGACCACCCGCAGCCCGCCGGAAAGGACGGTGCGGCGGACCCTGCCGCCGCCCTCCGTCCCCGCCAGCAGGGTGCGCGTGGTACCAGGCTGCTGTGTCTGCCCGCTCTCCGCCCGCCGCGCCACGATCAGGCGTTGGCCGGGCTGCTGGCCTCGGCCGGGGTGCTGGCCTCGGCACCCTCCACGACAGGTGTCAGCGAGAGCTTGCCGCGCGGGTCGATCTCGGCAATCTCCACCTGCACCTTGTCGCCCACCTTCACGACGTCCTCCACGTTCTCCACCCGCTTGCCACCGGCCAGCTGGCGCATCTTCGAGATATGCAGCAGGCCGTCCTTACCGGGCAGCAGCGAGATGAACGCCCCGAACGTCGTCGTCTTGACCACGGTGCCGAGGTAGCGCTCGCCGACTTCCGGCATCGTCGGGTTGGCGATGGCGTTGATCGCGGCGCGCGCTGCTTCGGCCGACTGACCGTCGACCGCGCCGATGTAGATGGTGCCGTCGTCCTCGATGGAGATGTCGGCCCCGGTGTCGTCCTGGATCGAGTTGATCATCTTGCCCTTGGGCCCGATCACCTCGCCGATCTTGTCGACCGGGATCTTGACGCTGATGACGCGCGGTGCGTACGGGCTCATCTCGTCCGGCGCGTCGATGGCTTCGGTCATCACCTCGAGGATGGCCAGTCGCGCGTCCCGCGCCTGCGTGAGGGCCGAGCCGAGGACCGAGGCGGGAATGCCGTCGAGCTTCGTGTCCAGCTGCAGGGCGGTCACGAAGTCCTTGGTGCCGGCCACCTTGAAGTCCATGTCACCGTAGGCGTCTTCGGCGCCAAGGATGTCGGTGAGGGTGACGTAGGCGTCACCTTCGTGGATGAGTCCCATGGCGATGCCGGCCACCGGGGCGCGCAGCGGCACACCGGCGTTGAGCAGCGACATCGTCGAGGCACACACCGAACCCATCGACGTGGACCCGTTGGAGCTGAGCGCCTCGGACACCTGCCGGATGGCGTAGGGGAACTCCTCGCGGCTGGGCAGCACCGGCAGGATCGCCCGCTCGGCGAGCGCGCCATGACCGATCTCGCGCCGCTTCGGTGAACCGACGCGACCGGTCTCGCCCGTGGAGTACGGCGGCATGTTGTAGTTGTGCATGTAGCGCTTGGACTTCTCCGGGGAAAGGGTGTCCAGCTTCTGCTCGAGACCGAGCATGTTCAGCGTCGTGACGCCCAGGATCTGCGTCTCGCCGCGCTCGAACAGTGCCGAGCCGTGCACCCGCGGTATGACGTCGACCTCCGCGGAAAGCTGACGGATGTCGGTCGTGCCCCGGCCGTCGATCCGCACGCTGTCGCTGACGACACGCTCGCGGACGAGCTTCTTGGTCAGCCCGCGCAGCGCGCCGCTGATCTCCTTTTCGCGCCCGGCGAACCGGTCGGACAGCTGCTCGACGGCGCTGGCCTTTACCTTGTCGAGGGCCGCCTCACGCTCCTGCTTCGCACCGATGGTCACCGCCTCGGCCACGTCGTCGCGGACCAGCCCGGCCACCGCGTCGTAGACGTCGTCCTCGTAGTCGAGGAAGCGGGGGAACTCGGCGGTCGGCTTGGCGGCCTTTCCGGCCAACTCGACCTGCGCGGCGCACAGCGTCTTGATGTAACCCTTTGCCGCCTCGATGCCCTCTGCCACGACATCTTCGGTCGGCGCGACAGCACCCTCGCGGACGAGCTGCCACGTCGCGGTCGTCGCCTCGGCCTCGACCATCATGATGGCCACGTCGCCGTTGCCCTCGTCGAGCACGCGGCCGGCCACCACCATGTCGAAGGTGGCGTTCTCCAACTCGGAGTGAGTCGGGAAGCCCACCCACTGGCCGTCGATGTGGGCGACCCGAGTCGCCCCGATCGGCCCGGAGAAGGGCAGCCCGGCGAGCTGGGTCGACATGGACGCGGCGTTGATGGCCACGACGTCGTACAGGGTGTCGGGATCGAGAGCCATGATCGTGGCCACGACCTGGACCTCGTTGCGCAGACCCTTGACGAACGACGGCCGCAGCGGCCGGTCGGTGAGCCGGCAGGTGAGGATCGCATCCTCGCTGGGCCGACCCTCGCGGCGGAAGAACGAGCCGGGGATGCGCCCGGCGGCGTACATGCGCTCTTCGACGTCAACCGTGAGCGGGAAGAAGTCGAGGTTTTCCTTGGGCTTCCGCGACGCCGTTGTCGCGGACAGGATCATGGTGTCGCCGAGATAGGCGACGGCCGAACCGCCGGATTGGCGGGCGAGCCGGCCGGTCTCGAACCGGATGGTGCGGGTGCCGAAGCTGCCGTTGTCGATAACGGCCTCGGCGGTGACGACCTCGTGATCTGTCACGAGTCTTCCTCCTTGGGATAGCGGGTGGCTACCCGCGGCCCCTCGGCGGCGTCGCGCCGGTCTTCGATCGAAGCGTCCGGCCGGTTCCCGTCCGGAGGCCACTACCGAGGACCGGCCCGGTCTGCCGCCTCGTCAGGCGTCGCGAGCTGGCCGGATGGGGTGGTGCTAGCGCCGCAGACCGAGCCGTTCGATCAGGCTGCGGTAGCGGGTGATGTCGGTCTTCGCGAGATACTTCAGCAGCCGCCGGCGGCGGCCGACGAGCAGCAGCAGCCCGCGACGGCTGTGGTGGTCGTGTTTGTGGGTCTTGAGGTGTTCGGTGAGTTCGCTGATGCGGCGGCTCAGCAGCGCCACCTGGACTTCCGGCGAACCGGTGTCGCCGTCGACGGTGGCGTAGTCGGTCATGATCTGCCGCTTGGCGGCGGTGTCGAGCGACACGATTCCGGAAACCTTTCGACGGTGAGCGCCCCCGGTCGACCTCACAGGGGCAGGACTTCTCACCACGGCACGCGGCCGCAGCGGCCAAGGCTAGCAGGCAAACGGCTCGCGGCCGAGCGGGCAGCTGACGGCGTCGGTGCGCTGGCCCTTCCCGGCACTACCGCCGCTGGCTTGCCAGCTCCTCCGTCGGCGACGCTGTTGTCGCGTTGGACACGAAGAGCTGACCGAGCCAGAACACTGGTGCCATGGTCTGCGGCCGGTTCCCTTCACCTCTCAACACGACGAAGTCTGTGGTGTACGGATTGCCGGCACCGTCGTCACCCGCCAGCCGCAGGATCCACTGCTGGCCCCCATAACTGGGGTTCAAGGGCCTGCTCGCCACGATCTCAGGAGCCGTGCGTGGCGGCAACCTACCTTCTCTATACGCCTCAGCCGCTTTGGATCGGCAGAAGAGCTGACTGGCAGCGATCTGGCGGCAATACTCGTCATCTACTCCCTGCGACTGCGCGCGGTGAATCGCCGTGTCGAGGAGGGCCACAGCATGTTCTTCGGTTATCGGGGCAAAGTCGTCTTCGGGAACCATCCACAGGCCGACAGCTCCAAGCCCGGCGAGGCCGACGGCTGTCACGATGGCGGCCGCCGTGCGCCTCGTCGTATGCACTTGTGCCTCGCTATCCACTCCAGCGATGCCGAGAACGTAAACCGGGACAACAGGTGCGTCAAGGATCACCCGTCGTGCAGTCGCTCACGGGTGGGCTGAGTTCGCCGTCACGACCCGAGCTTGTGCGACGTCCTCGGCCATCTGCGCAATCAGCGCGTCGACGGAGTCGAAGTGCTCGGTGTCGCGCAGCCGGGCAGCGAAGTCGACGGCAACGCGCGCGTCGTACAGGTCGAGGTCGTCGCGGTCGAGCGCGTACGCCTCCACTCGCCGTTGCCCCCCGCCGAAGGTGGGATTCGTGCCGAGCGAGATCGCGGCCGGAAGGGACTCCCCGGCCACGACCAGCCAGCCGGCGTAGACCCCGTCGGCGGGTACGGCGCTGCCCGGGTCGACCGCCACGTTGGCCGTCGGATAACCCAGCTCACGACCACGCCGGTCCCCGCGGACGACGGTGCCCTCGACCCGGTGCGGTCGAGCGAGGGCGTCGGCGGCCGCGGCGACGTCACCGGCGGCGATCCGCTCCCTGATCCACGTCGAGGAGACCGGATGGTCAGCGGCGGCGAGCAGCGGCGCCCCCGAGGCAGAGAAGCCGTAGTCCCTGCCCATCACTGCCAGCAGCGCCACATCGCCCCCGGCCCGGTGGCCGAAGCGGAAGCCTTCCCCCACCATCACCACGGCCGCGTGCAGGGTGTCCACCAGCACCTCGAGGACGAAATCCTCGGCAGACTGCGCAGCCCGCTCGGCGGTGAACGGGAGCACGCAGACCGCGTCGACGCCCGACTCTCCCAGCAGCTGCACCCGGTGCTCCAGGCTGCCCAGCCGCGCCGGCTCGCTGCCCGGCTGCAGCATCGCCACCGGATGCGGGTCGAAGGTGACGACGACCGCAGGTAGGTGGCCGACGCGCGCCCGGTCGACCGCCAGCGAGACCAGCGCCCGATGGCCGCGATGGACGCCGTCGAACACTCCCATGGTGACCACCGAGTCCGGCCAGTCCCCGGGCACATCGCCAAGCCCCCGCCACCATTGCACGAACGTCCGCTCCCAATGTCCTCCAGCAGCCATCGGGCCGACGGCGCGCCGGCCCGCTTTCGAGTGTGCCGCAGCCGCTGCCCCAGCGTCTGCCGCACCGGGGATTCAGCCACATGGGCCTTCAGCCGCCCCAGCCCCGCCGCCAGCGACGCAGCACCACCCACTGCGCCAGCAGCAGACCGACGGTGAGGACGAGCATGAGCAGCGTCGCCGCCGCCGCGTATCCGTACCGCAGGTACTCGAACCCGTTGCGGTAGACGAACAGTGGCAGGTACGTCGTCGCGTACGGCGGCGGCCCGCCGTCGGTCACGATCAGCGCGGGGACGAAGTTCAGCTGCAGGCTCAAGATCGTGTCACGCAGCAAGAGCAGCACCGCCACCGGCGCCATCAGCGGGAGGGTGATGCGGCGAAAGACGTCCCAGCCGGTCGCGTCCTCCATGGCGGCGAGCTCGTAGAGCTCGTTCGGCAGCCCCAGCCGGGTCACCAGCAGCAGCACGAACCCCTCGCCGATGGTGAACAGGCTCATGAGCACGATCGCCGCGCGCGCATCGTTGGGGTCGGTGAGCCACTGCGGCGGCGTACGACCGAAGACCGTCAGTCCCCCTTGGCCGCCGAGCCGAAGCACCAGGTTCACCGGGCCGTACAGCGGGTTGAACAGCCACAGCCACAGCAGCCCGTACGCCACATCGGGCACCACCGTAGGCAGCACGGCCGCGGCCCGCGCGGAGCCGGTGCCACGAACCCGGCGGTGCAGCAGCAGAGCTAGTCCGAGAGCGGCGAGCAGCCGCAGCGGCGCCGCGACGAGGGCGAAGACCACGGAGTTGAGTAGCGCGATGCGGAAGATCTCATCGCTGGCCAACGCCCGGAAGTTGGCCAGTCCGACCCACCGGGCCGGCTGGATGAGGTCGTACTCGGTGACCGACAGCGCGATCGTCACCACTGCCGGGACCAGCACGAGAGCGACGAGGCCGAGGACGTACGGCGCCAGCATCAGCGTCAGCTGGCGCCGCTCCCTCACCTCCACGGCACCCGCCGCCCGGTCGTGGCAGCGAACAGGTGCACGTCCTGACGGCGCACCCCGACAGTGACGCGGTCTCCTGCGTGCGGGCGATCGTCGGCGGGCACCCGAGCGACGACGTCGTACGACTCGAGCCGGACATGGACGTGCGCATCGGCGCCGACCCGCTCGACCAGCGTCACCTCACCGGGCGCCCCATCGCGGGTATCGGCGGAGTCGACGCTGAGTTGCAGCGCGTCCGGGCGTACGCCGATCTCCAGTGGCCGCCCGGACGGCAGCCCATCCAGTCGCAGCGGGCCGTCGGCCGGCAGCAGGTTCATCGCGGGAGTCCCGACGAACCGCGCGACGAAACGGTTCGCCGGCGCGGACCACAGCTCGTCGGGCGTGCCCACCTGCTCCAACGAGCCGCCCCGCAGCACCGCGATGCGATCACCGAGCACCAGCGCCTCGGCCTGGTCGTGGGTGACGTAGACCATGGTGGTTCGTACGCTGCGATGCAGCCCGGCGAGTTCGGCGCGCATCTGCACGCGGAGCTCGGCGTCGAGGTTGGACAGCGGCTCGTCGAGCAGGAACACGTCCGGCTCGCGCACTATCGCTCGGGCGAGGGCGACCCGCTGCCGCTCCCCCCCGGAGAGCTGCGCGGGGCGGCGGCCGAGCAGATGACCGCACCCGACGAGCTCGGCGGCAGCGGTCGCCTTCTCCCGTGCCGCATCCCGCGGCACGTCGCGCACCTCCAGCCCGAAGCTGACGTTCTCCAGCACGGTGAGGTGCGGGAAGAGGGCGTAGGTCTGGAACACCATGGACACGTTGCGCCGCCCAGGCGCCAACCCGGTGACGTCACGGTCGCCGATGTGCACGCTGCCGCCACTCACCGGATCGAGCCCGGCGATGACCCGCAACAGCGTCGACTTCCCGGAACCCGACGGGCCGAGCACCGCCAGCAGCTCGCCGTCGGCGATGTCGAGATCGAGCCCGCGCAAGGCGGCGACCGCCCCGAAGTCCTTGCCGACTCCGCGCAGTCGCAGCCCGCTCACGGGCTCTGCGCGCGGGCGAACAGCGGTCGGGTCACCCTGTCCAGCTCGGCAATGACCTCGTCGACCGGCGTCCCCAGGTAGAGCCCGTTCTCCAGGATGCCCTCCGCAGCGTCCTCGATCTCCGGCCAGGTGGAGACCGACGGCACCCGCCGGATCGTCGGGATGCCGTCGAGGAACACCTGGGAGTTGGCCGGCTTCGCGTCCGGGTCGAGGAACGCCTCCGATTCCGCCACCGAACGCAGCGACGGCACCGTGCGCCCGGTCTTGGCCACGATCCGCTGACCCTCCGGACCGAGCGCGAACTCCATGAACTGCCAGGCGACGTCCTTGCGCGGGGACGCGCTGGTCATGCAGTAGGCATCGGAGTGCAGGATCCCCGCCGGCTCCCGGAACTGCGGCAACGCGGCGACGTCCCAGTCGAAGTCCTCGATGGTACGGAAGGTCGGTGTTGACCGCCGCGACGACAGCAGCATCGCCAGCCGCCCGTTGGCGAACCGCGCCTCGTCGTCCTCGGCTTCCACCTCGACATCGGTGGGGATCACCCCGTTCGGCGTACGCAGCGCGAGGAACTCCCGCAGCGCCTGGCTCGCCTCGGGGGTGTCGAAGGTGAAACGCGTCGGCCGCTGCGGGTCGTCGACGATCTCACCGCCGTTGGACCACACGAACGGGGCGATCCGGATGACGGTCGGCTCGACCCCGAGGCCGTACGTCGCCACCGCCGACGCCGTCTCGGACTCCTGACCGACCGCCTGCCGGCCCTGCGCGTCGCGGGTCAGCGCCGAGGCGGTGGCGCGGAACTC
>Ga0136624_1000618_pt1 | contig 13987 bp, 10 predicted proteins | sample AntDrymUQ4692206_2_FD_104802 | JGI IMG/M metagenome (GOLD analysis project Ga0136624, IMG submission 104802) | Polar desert sand microbial communities from Dry Valleys, Antarctica - metaG UQ469 (22.06) | ecosystem: Environmental > Terrestrial > Soil > Desert | place: Antarctica: Dry Valley... | reverse complement strand
GCCGCGCTGGTCGACTCGATGGCGCACGACGGCCTGTTCTGCGCGTTCGACCAGCGCGCGATGGGTGATTCGACCGAGCGCTACAACGCCAAGCTCGGGATCAGTCGGGAGGACCAGGACGCCGTCGCCGCCAGCTCGCACGAACGCGCGGCGACCGCCGCCAAGAACGGACTGTTCGACGACGAGATCGTGCCGGTCGAGATCCCGCAGCGGAAGGGCGACCCGGTTGTCTTCAGCGAGGACGAAGGGGTGCGCGCGGACACCACGGCGGAAACCCTGGCCAAACTGCGGCCGGCCTTCGCCCCTGATGGCACCATCACCGCCGGGTCGGCCTCCCAGATCTCCGACGGGGCCTGCGCGGTCGTTGTCATGTCGCGCGCCAAGGCGGAGGAGTTGGGCGCGCCGGTGCTGGCCGAGATCGGAGCCCACGGTGTGGTGGCTGGGCCGGACGCCAGCCTGCAGTCGCAGCCGGCCAACGCGATCGCCCGCGCTCTGGAGCGCGAGGGGCTGACCGTCGACGACCTGGACTTGGTGGAGATCAACGAGGCCTTCGCGTCTGTCGCTATCCACTCCACCCGCCAGTTGGGCGTTTCCCCCGACATCGTCAACGTCAACGGCGGCGCGATCGCCATGGGGCACCCGATCGGAGCCTCCGGCGCCCGGATCGCCCTGCACCTGGCCATGGAGTTGCGCCGCCGCGGCGGTGGCGTGGGTGCCGCCGGCCTGTGCGGAGGCGGCGGGCAGGGTGACGCGCTGGTGCTGCGCGTACCCGCCGGCTGACGCCGGGTGGCCCGCCGGGTCGACGTCCCGGAGCTTGTCGAGCGCGCCCGCCACGGCGACCCACGCGCGGTCGCACGGCTGATCTCCCTAGTGGAGGACGCCTCCCCAGCGCTGCGGGAGGTCATGGCCGCGTTGACGCCGTACGGCGGAAGCGCCCGCGTGATCGGCCTCACCGGATCTCCAGGCGTCGGCAAGTCCACGTCGACCTCCGCGCTCGTCACCGCCTTTCGCCGGCTGGGGCGCCGGGTGGGTGTGTTGGCCGTCGACCCCACCTCGCCGTTCTCCGGCGGCGCGCTGCTCGGGGATCGCGTACGCATGCAGGACCACGCGGCCGACGACGGGGTGTACATCCGGTCGATGGCCACCCGCGGCCACCTCGGGGGGCTGTCCCAGGCCGCTCCCCAGGCACTGCGCGTGCTTGCCGCGGCGGGTTGTGACGTGGTGCTCGTCGAGACAGTCGGCGTGGGCCAGGCCGAGGTGGAGGTTGCCTCGCTCGCGGATACCACCGTCGTGCTGGTGGCACCCGGCATGGGTGACGCGATCCAAGCGGCCAAGGCGGGCATCTTGGAAATCGCCGACGTGTTCGTTGTCAACAAGGCCGACCGGGACGGCGCCGACCAGGCGGTACACGACCTGCGGCACATGCTGTCGCTAGGGGAGCGCCGCCAGCCCGGCGACTGGCGCCCGCCCGTAGTCAAGACCGTCGCCTCCCGCGCCGCGGGTCTGGACGAGCTGGTCACCGCACTGGACAAGCACGCGTCCTGGCTGGACAGCACCGGCGCCGGTGAGGGACGCCGTACGGCGCGGGCCAGCGCCGAAGTCGAGGCGATCACCGTTGCCACCCTGCGTGGACGCATGGGCAACATCCATGGCGCGGCGGCGCTGCCGGCTCTCGCCGCGCGGGTGGTCAAGGGACAGCTCGACCCCTACGCGGCGGCGGAGGAGCTGCTGAGCGAGCTCGTCGGCTGACCCGTCGAACGTATTGCCCAGACGCGGACAGCCGTCACGGGCGTGGCGTCCGCGCGCGGTGGCCTCGCGGGTGTAGAAGTAGCTCTTGCGCCGGGTGAGTGCTGGGCTGCCGAGCTACCGCGAGAGGAGGACGCATGTTGAAGAAGCTGTTGACCTTCCTGGTCATCGCCTTCGCAGTGTTCTACCTTCTCTCCTCCCCCCGTGACGCCGCGGAAGCCGTCCGCAGCGCTCTCGACGGGCTGCAGGCTGCCGGAGAGTCGCTGACCACCTTCTTCAAGAACCTGGTGTGAGCCCGGCCTCCTCTGCCGACGAACCGGGTACGCGCGAAGGTTCTGCTAGCCCGTTGCCGCGGCCGGTAGAGCGATACCTGCTTCCCGGCGAGCGTTCGGTGGTCCGCACCCGTTTTCATCCGGTCGTCCTCGCTCGGCCGCTGGCGGTGATGGTCGCAAGCTGGATCGCCGCCGTGGCGTTGACGGCGCCCCTTCCGCGCGGCAGTGGGGGAGCCGACCTCGTCTTCACCGTGGCCCTTGGAGTCACCGGGTGGGCGGGCTGGAAGTTCGCCCAGTGGTCGGTGGACCGTTTCGTCGTGACCAATGCACGGGTGCTCATGGCTACCGGCCTGCTCACCCGAAAGGTGGCCATGATGCCGCTGCGCAAGGTGACGGACATGACCTTCGAGAAGCCGCTGCCGGGCCGCCTGCTCGGGTACGGCACGTTCATCATGGAGTCGGCGGGTCAGGATCAGGCGCTACGGGAGATCCGCTACCTGCCCTCACCGGACCGCCACTACAAGGCGGTCTCCGAGTTGCTGTTCGGCCCTCGTCTCGCTGGCTCGTCGCAGCGGTCGGACGGCGATTCAGCGCGGCGGCGTATGCCGTCCGCCGCCGCAGACCGCAACGACGACGACGACTGACCGGCGGCTGGTCAGCCGGCTGGGTACCCTGACGCCGTGGACTCGACTGACCCGGATTCGACTGACCCGGACGCCTCTATCGAGGAGGGTCGTAGCCGCTGGCAGCGGCGCATGGATGCGGCGACGGCGGCTGGGCGCGTCCGCGACGCCGACTACACCACCCTGTCCGGGGCGGAAGTCGACCCGGTCTACGGGCCGCGGCCCGGCGACCGTTACACCGGCTTCGAGCGCATCGGCTGGCCGGGTGAGTTTCCCTTCACCCGCGGGCTGTACCCCACGGGCTATCGCGGTCGGGCCTGGACGATCCGTCAGTTCGCCGGCTTCGGCAACGCGCAGCAGACCAACGAGCGCTACAAGATGATCCTTGGTTCCGGCGGAGGCGGATTATCCGTCGCCTTCGACATGCCGACCTTGATGGGCCGCGACTCCGACGACCCGCGCTCTCTCGGCGAGGTGGGGCACTGCGGCGTCGCCATCGATTCGGCTCTCGACATGGACATTCTCTTCTCCGACATCCCGCTCGGCGACGTGACGACGTCGATGACGATCAGCGGGCCCGCCGTACCCGTGTTCTGCATGTACCTTGTCGCCGCCGAGCGTCAAGGCATCGACATCGCGACGCTCAACGGCACCCTGCAGACCGACATCTTCAAGGAGTACATCGCCCAGAAGGAGTGGTTGTTTCCACCCGAGCCGCACCTACGGCTCATCGGCGACCTCATGGAGTACTGCGGGCGGGAGATCCCGGCGTACAAGCCGCTGTCGGTTTCCGGATACCACATTCGGGAGGCGGGCTCGACGGCCGCGCAGGAGCTGGCGTTCACGTTGGCCGACGGCTTCGGCTACGTCGAGTTGGGCCTGTCCCGCGGGCTGGATATCGAGGAATTTGCGCCGGGTCTCTCGTTCTTTTTCGACGCGCACATCGACTTTTTCGAGGAGATCGCAAAGTTTCGCGCTGCTCGGCGGATCTGGGCGCGTTGGCTGCGTGATGTCTACGGCGCACGCACCGAGCGTGCTCAGTGGTTGCGGTTCCACACGCAGACCGCGGGTGTGTCGCTCACCGCACAGCAGCCGGACAACAACGTGGTCCGGACCGCCGTCGAGGCGCTTGCCGCCGTCCTCGGCGGCACCAACTCGCTGCACACCAACGCCCTTGACGAGGTGCTCGCGCTGCCCAGCAACAAGGCGGCGGAGATCGCGCTGCGTACCCAGCAGGTGATCATGGAGGAGACGGGGGTCGCCAACGTTGCCGACCCGCTCGGCGGCTCCTGGTACGTCGAGGCGCTCACCGATTCACTCGAGGAGGAGGCGGAGAAGATCTTCGCCAGGATCCGCGATATGGGCAGCGACGGGACGATGACGTCGGGGATTTTGCGCGGGATCGAGGACGGCTGGTTCATGGCCGAAATCGCCGAGTCGGCGTTCCGCTACCAGCAGGCGCTAGAGAAGGACGACAAGAAGGTCGTCGGCGTCAATTGCCACACCGACACCGTGGTGGGCCAGCTGGACATCCTGCGCGTCTCGCACGAGGTGGAGGTGGAGCAGACCAAGACGCTCGGGGAGCGCCGCACAACGCGTGACGATGCCGCAGCTCGAGCCGGCGTCGAGCGGATGGTCGCCGTGGCCCGTACGGAGGACAACATGGTGCCCGCGATGCTCGACGCCGTCCGAGCCGAGGCCACGTTGGGTGAGATTTGCGACGCGCTGCGGCAAGAGTGGGGCTCCTACTCCGAGCCACCACGCTTCTAGGGATCAACCGTGCCCAATCCCGCACAGTCCAGTCCCGCGCAGTCCCGTTCTGCCAGCGATCGCTGGGTCGCGCTCGCCGGCTGCGACAACTTTCGCGACCTCGGGGGTTACCGAACCGCTGACGGATTCCTCGTACGCCGCGGCCGGATCTTTCGCAGTGACGGCCTGCACGGCCTCGAGCCCGACGACCTGACGACACTGCACGACCTCCGCGTGCGCACCGTCTACGACTTGCGCATGCCGGAAGAGGTCGAGGAGTACGGCGTCGGTCCCTGGTACGACGCGGTCCAAGCGCCGCGGCTCGTCGCGCTGCCGCTGTACGACGTGGTGCCCGTCGAATGGTTCGAGCGGCCAGCACCGCGCACCGGCGCCGACGTGGGCGCGCGTTACCTCGAGATGCTGCAGAACCGGCCGGAGCAGCTGCTTCGTCTGGTGCGTGACCTGGGGCGTGAGGAGACCTACCCGGCGGTCGTCCACTGCCTGGCGGGACGCGACCGCACCGGCAGCATCGCTGCCCTGCTGCTGACCGTGCTCGGCGTCGCGCCTGCGGACGTAGAAGCCGACTACGCGCTGACCGGCAAGGCCATCACCGACCCTCCGGTGTTGCCCAGCACCATGGCCGCACTACTCGACGCGCTGACCGATGGCTACGGCGGTGCGGAGGGATTCGTCCGCGCCGCCGGCGCGGACGACGGCGACCTGCAGGCACTGCGAGACCGGCTGCTGGAACCAGGCGACTGACCGGAAGGATGGGTGCCATGCAGCAGCAGCCGAGCTTCTCCTCCTACGGTGCCGTCGATCTCGGCAGCCTGCGGTCGGCCCCGTCGACCGCCCCGTCGACGGCGGCGACCGACCGGGTCGGTGGGGGCGGCGGTGACGCCTCCTCCTACGTTGTCGACGTCACCGAGGCCACCTTCCAAGCCGACGTCATCGACCGGTCGATGACCGTGCCGGTCGTTATCGATTTCTGGGCGACCTGGTGCGGCCCCTGCCGCCAGCTCAGCCCAGTCCTCGAGCGGCTGGCGACCGCCGACGCCGGGCGCTGGCTGCTTGCCAAGATCGACGTGGACGCCGATCAGCGCATCGGGGCGGCCTTCGGCGTACAGAGCATCCCGACGGTCTTCGCCGTCGTCGCGGGTCAACCGGTGCCGCTGTTCCAGGGCGCGTTGCCCGAGGCGCAGGTACGCCAGTTCCTCGACGAGCTGCTCCGGGTGGCGGAAGCCAATGGTGTCAGCGGCCGAGTCAGTGCCGGTGACGGCGGTGAGCAGTCCACCGGCCCGGTTGACGCAGCGGAGCCGGAGCTGCCGGCCGAGTTCGACGAAGCGTACGACGCAATCGAGCGTGAGGACTTCGACGCCGCCGCGGACGCCTACTGCCGTGTCCTGAACCGGGCACCAGACGACGCGTCGGCCCTCGCCGGGCTGGCCCAAGTCGCCCTGTTGCGCCGAGTGCAGGGTGCCGACCCAAGCGAGGTGCGCTCGGCAGCGGTGCAACGGCCGGACGATGTCGGTGCTCAGTGTGCCGCCGCCGATCTCGACGTGGTGGACGGGGACGTGGAAGGCGCTTTTGCCCGGCTGATCCAGGCGGTGCGGATCAGTGCGGGCGTCGACCGGGATACTGCGCGCCGTCGTCTGGTGGAACTGTTCGAGGTCGTCGGGCTCGACGACCCACGGGTGGTGAGAGCCCGCACGGACCTCGCCAGTGCCCTCTTCTGAGGGGGTTTGGGAGCGTCCTTGGTCAGGATGCTGGCCGGTGCTCTTCCAGGAGCCCGATGCGGCTGCCCATGCTGGCGACAGTGTCGGTCAGCGTGTCGATTCGGCCGCTCAACCCGTCGATTCGGCCGCTCAACCCGTCGATTCGGCCGCTCAACCGCTCATCCAACGCGTCGATCCTCGTGCTCAACCCGTCGATTCGGCCGCTCAATCGCTCGTCCAGCGCGTCGATGCGTGCGCTGAGAGCGTCGATGCGCCCGCCCATCCCGTCGATCTGGGATCCCAGCCGGGCGGCAATGAAGTAGACGGTCCCCAGATTGACCGTGGTGAGTGCTACCACTGTCGTAATGAAGATCGTCACGTTCACGTCCACAGGCTACCTCCGGACTGTGCTCGGCAGCGCCCACGATGGCAGTTGAGACGAGCCTGCAAAGCCTCCGTGCTCAATCTGTGGACGGCTGGGTCGCGGAGCGGGAGGGCGGTGGCTGTGCCGCCGGCCCAACGAGCCACAGCGTTCCCAGCGGTGGTAGCCGCAGCGTCGCCGAGGCCGCGAGACCGTGCCATGGTTCGGCCTCGGCCGCCACGGCGCCGAGGTTGCCGACGCCGCTCCCGCTGTAGACGTCGGCGTCAGTGTTGACCGTCTCCACCCACTCACCGGGATGCGGTAGGCCGAGCTGGTACCCCTCGTGGGGTACGGCCGCGAAGTTTGCTACGCAGGCGAGCACCGAGCCGTCCACGCCGCGCCGCAGGAACGAGAAGACGTTGTTGGCGGCATCGTTGGCGTCGATCCAGGAGAATCCGCTGGGGTCGGTGTCGCGGCTCCACAGCGCCGGACTGTCGACGTACGTCCGGTTGAGGTCACCGACCAACCGCTGTACGCCACGGTGCTCAGGATGGTCCAGCAACCACCAGTCAAGGCTGCGGGAGTCCGCCCACTCGGTTTCCTGCGCAAGCTCGCAGCCCATGAAGAGCAACTGTTTGCCGGGGTGGGCCCACATGAACGCGAGGTAGGCGCGCAGGTTGGCCAGCCGCTGCCAACGGTCCCCCGGCATCTTGCGCAGCAGCGAGCCCTTGCCGTGCACCACCTCGTCGTGGGAGATCGGCAGCAGGTAGTTCTCCGAGTAGGCGTACATCATGGAGAACGTCAGCTGGTGATGGTGGTACTGCCGGTGGACCGGCTTCCGCGACATGTAGTCCAAGGAGTCGTGCATCCAGCCCATGTTCCATTTGAAGCCGAAGCCCAGACCGCCCAAATGCGTCGGACGGGTGACGCCCGGCCAGGCAGTGGACTCTTCCGCGATGGTCATGATGCCGGGGACACGCCGGTACGCCGTGGCGTTCATCTCCTGTAGGAAGGCGACAGCCTCGAGGTTCTCGCGACCGCCGTAGCGGTTCGGTAGCCACTGGCCCTCTTCGCGGGAGTAGTCGAGGTAGAGCATGGACGCCACCGCATCGACCCGCAGCCCGTCGATGTGGAACTCCTCGAGCCAGTACAGGGCGTTGGCAACGAGGAAGTTGCGCACCTCTCGGCGACCGAAGTCGAAGACGTAGGTGCCCCAGTCGGGTTGCTCACCACGTCGTGGATCCGGGTGCTCGTAGAGAGCGGTGCCGTCGAAGCGGGCCAGCGCCCAGGCATCTTTCGGAAAGTGCCCCGGCACCCAGTCCATCAAGATCCCGATGCCGGCCTGGTGCAGCCGATCGATGAGTACGCGCAAGTCATCGGGCGAGCCAAATCGTGACGTGGGCGCAAAATAGGACGTGACCTGGTAGCCCCAGGAGCCGCCGTAGGGGTGCTCCGACACCGGAAGCAGCTCGACGTGGGTGAAGCCCATCTGCTGCACGTACGCCACGAGCTCCTCGGCCAGCTCGCGGTAGCCCAACCCCTGCCGCCACGAACCGAGATGCACCTCGTAGACGCTCATCGGCTGCGTCACCCAGTCCCGCTGCGCACGCGCGCTCATCCATTCCTCGTCACCCCACTCATGGCGCGGGGTGAAGACCAGCGACGCGGTGTCGGGGGGTACCTCGGTGGCGAAGGCAACAGGATCGGCTTTCAGCCGCCACCGCCCGTCCCGGCCAAGGACGGCGTACTTGTATCGCGTGCCGTCACCCACGTGGGGCACGAACAGCTCCCACACCCCACTCGAGCCCATGGCCCGCATGGGGAAAGCCCGGCCGTCCCAGTTGTTGAAGTCGCCAACGACGCGCACGCCTTGGGCGCGCGGGGCCCACACCGCGAAAGACGTGCCGGCTACCCGCCCGCTGGCTGTGTCGTAGGTGCGCACGTGAGAGCCGAGGATGCGCCACAGGTCCTCGTGCCTGCCCTCGTTGAGCAGGTGCAGGTCGATCTCGCCGAGGGTGGGCCAGAACCGGTACGGGTCGTCGGCCTGCACGGTGCCGGTGGGGTAGGTCACCTCCAGCCGGTAGTCGGGTATCACCTGCCCGGGAAGCGTGCCGGTGAAGATGCCTTCGTGCTCATGGCTCAGCTCGAATCGCTCGTCGCCGCTCACTACGGTCACCGACGTCGCCCACGGGCGCAGCGTGCGTACGGTGACGCCTCCGACGCCACTCGACCCGATGTGCGCCCCCAGCACGGCGTGCGGGTCGCGATGACTGCCGCGGACCAAGCGGTCCAGCTCACTCGTGGAGACGGCGGTGGCGGTTACGTTCTCGGCGGCGGCGCTAGTGTCGTCGCTCACCTGCTGCCTCCCATGATGGTGTTCGCTCAGCTCGCCGGGCGGACCAGCCGGTCCACCGCGGAGAGCGGGATGGGGAGCCAGGCGGGGCGAAGCCGCGACTCGTAGACGACTTCGTAGACCGCCTTGTCCAACTCGAAGGCACGCAGCAGCAGCGTGTCCTCCCGCGGGTCCCGGCCGCTGGAACGCGCGTACCCGTCGCAGAAGGCTGCAGTGTTTCGCTCCACCCACTCCTCCGCGCGGTACTCCAGCTGCGAGTCGTGACTGCCCTCGACGAGCTGCTGCCTGGCGGCGTAGTCGTAGGAGCGCAGCATCCCCGCGACATCGCGCAGCGGGCTCGACAGCGCGCGCCGCTCCTCCAGCGGCCGGGCGGGCTCACCTTCGAAGTCCAGCAGGACCCAACCCCTGTCGGTACGCATCACCTGACCGAGGTGAAAGTCGCCGTGCACCCGCTGCACGGCCACCTTCAGGTCCGCCGCGGCCAGCGTCGAGTAGGTGGCTGACAGCTCCTTCGCGTAGGGCCCGAGCTCGGGTACGGCGGCTACCGCGCGGTCCAGCCGCTGCTGCATCCTCGCGGCGGTGGCAGCGAGTTTCTCGGCACCGGCGGTGCCGGTGGGCATGTTCGCTGCCAGCGCGCGGTGCACCTCGGCGGTGGCCGCACCCAGCCGCCCCGATTCCCCGGCGAAGTCGCCCCCGACCTCGTCGGCGTGCAAATCGGCCTCAGCGAACAGGTCGCGCACGCTGGTCCGGGCCAGCTGCCAGCCATCGGTAGCAGAGGGAAGGAACTGCTGCAGCATCGCCAAGCTGCCCTGAACGCTGCTCGCGCCGACCGGATCGATCCACCAACCGTCGACCCAGCCCAGCAGTGGAGCGACGAACTCGCTGCCTGCTTCGGAGAGTGCGGCGTGCACCTCGATGTCGGGGTTGATGCCCGGAGAGATCTGCCGAAAGACCTTGAGGATGGCGGAGTCACCGAAGACCAGCGATGTGTTGCTCTGCTCCGCGCCGATGACGATGCTGTGCTCGTCGATCGGCGGATCGTGGGCGACCGACTCCCGATGGAACACCACCGAGCCGAGGTCGACATCGGCAGCGATGTTGCGCAGCCAGGTCCCGGTGACCTCCTTGTCGTGCAGGGCGTCGTAGACGGCGACGTCGCACTCGGCTCGCTCGTCGTACTCCCACCCGAGGAGCACGTGCTCCAACTGTTGCGCTGCTTCGGCGCGGCGGACCAGCGGGAGCTGGTAGGTCTCCTCGTCCCCTTCCGCGTACCTGACGGTCACCAACTCGATCCGCACCGACGGCAAGTCCTCGCGCAGCCAGGCCAGCGGCTGCACCTTGGTGACGATCCACTGACGTCCCTTGCCGGCGAACCACCGCTGCCGGCCGAGGAAGTCGCGCAGGTCCTCCGGGCGCATCAGCCGTGCTCTTCTCTGGCTAGGCGGAACCAGTAGAACCCGTGTCCAGCCACGGTGAGCAGGTAGGGCAGCTCACCGATGAGCGGGAACGACACACCACCGAACAGCTCCACTGGCTGGAATCCCTCGTAGTGGCGCAGGTCGAGTTCCACCGGTTGCGCGAAGCGGGAGAGGTTGTTGACGCACATGACGGTGTCGCCGTCGAACTCGCGGACGAAGGTGAGCACGCAGGGGTTGCTACCGCCCAGCTCGTGGAAACCGCCCAGGCTGAAAGCCGGATGATCGCGGCGGATCGCAATCATCCGCCGGGTCCAGTGCAACAGCGAGGTGGTGCTGCGCAGCTGAGCTTCGACGTTGGTGACCTGGAAGCCGTAGACCGGGTCCATGATGACCGGCAGGTAGAGGCGTTGCGGGTCGCAGGTGGAGAAGCCGGCGTTGCGGTCCGGCGTCCACTGCATGGGCGTGCGTACTCCGTCGCGGTCACCCAGCCAGATGTTGTCGCCCATGCCGATCTCGTCGCCGTAATACAGGACCGGCGAGCCGGGCAGCGACAGCAGTAACGCGGTGAAGAGCTCCATCTGGGCGCGACTGTTGCCGAGCAGTGGCGCGAGACGCCGGCGGATTCCGATGTTCGCCTTCATCCGCGGGTCTTGCGCGTACTCGGCGTACATGTAGTCGCGCTCTTCGTCAGTGACCATCTCGAGCGTCAGCTCGTCATGGTTGCGCAGGAAGATGCCCCACTGGCAGGTCGTCGGTATCTCCGGTGTCTGGCCGAGAATTTCAGAGATGGGATAGCGCTGCTCGCGGCGTACGGCCATGAAGATGCGCGGCATAAGGGGAAAGTGGAACGCCATGTGGCACTCGTCGCCACCGGTCGTCGGATCACCGAAGTACTCCACGACGTCGGCCGGCCACTGATTGGCCTCGGCGAGCAGCACGCGGTCCGGGTAGAGCCGGTCGACTTCCGCACGGACGCGGCGCAGGTACCTGTGCGTGGCCGGCAGGTTCTCGCAGTTGGTGCCGTCGGCCTCGAAGAGGTAGGGCACCGCGTCGAGTCGGAAACCGTCGATGCCCAGATCCAGCCAGAATCGCAGCACCTCCAGCATCGATTCCTGCACCAGCGGATTCTCGAAGTTGAGATCCGGTTGGTGGCTGAAGAAGCGATGCCAGTAGTACTGGCCGCGCACCGGGTCGTGGGTCCAGTTCGACTTCTCGGTGTCGACGAAGATGACGCGGGCGTCCTGATAGCGCTCGTCGGTGTCCGACCAGACGTAGAAGTCGCCGTACGGCCCCTGCGGGTCGGATCGCGACGCCTGAAACCATGGATGCTGGTCGCTCGTGTGGTTCATCACCAGGTCGGCGACGACACGCAGTCCGCGCTTGTGGGCCTCCTCCACCAGCTCGATGAAGTCGCCGAGGTCACCGAACTCCGGCAGCACCTTGAGGTAGTCACCGATGTCGTAACCGCCGTCCCGCAGCGGCGAGTCGTAGATGGGCAGCAGCCAAATGCAGTCCACGCCGAGCCAGGTGAGGTAGTCCAGCTTGCTGGTCAGTCCACGGATGTCGCCCGTGCCGTCGCCGTTGCTGTCGGCGAAGCCGCGGATGAGCACCTCGTAGAAGACCGCACGGCGATACCACTGCGGGTCCCGCTGCGCGCGCTCGTCGAAGGTGTCCGGGACCGGCGCCCCGTAGCTGCTCACGGACCGGTCCGGACAACGGAAAAGATGTGTGCGGGCTCGACGAACGGGTCGAGCCGCACGTAATTGCGCTGCCCCCAGATGTACGACGCCCCGCTGAGCTCGTCGTAAACCTCCATGCCGGCATGCCAATCCAGCCCGAGCGCCGGCAGGTCGAGGTGCACCGTCGCGTCGCGCACAGCGTGCGGGTCGAGGTTGACCACGACGATCACCGTGTCAGTCTCCCCGTTGACCCGAACCCGCTTGGAAAAGGCCATGATCTGAGAGTCGTCGGCGTGGTGGAAGCGCAGGTTGCGCAGCCAGCGCAGCGCCGGGTGGCGGCGACGCAGCTCGTTGAGCAGAGTGAGATACGGCGCAAGCGAGCGGCCCTCGTTCGCTCCGCCCGTCGCGTAGCTGGCCCAGTCCCGCGGCCGGTACTGGTACTTCTCCGAGTCGAGGTATTCCTCGCTGCCCGGACGCACCGGCGTGTGCTCGAACAGCTCATATCCGGAGTAGACACCCCAGGTAGGCGCCAGCATGGAGGCGAGCACGGCGCGTACCTTGAACGCCGCCGGCCCGCCGTACTGCAGGTAAGCGTGCAGGATGTCCGGTGTGTTCACGAACAGGTTGGGTCGCATGTACGCCGCCGCCGGCCCGGCCAGCTCACGGAAGTACGCCTCGAGCTGGGGCTTGGTGTTGCGCCAGGTGAAGTAGGTGTAGGACTGGTGGAAGCCCACCTTCGCCAGCGTGTGCATCATCACCGGCCGGGTGAACGCCTCGGCGAGAAAGATAACGTCGGGATCGCTGCTGCGGATCTCGCCCAGCAGCCGTTCCCAGAAGTCGACCGGCTTGGTGTGCGGGTTGTCGACGCGGAAGATGCGAACGCCGCGATCCATCCATAGGCGCACTATCCGACGCGTCTCCGCGTAGATGCCCTTCGGGTCGCCGTCGAAGTTGAGCGGATAGATGTCCTGGTACTTCTTCGGCGGGTTCTCCGCATAGGCGATCGACCCGTCGGCGCGGGTGGTGAACCACTCCGGGTGGTCGCTGACCCACGGGTGGTCGGGGGAGCACTGCAGCGCGAGGTCGAGGGCGACCTCCATGCCGAGCTCACCGGCGCGCGCGACGAACGCGGCGAAGTCCTTCTCGGTCCCCAGATCGGGGTGGATCGCGTCGTGCCCGCCGTCGGCAGAACCGATCGCCCACGGGACGCCGGGATCGTCGGGAGTCGGCTCCAGGGTGTTGTTGCGGCCCTTGCGCGCCGTCGTCCCGATGGGGTGCACCGGCGGGAGGTAGACGACGTCGAAGCCCATGTCAGCGATTGCCGGCAGCCGTTCCATCGCCGTACGGAACGTTCCGGGCTTCGGTGGGTCCAGCGAGGCGCCCTCCGAGCGGGGGAAGAACTCATACCAGGAGCCGTAGAGCGCTCGCTCGCGGTCCACCCACACCGGGTGCCGGGGGGAAGAGGTGATCAACGACCGCAGCGGATAGGCGACGAGCACCTCGTCGACCTCGGCGGAGAAGGCGCTCTCCAGCCGGGCCTGCGGCGATAACGAGGTGTCGCGCGTCGTGGTGGCAGCGGCGCGCAGCACATCCCTGGCACCCCGTGGCACCTTGGTGGTTTCCTTGGCCGCCCGTTCGAGCAGCAAGGCGCCCTCCGCGAGCATCAGCTCGACATCCAGACCGGCCGGGACCTTGATCGCGGCGTCGTGTCGCCACGTGGCGACGGGGTCGTCCCACGCCTCCACGGCGAAGGTCCATCGGCCGGTCGAGGTGGGGGTCACGTCGGCGTGCCAGCGGTCGGAGCCGGGCTCACCGGGCCACATGGGCGTCCACGGACCCTTCCGCCCTCGCGGGTCGCGCAGCACGACGTTGGCGTTGACCGCGTTGTGTCCCTCGCGGAACACCGTCGCGCTCACCGGAAAGGTCTCGCCCACGACGGCTCGCGCCAACCAGGCGCCGCAGGAGATCAGCGGCTCGACATCGAGGATGGGGATGCGTCCAGTCATCGGGCAGAACCTACCGGTGCCGCCGCGGGCGGAGGTCAGCGGTGAGGACCCGCGCACACGCACCG
>Ga0136624_1000614_pt1 | contig 14047 bp, 15 predicted proteins | sample AntDrymUQ4692206_2_FD_104802 | JGI IMG/M metagenome (GOLD analysis project Ga0136624, IMG submission 104802) | Polar desert sand microbial communities from Dry Valleys, Antarctica - metaG UQ469 (22.06) | ecosystem: Environmental > Terrestrial > Soil > Desert | place: Antarctica: Dry Valley... | reverse complement strand
GGCGCGGATGACCTCGGGCGAGGGCTCCTGCATGTGGTGTTCCCTCCCGGAGGAAGGGGTCCGGCCCTGATCGTGACCCCATTGCCGTGACTCGTCCACCATTCCGTCGCGCCTGGGTTCGCTACCACTTGCAGACGTCTGCCGACCGCCGGTGGTTCACCGGACCTGTGGCGGCCGCCGTCTAGACTCGCCAGCAGCCATGTCTGGCAGCTATCACATCTGTATCGGTGCCTTCACGGGTCCCTTCGACCTGCTGTTGCACCTGATCGCGCGGCACAAGGTCGACATCTACGAGGTGTCGCTGGCGCAGATCACCGACGACTACCTGGCCGTCCTGCGCGAGCTGCAACGCCCTTCCTCGAGCACGGTGGGACAGGGAAAGCTGGATCTGGAGGTGGCCACGGAGTTCCTCGTGGTCGCCGCCACCCTGGTGGAGCTCAAGGCGGCTCGGTTGCTGCCGGGCGAGGACGATCCCGAGCTGGATGAGCTGGCGTTGGAGGCCCGCGACCTGCTGTACGCACGCCTGCTGGACTACCGGACGTTCAAGGACGCGGCCGCGTTCCTCGCCGACGGCCTCGCCGCCTCCGCCGGCTACGTGGCGCGAGACGTTCGACTCGAGCAGCGGTACACCGACCTGGTGCCGGCCGTGCGGCTGGGCGTCGACGCGGCGCAGCTGGCGGCGTTGGCCGCGCGGGTGCTGGCCGAGCGCCCTGCCTCGTCGGTCGATACCTCGCACCTGCAACCGGTGCGGATGACCGTGCGCGAGGCGGCGGGTATGGTCATGACCGAGCTGGAGCGCGCCGGGGGGCGGGCGACCTTTCGTGAGGTGACGGCCGGCTGCCGGCACCGGGTAGAGGTCATCGTCTGCTTCTTGGCACTGCTCGAGCTGTACAAGCTGGACCTGATCGACCTGGAACAAGCCAGCAGCTTCGACGTGCTGACGGTCGCGACGAACCTGGACATCGGTTACGCCGACTCCGCGCTCGACGAGATGGACCGCTACGACGCAAGGGCAGGGCGGTCCGTCCCCGGTGCCACCCAACCCATCCCCGACGAACAGACGCCGCTGTGATGCCACAACCGATGGACGTTCCGGAAGCGTCGACGCGCAAGGCGTTGGAGGCCATCCTGCTCGTCGTCGAGGAGCCGGTCGACGCCAACACGCTCGCGCAGGTGCTGGAGGTCCCCACCGACGAGGTCGTCGCCACGCTTCGCGCCCTGCGAGCCGAGTACGTCGACGCCGGCCGCGGCTTCGTGCTGCGGGAAGTAGCGGGAGGCTGGCGCTTCTACACCGACCCTGGGGCCGCGCCGTACGTGGAGCGGTTCGTCCTGCACGGTCGCAACCCCCGGCTGTCGCAGGCGGCGTTGGAGACCCTGGCGATCGTGGCCTACAAGCAGCCCGTCACGCGTTCGGCGATCTCGCAGATCCGCGGCGTCGAGGCCGACGGCGCGGTGCGATCGCTGGTGAGCCGAGGATTGATCGAAGAGGTGGGCCGCGACCCGTCGCCGGGACAGCCGCTGCTGTACGCCACCACCGCCACCTTCCTGGAGCGGCTTGGCCTCGACCATGTCGACGCGCTGCCGCCGTTGCCCGAGGTCGCCGCCCCCGGCCCGGTCCTTCCAGAGCCCCAGCCCGGCGGCTACAAGGCCGCCCGCCGCGAGCTGGACGCCCTGTCGCTGGCGGGTTCGCAGGACCCGGCGCCAGCAGACGACGACGAATGAGTCCCCCCAGCCGTCCCAGCCCAGGCGGTGCGCCGGCCGAGGCCGATCAACCACGCCCCGAGCGAGTGCAGAAGGTCCTGGCCGCCGCCGGCATCGGCAGCCGTCGCGCGTGTGAGGAGCTGATCGCGGCCGGTCGGGTCACCGTCGACGGTCAGGTCGTCACGCTCGGCGCCAAGGCCGACCCGCGGCAGCAGGTGATCACCCTCGACGGCGAGCGCATCCATACCAATCCCTCCTTGGTGTACCTGCTGCTCAACAAGCCGACCGGCTTCGTCACGACGGTCGCCGACCCCCAGGGACGGCCGACGGTGATGGACCTGGTGCCGGCGACGCCGAGGGTCTACCCCGTCGGCCGGCTGGACCGTGACACCGAGGGTCTGCTGATCCTGACCAACGACGGCGAGCTGGCCAACCGTCTGGCCCACCCCAGCTTCGAGGTGGATAAGACCTATGTGGCCCAGATCCGGGGGCCGGCCAAACGCCGGGCGATCCGCGGCCTGCTCGAAGGCGTGGCGCTGGAGGACGGCACCGCGCGGGCGCGTTCCGTGCGCGAGCTGGGCGCCGCCGGTGATCGCACGCTGGTGGAGATCGTCCTGGCGGAGGGACGCAAGCGGGAGGTGCGCCGGATGTTGCAGGCCGTCGGTCTGCCGCTGGAGCGACTCGCCAGGGTCAAGATCGGCCCGCTGCCGTTGGGTGATATCGCGCCGGGCAAGTTCCGCCCGCTGACCGGCGCGGAGGTCCGCAACCTGTACGGGGCGGTCGGACTGCACGCCGGGACGCGCGCCGTCTCGTGACGGTGCCGGCGACTCGGTTGGCGGCGTTGCGCGGCGCCACCACGCTGGACGCCGACACGCGCGAGCAGGTGTTGGATCGCACCGCCGAGTTGCTCGGTGAGCTGCTGCGCCGCAACGAGCTGCATTCGTCGGATGTGATCAGCCTGCTGTTCACCGCCACCGACGATGTCCGCTCGGAGTTCCCCGCCGCCGCCGTGCGTGCGGCGGGGATCGCCGACGTGCCGATGCTGTGCGCGCGGGAGCTGGCGGTGCAGGGCGGCAGCGGCATCCCGCTGTGCGTGCGGGTGATGGCGCACGTGACGACGGTCCTGCCGCGCGAGGATTTGCACCACTGCTACCTGCGGGGCGCTCGCCAGCTGCGCAGCGACCTGCCCGAGTAGCTGGCAACTCGATGCGTATCGCCATCATCGGCACGGGTCTCATCGGTGCGTCTCTGGGCCTCGCGCTGGGGCGTCTGGACGAGATCGACGAGGTCGTCGGCTTCGACCACGACCCCGCGCAGCTGGCGGTCGCGGTCGACCAGGGCGCGCTGGACCGCGGCACCGATTCGGCTGCCGCCGCGGTGGGCGACGCCGACCTCGTCGTCTTGGCCGTTCCCGTGTCGGTCGTGGTGGACGTGGCCGCCGAGGTCGGGCCGCTGTTGCGGCCGGGCACGGTGCTGACCGACACCACCAGCGTCAAGGCGCGCGTGGTCGCGGCGATGCGTGCCGCGGTCGGGCCGGGCGTGCACGTGATCGGCGGCCATCCGATGGCCGGATCGCACGAGACGGGCGCCGGCCACGCGTCGGCCGACCTGTTCGTCGGCGCGACGTACCTGCTGACGCCCACCGTAGACACCGACGCGGGCGCCTACCAGCGCCTGCACGGCCTCCTCGCCCGACTCGGTGCCCGGCCGCTGGCCGTCGACCCCGCGCGCCACGACGCGCTGGTGGCCGTGGTCAGCCACCTTCCCCAGCTGGCCGCGACGACCTTGATGAACCTGGCCACCGATCGGGCCCGCGAGGAGCACGCCGGGCTGTTGCTGCTGGCGGCCGGCGGCTTTCGTGACGCCACGCGAGTCGCGGCGTCCAACCCGGACCTGTGGGTGGAGATCTGCGCCGAGAACCGCGACGCCATCGTCGCCGTGCTCGACGACTACCGCGAGCGCGTCGGCCGGCTGCGCTCGGTGCTGGCCGTGGGCGATGAACCCAGCCTCCGCCGGGAGTTGGCGGACGCGCGCGCCTCGCGTCGCTCCTTGCCGGGCAAGGAGACAATCACCGGGGCGTTGGTCGAGCTGCACCTGCCCATCCCCGACCGACCCGGCGTGCTCGCCGAGGTGACCACCACCGTCGGCGCCATCGGCGTCAACATCGAAGACCTCGGCATCGACCATGCTCCCGAGGGTGGCCGGGGCACCCTACGCCTGGCGATCATCGGCTTCAAGCCGGCGGGGCGGGCGCGCGACGCCCTGGAAGCATTGGGCTACGAGGTGCTGGAGCAGGCGCTGTGACGCCAGGCGCGTGGGTGGTCACGGCGCCGGCGGTCACCGTGGTGCCCGCCGGTCCCGTCGACTTGCGCCTTGCCGCACCGGCCAGCAAGAGCGTGACCAATCGCGCGCTGATCACCGCCGCTCTAGCGGCCGGCACCAGCCGGCTGCGTCGGCCCGCCAGCAGCGAGGACGCCCGAGCCATGCGCGGTGCCGTGGTCGCGCTGGGCGCACAGGTCGACGATGACGGGCAGGACTGGGTCGTGGCCGGCACCGACGGTCGGCCGCGTGCCCCGCGAACCCCGATCGATGCGGCGCTGTCGGGAACGACACTGCGCTTCGCCACGGCCGTCGCCGCCTTGGCGCCGTCGCCGGTCACCATCACCGGCTCGCCCGGCCTGCTGCGCCGACCGATCGGTCCGCTGTCCGACGCGCTGCGCGGCCTCGGCGCGCAGGTCGCCGACAGCGATGGCTTCCCGCCGGTCACCGTGGGTGGCGGACTGCGCGGAGGGGCTGTGACCGTGGACGTGTCGTCGAGCAGCCAGTACGCCAGCGCCCTGCTGCTGGCTGCCGCGTGTGCCACCAGCGACGTGGAGCTCGGCGTCGTGGGCTCCACGGCGCAGGGCTACATCGATCTGACCGCCGAGCTCATGCGGCGCTGGGGCGCCGACGTGCGCCGTTTGGCCGACGGGAGGTTCCGGGTTCGCGCCGGTGGCTACACCGCCCGCGACGAGGTCATCGAGCACGACGCCAGCGCCGCCGCGCACCTGTTCGGACTCGCGGCCGCCACCGGCGGGAAGGTGACGGTGACCAACGCGGGTGCCGTGCGCCAGCCCGACGCCGCCGTGCCGGAGCTGCTGGCAACCATGGGGGCCATGGTGACGCGCGACGGCGATGCGATCACGGTCGAGGGTCGGGCGCAGCTGTCGCCGGTCGACGTCGACCTCGGGTCCATGCCCGACCAGGTGACCACCATCGCCGCGTTGGCCGCGCTGGCGCCCGGCACGTCGCGGCTGACCGGGGTGGCGGTGGTACGCGGCCACGAGTCCGATCGCCTGGCCGCACTGGCCACCGAGCTCGCAAAGCTCGGGGTCGAGGTAGAGGAGCAAGCCGACGGCCTGCGGATTCACGGTGGCCGCGCTCGCGGGCCCGCCCGGCTGGCGACCTACGATGATCATCGGCTGGCGATGGCGTTCACCGCGATCGCGGCGCGCCTCCCCGGCATCACCGTGGAGAACCCTGGTTGCGTGACCAAGACCTATCCCGACTTCTGGACCGACCTCGCCGCCGGCGGGGTCTGCTTGGCGCGCCCATGACCTCATGGAGCGAACGCCGTAGGTCGCCGAACCTGACCTCACATCGCCACCGCGGTAGGTCACCGGGATGACCGTCGTCGCCATCGACGGGCCAGCCGGCTCCGGGAAGTCCACCATCGCCGCCGCCCTGGCCGAGCGACTCGGGTTCGCCCACGTCGACACCGGGGCCTACTACCGTGCCGGCACGCTGGCGGTGCTGCGCTCTGGCATCGACCTGCGCGACGGTGCCGGGTGCGCCCGCGTCATCGGCGACCTGACCATCGAACGCCGGGCGGGGCGCACGCTGCTGGACGGGGTCGATGTCGAGGACGACATCCGCGGTCCGGAGGTGACGGCCACCGTCTCGGCGGTCTCGGCGCATCCCGCCGTGCGCGCCGCCCTGCTTGGCGCCCAGCGCGCCGCGGTGTCCCCCGCAGGTGCCGTCGTGGAGGGTCGCGACGTCGGCAGCGTGGTCGTGCCCGACGCCGACCTCAAGGTCTGGCTCACCGCGTCGCCGCTGGAGCGGGCCGCACGGCGTGCCGCCCAGGTGGGCACCGCCGACGCCGACGCGATCGCGACCCATGCGGACAGCATCAAGCGCCGCGACGCCGACGACGCTTCGCAGATGCTGCGGTCGACTGGCGCGATCGAGATCGACACCACTGGCGTCGCCGTTGACGAGATCGTGTCGCGGCTGGTACGGCTCGCCCAACGGGCGGGCACCGCCGGGGGAGACCGGGCGTGACCCCGCGGCGCGGGGTCCGCGACGCTGGTCTGCCGACCGTCGCCATCGTCGGCCGACCCAACGTCGGCAAGTCGACGCTGGTCAACCGCCTGGTCGGGCGTCGTGACGCCATCGTCGAAGCAAAGCCGGGCGTCACGCGGGACCGCACCGGCCATGTAGTGGAGTGGGGCCACCATCGCCTGGCGCTGGTCGACACCGGCGGCTGGACGCCGGGATGGGCGCGCGGCCGCAACGCCGAGCGCGGTCGCGGGTCCGGCGGTCGCGGGTCCGGCAACCGCGAGAACTCGCCCGATCCGCTCGCCGACGCCATCTCGGCTTCGGCGGAGGTGGCCACCCAGGCGGCCGATCTGGTGCTGCTGGTGGTCGACGCCACCGTGGGGATCACCGAGGAGGACGCGGCCGCCGCGGACTGGCTCCGTGCGGCCGGGTTACCGGTCCTGCTCGTGGGCAACAAGGCCGACGGGCTCGGCAAGCCCAGCCAGCCGCACGCGGAGCTGGCGGCGCTGTACGCCCTTGGACTGGGCGAGCCGTTGGCGGTCAGCGCGTTGCACGGCCGTGGCTCGGGCGACCTGCTTGATGTCATCGTCGAACGGCTCGGCGCCGACGGCGCCTTCGAGCGGGCGCAGCCGCCCGCCGACGAGGTCGGTGGCGTGGCGCTGATCGGTCGGCCCAACGTCGGCAAGTCCTCGCTGTTCAACCGCCTGCTCGGCGAGCAGCGCACCATCGTCGACGCTCGCCCCGGCACCACCCGCGACTCCGTCGACACCATCGTCGAGGTGGAGGGCGGGCTGGCCTACCGCTTCGTCGACACCGCGGGCCTGCGCCGCAAGCTGCGCAAGGGCGAACCCACCGAGTACTACAGCTCGGTGCGGACGGTCCAGGCGCTGCACGCGGCGTCGGTTGCGTTGCTGGTGGTGGACGCCGCCCAGGAGGTGGGGGAGCAGGAGCAGAAGCTGGCTCGCCAGATCCTGGATGCCGGTCGGGCGCTGGTGGTCGTGCTCAACAAATGGGATCTGGTCGACGAGGACCGTCGCGGGTGGATCGAGCGGGAGCTCGACCGGCTGCTGCACTTCGTCGGATGGGCGCCGCTGGTACGCACGTCAGCCGCCACCGGCCGCGGCATCGACCGGCTGCTGCCCGCGGTCGACGCGGTGCTGGCGCAGTGGACGCAACGGGTGCCCACGGCGAGGCTGAACGAATGGCTGTCCGAGGCCACGGCGGCCACCGCCCCGCCACTGCACGACGGGCGCCCCGTGCGGTTGCGCTACGCCACCCAGGTGGCGGTGGGCCCACCCACGTTCCGGATCTTCACCACCGGCGAGCTGTCACCCGGCTACCTGCGTTACCTGGAGCGACGGCTGCGGGAGACGTTCGGGTTCATGGGTTCGCCCATCAACCTGGGTGTCCGGCTGCGGACCCGCTGGGAGGACCGTGGGAACGGAGTGGAGCAACCACCGGGCCGGTCGCGGTGACGCCTGCGGACTGCCGAACGCCGATGAGGTTTCGCGACACGCTGTAATGGTGACCCTCAGTAAGGCGCCCCTTTCTTGCGCAGACCTGCTGGTCGCGCAGAGAGCCGGGGGTTGGGATTCGTGCGATGGACGAGGGCAGGGATGGGATGGTGACGGTCCTGCATACCACCCTGCCTGCCGAACCCCTCAGCGCCCGTCAGGCCCGCCGGTTCGTGACCTCGGCGTTGAGCGAGCTCGGTCTGCCCGAGCTGACCGACACCGCCTTGATCCTGGTCAGCGAACTGGTCACCAACGCGGTGCTGCATGCGCGCAGCGAGGTGACGCTGACCGTGGTACGGACCGGCGGCGGGCTGCGCATGGAGGTGGGCGATCAGTCGTCGCTGGCCCCGTCCGTGCGTCGCTACAGCGCCGAGGCCGCGACCGGCCGGGGCTTGGTCCTGGTCGAATCGCTGGCCGACGCGTGGGGCAGCGACATCGGTCCCAGCGGGAAGACGGTGTGGTTCGAGCTCGCGCCCGCGGTGGCCTGACGTGACACCGACCAGCAGCGGGCTGGACTTGCATCGCGTGCGCCTGGTCGCCTTGCCGCTGGACGTGATGGCCCGCGCGCAGGAGCAGCACGAGGGCCTGCTGCGAGAGTTCGCGCTGATCGCCAACCCACATCCCAACACCGACTACGACGTGCCACGCCGGCTGCTGGACGTGGCGACCGCCCTGCGGGAGCGCTTCGCTGCCTTCACCGCCGAGCCCAACGCGCTGATCGAGCGGGCGATGCAGCGCGGCGACCGCAGCATCGACACCCAGATGCAGTTGCCGGCCGAGGCACGCGAGGCGGCCTTGTCGCTGGCCGCTCTGCTTGAAGAGGCCGACGACTACTGCCGCAAAGGAGAGCTGCTGACGCTGGCGACCCCGCCCGAGCTGGTCACGTTCCGGCGTTGGTACCTCGGTCAGATCGTCGATCAGATCGAGGGTGCTGCGCCGGTGGCGTGGCCGACGTGGCGCGCCGCCGCCGCCAGCTAGCCACTCGGCGATCTCCTAGGCTTGGCTTCCCTGCGAGGAGCCTCGAGCTGATGCGCGACGCCGTTGTCTGCCAACCCCTCCGCACGCCAGTCGGCCGCTACGGCGGCGTGCTGAAGCCACTGCCGGCGGCCACCCTTGGTGCGGCCGTGATCCGGGCGTTGTGCGACCGTGCGGGACTGGAGTCGGGCGACGTCGACGACGTGGTCTTCGGGCAGGGTTACCCGAACGGCGAGGCTCCCGCGATCGGCCGGGTCGCGGCGCTGGACGCGGGGCTGGGTAGCGACGTGCCGGGCCTGCAGTTGGACCGGCGCTGCGGATCGGGACTGCAGGCGGTCTGCTACGCGGCGATGCAGGTCCAGACCGGCGTGTGCGACCTGGTGATCGCCGGGGGGGCGGAGAGCATGAGCTCGGCCGAGCACTACGCCGGCAGTCTGCGGTGGGGTGCCGGTGACTCCGTCGATCTGGTGGACCGTCTTGGTCGCGCGCGAGTGACCGCCGGTGGGGTGAACCATCCGGTACCGGGCGGCATGCTGGAGACGGCCGAGAACCTGCGGCGGGAATACAAGATCGGGCGGCAGGAGCAGGACGAGCTCGCGCTGAGCTCGCATCAGCGTGCCGTCGCCGCGCAGGACGAGGGGCGGTTCAGCGACGAGATCGTGCCGGTGACCGTTCCGAGCCGTCGCGGCGACACCACGGTCGACAGCGACGAGCATCCCCGCAGGGACACGTCGCTGGAGCAGCTCGCCCGGTTGCGGGCGGTGCGCTCGGGTGCGGACCCGGAGGCCACGGTGACCGCGGGGAACGCCAGCGGCCAGAACGACGGCGCGGCGGCTTGCATCGTCACCCATCCCGCCCGCGCGGAGGCGCTCGGCCTTCGCCCCCTTGCCCGGCTCGTGTCGTGGGCCGTGGCCGGTGTACCGCCGAAGACGATGGGCATCGGTCCCGTCCCGGCCTCCGCTCGGGCGCTGGACCGGGCGGGGCTCACCCTGGCCGACATGGACCTGATCGAGCTCAACGAGGCGTTTGCCGCCCAGGTGCTGGCCGTGACCCGGGAATGGAAGCTGTCGGACGCCGACTTCGATCGGCTCAACGTCAACGGGTCGGGCATCTCGCTGGGTCACCCGGTCGGTGCCACCGGCGCCAGGATTCTGGCCACGCTGCTGCACGAGATGCAACGCCGCGAAGCTCGCTACGGCCTGGAGACGATGTGCATCGGAGGCGGTCAGGGGATCGCGGCGGTCTTCGAGCGTGCAGCGGTCACGGCCAGCCGCTAGCAAGCCGAGGAGGGCCGGATGGGATCGGACGCCGGGGAGCAAGCACGGCTGGCACGGCGGCTGACCACGCGCGACGCGGTCGTCATCGGTCTGGGATCGATGGTCGGCGCCGGGGTGTTCGCGGCCATCGGACCAGCCGCCGAGGCGGCGGGCGCGGGACTGCTGATCGGTCTGGCGGTTGCCGCCGCCGTCGCCTACTGCAACGCCACGTCCTCGGCGCAACTGGCGGCGGTCCACCCCGAGTCCGGCGGTACCTACGTCTACGGCCGCCGGCAGCTGGGGCCGTTCTGGGGCTACCTCGCCGGCGCCGGATTCGTCGTCGGCAAGACCGCGAGCTGCGCGGCGATGGCCCTGACCTTCGGCGCGTACGCCTACCCGGACTTCGCCAGGTCGCTGGCCGTGGCCGCGGTGGTCGCCTGCACCACCGTCAACTACGCCGGCGTGCAGAAGACGGCGGCCCTGACCCGCGGGGTCGTAGCGATCGTGTTCGCCGCCCTGGCCGCCGTCGTTGTGGCGGCGCTGTTCGGTGGGCAGGGCGATGCCGGCAATCTTGGTGACCTCGGCGTGGGCGGTCTGCGCGGGATCTTGCAGTCTGCCGGGCTGCTGTTCTTCGCCTTCGCTGGCTACGCGCGGATCGCCACGCTGGGCGAGGAGGTCGTCGAGCCGGAGCGCACGATCCCTCGCGCGATTCCCTTGGCTCTGGGCATCACACTCGGCGTGTACGCGGCCGTCGCCGTCGCCGCACTGCTGGCGGCCGGCCCCGAGCGGCTGGCGAGCAGCTCCGCGCCGTTGGCCACGGCGGTCGAGGGAGGGCGGCTCGCCGTGCTGCTGCCGGCCGTGCGCATCGGCGCCACCGTCGCCTCACTTGGCGTCCTGCTGTCGTTGACCGTCGGGGTCAGCCGCACCACCTTCGCGATGGCCCGCAACGGCGAGCTGCCCCGCTACCTCGCCGCCGTGCATCCGCGCAACAAGGTGCCGCACCTGGCCGAGGCAACGGTTGCCGTGCTCGTCATCGCCTTGGTGCTGGCGGTGGACCTGCGCGGCGCGATCGGGTTCAGCTCCTTCACCGTGCTCGCCTACTACGCGATCGCCAACGCCAGCGCCTGGACCTTGGGCGACGACCGGCGGCGCTGGCCGCGCTGGCTCGCCGCGCTCGGCCTGGTGGGGTGCGCGGCGCTGGCGCTGAGCCTGCCGCTGCCGTCCGTGGTCAGCGGCGCCGGCGTCCTGGCCCTGGCCGCGGCCGTGTGGTTCGCCGACCCTGGAAGGCGAGCCTCGGCGGGGTGATCAGGGCTGAGCCTCGGCGCAGCGGTCGCAGTGGCCTGACACCACCAGGTCGATGGCGTCGGCGTCGAAGCCCTGGCGCGTCCGCAGCTGCACGCGCAGCTGCTCCACCAGGTCGCCGGCGTGGTGCTGCACCTCGCCGCAGGACCGGCACACGAGGTGGAAGTGGTCGTCGGGGTGCGCCGGTTCCCAGCGCGAGGCGTTGTCGACGCCCAGATGCGACTCGCGGGCGAGGTCCAGCTCGGCGAACAAGGCGAGCGAGCGGTAGACCGACGCCAGGTTGACGTCCGGATCGACCTCATGGACACGCGCAGCGACCTGTTCGGCGGTCAAGTGCCGGTCGGCCGACCGCAACGCGTCCCACACCAACCGGCGTGGCCGGGTCAGCCGGTGCCCACGCTTCTGCAGGGCGGGTTCCAGCGTCGCCTCGGCATCCACGCCGGCATGGTACGCCACGCGGCCGTTGCCATCGCGGGGCGGCGCCTATAAATTGCGAACGACTCGCGATACTGGCAAGGCTCGATTCCCACCGGGAGGCGCCATGCACGCACCAGACGGGTTCCTGAACGCCGGCACGGCGGTTGCCACCGGAGCCGTCAGCGCCGGCACGATCGCGGTGGCGCTGCGCCGGACTCGTGAGCAGCTGCGCGACAAGCAGGTGCCACTGGCGGGAATCTCGGCGGCGTTCATCTTCGCCGCGCAGATGTTCAACTTCCCGGTGGCGGCGGGCACCACCGGACACCTGCTGGGCGGTGCGCTGGCGGCGATCCTGCTCGGCCCCGCCACGGGTGCGCTGGTGGTCACCGTCGTGGTGGTGGTGCAGGCGCTGGCCTTCGCCGACGGGGGCCTAACCGCCCTGGGCTACAACGTGCTCAACATGGCGGTCATCACCTCGTTCGGCGGCTATGCCATCTTCCTGCTGCTGCGCCGGCTGCTGCCGTCCAACGCCACGGGGGTGATCCTCGCCACGGGTGTGGCTGCCGGGTTATCGGTGGTGCTGTCGTCGATGGCCTTCTCGATCGAGTGGCTGTTCGGGGCCACCGCGCCCGTGCCGTTCGACACCGTCTTCGGCGCCATGGTCGGCGTGCACCTGCTGATCGGCATCGGCGAGGCCATCATCAGCGCGCTGGCCGTGGGGACCGTGCTCGCCGCCCGCCCCGACCTGGTCTACGGCGTGCAGGACCTGGACCGCGCCACCCTGGCCGAGCGGCCCGCCATGGGGATGCGCGGCTTCCTGATCGGCGGGGTGCTGGTGGCCCTGCTGTTCGCGGTGGTCGTCAGCCAGTTCGCCGCCCCTGACCCCGACGGCCTTGAGCGCGTCGCCACGGACACGGGCTTCATCGACAGTGCGCAGGACCACGCGTTCGGCAGCAGTGTCTTCGCCGACTACGCCACCACCGGCGTGGCCAACGAGACGTTGAGCCTGGCGATCGCGGGGACGGCCGGGGTGGTCATCACCCTGGCGGTCGGTAGCGGGCTGTTCTTTGCGCTACGCGACCGGCGGCGAGAGCCGGACCGCGACCACCACCACGCGGCGGTCTGAACGGCAGTGCGCGACGGCCACCACGCGGCGGTCTGAACGGCAATGCGCCTCAGCCACGCCCACGCGGCGGTCTGAACGATGGGTGCCGGCCACGCCCATGCGCTGTACGTCCACGAGCACAGCCCCGTCCACCGGCTGGCTCCCCAGGTCAAGCTCGCCGCCGCCTTCGGGTTCGTGCTGGCCGTCGCCGTCACCCCACGCGAGGCGATGTGGGCCTTCGCGATCGACGCGGCCGCGCTGGCGGTGGTGGTGCGGCTGGCGCGCCTGCCGGTCGCGTTCGTCCTGGCTCGCCTGGCGGTCATCCTGCCGTTCATCACCTTTGCGTTCCTCATCCCGTTCGTCGGCTCCGGTGAGCGGGTGGACGTGCTGGGCGTGTCGGTGTCGCAGGCTGGCCTGTGGGGCGCCTGGAACGTTCTCGCGAAGGCCACGCTCGGCGCGACGGTCAGCATCCTGCTGGCCGCCACCACGGAGATCCCGAGCATCCTGCGGGGTATGGCGCAGCTGCGGGTCCCCGAGACGTTCACCGCGATCGCGGCGTTCATGATCCGCTACCTGGAGCTAATCGCCGGCGACCTGCGCCGGATGCGCACGGCCATGACCGCCAGGGGCTACGACCCGCGCTGGCTGTGGCAGGCACGCCCCATCGCGACCTCGGCCGGCGCGCTGTTCATCCGTTCCTACGAGCGCGGGGAGCGGGTGCATGCGGCGATGCTGTCGCGCGGGTACACCGGCACGATGCCGGCGCTCGACCGACGGGCGGCCACCAAACGTGAGTGGCTGATCGCGGCCATCGCACCGGGCGTGGCCACTGGCACGGCGATCACCGCCTTCCTGGCCCTGATGTGAGTCATCCCGCCGTGGACATTCGCGACGTCCACTTCACCTACCCCGACGGGCGTAAGGCGCTGCGTGGCGTGGATCTGCGGATCGAGCACGGCCAGCGAGTTGCGCTGCTCGGTCCCAACGGGGCGGGCAAGACGACGCTGGCACTGCATTGCAACGGCATCTACGAGGCCGACGCAGGCAGCATCCACATCGGTGCTCTGCCCGTGACCGACGCCAACCTGCCCGAGATCCGCCGGTGCGTCGGCCTGGTGTTCCAGGACCCCGACGACCAGCTGTTCATGCCGACGGTGCGTGACGACGTCGCCTTCGGGCCGGCCAACCTGGGGCTGCGCGGGGAGGAACTGGACGTCCGCGTCGCTGAGGCCCTCGACGCTGTGGGGGCGGCGGACGTCGCCGGCCGGGCTCCCCACCACCTGTCCGGCGGTGAGCAACGGCGGGTGGCCCTGGCCACCGTGCTGGCCATGCGCCCCGACCTGCTCGTCCTCGACGAGCCGACCTCCGGGCTTGACCCGGCGGGACGCCGCGAGCTGGTTGACGTGTTGCGCGGCCTGTCGATCACCCAGCTGGTGATCACCCACGACCTGCCGTTCGCG
>Ga0136624_1000613_pt1 | contig 14049 bp, 14 predicted proteins | sample AntDrymUQ4692206_2_FD_104802 | JGI IMG/M metagenome (GOLD analysis project Ga0136624, IMG submission 104802) | Polar desert sand microbial communities from Dry Valleys, Antarctica - metaG UQ469 (22.06) | ecosystem: Environmental > Terrestrial > Soil > Desert | place: Antarctica: Dry Valley... | reverse complement strand
GAACCCGACATAGCGGACGTGGACGTTGACCTTGGCCGCCTCGGGCTTGCGCAGGAGGGCGACCACCTCGACCGACGCGGGACCGCGCGAGCGCATGTTGCGCAGCAGCCACGACAGCGTCAGGCCCGAGTCGATGACGTCCTCGACCACGAGCACATGCTTGTCGGCGATCTCGCGATCGAGGTCCTTCAGGATCCGTACGACCCCGCTGCTGCTCGTCGATGAGCCGTACGACGTGACCGCCATGAACTCCATCGACACCGGCGTGTGCAGGGCCCGCGCGAAGTCGGCCATGAACATCACCGCACCCTTGAGCACGCCCACCAGGAGGATCTCGCGGCCCGCGTAGTCGGCGTCCACCCGCGCGGCCAGCTCGCTCACCTTGGCCGCGATGTCCCGCTCGGAGATCAGGACGCTCTCGATCTCCTCCGGCACGTCGGCGGTCACCCGGGGCAGGTTAGCCGCCCGGCTTCGCGCGACACCAGAACGCCGCCCGGCAGGGCCACCGGCCCCTGGCCGCGCCAGTGCTCGACCAGCGCCCGCAGCGCCTCGACGTGAGCGGCGGTCACCGCCGTACCGCACTGCAACTCCGCCCACCGCTTGAGCGCCCGGGCGCGCAGGGCCGCCGGCAGAGCAGCCAGCTGCGCCACGTCGTCGGTGAGCGGGGTCATCGCGTCCAGCGCATCGGCGTCCTCACGCAGTTGCCGGGCGGTGCGGGCCAGGTTGCCGGCGATCCCCGGACCGAGCTGCTGCTCGAGCGCCGGGAGCAGGACAGTGCGTACCCGGACCCGGGCGTAGGCCGGGTCGGCGTTGTGCGGGTCGTCCCAAGCGGCCAGGCCGGCCTGTCGGCATGCCTTCCGTACGGTGGCGCGCTCGAGCCCCAGCAGGGGCCTGCGGTAGCGGCCTCTCATCGGCGGCATGCCCGCCAACGAGCGCGCGCCGCTGCCCCGGGCCAGTCCGAGCAGGACGGTCTCGGCCTGGTCGTCGAGGGTGTGGCCGAGCAGGACCGCGGCGAGGCCGTGTGCGTCGGCGGCCGCATCGAGGGCGGCGTAGCGGGCGGCCCGGGCCTGCGCTTCCGGTCCGCCGCCCCCGCCCCCGCCCCCGCCCAAGATCTTCGCGGAGTTCACAGGGTCGGCACCCTGTGAACTCCGCGAAGATCTTGCTGGAGCCGACGGCAAGACCAGCGCGGTGAGCCCGAGCGAGCCGCACTGCTCGGCGGCGCGGGCCGCCACCTCGGCCGAGCCGGCCTGCAGCCCGTGGTCGACGACCAGCGCCACCGAGCCCGGCCGCAGGAAGGCAAGCGCTGCCGTCAGCGCCAGCGAGTCTGCCCCGCCACTCACGGCGGCAGCCACGGGCGCATCCGACGGCAGGTCGGCGAGGCAGTGGCGGACGGCCATTCGCACCGCCGCCGTCGCCGCTGGGGGTCCGGTCACGGCTCGATCGTGACAGCCCATCCCGCCCGCAGAAGGCGGGGTCAGGCGGGGATCGCCCGAGGGCCGTGGATCCGGCGGACCCAGTCCAGCGGCACGCGGATCTCCTCGCGGGTCGGCAGCGTCGCCGGCGACTCCCACACCCGGTTGAACCCGGTCATGCCGACCTCGCGCACGCAGGTGTCGACGAAGACCTTGCCCTCGGCGTACTGCAGGGCCTTCAGGTCCAGGCCGAGGGCGCGGCGCAGGATCTTGTCGATCAGCCCGCCGTGCTCCTTGCGGCGCTCGTCGAACTTGGTCCGGATGTGCTTGACGGTCGGCACCACCGCCGGACCGACCCCATCCATGACGTGCTCGGCGTGCCCTTCGAGCAGGCTCATGAACGCGGTGACCCGGTCCAGCACGACCTTCTGCTCCGGTGTCTGCAGCAGCTCGATCATGGACCCACCGCGCGGCAGCCCGGTGGCGACGGCCTTGAGCCGCTCGATCAGCTGGGCCGGGTCGTCGAGCGAGGCCGCCTCCAGCAGCGTGGAGATCTCCGACCGCACGTGGTCGTGCATCCACGGCACCGCCGTGAACTGGGTGCGGTGGGTGACCTCGTGCAGGGCCACCCACAGCCGGAAGTCGTGCGGGTCGACGCCGAGGCGGCGCTCGGTCTCGACAATGTTCGGGGCCACGAGGATCAGCCGGCCGGACTCGCCTTCGGGACGGAAGGCTTCGTACTGCCCGAGGACCTTGCCCGACAGCCACGCGAGCAACGAGCCCATCTGCACGCCCGCGACCTTCGCGGTGACCCCGGCGGCCAGCGCGTTGGGCGCCTTGGCGGCCAACTTGTCGGTCAGCGGCTCGAGCACGACCTGGAAGCCCTCCACGTTGGCTGCGGCCCAGCCCGGACGGTCCACGACGGTTGCCTCGAGGATGTCGCCGGGCGGCACCAGCCCGGTCACCGCCCGGACATGCTCCTCCGCCTGCACGGCCGAGCTGCGCAGCTCGTCGACGATCTCGCCGGCCTCCGCCCAGGAGACCTGAGGGGGCGCAGGCGCGAGGCGGCGCGCCGTCGCCACCGCCAGGTCGTAGTCGACGGCACTTCGCTTCTCAGGTCCCGGCACCCGGGCAAGGCTACGCCGGGCCGCCCGGAGCTGCCGGACACTGAGAACGTCAGCGGCAGCCGCAGGCCGCCAGCGAGCCTGCGAGCCGGTCGAGAGCCTTCTCGGCGCCGCCGAGCGCGCCGGGCGGCACCCCGTCAGCCGTCAGGTCGAAGGCGAGCAGCCGGCCGTCTGCGGTCTGGACGAGGCCGGCGAGCGCGATCACCCCGTCCAGCGTCCCGGTCTTGGCGCGTACGGCGCCGGCCCCCGGCCCAGCGCCCTTCCCGACCCGGTAGCGGTCGGCCAGCGTGCCGTCGAAGCCCCCGACGGGCAGGCCGCTGAGCACCGGTGCCAGACGCGGCTCCGCGCCGGACGCGGCCCGGGCCAGCAGCCTGCTCAGGGCGGCCGGCTGGATCTGGTTGAGCCGCGACAGACCGCTGCCGTCGGCCAGGCTCACCCCGTCGATGCCCACCTCCGCCAGCACCTGCCCGAGCGCCACGGCCGCACCGGCGAAGGACGCCGGCTGCCCGCGGGCGATCGCGACCTGGCGGGCCAGCGCCTCGGCGAGGTTGTTGTCGCTGCGACGCAGCATCCGCTCGACCAGCTGCGGAACGGGCGGGCTGGTCACCGCTGCGAGCTGGGCGGCGCCGAGCGCCGCGACGCCGCGCTCGACCGTCACAGCGGCGCCCGGCGACACCAGCGCGGCCAGGTCCTTGCCGGCAGCAAGGGCTGGGTCACCGTGCCGACGCGACATGCCCGGTCGTACCCGTCCCCCGTCGACCATGAGCGGCCCGACTGCGGCCACCGAGCCTTCGGTGAGGTATCCCGGCTTCCAGCCCGGCCCGATCCGCTCGCCGGAGTACAACGACTCGTCCACCAGCACGCGCGTGACGACCGTCGCACCTATGGCCGACCGCACCTGGGCCGCGAGATCGGGCAGCCGGGCCGGCTCGGGCGACTCGGGCTCCGAGGCGGCTCCGGCCAGGGTCGGGTCGCCACCGCCCACGAGCACCACCTCGCCCGGGACGGCGCCGGCAACCACCTGCGTCGTGAGGCGCTGGTCGGGCGGCAGGGCGGTGAGCGCCGCCACAGCTGTGGCGATCTTGGCGGTCGAGGCGGGAATGACGGGCGTACGCGCGGTCCGCTCGAGCAGCGGCTCGCCGGTCGAGGCGTCGACGATCGAGACGGAGAGCCGGCCGGCCAGCGCCGGGTCGGTCAGCACCGCGCCGACGGCGGTTCCGAGCCCGGCGGCCGTCGGCACCGGCGAGGTCGCAGCGGGCGCCGGCAGCAGCGCGGAGCGGACCGGCGGACCTGTGGGCGACGGCTCGGGTGCCGCAGTGACCGGCGGCGGATCGCTGTCCAGGGTCACCGCCGCCGTGACGCCGCTGCCCAGCGTGAGGGCGGCCAGCACGGCGATAAAGGCGCCGCGCTTCGAGGTGCCTGTCGTCAACCCAACCCTCCGCGTCCGGTCACGTGCCGTACGCGACACTAGGCGCCGTCACCTGTCGCCGGCGAAGGACCCGCGACATAGGGAGAGGGCCCACCGTGGAGTTCGACGTCACCATCGAGATCCCCAAGGGACAGCGGAACAAGTACGAAATGGATCACCACACCGGCCGGATCCGCCTGGACCGACGGCTGTTCACCTCGACGAGCTACCCGGCCGACTACGGGTTCGTGGAGCACACGCTCGGCGGCGACGGCGACCCGCTGGACGCCCTGGTGCTGCTCGAGGAACCGACCTTCCCCGGCTGCCTGATCCGGGTGCGCGCACTCGGGATGTTCCGGATGAGCGATGAGGCGGGCCCGGACGAGAAGGTGCTGTGCGTCGTCGCGGGCGACCCGCGCCAGGAGCACCTGAGGGACATCGAGGACGTGCCCGACTTCGACCGGCTGGAGATCCAGCACTTCTTCGAGGTCTACAAGGACCTCGAGCCCGGCAAGAGCGTCGAGGGCGCCGAGTGGGTGGGTCGGGAGCAGGCCGAGGCGGAGGTGTTGCGCAGCCGCAGACGGCTCGCCGACAACCCGCACGCCCTCGACCACGTCGGCGAACCGCGCTCCAGCGGCAACCACCTGGACGACGTCGCGCCCGTCGGCTGAGCCGTCCCCGTGGATGTTCCCGTGGAGGTCGGGGTGGAGCAGGTTCTCCTGCTCTGCGCCTTCGCCTTCCTGGCCGGTGGCCTGGATGCGGTGGTCGGCGGGGGTGGCCTGGTGCAGCTGCCCGCCCTGTTGGTGGTGCTTCCGCAGGCGCCGGTCGTCGCGCTGCTCGGCACGAACAAGCTGGCCTCCGTCGTCGGCACGGCGTCGGCTGCGGTGTCCTACTCGCGGCGGGTCGCCGTCGACCGGCGCACTGCCGCCTGGATGGCCGGGGTCGCCTTCCTCGGCTCGGCGGCGGGAGCGCTGGTCGCGACGCAGGTCGGCAGCGACCTGCTCAAACCGGTCGTTCTCGTCGCCCTGGTCGCCGTGCTGGCCTACACCCTGCGCCGCCCGTCGCTCGGCGAGGTCGAGCTGCTCCGGTTGCGAGCGCGTGCGCAGCGCGGCGTCGCGGTCGGCGGTGGAGCGCTGATCGGCTTCTACGACGGCTTTCTCGGCCCAGGCACCGGCAGCTTTCTGGTCTTCCTGCTGGTCGGCGCCGTCGGATTGTCCTTCCTGCACGCGAGCGCGACCGCCAAGGTGGTCAACACCGGCACGAACCTCGCCGCGCTGGCGCTGTTCGCCTACGGCGGGCACGTCCTGTGGGCACTCGGTGCGGCGATGGCGATGGCAAATCTCGCCGGTTCACAGGTGGGGGCCCGACTCGCGATCCGGCGGGGAAGCGCCTGGGTGCGACGGGTCTTCGTCGTCGTGGTGAGCGCGTTGGTGCTGCGCCTCGCATACGACGTGCTGGGGTGAAGTGGGGTCGGGTGAGCAGAAAGAAGCGACCGCAGGGTCGTGGCGGCCGCTCCCTTCTGTGTTCGGATGATCAGGTCGCCCGGATGGTGCGGTGAGCGAAGTCCCCACGCAGGCCGCCGAGAATCGTCTTCAAGATCAGCCGGTTACCTCGCCGTGAGGCGGGAAGACGAGGCCACAGTTCGCCGCGGGCACAGACTCTTTCGCTCAACAACGCAGAGCGCAGTTGTGCGACGGCCGCTTCATCTTTCACCGACGACCGACCCTACTGAAGGAGACTCATGATCAGCGGCACCGACCTCGACAATCTGGCCGGCCTCACGGTGTACGGCCCGAACGAGGAGAAGATCGGCAAGGTCGCCGATGTCTACCAGTCGACCGAGGGCTCCGACGGCACGTTCGTCACGGTGAGCACCGGGCTGTTCGGCTCGAGCGCCAGCTTCATCCCCCTGTCCGACGCCCGGGTGGAGGGCGACAAGCTCGTCGTGCCCTACGACAAGGAACTCGTGAAGGACGCGCCGCGGGTCGAAGACGACGAGGAGCTCACCGCCCCGGAGGAGGACCGGCTGCACCAGCACTACAGCAACGCGTCCACCCAGTCAGCTCCCCCGCCGCCGCCGGCCGCAGGATCGGGACATGACACCAGCGGGCCGAACACCGACGACGCGATGACCCGTTCCGAGGAGCGCCTGCAGGTCGGCACGCAGCAGGTGGAGTCCGGCCGGGCCCGGCTGCGCAAGTACGTCACCACCTCGATCGAGACGGTCCAGGTGCCGGTCAGGAAGGAGACCTTGATCGTCGAGCTCGAGCCGATCACCGACGCGAACGCCGGCCAGGCCCTGGACGGTCCGGCCATCTCGGAGGAGGAGCACGAGGTCGTCCTCACCGAGGAGGTCCGCCAGGAGCAGATCGACCTGGACGAGAGCTCCGCTCCCCCCGCTGATTCCCGCTGACCGCGGCGGCGTGCTGCTGTTTGCCGGCGCCGTCGGCTTCGCGGTCAGGTCGGCTCCCGAACGTCCTCGGGTGAGCGCTGCAGCACGGCGGCGGCGACCGCCGCCTGACCCGCACTGATGGCGCCGTCGTTGCACGGCAGGTGCCCGTGGACGAGCACCTGCAGCCCGGCGCCCTGCAGCGACTCGGCCAGCAGGTCGCTCAGCAGCACGTTCTGGAACACGCCTCCGGTGAGCACGACGGTGTCGACCCCGTGGGCCGAGGCGAGGGCGCCGGCCAGCCGGGCGGCCCCCGCCGCCAGCCCGACATGGAAGCCGGCGGCGATCCGGGCCACCGGGACGCCGCGACGCTGATCCGCGACGATCGCGGCGAGCAGCGGTGCGGGGTCGAGCACCGAGCCGTCGGCGGTCATCGGGTAGACCGGCGCACCCTGGACCGGGACCGTACGGGCCAGCGCCTCCAGCTCGACAGCGGCCTGCCCCTCGTAGGTCACTTGCGATCGGACGCCGAGCAGCGCCGCCACCGCGTCGAAAAGCCTTCCCGCGCTGGATGTCTCAGGTTGCCGGCCCGAACGGACCAACGACATGACGGCCGGCCAACGGGGGTCGAGGGCCGGCCCGTGCTCGGCTGCCACGTCCGGCCCCAGGTGGCGGTGCAGCCACGACAGCGCCGATCGCCACGGCTCGCGGACTGCCGTGTCACCGCCTGGCAGGGCGGCGCCGGCCAGATGTCCCACCCGCTGCGAGCCGGCCAGGTCGGCGAGCAGGAACTCACCGCCCCACAGCGCGCCGTCGGTGCCGAGTCCCAGCCCGTCGAAGGCGATCCCGAGGACGGGCGCGGTCCGGCCGTGCTCGACAAGACAGGACGCGACGTGGGCGTGGTGGTGCTGCACCGCAACCAGGGGCAGACCGCTGTCCTGCGCCCAGGCCGTCGACCGGTAGTCGGGGTGCAGGTCGTGCGCGACCACCGCCGGCTCGACCCGTCCCAGCCGGGTGAGGTGCTCGACCGCCTGGGTGAAGGCGGCGAAGGTCGACCAGTGCTCGAGGTCGCCGAGGTGCTGGCTCAGCACGAGGGAGCGCCCCTGCGCGAGCGCCACGGTGCTCTTGCGCTGCGCCCCGACGGCGAGCACCGGCCGCTCGACGCCGATCGGCAGCCGCACCGGCTGGGGGGCCCAGCCGCGGGCGCGCCGCAGGACCTGCAGTCGACCGCCGGGCGCCGAGCGCAGCACCGAGTCGTCGGCCCGGATGTGGATCGGCCGGTCGTGGGTGAGCAGTCCGTCGACCAGCGGTGAGAGGCGTTCGCGCGCGTCGCCATCGACGTGTACGACCGGCTCGTCGCTGCGGTTGCCGCTGGTCATCACGAGCGGCCGGGCGACGGCCTCGAGCAGCAGTACGTGCAGGGGGCTGGACGGGAGCATGAGGCCCAGCTCGGGCAGCCCGGGCGCGACGGAAATGGCGAGGGGGCTGTCCGGGCGGCGGGGCGCCAGCACCACCGGCCGTCGCGGGGAGCGCAGGGCGTCCTGCACCGCCGGTTCGAGCGCGCACAGGCTCTCGGCCTCAGCGACATCCCGCACCATGACGGCAAAGGGCTTGTCGTCCCGCTGCTTTCGTCGGCGCAGCTGCGCGACTGCATTCTGGTCGGTGGCGTCGCAGGCGAGGTGGTATCCGCCGATGCCCTTGAGGGCGATCGTGCCGCCCGAGCTCAGGCAGGCGGCCGCGGCCGCGAGCGCCGCCGGACCGGTGGCCGGCCCGCCCGGTCCGGTCCAGGCGAGCTGCGGCCCGCAGTCGGGGCAGGCGTTGGGCTGGGCGTGGAAGCGGCGGTCCGCCGGGTCGTCGTACTCCCGCTGGCAGGCCGCGCACATGACAAAGGCGGCCATCGTGGTGGCCGGGCGGTCGTAGGGCACCTCACGCACGATGGTGTAGCGCGGACCGCAGTCGGTGCAGTTGGTGAACGGGTAGCCGAAGCGGCGGTCGCCGGGGTCGGCCAGCTCGGCCAGGCAGGCCGCGCAGGGGGCGACGTCGGCACTGACGCGTACGTCGGTGTTGCCGCCGGTCGTGCTCGTGGCGATGACGAAGCCGGCCGAACCGGACGTGGGCACGAAGGCCACCTCGACCGCTTCGACGACGGCCAACGGCGGCGGGCTGTCTCGCAGCGTGCGGACCAACGTGTCCAGCGCGCCGCCTTCGCCCTCGACCTCGAGCAGGACGTCGCCGTCCTCGTTCCCGACCCAGCCCGACAGCCCCAGCTCGACGGCATGGCGGTAGAGGAAAGGGCGGAAACCGACGCCCTGCACGGTGCCCCGCACCCGGATGCGGCGACGCTCGACGTCGGTCGCGACAGTCGGGCCGGCGGTCATCCTGACCAGATCAGCAGATCCGCGGCAGCGGGTCGCCCACCAGCATGTCGACGATGCGGCTACCGCCGAAAGAGGTCTCCAGCAGGACGATCCGCTCCGGCTCGGCGGCGATGCGGCCGATGATGGCAGCGTCGGCGCCCAGCGGGTGCGCCTTCATCGCCGCGAGCGCGGCCTGCGCCTGCTCGGCCGGCACGACGGCGACGAACTTGCCCTCATTGGCGACGTAGAGCGGGTCGATGCCGAGCATGTCGCACGCCCCGCCGACGGGGCGGCGGATCGGCAGCGCCGACTCGGACAGGACGACGGCGACCTCGGCCGCAGCGGCCAGCTCGTTGCACACCGTGCCGACGCCACCGCGGGTCGGGTCGCGCAGCCACCGGGTGCCGGGGGCCACGGCCAGCAGGATCTCGACGAGCTCGCCGAGAGCGGCGGAGTCCGACTCGACGTCGGCCTCGAGGTCGAGGTCACCTCGGGCCAGCATCACGGCGACACCGTGGTCGGCGAGGGTGCCACTGACCAGGACGGCATCACCCGGGATCACCCGATCGGCCGCCAGCCGGCGGCCGGCCGGCACGACCCCTACGCCGGCGGTGTTGATGTAGAGCCCGTCAGCGGCCCCGGTGTCGACCACCTTGGTGTCACCGGTGACGATCGTCACGTCCGCCGCCGCTGCGGCTTCGGCCATGTCGGCGACGATCGCGGTCAGCTCCTCCACCGAGAAGCCCTCCTCGATGACGAACGCAGCCGACAGCCAGGTCGGTCGGGCCCCGCACATCGCGAGGTCGTTGACCGTGCCGTTGACGGCCAGGTGGCCGATCGAGCCGCCGGGAAAGCGGCGGGGCCGCACGACATAGGAGTCGGTGGAGAAGGCGAGCTGCTCACCGGAGGGCAGCGTCAGCAGCGCGCCGTCGCCGAGGGACTCGAGCGCCTCGTTGCGGAAGGCCTCCAGGAACACGGCGTCGACAAGGGCGGCGGAGGACTTCCCGCCGGCGCCGTGCGCGAGGGTGACGACCTTGTCGGTCAGCCGAGGGCGCCGGCGACGGAACGTCTCGATGCGCTCGAGGACCAGCTCCTGACGGCCATCGGCGGTTGGCGGCGGCTCCTCCGTCCTCATGCCGGGGCGACGGCGAGGCTGGCTGCAGTTTTGTGCAGCCGGCCGAAGGTGTAATAGGCGGCGCAGGCGCCCTCGGAGGACACCATGCATGTGCCGATCGGGGTCTCCGGCGTGCACGCGGTGCCGAACACCTTGCACTCCCACGGCTTGATGACGCCCTTGAGCACCTCGCCGCACTGGCAGGCCTTGGGGTCCGCGACACGGACACCAGGCATGTCGAACAGCCGCTCGGCGTCCCACGCCGCGAAGTCCTCGTTCAGCGCCAGCGCACTCTGCGCGATGAAGCCGAGTCCGCGCCACTCGAAGTGCGGACGGAGCGTGAAGACCTTCGCAAGGATCGCCATCGCGATCGGGTTGCCCTCGTCGCGCACGACCCGGTTGTACTGGTTCTCGACCTCGCAGCGACCGTCGGCGAACTGCTGGAGCAGCATCACGACCGACTGCAGGATGTCCAGCGGCTCGAATCCCGCTGTCACGAGGGGCTTTCCATACTTCTGCGAAACGAAGTCGTACGGCCGGTTGCCCACGACGGTGCTGACGTGCCCCGGGCCGAGGAAGCCGTCCAGGCGCAGGTCCGGGGAGTCCAGGATCGCCTTGAGCGGCGGCACGATGGTGACGTGGTTGGAGAAGACGCTGAAGTTCATGATGCCGGCCTCGCGGGCCCGCAGCAGCGTCACGGCGGTGGACGGCGCGGTCGTCTCGAAGCCGACGGCGAAGAAGATGACCCGGCGGTCCGGGTTCTTCACGGCGATCTTGAGGGCGTCCAGCGGGCTGTAGACCATCCGCACGTCGGCGCCGCGGGCCTTGGCCTCGAGCAGGCTCGAGGTGCTGCCGGGCACGCGCATCATGTCGCCGAAGGAGGTGAAGATCACGCCCGGCTGCTCGGCGAGCGAGATGGCGTCGTCCACGCGCCCCATCGGGATGACGCAGACCGGGCAGCCCGGTCCGTGGATCAACTCGACGGTCTCCGGGAGCAGCTGCTCGATGCCGTGCCGGTAGATGGTGTGGGTGTGCCCGCCGCACACCTCCATGAAGGCGTACGGCGCCCCGGCACCGTCCCGCCCGCCTTCGGCCAGCTCGGTGATGCGGCGCACCGCCACCCGAGCGGCGGCGGGGTCGCGGTACTCGTCAACGTACTTCACCGGTTCTCCTCGGAATCGAGTCGTGTCAGCTTGCCCAAGAGGTCTTGGACGAGCTCCCAGAGTGCATGTGCGAGCGCGGACTGCGCTTCCTGCGTGCGGTGAACGCTCTGGCCGTCGACCGCCAGGCAGTAGTCGAGCTCAGGGCAGGTGGCCATGGCGCCGCCGCTGTAGCCGGCGAGGCCGACGGTCAGCATGCCGCGCCGTCGTCCTTCGGTGAAGGCCCGCAGCACGTTGGCCGAGCCGCCGCTCGTCGACAGGCCGACCGCTATGTCGCCGGCGCGGGCATGCGCCATCAGCTGCCGCGCGAACACCACCTCGACGCCGACGTCGTTCGCGAGCGCGGTCAGCACCGCGGTGTCGGCGACGAGCGAGCGGGCCGGCACCGCCCGCCCCGCCGCGGGGGAGGCGAACAGCGCCGCGAGACCCGCTGCGTCGGTGGCCGAGCCGCCGTTGCCGAAGGTGAACAGCCGGCCGCCGGCGGAGATAGCGGACGCCATGGCCGCGGCGACGCGAGACAGGTCCTGGGCGCGGTCGGCCAGCGTGGTCGAGCGCAGCTGGGCGCTCTCGACCGCCTTCGCCTCGGCCGAGCGGGCCAGGTCGGCCAGCAGCGCAGCCGGGTCGCGTTCGCCGTCCTCGAGCATCGGGTAGAGAAAGCTGCCGGTGGTCATGGCCGGGTCGCCCCTGCTGCGTCCAACCGGGTGATGGCCATGCCGGCGTGCACCACGAGCAGGTCATGCACGCCCACGTCGCCGACGAGGGCGAGGTCGGCCTCCTCGAGGACGCCGTCGATGCGGACCTGTGCGGTCGGACCCGAGGCGCTGACCACCTCGGCCAACCGCCCCTCGTCGGAGCAGGTGATGCAGACCGGACCGTCGCAGTCCGGCTCCGGCTCGAGCACCCCCCGATGCTCCAGGCACACGTGGGCGAGCTCCCAGAGCAGGTGATAGAGGAGAATGAAACGGCCGTCGTGGGCGGCCATCTCGTCGTTCGGCAACCACAGCACGTGGTCGGCCGAGCCCGCCGGCGGCCGGTCCCCAGAGCCCACCCAGAGCGCGGTGACCCCCCAGGCCGGCGCCCGCCGGACCAAATCGAGCACACCCGGGTCGTCGGCCGGGCCGATGGCGATCAGGACGTCGCCCGGGCTCATGTTGGCCCGCGCGGTGGGGGTCAGCTGGTGTGCGGCGAGCGCGACCGCAGCCAGCGCCGGCTTGCCGACGATGACGGGGTGGACGAACTCCACCGCGACGTGCTGGGCATGGTGCGGCCAGGCCGGGGAGGCACACCACAGGGTGCCGCCGGCGTGCAGCCGGCGGGCGAGCAGCAGCGATGCCGCGGCCAGATCCTGCGCCAGACCGGCTGGGAAGCCGGTGGCGGGATCGAGGTCGGGCGCGGCCGCAACTGTCAAGACTGCCCGCCCACCATTGCTGGGTCCAGGGGGGCTGGACTTCGCGGAGCCTCGTCCTTCTCGAGTCCCTCGATGTCGGCCGAGTAGTCGGAGAGCTCCTGCTCGTACATCTCTCCGAGAGCCTTCAACGCATCGAGGGTCTCGCGGGCCTCCGACTCGTCGATCTTCGCCATGGCGAAGCCGACATGGACGAGGACCCAGTCGCCGACCTGGGCCGCGTCCGGTCCGTCGAGGCCGATCAGCGCCACCGACACCTCTCGACGCACACCCTCGACGTCAACTTTGACGCGAAGCTGAGCGACGTCGGAAATCTCAACGATCTGACCTGGGATGCCGAGGCACATGTGCGGTTCTCCTTGCTCCGGGGGACCTCACCACTGTAAGCGCTTCAGTAGATGTCTGCGTCATGGAGCGAGCGGCCATGTCCGTGCACCGCCTACAGTCCGGCCATGCGAGTTGCGTTCGTGGGAAAAGGTGGGGTCGGCAAGTCGTCGCTGTCGGGAAGCTTCGCGCGGGTGCTGGCCGAAGCCGGGGAGCGGGTTCTGGCCATCGACTCCGACCCGATGCCCGGGATGGCGTTCTCCCTGGGCCTGGAGCAGTCCGACGCCGGGCTGCCGGATGACGCCGTCGAGGAGTACGAACAGGACGGCCGCCAGCGCTTCCGCCTGCGGGAAGGGCTCACCGGCACCGCCGCGATCGAGCAGTACGCCCAGCGGGCACCCGGGGGGGTGCACTTCATGCAGCTGGGCAAGGCTCGCGGCCCGCAGTGGAACAACCGCAGGCAGCACTTCGGCTTCCAGCGCCTGCTCGACGACCTGCCCGGTGACGGCTGGAGCATCGTCGGGGACCTGCCGGGAGGAACCCGGCAGCCGTTCCTGACCTGGGGCCGCTACGCCCGTACGTTCCTGGTCGTCATCGAACCCACACCCGCCTCGCTGCTCACCGGACGACGACTGGCCCGACTGGCCGAGACCGCCCGCGCGCCACGCGTTGTCGCCATCGCCAACAAGGTCCGCGAGCCCGGCGATGCCGAGCGGGTGTCGAGCCGGACCGGTTTGAACGTGATCGGCAGCGTGCCCTTCGACCCGGCGCTCGCCGACGCGGACCGACTCGGCAAGGCGGTGCTCGACACCGACCCGGACGGCCCGACTGCCACGGCGGTACGTTCGCTCGTGCAGACCCTGCAAAAATCAGAGGAGCAGCCGTGAAGATCGCTGTCGTCGGCAAGGGCGGCTCGGGCAAGACGACCACGTCAGCTGTGCTCGCCCGCACCTTCGCCCGTCATGGGCACGACACCCTGGCGCTGGACTGCGACAGCAATCCGAACCTCGGCATCTCACTCGGCATCGGTGAGGAGGCGACCGAGGCGCTCGTCTCGGTGCGCGACGCCGTCGACGCCGGCGAGGAGCAGCACGCAACGAGCATGGACGACCTGGTCTCGCGCTTCGGTGTCGACGCTCCCGACGGGGTCCGGCTCGCCGTCGTCACGGCGATCCAGAACCCCGAACCGGACTGCCCATGATGTGGCATCGCACCTGAGCAGTTGCTCGGGAAGCTCGAACGACCCGGCCGTACCGTCATCGCCGACTTCGAGGCCGGCCTCGGCACCGTCATGCGCCTCGAGGGGCGCCCCGTCGACGTGGTCGTGGTCGTGGTCGAACCGACCAGCAAGTCGCT
>Ga0136624_1000612_pt1 | contig 14050 bp, 13 predicted proteins | sample AntDrymUQ4692206_2_FD_104802 | JGI IMG/M metagenome (GOLD analysis project Ga0136624, IMG submission 104802) | Polar desert sand microbial communities from Dry Valleys, Antarctica - metaG UQ469 (22.06) | ecosystem: Environmental > Terrestrial > Soil > Desert | place: Antarctica: Dry Valley... | reverse complement strand
TCGGGGCCGGGCGGGCCGTGGTCCCATCCCGACGCGTCGAGCCAGTCGCGCACGTACTGCTTGTCGAAGGAGGCCTGCGAGCGCCCAGGCTCGTAGTCGTCGGCGGGCCAGAAGCGCGAGGAGTCAGGGGTCAGGACCTCGTCGCCGAGCACGATCTCGGCGCCGGGGGAGGCCCCGAACTCGAACTTGGTGTCGGCGATGATGATCCCGCGCTCGGCGGCGTGCGCGCGGGCGTGCTCGTAGAGCCCGAGGGTGGCGTCGCGAAGCGCTTCGATCAGCGACCGGTCGCCGATCAGCTCGACCGCCCGCTCGAAGTCGATGTTCTCGTCGTGGTCGCCGATCTCCGCCTTGGTCGCCGGCGTGAAGATCGGCTCCGGCAGCTGCTCGGACTCGCGCAGGCCCTGCGGCAGCTCGATCCCGCAGACCGCGCCGCTCTCGCGGTACTCGCGCCATCCCGATCCCGAGAGATAGCCGCGGGCGACGCACTCGATCGGGTACATCTCCAGCCGCTTCACCCGCAGCGCCCGGCCGGCGACCTCGTCGGGGACTTCCTGCGAGATCAGGTGGTTGGGAACGATGTGGCCGGTGGTCTCGAACCAGAACACCGACATCTGGGTGAGCACCTTGCCCTTGTCGGGGATCGGGGTCGGCAGGACCACGTCGTAGGCCGAGATCCGGTCGGAGGCGACCATCAGCAGGTCGTCCTCGAGCTCGTACATCTCGCGCACCTTGCCCGAGGCGAGCAGGCGCAGATCCGAGAGCCGGGCTGACATCGCGGCGATCCTACAAGGAAGCCGCGACCCCGTTGCCGAGGATCGCGTTGGAGCTCTTGCAGCATACCCCTAGTCGGTATACTTGGCAGGGTGAGCGAGGGCGCCGGCTACGTCGAGGACAAGCAGGCGGTGCTGAGCGCTTCGCCAGGACCCGCTGAGCGCGCGATGGAGGCGGCGACCGCGATCGGTCCCACCGTCGCCAGGCGACCGGCAGGCTCGCCGCCGGCCGTGCCGCTGCCGCGCAGCGTGCAGACGGCCCGCTTCATGGTCCGTCCCGTGCCCTTTTTCGAGCATTGGCGCCGGCAGCTCGGCGAGACCTTCTCGGCCAGGCTGTTCGGGCCCGGGGACGTCGTCTTCGTCTCCGACCCGGAGTCGATCAAGCGCCTCTTCTCCGCCGACCGCGTGAACACGATCGCCCCGGGGCGCAACATCATCCTGCGCCCGTTGCTCGGCCCGCAGTCGCTGCTGCGGCAGGAGGGCGAGGAGCACCTGAAGCGCCGCCGGCTGATGCTGCCGCCGTTTCATGGCGAGCGCATGCGCGCGTACGAGCAGACGATCGCCGAGGTCACCGAGGCCGAGCTGGCGAGCTGGCCCGCCGGGGAGCCGTTCGCGCTTCACCCGAGCATGCAGGCGATCACGCTCGAGGTGATCATGCGCGCGGTCTTCGGGGTCAGCGATCCTGCTCGCCGCGACGCGCTGCGCGAGGGGCTGGCCGCGGTGCTCGCCGAGTCCGCCTCGCCCGCGGCGATCGGGCTCACGGTCGGTGCCCTGCGCCGCCTTCCCCGCTACCGGCGCTTCGCCCGCTACACCGAGCGGGTCGATCGGCTGCTCGCCCAGGAGGTCGCCGAGCGTCGCCGCGACCCGGAGCTCGGCTCGCGCGAGGACATCCTCTCGATGCTGGTCGCCGCCGAGTTCGACGACGGCTCGCGGATGGGCGACGTCGAGCTGCGCGACCAGCTGATGACCCTGCTGCTCGCCGGCCACGAGACCACGGCGACCGCGCTCGCCTGGAGCCTCGACCTGCTCCTGCACTCGCCGCCGGTGCTCGAGCGGCTGCTCGCCGAGCTCGAGACCGGCGACGGCGAGTACCTCGACGCGGTGATCACCGAGGCATTGCGGCTGCGACCGGTGGTGCCGATCACCGGGCGGCTGCTGCGCGAGCCGGCCGAGCTCGGCGGCTTCGAGCATCGCCCGGGCACCGTGATCCTCGCCGCGATCTACATGGCCCACACGAACGCCGAGACCTTCCCCGATCCCTTCGCCTTCCTGCCCGAGCGGTTTCTCGCCGAGGCGCCCGGAACCTACTCCTGGATTCCCTTCGGCGGCGGCACCCGGCGCTGCATCGGCGCCGCCTTCGCCCTGCTCGAGCTGCGGGTCGCGCTGAGCACGATCCTGCGCTCGGTTTCACTCGAGCCGGCCGACCCCAGGCCCGAACCGATGGAGCGGCGAAACGTCACCCTGAGCCCCGCGCGCGGGACCCGAGTGGTCGCCCGGCCGCTCGCCTAGCCGGACTCAGACAAGACGCCGCGGATCCGCAGGCACGACGTGGACGGCCGACCCTACGGGCTGCGCTCGCAGCGCTATCCCGGTTTCTATGTGGTGACTACGTAGAAACGGGGATAGGCGCCCGCAGGGTCATGCGGCGGGTGCGCCGCGGGCCAAGCCGCTTCGCCGACCAAGCGGTCAAGCGCCGCCCTCGATCCGCTCCAGCCGCGCGATCAGCTCGGGCACGTGGGTGAGGTAGGCGTCCCAGTCGAGGCTCGCCACCTGCTCGGCCACCTGTCCCGGGGCGGCGGGGTCCGCGGCGAGCTGCTCGGCGAGCAGGTCCTGAAACGGAGTCCCCTCGTCCCAGGCTCGCTGGGCCGCGCCCTGGACCAGTCGGTAGGCGTCGTCGCGGGTCATCCCCGCCTCGACCAGCGCGGTCAGCGCCCGCTGGCTGAGCAGGGCGCCGTGGGTGAGATCGAGGTTCGAGCGCATGCGGTCGGCGTGCACGGTCATCCCCTCGACCACCCGGGTGGCGAGATCGTGCATGTAGTCGAGCAGGATCGTCGCGTCCGGCAGGATCACCCGCTCGGCCCCCGAGTGCGAGATGTCGCGCTCGTGCCACAGCGCGACGTTCTCGAGCCCGGCCTGCGAGTAACCGCGCAGCACCCGGGCGAGCCCGCAGATGCGCTCCGAGGTGATCGGGTTGCGTTTGTGGGGCATCGCCGAGGATCCCTTCTGCGAACCCGAGGCAAACGGCTCCTCGACCTCGCGCACCTCGGTCCGCTGCAGGTTGCGGATCTCCTGGGCGAAGCGCTCGAGCCCGGCCCCGGCGAGGGCGACGGCCTCGAGCACCTCGGCGTGGCGGTCGCGCGGAACCACCTGGGTGGAGATGTCCTCGGCTCGCAGTCCCAGACGCTCCATCACCGCGGCCTCGACCGCGGGCGGGATCGACGCTTGCGTGCCGACGGCGCCCGAGAGCTTGCCGACCGCCGCCTGCTCGAAGGCGCGGCGCAGCCGCTCGAGGTTGCGGGCTGCCTCGAAGGCGAAGCCGGCGAGGCGCAGGCCGAAGGTGGTGGGCTCGGCGTGGACGCCGTGGGTGCGACCGACGCAGAGCGTCGTCGCATGCTCGCGCGCCTTCGCCACCAGCGCGTCGCGGTAGCGGCCGGCGCCCTCGATCAGGATTGATCCGGCTTCCACCAACTGCAGGCCGAGCGCGGTGTCGAGGACGTCCGAGGAGGTCAGCCCGTAGTGAATCCAGCGGCCCTGTTCGCCGACCGAGGCGGCGACCACGTCGACGAAGGCGGCGACGTCGTGGTTGGTGGTGCGCTCGCGTTCCTTGACCGCCTCGACGGTAAAGGCGGCGTGCTCGCGGGCGGCCGTTGCCGCCTCCGCGGGGACCTGGCCCGCCGCCGCCCAGGCGTCGGTCGCGGCGAGCTCGACCTCGAGCCAGCCCTGCATCCGCCGCTCGTCCGACCAGACCGATCCGATCCGCTCCCGGGTGTAGCGAGCGATCATCGCGGGGAGGGACAGGTCATCAGGTCGACATGATCCGGATCGCGAGCAGTCCCGCGTTCTTGGCCCCGTCGATGGCGACGCAGGCGACCGGCACGCCGGGTGGCATCTGCACCGCGGAGAGCAGCGCGTCGAGACCGCCGAGGCTCTTGCCGAGGATCGGCACGCCGATCACCGGGAGGTCGGTGTGGGCGGCGGCGACGCCGGGCAGCGCCGCCGACATGCCGGCGCCGGCGATCAGCACCTTGAGCCCCCGCATGCGGGCGGCGTGGCAGTACTCGCGGACCTTCTCCGGGTCGCGGTGGGCGCTCATCACCCGGACCTCGTAGCGGATCCCGGCCTCCTGCAGCGCCTTGCCGGCCGGTTGCATCTTCGGCTTGTCGCTCTTCGAGCCCATGATGATCCCGACGCGGGGCGCGTCGACCTCGATCTCCTCGAACGCCGCTTCGACCTCCGGCATCGGCTCGGGTGGCTTCGTGACCGCGGTCTCGACCCCCGTCTCGGTGCTCGGCTTTCCTGCCTCCATCCGTCTCCTTTCAGGTTGTCAGCGCGAGACCGCTTCGATCGCTCGCGCCGCGATGTCGGTGCGCATCTGCTTGCCGTCGAACTCGATCAGATCCGCCGCGGCGTAGGCGCACTCGCGAGCTTGGCCCGGCGTTGCGCCGAGCGCGGTCACGTTCAGCACCCGGCCACCGGCGGTGACGATCCCGGCATCGGTGCGTGCGGTGCCGGCGTGGGTCACCTCGATCTCTACCGGAACCCGGTCGAGACCGCTGATCAGGTCACCCTTCGAGGACCCGGCCGGGTAACCGCCCGAGGCGAGCACCAGGGTGACCGCCCAATCCTCGCTGAACTCGGCGGTTGCCCCCGCCAGGCCGCCGGGCTCGCGCGCCCGCAAGAGCAGCGCCGGCAGGTCGCTGGTCAGCCGGGGAAGGACGGCCTGCGTCTCGGGGTCGCCGAAGCGGGTGTTGAACTCGAGCACCCGAGGACCGGCGGCGGTCAGCATCAGCCCCGCGTAGAGCACCCCGTGGAAGGGCGTGCGGCGGCTTCGCATCAGCTCGACCATCGGCCGGTGGACGCCGTCGACGATCTCCTCGACGCGGTCGGCGTCACAGCCGGGAACCGGCGAGTAGCTGCCCATGCCCCCGGTGTTGGGCCCCTCGTCGCCGTCGAAGATCCGCTTGTAGTCCTGCGCCGGGGCCAGCGCGACCACGTTCTCGCCGTCGCAGAGCGCCAGCAGCGAGAGCTCCTCGCCGTCGAGGTACTCCTCGAGCACCACCTCGGTGTCACCGAAGCGGCGCTCGACGAAGAATGAGGCGACGGCGTCGCGGGCCTCCTCCTCGGTCGCGCAGATCACCACGCCCTTGCCCGCCGCGAGTCCGTCGGCCTTGAGGACCACCGGGTAGTCGCTCCGGGCGAGCTGCTCGAGCGCCTGCTCGCGGCTGCGCAGGACCGTGTGATCGGCGGTCGGTATGCCGGCAGCGGCCATCAGCGCCTTTGCGTGGACCTTCGAACCCTCGAGCCGCGCGGCCTCGGCGCTGGGACCGAAGGCGGGCACCCCGGCCGCCTCGAGCGCGTCGACGAGGCCGTCGACCAACGGCCCCTCGGGCCCGACCACGACCAGGTCGCACGATTCGGCCACCGCCGCGGTGACCAGCTCGTCAACTCCTCCGCCGGTCTCGAGGCAGCGGGCATCGGCGCCGATCCCGGCGTTACCCGGCGTGCAGAGCAGCTCGGGTCGAGATGCCGAGCGCGCCAGCGACCGCACGATCGCATGCTCGCGACCGCCGCCCCCGACGACGAGGATCCTCATCCGCGGCTCAAAGCGATGAGGTGAACTCCTGCGAGTCGATCGCGGTCAGGGTCTCGTTCTGGACCGTGCCGCGCGAGCCCATCTCGACGGAGAGCTTCAACATCGTCTTCTCGTCGGGGGCCTCGACCACGCTGATGAAGTCATAGCTGCCGAGCGTCGCCCACTGGTTGATCACCTTGACGCCGAGTTGCTCGACCTCCTTGGTGACCTCGTGGACGCGTGCGGGGTTGTCCTTGAGCGTCTTCACCCCGTCGGGGGTGAATCTGGTCAGCATGATGTAGGTAGGCATCTGGGTGTCCTCCTCGTTGGTCTCGGGCCGCGCCGCTCGCACCCCCCTTTCTTGCACGAAGCGCCGAGCGGTGCAAGTCCGGCCGGTGCCGGCTTGCGCGATCATCGGTGCGATGGCCGGCCATCCGCTCTTCGCCGCGCTCTACGACCGCGCTCTCGCCGGGGTCGAACGCGCCGGCCTGGCCCAGCGTCGTGCGGCGCTGCTCGCCGCTGCCGGCGGCCGCACGCTCGAGGTCGGGGCCGGGACCGGCGCCAACCTTCGCCACTACCCGGCCGCGGTCAGCGAGCTCGTCCTCACGGAGCCCGATCCCCACATGGCCGCCCGCTTGCGCTCGAAGCTCGACCCGGCCGGCTCGCCGCGGCCGCAGGTGGTCGAGGCGGATGCCGAGCGGCTGCCGTTCGCCGACGACAGCTTCGACACCGCGGTCTCGACCCTCGTCCTCTGCACGGTCTCGGACCCGCGGCGCGCCGCCGAGGAGATCGCGCGCGTGCTGCGCCCCGGCGGGCGCTTGTTACTGATCGAGCACGTGCGCGACCCCGCCGAGGGGGCCCGGGCGCGCTGGCAGGATCGGCTCGAGCGTCCCTGGGGCTGGGTCGCGGGCTCGTGTCATCCCAATCGCGACACGGCGGCGACGCTGAGCGCGGCGGGATTCGATGTCGCCGGGCTCGAGCCCGGCAGGATCCCCCGCGGCGGTCCTCTGGTGAAGCCGGCGATCAGTGGCTCCGCCGGGCACCGGGGCCGGTAGGCGCGATGCGACGCCTGCTGCCGCTGGTTCTGCGCTCGCGCTCGCTGCCGCTGCTGGTCTTCGCCCTGATCTTCCCGAGCGTCGCCTCGTTCACCCTGCTCGGGCCGCAGTTCGGGCTCGCCGCCGGGGCGCTCAGCGTCGGCGTCCTCCTGGTCTACGCCGCCCGCGCCCGCTACGACGAGGCGATCGCCGTCGCCGCCTCGCCCGACGATCGCTACCGGCTCCTGGTGGTCGCCGGGCGCCCGCTCGATCAGCCCGAGCTCGCCACCCGTGTCGCCGCCGTCGCCGGCGAGGGCCAACGGGTGCTCGGCGCCGGCTCGGCGGCCGGACCCGAGCTGCTCGTCCTGGTGCCGGCGCGGGCCTCGCGGCTCGACCGCTGGGCCTCCGACGTCGGCCCCGCACGCGACCAGGCTCAACGGTCGCTGGCGCTTTCGCTGGCGAGCCTCGCAACCGCGGGGCTCGACGCGCGGGGATGTGTTGGCGACGCCGACGCCGTTCAGGCGATCGAGGACGAGCTCCACAGCTTCCCGGCCCGCGAGGTGGTCCTGGTCGACGGCCCGGGGATCGGGTCGCGGGAGGTCGAGGAGGTCCGCCGGCGCCTCGACCGGCCGGTCACTCGACTGTGAGACCCCCGCGCTCGCGAATCAGCTCGGCGATCACCGCGCGTCGGTGGTCGAAGATCCGTTCGAGGTCGCGTCGCACCACCAGCCGCAGCGCCAGCGCCCCGAGCGGGCCGAACCCGATGCGGTAGCGGACGCGGTCGCGGATCAGGGTCGCGTCGCCGTCGGCCTCGAACTCGTGGGTGTGGTGCCAGAGCGCATAGGGCCCGGAAACCTGACGGTCGACGAAGCCGTGTGGTGGTTCCCACTGCTCGATCCGAGTGAGCCAGCGGATGGGGACGCCGTGGAGGCGAAGCCGGTACTCGATCAGGGTGCCGACGCCCATCACCACCGGCGCGGGCGAGACCACGCGGAAGTTCAGAAACGCCGGCGTCAGCCGCGCGAGATGGGAGGCGTCGCCGTAGAGCTCGAAGGTCTGCTCTATCGGCAGCTCGACCCGCTGCTCGCGCTCGAGCAGTTGCTCGCTCACGTGACCGCCCGCAAGAGCGCCGCGTAGTCGTCGACGGTCCGCTGCCAGTTGAGGCGCTCGCGCGCCCGGGCTGTGCCGGCTCGGAGCTCGCCCAGGGCTCCAGGCTCGCGCGCCTCGTTGATTGCGCGGGTCAGGTCTCGGATGCTCGGCAGATACGCCGGGATGCCCGAGCTCGCGCGTCCGCGCCGGCGCGAGCGCACCAGGATCCCGTTCTCGCCGTCGCGCACGACCTCGTTCATCGGCGGCACATCGTTGGTGATCACCGGCAGCCCCAGCGCCATCGCCTCGTAGAGGTGCAGTCCGAGGCCCTCCCAGCGGCTCGGCGCGACGCAGATCTCGCTGGCCGCGAACAGCGTCAGGTGCTCGTCGGTGGGCAGGTCCTCGAGAATCACCTCGACCCGCGGATCGCGAGCGATTCCCCGTTCGAGAACCGCGGTCTCGCGCTCCACCTGGCCCTTGATCAGCAGGCGGAGGTCGTCGCCACGGACCTTGCGAAACGCCTTCAGCAGCTCGGACAACGGCTTGCGCTTGCTCAGAAACCCGGCCGGATAGAAGAAGCGCCTGGCAGCGGCTGGATCCTCAGCCGGGTCGCGTCGGAAAGCGAGCAGGTCGGAATGGATCCCCCAGTGGACCCGAGGGCTCTCGATCCCGATCTCCGCGTAGCGTTCGCGCTCGCAGGCGGTCAGCGAGTAGACGACGTCGAGCGCTCGCTTCGCCGGCTCGACGTGCTCGACCGCGAACTGCTCCCAGACGAAGCGACCGACGGTGCGCACGCCACTTCGACGCAGCGCCGCGATCGCCTCGAACTCGTAGTTCTGGTCGAAGAGCGCGACCTCGAGCTCGTGCCCACGCCCCCAGGCGACCATCTCCCCGGCCGGGATCTTGTACGCCGAGGCCTCGGTGACCCCGGGCTGATCCCAGACTCCGCTGTGGTCGACGAAGGCCGGCCGGATGTTCTTTGCCCGGGTCGGGCGGGCGAGCACGAAGGTCTGGTGGCCGAGCGAATCGAGCGCCGAACGGATCTGGCGGGCGACCACGCCCTGCCCGCGGTTGAACCAGTAAGCGCAGATCCCGATTCGCACCGGCGGGAGCCTAGATGCCGCCAGGCGGCGGCAGGCCTAGGCGGCGGCGGGGGCGACCGACTGGGGGAGGCGTTCGAAGACGAGCTCGCCGGCGGCGGCGTCGACACGGATGGTGTCGCCGGCGGAGAACTCACTCTCGAGCACTCTCAAGGCGAGCTTGTCGACGAGTTGGCGCTGGATCACGCGCTTCAGCGGCCGGGCCCCGTAGGTGGGGTCGTAGCCGAGGTTGCCGAGCAGCGTGCGGGCGTCGTCGGTGAGCTCGATCTCGACTCCGCGCTCGCGCACCCGCGCGGCGAGCAGCTCGACCTGGAGATCGACGATCTGGGCGATCTCCTCGCGACTGAGCCGGTGGAAGATCACGGTGTCGTCGATCCGGTTGAGGAACTCCGGCTTGAAGGTGGTTTCGAGCACCCGCTCGATCGTCTCCCGGATCCCCTCGTCGACCTGCGTTCCGGTGATCCGATCGGAGCCCACGTTCGAGGTCATGATCAGGATCGTGTTGGTGAAGTTGACGGTGCGGCCCTGGCCGTCGGTGAGCCGGCCGTCGTCCATGATCTGCAGGAGCACGTTGAAGACGTCGGGATGCGCCTTCTCGATCTCGTCGAGCAGGACGACCGCGTAGGGGCGCCTGCGCACGGCCTCGGTCAGCTGTCCGCCCTCCTCGTAGCCGACGTAGCCGGGCGGGGCGCCGACCAGGCGCGAGACCGAGTGCTTCTCCATGTACTCGGACATGTCGATGCGGACGATCGCCTGCTCGGAGTCGAACATCAATGAGGAGATCGCCTTTGCGAGCTCGGTCTTGCCGACCCCGGTGGGACCGAGAAAGAGCAGGCTGCCGATCGGCCGGTGCGGGTCGGAGAGCCCGGCGCGCGAGCGCCGCAGAGCGTTGGCGACCGCCTCGATCGCCTCGTCCTGGCCGATCACCCGGTCGTGGAGGCGCTCCTCCATCTGGATCAGCTTCTCGACCTCGCCCTCCATCAGCTTGGTCACGGGGATTCCCGTCCAGCGCGCCACGACCTCGGCGATGTCCTCCTCGGTCACCTCCTCGGCGAGCAGCGAGCCGCCGCCCTCGTCGAGCTCGCGACTGCGCTTCTCCTGCGCTTCGACGATCTCCTCGAGCTCGGGGATGTCGGAGTACTGGAGCTTGGCGGCACGTTCGAGGTCGTGCTCGCGGTTTGCCTGCTCGAGCTGGCCACGGGCGTCGTCGAGGCGCTCGATCGCCGCCTTGCGCGCGTCGATCGCCTGCTTCTCGGCCTGCCACCGCGCCTTCATCTCGGCCGCCCGCTCGTTGAGGTCGGCGAGCTCCGCCTCGATCGCCTCGAGGCGCGCCTTAGAGGCATCGTCCTTCTCCCCCTTGAGCGCCTCGCGCTCGATCTGCAGCTGCATCACCCGGCGGTCGACCTCGTCGATCTCGACCGGCGAGGACTCGATCTCCATCTTCAACCGCGAAGCGGCCTCATCGACCAGGTCGATCGCCTTGTCGGGGAGGAAGCGGTCGGCGATGTAGCGCTCCGAGAGGGTCGCAGCGGCGACGATCGCCGGGTCGGTGATCCGCACGCCGTGGTGGCGCTCGTAGCGCTCCTTGAGGCCGCGCAGGATCGCGATCGTGTCGTTGATGTCGGGCTCGCCCACCAGCACCGGCTGGAAGCGCCGCTCGAGGGCAGCGTCCTTCTCGATCTGCTTGCGGTACTCGTCGAGCGTGGTCGCGCCGATACAGCGCAGCTCGCCTCGGGCGAGCATCGGCTTCAGCAGGTTGGCAGCGTCCATCGCGCCCTCGCTGGCGCCGGCGCCGACGATCGTGTGCAGCTCGTCGATGAAGAGGATGATCTGGCCGTCGGCGTCCTGCACCTCCTTGAGCACCGCCTTCAAGCGCTCCTCGAACTCACCGCGGTACTTGGAGCCGGCGATCAGGGCGCCGACGTCGAGCGCGATCAGGCGGCGGTCGCGCAGCGACTCGGGCACGTCGCCGTTGATGATCCGCTGGGCGAGCCCCTCGACGATCGCCGTCTTGCCGACCCCCGGCTCACCGATCAGCACCGGGTTGTTCTTGGTCCGGCGAGAGAGCACCTGGATCACGCGGCGGATCTCCTCGTCACGGCCGATCACCGGGTCGAGCTTGTTGGCGCGCGCGTCCGCGGTCAGGTCGCGGCCGAACTTCTCCAGCGCCTCTGCGATCTCCTCGGCGTTGGGCGAGGTCACCCGGCTCGAGCCCTGGGTCTCGGCGACCGCTCGCGCCAGGGAGTCGCGCTCGGGCAGCAGGTCGGCGGTCGGCGAAACCTTTCCGGCCAGCGCCAACAGCAGGTGGCCGACCGAGATGTACTCGTCGCCGAGGTCCTTCATCTCCTGCTCGGCGCGCCGCAGCACCTCGATCGCGGCTGACGAGAAGCTGACCTCTGGAGCCTCGCCGCTGACCCGCGGAAGCTTGGCGACCGCATCCTTGGTGCGGTCGGCGATCTGGCGGACGTCGGCGGAGATCTTGCGGAGCGCGGCCGGGGCGAACCCGTCCTCCTGCTCGAGCAGGGCCAGCAGCAGGTGTGCCGGCTCCACCGCGGGGCTGCGGTGGCTGGCAGCAAGGCCCTGGGCGGCGGCTACAGCCTCCTGCGACTTGATCGTGAATCGGTCGGCTTGCATCGCCTCAGTCTAGCTGCTTATCCTCGACATGGCAAGAAATCTGCTGCGTATACGCTTAGATCCTTCTGCCACGGTAATGGCTCGAACCGGCGATCGGGGTAGGGTTCGGCTCTACGTACAGGCAAGCTGCGGCAACCGCAGCGGGGCGCTGAGGGATCTGATGGAGAGACACGCGGATGCGGTCGGCGGCCCCGGCCAGGGCCGAGAGGCCGAGATTGCGGCAGGGCAGGAGGCCGAGGAGCGCTTCCGCCTCGCCTTCGAGCATGCGCCGATCGGAATTGCCCTGGTCTCGCCCGAGGGGGGCTTCATGCGCGTCAACGAGGCTCTATGCGAGCTCACCGGCTATCCGGCGGCGGAGCTGGTCGAGAAGACCTTCCAGGAGATCACCCACCCCGACGATCTCGATCTCGATCTCGACTACGTCGAGCAGATGCTCGCCGGGCGGCGACGCGTATACGAGATGGAGAAGCGGTACTTCCATCGCACCGGGCAGACGATCTGGGCCCTGCTCAGCGTCTCCCTGGTCCGCGACCGCGACGACCAGCCGCTCTATTTCATCTCGCAGATCCAGGACATCACCGAGCGCAAGCAGCTGCAGGAGCGGCTCGCCTTCCTCGCCGACCACGACGAGATGACGGGGCTGCGCAATCGCCGCCGCTTTCGCGAGGAGCTCGCCCAGGGGATCCTCTACTCGCAGCGTTACGGGCACCCCTCGGCGATGCTGCTGCTCGACCTCGACAACTTCAAGCAGGTCAACGACACCCTTGGCCATTTCATCGGCGACAAGCTGGTGATCGCGGTGGCCGCGAGGCTGGGGCGCAGGCTGCGCAGTACCGACGTACTCGCTCGGATCGGCGGCGACGAGTTCGCGGTCTTCCTGCCGCAGGCCCAGCCGGGGCAGGCCGAGCGGGTGGCCAAGGGGCTGCTGCTGGAGATCTCCGAGCAGCCGTACGAGATCGACGGCCACCGGGTGAGCGCCAAGGCGAGCCTCGGCGTCGCCAGATTCGACTCCGAGTCGAAGGTCGATCCTGATTCCGTGCTGATGCAGGCCGATCTAGCCATGTACCGAGCCAAGAACCAGGGTGGCAACGACCTCGCGATCGTCGACCTGGGCCGCCCCAAGGAGGCCGAGGACCAGGACTAGACCGAGCTCGCGCGGGTCAGCGCCCGAGCCTGCGCGTCAGCCACAGGCCCGCAGCCGCGGCCGGCAATGCGCCGGCGAGTCCCCGCAGGCCTGCCCCTCGCAGCTCACCTCGGCCACCGAGCAGCAGCGCAAAGGTGAGCGCGTCGCCGGCGTCGGCGATAGCCGTCGCCGCCGCTGCCCGCCGTAGCGAGTCGCGGTCGTCGAGCGCAGCCAGCAGCCAGGCTCCCATGACCAGGTCGCGGGTGGCGGCGATCCTGCCGAGCGCGAGGCCCTTGGGATCGAGCGGGTCGAAGCCGAGGGCCCTGGCGGATAGCCCCGGCGCCAGCCAGATCCCGGCGCCGATCGCCAGCCTGCCGGCGGCGAGCGCCGAGGCGACCAGCTGCGGGGCTGAGGCGCCATCCGAATCCGAGGTCGCGCCCTCAGCGGCTCCCATGCTCGTAGTTTCGTGCATTCTGAGGCGATGCGTGCCGCGGCCCTGGCGATCGTCGCGATCCTCTTCGGCGGGCTGGTGATCGTCGCCCCCGGCGACCCGCGGGACGCCGGGTCGTCGACCCCGACCGGCACCGCCGGCGTCGAACCCGATGCGCCGCTGCGCCAGCAGCCGCGCGAGCTCGGGACGAACCAAGCGCCGCCGACGCACAGGCGGGAGCAGGGCCGCACCGCCGGGCGCGGCAAGACACCATCGGCCGCCGCCCTACGCAGCGCCTGGAGCTACGCCCGCCGCCGGGGCGGGGCGGTCTCCCTTGCCGTCGTCAACAGCGACGGCGAGCGGCGCGGCCGCGACGAGGACCGCCGCTACGCCGCGGCGAGCGTGGTCAAGGCGATGCTGCTGGCGGCCGAGATCCGCCGCCTCAAGCAGGCGGGGGAGCCGATCGACGCCCAGACCGACGCCCTGCTCAGCGCGATGATCACCAGCTCCGACAACGAGGCGGCGGACGCGATCTACACTCGGGTCGGGGACGACGGGCTCGAGGCGGTCGCCCGCAGGGTCGGCATGCGCCGGTTCACGGTCGCCGGCTATTGGGGCAACGCCCAGATCGCCGCGGCGGATATGGCGCTGATGTTCGGCGACCTCGAGCGGGCGCTGGCGAGAGACCACCGCGAGTACGCGCTCGGGCTGCTCGGGTCGATCGTGCCCGAGCAGAGCTGGGGCGTACCGGAGGCTGCCGGCGAACGTTGGGCGGTGCGCTTCAAGGGGGGTTGGCTCCCCGACCAGGCGCTTGCCCACCAGGTGGCCGAGCTGCGCGAGCGCCACGCCGATCGCAAGCTCTCGATTGCGATCCTCACCGACCAGCAGCCCTCGCACGAGTACGCGACCGCAACGGTGCAGGGGGTCGCCGAGCGGCTGCTCGAGCGTCGCTGATCGTCAGCGCTGCTTGCGGTGCCGCTCGATCGGGATCGAGACCGAACCGGCGTCGTACTTGCCGTAGGGGACGATCTCCGTGCCCAGCGAACGGCGTACCCGGTCGATCTCCCGGGTCATCTGC
>Ga0136624_1000611_pt1 | contig 14051 bp, 13 predicted proteins | sample AntDrymUQ4692206_2_FD_104802 | JGI IMG/M metagenome (GOLD analysis project Ga0136624, IMG submission 104802) | Polar desert sand microbial communities from Dry Valleys, Antarctica - metaG UQ469 (22.06) | ecosystem: Environmental > Terrestrial > Soil > Desert | place: Antarctica: Dry Valley... | reverse complement strand
GCGTGACGCCCGACGGCCAGGTGCGTGTCTACGAGACCCGCGACGCCGGCGCGAACTGGACGCCGCGCTCCGACGGCCTCCCGCACGAGCGGGCGTACCTCACGGTCCTGCGCGAGGCCTTCGACCGGAGCGGCCACGGTGAGACCATGGAACTCTACTTCGGTGCGACGTCGGGAGCCGTCTTCGGATCGGGCGACGCGGGCACGAGCTGGTTCGACGTGGCGACGCACCTGCCGCCGGTCCTCTCGGTCGCCGCTACGGAGGGCCCTCGGACGGAGCGCTGAGCAGGGGGATCTCGACCGTGACACTGGTGCCGCCCCCCGGCGGTGAGTCGAGCTCGAGGTACCCGTCGAGCGCGTCGACGCGGTCGCGGAGTCCGCGCAGGCCGCTTCCGGTGGACGGATCAGCGCCGCCCACGCCGTCGTCGCACACGTGCACCCGGAGGCAGTCGCGCTCGACCGAGAGGTGCACGAACGCCTCGCTGGCCTGCGCGTACTTCGCGACGTTGGTCAACGCCTCGGCGGTGACGAAGTAGGCGGCGGCCTCGACTTCGGGGGAAAGCGGGGCCGAGGGAGCGCCGCTGACCTCCACCGGCACGGGAGCCCGGGACGCGAGCGCCTCCAGCGCGGCGCCGAGCCCACGATCGCTGAGAACGGCGGGATGGATGCCGCGCGCCAGCTCGCGCAGCTCCTTGACAGCGAGCTGGGCGTCCTGGCGGGCCTGGGCGATCAGCCGGGCCGCGCTCGCGGGATCGCTCTTGAGTTGCGACTCCGCGAGGCCGAGAGTCACCGCCACGGCGACCATGCGCTGCTGGGCGCCGTCGTGGAGGTCTCGCTCGATGCGCCGGCGCTCGGCATCGGCGGCGGCGATGATGCGCTCGCGGGCGTCGCGCAGGTCGTCCACGCGCTCGCGCAGCGCGCGCGCACGTCGGGAGTCTGGGGGCTCACCGGGGAACCGGATCTGGCGCATCGGATCTCCACCCTATCCAGGCGGGCGGCCACCGGGTGACGTCGGAGCGGTGGCGTCGTCGGCGCATCCGGTCGCGGCGATCATCCGTTTGGCATTCTCTGCCGATGCGCTGGCAGCAGGCCGCCACCCTGGCGCTGGCGGGCCTCTCACTCACGGCCTGCGGGGACGGAGGCGGCGGCTCGCCCGCGAGCCAGGCCGGCGCGCCGGCGGCGGCACCGACGCCGGACGCCGGCCGGAGCGCGGCCGAGCCGCCCGAGCGTCCGCCGGTCCGGCTGACGATCGCGGTCAGCGGCGACCTTCTGCCCCACCTTCCAGTGGTCGCGCGTGCGCAGGCGCTCGCTCGCGGAGGGGCTCGATACGACTTCGCGCCGATGTTTCGCGCCGTGCGTCCGCTCATCCGGCGCGCGGACCTGGCGCTGTGCCATGTCGAGACTCCGCTGGTGCCCGGCGCTCCCGCCGGCTACCCGGTGTTCCGTACACCCCCCGCACTCGCCCGGGCGATCAGGGTGACAGGCTGGGACGCGTGCAGCACGGCTTCCAACCACAGCGTCGACGCCGGGCAAGCCGGCGTGGACAGCACGGTGCGCGCGCTGCGTCGTGCCGGTGTTCGCCACACCGGGTCCTTTGCCTCTCGCACGGCGCGCAACCGGCCGCTGATCATGGACGTCCAGGGCGTGCGTGTCGCCTTTCTGGCGTACACGACGAGCACGAACGGCATCCCGCGACCACATCCATGGTCGGTCAACCTGGCGCAGCCTGATCGGATCATCGCCGACGCTCTCCGCGCGCGGCGAGCCGGCGCCCGGGTGGTCCTCGTCAACCTCCACTGGGGAACGGAGTACCTCCACGACCCCGATGCGCAACAGCGGCGGCTTGCGGCTCAGATCATGCGTTCGCGCGCGATCACCGCCATCGTGGGCCAGCACGCGCACGTCGTGCAGCCGATCCGCCGTGTCGCGCGACGGTGGGTGGTCTTCGGCGCGGGCAACCTCCTGTCCAACCAGTCGGCGGCCTGCTGCGAGGCCGCGACGCAAGACGGGATGGTCGCCATGCTGCACGTCTCCGTCGACGGGCCACGCGGCCGCGTCGAGCGCGTCAACTACACGCCGACGTGGGTGCGTCATCCCGACTACACCGTGCTGCCGGTCGGTCAAGCGATCGAGAACCGGCAGGCCGACCCCGACGCCCTCCGCGCCTCCTGGCAGCGCACCGTGGCGATCGCGGGTCGCGCGCGCGCCCTTCGGCCCCGACCGGAGCGCCTCGCACCCGTCGCGCGCTAGGCGCCGTCCTGATCAGCTTCGGCCGCCGGGTCCGCGATCATCCCGGGCTCCAGGTATATGACCCGTGCGATCGGCACGGCCGCGCGCACACGCGCCTCGCACGCGTCGATCGCAGCCGCGAGCTCGCGCACCGAGAGCGCGGGTTCGAACGCGAGCTTCGCGCCCACGAAGAGATCGTCCGGCCCCATGTGCTGGGTGACCATGTGGAGAACACGACGGACCGCCGGTTCGTGCATGAGCTCCGCCTCGATCTGCTCGATCGTCTCCGGTGCTACCGGGCGAGGTGATCTCATGCGGGTCGCTGAGCTTGGCATACCCCTCGTAGGCCGAGAAGAGGCCGCCGAGCGAGAACAGCACGACCGCGACGACGAAGGACCAGAAGTAGCGAACCCTCCCGAACCCCAGCGGATGAAGGGGTGTCGGTGCGCGCCGCGCGCGACGGCCGCCGAGAACGAGCAGGCCTTGATTGCTCGCGTCCGCGACAATGACCGTACCGCGGCTTGGTTCGTGAACGCCGGGCGTTGATTCACGCCATGGGTGAGGCGGGGCTGATCGGCCGCCGAGGACCGGGCGCACTCCTGCCGGGCTCAGCGCGTCGGCATGGGGCCCGGGCGCTCGCCCATTCCTCCCATCCCGGCACCGTCGCCGGGGACGATCAGCCCGGGTACTGCGTCGGGCGCCGCGATCAGGACGACGCCGAGCACGAGCAGCAGCAGGGCTGTCGCGTAGGTGATCGAACGACCCCACGGCAGCGTCTTCTCGAGCGCGATCAGTGCCGCCACGAACGCCATCCAGGCCAGGCTCATGACTCCAAGGGCGAACAACGACGCCATCAGCGCCCAGCAGCAGCCGACGCACCACGCGCCGTGACGAGCGCCCATCTCCAGCGCGCCCCGGAGGCCTTCGCGCCACGAGCCGAGCAGGAACCCCAGCGGGCTCCTGCATTTGGCGAGGCACACGTCCTTGAGCGGCGTCAGCTCATACGCGGCCGCGACCACGAGCGTGCCGCCCGCCACCCAACGCCCGGAGCTGCTCCAAGCCAGCTCGTCTCCGAGCAGAGCGCGGCCGAGGTTCAGAAGACCGTACGCGAACAGCCCCGCGAGAGTCCACGTCAGGAGGTACCCGGCCGCGAAGAGGAGCGGCGCCGTAGGGGCGCTGCGCCGGGTCATGCGGGCGTAGAGGGCGACCGTCGGCGCCACTGACGGGAACATCATCGCCGCCATCATCACGACCCAGACGCCCAGGAACCAGCCCAGCGCCCCGAGGTCGGTGCCCGGGCCCTCGTCCATCCCGGCCATGCGGTCGGCCGTCGACCACCAGGCGACGGCGGCGAGCGCGAAGAGCAGGACGATGAGCCCGAGCCGGGCGCGGGCGGCGGCGAACGCCGGCGCGAGGCCACGCCGGCCGGCGACCTCGTGATTCGCGGCGAGCGGCGAGCCGGCCGCGCTCACCTCAGGCCGCCCAGGAGAAGTGCGAGGCGGAGAACCCGGCCTTCCCCTCGTACTCGACGCCGAACGCGTTTATGCTCGAACGCGTCGCCTTGGCGACCGTGAGCTCGGAGCCCGCAGGATGGAAGATGCCGGTGAGCCGCGCCGGCTCACCCGACTCGACGCCGAAGGGGACGACGTCCTCGATCTCGAAGTCGATGGCGTCTCCGATCTTGACGCTGTGGCGCAGCCCCTCCTCGCGAACCTCGATCGGTGCCCGCTCCACACCCAGGTTCTCCGACACCAGCGGCCCGAGGGCCTGCATCGGCCCCCCGAGTTGACCGCCGAACACGGCGCCGAGCTTCTCCGCCTGCTGATCCGAGGCGCTCTCGTCGATGAAGACGCCGAGCCGCCAGTCTCCCTCGCTCATCACCTTGGGCGTGTCGGCGACGGCGGCGACCGTCAGCCCGCTCACGTCCGTGCCCTCCACGGCACCGTCGGTGACGTGGAAGACGAGCGTCACCTTGCAGCGGTCGTAGTCGGCTCCGAGAGCGAACGACGCCGTGCACGGACACACCACCTCGCACGAGCACGTCTCGAAGTAGGTACCTGCGATCTGCCAAGCCATGCCGTCTCCTCACCTGAGCGGTGCACCGGTTGGCCGCATTCTGCTCGCACGCGACGCGCTAAGTCAAGCTCGGCGTGCGGCCCGGCGCCTTCCGGGTACTGCGTGCCTACGCGCCAACGAGTCGAAAGGGAGGTTCGCAGTCGGTGACAAGAAGGCCCGGGACATCATGAGCCCGGACTGCAACGTGCATCGGGGAGAGCGACAGCGTCCTCGACGCCGCGAAGCGGCTCGCCGAGCTCGACGTCGGCGCGATGCCGATCTGCGGCGAGGACGACCGCCTCAAGGGCATGCTGACCGACCGCGACATCGTCGTGAAGGTGCTCGCGCAAGGCAAGGACCCCGCGACCGTCAAGGCGGGTGAGCTGGGCGTCGGCGACGGCAAGACCGTCACCATCGGCGCCGATGACTCGATCGAGGAGGCGCTGCGTACGATGATCGATCACAAGGTGCGCCGCCTGCCCGTGATCGACGGCAAGCAGTTGGTCGGCATCATCAGCCAGGCCGACATCGCCACGAACCTGGACGAGGAGCGCGTCGGCGACATCGTCGAGGCCATCTCCGCCGGTGGCGGTGACGGTGCGCTGGGCGTGCCTGGCCGCCGCGACGTTCGCGACCGGATGGGCGCTCGGCGCGGTCGGGCTGCCCTCCTCCTACCTGTTCGGCGCGCTGCTCGCCGGCATCGCGGCCGCGCTGCTGGCGCCCGAGCGGCTCGCCGTGCCCGATCTCGGCTTCACCGCCGCGCAAGCGGTAGCCGGAGTGGCGCTCGGCACGTTCCTGGACTCGTCGTCGCTGGACGCCATCGCCGGCGGCTGGCTGCCGCTGGCCCTGGTCACGGCGGCGACGTTGGGCATCTCCCTGGCGGCGGGCGCGGTGCTGACCCGCACGACGTCGCTGGATCCTCCGACCGCCGCGCTCGGGATGGTGGCTGGCGGTGCGGCGGGGATCGTCGGCATGGCCGGGGAGCTGGGCGCCGACGACCGTCTCGTGGCGTTCATGCAGTACCTGCGCGTGCTCCTGATCGTCCTCATCACCCCGGTGCTCAAGTTCACGCTCGCCACGATCCGGCAGCTCGGCGGTCTCCTGGGGCCCGTGCTGCTTGCGGTGCTCGGCGTTCTGGCAGCGTGCGCGCTCCTCGCCGTCGCCCTGGACGTCACGACATCCGTGTCGTTCCGCGACGCCTACCTGGCGACCACGCCCGGCGGCCTCTACGCCGTCCTGGCGGTGGCACTGGGCACGGACGCCGACGCCGGGTTCGTTCTCGCCGCCCAGGGGCTGCGTCTCGTGGTCATGATCGCCCTCGCGCCGATCGTGGTGCGCTGGTTCGTGCGGGCGTAGGATCTTCCCCTAGCCCGTTGCCGCGATCGCAGGCGTCCAGCGTACGCGCAGCGCGTCCGGCTTGCGGAACACCAGCCCGCGCGCCGGCGCCTCAACCCCCGGCTCCAGGCGCAGGTCCGGCAGGCGGTCCAGCAGGCGCGTGATGACGGTCTGCGCTTCCAGCCGGGCCAGGTGCATCCCGATGCAGACGTGCGGTCCGTGGGCGAACGCGGCGTGCAGCCTGGCGTTCGGGCGGCGCGCATCGAAGCGGTCGGGCGCGGGGAAGACGCTCGGGTCGCGATTGGCACCGGCGATGGAGACGACGACGAGCTCGCGCGCTCCGATCGCCGCCCCGGCGAGCTCGACGTCGCGCGTGGCGTAGCGGTCTACGACGGCGGCGGCGGGCTCGAGTCGCAGCGACTCCTCGATCGCGTTGGCCAGCAGCGCGGGCTCGCTGCGAACGGCGGCGAGCTGGTCGGGGTGCGCGAGCAGATGCGCCACTGCGTTGGCGATCATGCCCTCGGTCGTCTCGATTCCGCCGAACAGCAACACCGCCGCGTTGGAGACGACCTCGCCGCGCGCGAGCCCGCCGGCGCCCGCCGCCGCGGCGGCGACGAGCGAGGTCTCCGGCGTCCTCTCCAGCGCCGGCTCGACCGCGGCGCGCAGCGCCTCGAACCCCCGCCGACCGGCCTCCGTCGGCGCTCGCCCGGCGGTGATCTCGGTCACCGAGGCGACGATCGCCTCGTACCAGCCCAGCACCTCGGCGGTGCCCGCCTCCTCCAGGCCGAGCGCGTGGGTGACCGTCGCGGCGGCGAGCGGGCCGGCGAGCTCGCGCCGCAGCTCGGCCGTGCCCGCCGGCGAGATCGCGTCGATGAGGCGGTCGGCCTCCGCGGCGACGGGCCCGGAGAAGCGCTCGCGCACGGCGTCGAGCCGGAAAGGGCCGGCGAACGGCGCCCGGTGGCGGGCGTGCGCCGCTCCGTCGAGGGTGAGCATGCTCGGGCCCACGACCTGGCCCGTCGAGAACCGCGGATCGTCGACCGTGAACGCGCCGGGATCGCGCATCACGCCCATCGCGAGGTCGCGGCGCGTGACCAGCCAGCCGTCCAGTGCGGGGAGCCAGGAGACCGGCTCGTGCTCGCGCAGGCGCGCGAGCACGGGATGCGGATCGACATCGAGTTGCGTCAGCGACACCGCCGCCCCGATGGGGAAGGCACCGAGCCGACTTCGTCGGCCGGCACGGGCGGCGGCGCGCATCACGCGAGAGTACCGGCGCGTGGACTCAGGGCTGGAGAAGGACCTTGAACATGTTGTCCTCCTTCTTCTGGAACGTCTCGTAGGCCTGGGGCGCGTCCTCGAGCGGCAGACGGTGCGTGGCGAAGGACTCGACGCCCAGCGGGTCGTCATCGCCCGCCAGCAGCGGCATGATGTCGTCGATCCAGCGCTTGACGTTGGCCTGGCCCATGCGCACCTGGATCTGCTTGTCGAACAGCGTGAGCATCGGCAGCGGGTCGGCCTGGCCGCCGTAGACGCCGATGATGGAGATCGTCCCACCGCGGCGCACCGCGTCGATCGAGAAGCGCAGCGCGCTGAGCCGGTCGACTCCCGCCGTCTCCATGACCTTCTGGCCGATCGCGTCCGGCAGCAGGCCGACCATCTGATGGGCGAGCTTGGCGCCCGGCGCGCCGTGCGCCTCCATCCCGACGGCGTCGATCACGGCGTCCGCGCCGCGACCGCCGGTGACCTCCTGGACCACGGCGGTGAGGTCGTCGTGCTCGGTCAGGTCGAGTGCCTGCACGCCATGGGCGCGAGCACGCTCGAGGCGCTCCGGAACGAGGTCGACGGCGATGACGTGCTCGATCCCGCGGTGCTGGGCGACGCGGCAGGACATCTCGCCGATCGGCCCGAGGCCCACCACCAGCAGGCTGCCGCCGGCGGGCACGTCGGCGTACTCGAAGGCCTGCCAGGCGGTCGGCAGGACGTCGGAAAGGTAGACGAAGCGGTCGTCGGGCGGTCCGTCGGGTACCTTGATCGGCCCGTACTGGGCCTGTGGCACGCGCAGGAACTCGGCCTGACCGCCCGGGACCTGCCCGTAGAGCTTGGTGTAGCCGAGGAAGGCGGCGCCCGTCCCCTGCTCGCGGACCTGCGTGGTCTCGCACTGAGACTGCAGGCCCGTGTCGCACATGAAGCACTGGCCGCACGAGATGTTGAACGGGATCACGACCCGATCGCCGGGTTTGACGTGCGTGACGTCGGAGCCGACCTCCTGGACGATGCCCATCGGCTCGTGCCCGAGGATGTCACCCGCGTCGAGGTACGGCCCCAGCACCTCGTAGAGGTGCAGGTCCGAGCCGCAGATCCCCGTCGAGGTGATCTGGATGATCGCGTCCGTCGGGTGCTCGAGCACCGGATCCGGGACGTTGTCCACGCGCACGTCGCGCTTGCCGTGCCACGTCACTGCCTTCATCTGTCCTCCTGGAAGTCTTGTCGCATGCCAAGCGCGTACCCGCGCGGCCCGCGCTGCGGTGGCCAGGGGCTCAGATCCGTGACTGCTTGGGCCGGACCGGCTGGCCCCCGCCTCCGCGCGGCGCGCCGCCACGGTGGAGGAGTCGGGCGGCGAGGACCCCGCCCACGGCACCGAAGAGATGGCCTTGCCAGGAGATGCCGTCCTCGGGCACGAGGCCTTGCAGCAGCGTGGCTCCCCACACGACCAGGACGACGACGCCCAGCCCGATCTGCAGCGGGCGGCGGCTGTAGACCCCGCGGGCGACGAGATAGGCGGCGTAGCCGAACACGATCCCACTCGCGCCGATGTGCACGGTGTTCGCCGGCGCCACCAGCCACGTGCCCAGGCCGCCCACCAGCGCGACGACAACTGTGACGACGGCCACGCGCACGACGCCCCCGAACGCGATCGCGAAGCCCAGCACGAGGAACGGGATCGTGTTCCCGATCAGGTGGTCGAAGCCGGCGTGCAGGAACGGGGCGAGCACGACGCCGTCGAGACCCTCGGCCTGGCGCGGCTCGATTCCGTAGGCGTCCAGGCGCCCGCCGGCGACCTGGTCCACGATCTCGACGACCCACATGAGCGCCGCCATCGCCGTCACCAGCCCCATGCCGCGGACGACGGGGGAGTCGGTGTGGAAGTGATCGGCGCCGCGCGTCACGCCGTTCAGCATCGCATAGCCTCCGACCATGCCTGCCGGAGATCTCTGGATCTAGCCGCTTGTCGCACATCGTCGTCTCCAACCTCGCGTACGCCCATCCCGGCGGCGACCTGCTGTTCTCGGAGGTCTCCTTCCGTGTCACGCCCGGTCAGCACGTCGGCTTGGTGGGCGCCAACGGCGTGGGCAAATCGACGCTCTTTCGCATCCTCGCGGGCGCGCTGCCCGCCGACGACGGTGACGTGGACCTGGGCACGTTCGCCTACATGCCCCAGGACGTCGGCGTCGGCCCCGGTAGCGGGGGCACGGTGCGCGAGCTGCTGCTCGAGGCGGCCCCGGCCCGCCTGCGCGACGCCGGCGAGCGCATGATCAGAGCCGAGCAGGAGCTGGCGGGGGGCGCGGACCCCGCGGGCGCGGGGATGCGGCTGGGCGAGGCGATCGGCGACTGGTCCGAGCTCGGCGGCTACGAGCTCGAGGGTCAGTGGGACGCCGCGTGCCGGCGGATCGTGCGAGCGCCGCTCGAAGCGGTGGGGCCGCGGGAGACCACGCAGCTCTCGGGCGGGGAGCGCAAGCGCCTGGTCCTCGACGTGCTGCTCTCGGGCGAGGCGTCGGTGCTGCTGCTCGACGAGCCCGACAACTTCCTCGACGTCCCCGCCAAGCTCGAGCTCGAGCAGCGGATCGCCCGCTCGGGCAAGACGGTGCTGCTGATCAGCCACGACCGCGACCTGCTGGGCGCCGCAATCGGCTCGATCCTCACGCTCGAGGCCAACGGCGCCTGGATGCACGGCGGCTCTTACCACTCCTATCCGGAGGCGAGGGAGCACCGCCAGAAGCTGCTGGGCGACCGCGTGGAGCAGTGGAAGCGCGAGGAGCGGCGGCTCTTCCACTTCTACAAGACGATGAAGCAGCGGGCGGCGATCTCCGACGTGCTCGCCAAGCGGGCCGACGCGGCCGAGACGCGCTGGAGGCGGTTCGTCGACTCCGGCCCCCCACCCTCGCCCGCGACCGGCGAGCGCATCCAGGTCCGCATACCGGGCGGGGACTCGGCGCGCCGGGTCGTCGACCTGCGCCGCGTGGCGATCGACGGGCTCGTGCGCCCGTTCGAGGACGAGATCCACTTCGGCGAGCGAGTTGGGCTGATCGGGCCCAACGGGTCGGGCAAGACGCACCTCATCCGGCTGCTGGCCGGGGAGCCGATACTGCACGAGGGCGAGATGCGGCTGGGCAACCGGGTGTCGCCCGGACTCTTCACGCAGCTCAACGCGCGCGCCGATCTTGGCGGGCGCGGCGTGCTGGAGGTCGTCTCCGAGCGGCTGCGCGGTGCGCTCGAGCCGTCGATGCGCGCGCTCGCTCGCTACCGGCTCCAAGACGCCGCACACCGCTCGACCGACACGCTCTCGGGCGGGCAGAAGGCACGCCTGGAGATCCTCTGCCTCGAGCTCGAGGGCCACAACCTGCTGCTCCTCGACGAGCCGACCGACAACCTCGACATCGACTCCTCCGAGGCGCTGGAGGCGGCACTGGAGACGTTCGTGGGCACCGTGGTCGCGGTGTCGCACGACCGCGCGTTCCTGCGCCGGCTGGACCGCTTCCTGCTGCTCGCCCACGACGGCACCGTCTACGCCCTGCCCGACACGGAGTCGGCGCTGGAGGCGCTCGCCTCACCTGCGGATGCGGCAAGTGCGCGGCTGGCGAAGCGGCTGACGGTCGGGCGCGCTTAGTGCCCCGTCTGCCCGGCGGCGCCGTCGGACGGCGTCCGGCGGGCGAGCAGTGTGGCGACCTGAACCCCGTCGGCTTCGACGACCTCGACGGCGATCCCGCCGATCGGGATGACCTCGCCCGGCTCTGCGACACGGCCCAGAAGATCGATCACGTACCCGCCGATCGTCGACTCGCTCGATGCGTCGAGCTCGACACCGAGCTCGAGGGCGACCAGCCGCACCGGCGCCGCCCCGCCGATGTGCACGACGTCGCCCTCGCGCCGGACGAGCTGCTCCTGGGCGGTGTCGAACTCGTCGTCGATCTCCCCGACCAGCTCTTCGAGGACGTCCTCGAGCGTCAGCAGACCGGTGACGGTTCCGTGCTCGTCGACGACCAGCGCGATGTGTCGTCCATCGCGGCGCATGTTCCGCAGCACCAGATCGACGCGGGTGCCCTCCGCCACGCGGGGGAGCGGCCTCGATATCTCGGTGAGACTCTGAGACCGCTGGCCGGCGGCCACCGCAAGCAGGTCCTTCGCGTTGATCACGCCAATGGCGTCCTCCAGCTCCCCGCCCGCCGGCACGAGCGGAAGCCGTGTCCGGCCGCTCCCGACGGCCTGCTTGATGACCGCCCCGAAATCGTCGTCGGTGTGAACGACGTCGATCTCCGAGCGCGGCTGCATGACCTCGCGCGCCCGCAGGTCGCCGAAGATTAGCGCCGCTTCGGACAGCTGCTGCTCGCCGCGTTCGATCATCCCGCCCGCCTGGCTCTGGCGTAGCAGCTCGCGCAGCTCGGCCTCCGAGTGCGCCGCGTGGCCCGCCTCCGAGGCCGGCGGGATCCCGAACGGCTTCAGGACCAGGTTTCCCATCCCGTTGAAGAGGTCCACCAGCGGCTTGGTGGCGAAGTAGAAGGCGCGCATCGGAGGGGCGAGCGCCAGCGCGACCGTTCCCGTGCGTGAGATGGCGGCGCTCTTGGGCGCGAGCTCGCCGAACACGACGTGCGCCACGGTGATGATCGAGAACGCCACCAGCGAGGCGAGCCCGAACCCGACGATGCGCGTGTCGTCGCCGAACACCGGCTCGAGCAGATCGTGGAACGCGGGCTCCCCCACGGCGCCGAGACCCAACGAGGCCAGGGTGATGCCGAGCTGGCAGGCCGAGAGGTAGGCGTCGATGTGCTCGACCGCGTGCCTGGCCGACTTGGCGCCGGGCTTGCCCTGGCGGACGAAGTCGACGACCTGCGTGGGCCGCAGTCGGGCGATCGCGAACTCAGACGCGACGAAGAAGCCGTTGGCCACGACCAGCACGATGGCGACGACGAGGCCGATCCCCACGCTTCATCAGGGTGACAGACGCTTGACGTCCGAACTTCGGAAGGCTACCTTGGCAATCGATTGCCAGTCAACCAGGAGGAGGGCCGATGGCCACGCAACGCATCAGCTACGTAGCGCTCGATGACATGACCGACGACATGCGCGCCGAGATGGACCGGTGCGCTCGCGAGGGGACACCGCGACCGGAGAGCACGGCCGTGAGGGCCCACGTTCCCGCCGCCTTCTGGTTCTTCGCCAACAGCTGGAACGACCTTTTCCGCAATGGCGTTTGCGACCACGCCGTCAAGGAGCTCTGCCGCGTCTACATCTCGCGCACGGTCAAGTGCGAGTACTGCGGGAACCAGCGCTCGGAGAAGGGAAAGACGCTCGGCCTCGTCGAAGGCCAGTACGACGAGCTGCTCAACTTCGAGAGCTCGTCGACCTTCAGCGACCGTCAGAAAGCGGCGCTTGCCTACGCCGAAGCCATCGCGTGGCATCTCGATCCCGACGACGCCTTCTGGGAGCGCCTGCATCGTCACTTCACCGAGCCGGAGCTCGTCGAGCTGGGGTGCGCCATCGGTCTGACGCTCGGCCAGCAGAGCTGGATCCGTCTGCTGGGCATCGATCACCACGAGGTCATGCCCGGCGATAGCGCGTCGATGGCGCCAGGCTTTGAGACGCCCGAGGCGCTGAGCGACAGCAAGGCGGCGCCGGAGTACTGGGCCCACGCCTGAACGGCGAGCCGCCGCCGCGACGCCCGGCGTCACCGGCCGCCGTGGCGGCAGAACTACGATCCCGGGCGTGGCGCGGCGACCGACCATCCGTGATGTCGCCTCGCGCGCCGGGGTGCATCCGGCTACCGCATCTCGAGCACTCAACCCCGATCTTCCGGGACGCATCACCGAGACGACTGCGGGCAAGGTGCGTGAGGCGGCCCGGGAACTGGGTTACCTGCCCGATCCCACCGCGCGCAGCCTGCGGACGCGACGCTCAGGGTTCGTCGGTGTCGTCATTCCCGATCTCACCAACCCGGTGCTGGCACCGATCGTCCGGGGAGTCGAAGAGACGCTGTGGGAGGCCGGCCTGGCTTGCCTGCTGGCCGACACCGACAACAACGGGGATCGCGAGGCGGCCGTCATAGCCGAGCTTCAGGCACGCCGATCGGAGGGTCTCATCGTGGCGACGGCGACGCGGACGAGCGCGACGGTCAGGACCCTCGTCGACGGCCCGGTTCCGACCGTGCTGGTGACGCGCGACATCGACGACAGGTCGCTGCCGTTCGTCGCCGCCGACGACGCGTCCGGGGTCCACGCGGTAGTCGGGCATCTCGTCGGGCTGGGCCATCAGCGCATCGCGCATCTCACGGGCCCGACAGAGCTGTCCACGACGTTCACGCGCAACGCCGCGTTCTGTGCCGCGGTTGCAGACCTGCTCCCTTCGGCCGGCGAGCCGGTCGTGCGTCACGGCGCGGGCTTCACGATCGAAGTCGGCCGGCAGCTCGCACGCGAGCTGCTGCGCGAGCGCGACGACATCAGCGCGATCGTGGCCGGCAACGACATGATCGCCATCGGGTGCCTGGAGGCGTTGAGCGACGCTGGGCTGCGGTGCCCGGAGGACGTCTCGGTCGCCGGGCACAACGACATGCCCCTCGTCGGAAAGCTTCAACCGCCGCTGACGACCGTCGCCTTTCCCCAGCACGCTCTTGGCGTTCGCGCAGCCCAAGTGGTGCTCGGCCTTCTCGCCGGCGAATCGGCTTCGGCCGCTCGGCACCTCCTGCCTACCAAGCTCGTGGTGCGGGACTCCACCGGCGCCCCCGGCGGTGAACCAAGGCCGCTGCCCGATTTGACCTGGCCGGCGACCGCGCCCCGCTAGCCTCGAGTCCATGAGCGTCGCCGCCCGGCCGCTGTTCGCGTTCGACAACTCCTATGTTCGTGAGCTGCGGGGCCTGTACGAGCCGTGGCAAGCGGCGCCGGCGTCGGCGTCGGCGCCGCGGCTGTTGGCGCTCAACGAGGAGCTGGCCACGGAGCTGGGTGCCGATCCCGATGCGCTGAGAGCACCCGACGGTGTCGCCGTCCTCGTCGCCAACGCCACGCCCGACGGGGCGTCGCCGGTGGCGCAGGCCTACGCCGGCCATCAGTTCGGTGGGTTCTCGCCCCGCCTCGGCGATGGCCGAGCGCTCCTGCTCGGCGAGGTGCTCGACGTCCACGGACGCCGTCGCGACCTGCACCTGAAGGGCTCGGGTCGCACGCCGTTCGCACG
>Ga0136624_1000609_pt1 | contig 14070 bp, 16 predicted proteins | sample AntDrymUQ4692206_2_FD_104802 | JGI IMG/M metagenome (GOLD analysis project Ga0136624, IMG submission 104802) | Polar desert sand microbial communities from Dry Valleys, Antarctica - metaG UQ469 (22.06) | ecosystem: Environmental > Terrestrial > Soil > Desert | place: Antarctica: Dry Valley... | reverse complement strand
CTACCATGTAGGGGGTTTCATGGTGGGCGATACAGGTTCCTTACCTGAGGCTTGCTGGAGGACCGGTCGATGTCGCCGAACCGCGACCACCCTTCTGGCCCACGTCGCTCAGGCACACATCGAGACCTGGTCCAACCTGGGCCACATGGCGCACTTGGCCGAACCCGACCGATTCGCCGCCCGCGTGTCCCACTTCGTCATCGACGCGGGGTGAACCGACACCTCACCTGAGGTGCTCTCAGCGCACCCTCTCATCGGGAGCGCACGAGTCGAACGCCCTCAATTCGGCACGACCGCGCGCCATGCGGCCTGAGCGGACGTTGGCTGCAGCCGACCTACGACCGGGCACGCGTGCCGGCCTTCGCCAGGATGCGCGTCGTGGCCTCGAGAACGTGAATCGTGATGAACATCGTCGAGCCCTGTGTGTCACCCCGATGACCTGCCGCTGCAAGCCTCGGACCGTCTCGTCGGCCGGACGCGCAAGTAGGGGAGCCTGCGGGGGCTGGGCGGACAGGCCCAGCGCCTCCACCTCGTTCGCGGGCAGGTCGCCGGCAACGCGCTGCGGCCCACCCATCTACGGCGCCTGCGCGCCTGATCCCCCTCAACGCTTCGGGGTCGCTGCCCGGGTTGCGATCTCCGTGCGATTCGCCGTGCCGAGCTTTCCCAGGATGCTCCGCACATGGCTCTCGACCGTGCGCTCGGACAGCACGAGCGTCTGGGCGATCTCGCGGTTGCTGAGCGCCTTCGCGACCAGTCCGACGACCTCCCGCTCACGTGGCGTGAGGGGATCAGCGGAACGCCGCCCGACGCGCAACTGTTCAAGGACGGCGGTGGCGCGAGCAAGCGGACCCGGCATCCCCAGCCGCCGCGCCTCGTCGGCAGCCTCCCGGGCCTGGCCCTGCGCCCGCTGCACATCGGCGGGTCCTGACCGCCTCATCAGCGCCTCGGCAAGACCGAGTCTGGTGAGCACCACCTCGGGCCGAGCCCCGATGCGGGTGTTCACTGCGAGCGCGGTCTCGAAATACCCTACCGCTGCGTAGAACTGACCCAGTAAGAGGCTAAGGGTTGCGAGGTTGCGGAACGACGAGCCGTGGCAGAAGACCCCGGATCCGGCGGCAGCAATGGGCGGGTGCTGCGACAGGTGATCGAGCAGGGTCGCCGCGGTTTCCACGTCGGCGAACTCCGTGACGAGCGGTACGAGGTTGTTCGGCACCCCCGCCACGCTCGTCAGGAAGCCGGGCGTCTCGAGCGCCGGCAGCAGGTGCTCGTAGAGGGCGTGCGCCTCGTCAGGACGCCCCAGCAGCAGCAGTATCAACGGCTTCGACACGAGGACGATCGGGATGCCTGGTGCCCGCGTGCTCAGCAGCTCCCAGTGCGCCGCCGTCACCTCCTCGGTGTCGCCGGTCACCATGGCGAGCTGGAGGGTGAACGCCTGACAGATCCCGACGGCGGAGGCATCGTCGGCCAGCGCCGTCGAGGCCACGCGGAGCGCCTCGGCGTTGAGTTCGCGGGCTCGGTCGAACCTGCCGAGCAGCGCATCGACCGACGCCCGCAGGCGGAGGTCGTGCCAGCGGAGCAGCGGGAGCCGGGTCCCGGCCGCGAGGGCCTTCACCGCCGCCAGCTCGACCTCCACCTCGGCCATGGTGCCGACCTCCAGCGCGGCTTCGATGCGCCACTTGTGCCCCCACAGCGCCGTGAGCGGCTGTCCCCCGCGGCCGCCGAGGTCGATGGCCACAGCCCCGAGGCGAAGGCGCTCCTCGACGTCGACCCCGACGAAGCCCAGCTTCAGCCGGGCCCGTACGGCGTCCAGCAGCGCAGCTGTGTCACCGCACTGTTCGGCGAGACGCAGGGCCTGCTCGGACAGCCGCACGGCGTCGTCGACCTGGCCCAGGTCGGCCGCGATCGAGGCGCGCTGCGCGAGCAACCGTGCACGCATCGTCGGTGCATCGTCGTCCACGTCGAGCGCCAGGTCACACAGCCGGGCCATCGTCGGCAGCAGGTCGTCCGCGCCGACGTCATGGACGACCAGGGCTGCAGCCGCCACCAGGTCGCGCCGCCCTGTGGCCTGCGCAGCCTCAGCCGCGAGGGATGCGTGCTGCAGGCTGGCCGCAAATCTGCCGGATCGGAACTCCGCCGTTGCCAGCTCCACCAGAAGCTCGGCCCGCTCCTCCGGTGGACTCCCGGCCCGGTCACGTGCGTCGAGCGCCATCGTCAGGAACGTGGTCGCCTCGTCGAAGGCCAGCGATCGGGTTGCCGCGACCGATGCGGCGACCGACCACCCAGCGGCTCGCAGCAGGCTGTCCCGGTCGTCAGCGGAGCGCAGCCAGTGGCCGGCGATCACCCCAGCGCTCAGTGGGTCCGAGCCGTGGCGTTCCTCGAGCACCTCGGCGGCTCGCCGGTGCAGCCGCTCGCGGGCGCCCGTATCGAGAGCGGCGTAGATCTCGTCCCGTACGACCGCATGGGCGAACCGCCGCAGTCCGGCGCCGTAGGGCACGGTGGTCAGCACGCCCTTGCGTACGGTCTCGTCAGCGCTGCGCACGACCTCGCCGGGAGGGCGTCGGCTGATCGTCGCGAGAACGGCGCAGTCGACCTCCTCGCCCAGCACAGCCGCCGCGTCGAGCAGCTCCTGATCGGCCGGCGTGAGTCCCTGCAGCGTCGTCTGCACCAGGTGCCGCAGTTCCGCGGCGCCACCGGCACGGTGGGCGCCGGAGCCGGTCGGATCAGGCAGCGCCGTGACGGCGCGCAGGTACAGCGGGTTGCCGCCCGACCGGCGGTGGATCCCGTGCACGGCGTCAGGTCCGAGCGGCCCTCCGTAGGCAGCCAGGTATGCGCGCACATCGGTCTCGGCCAACGGGGGGAGTGCCAGGGCGCGCACGGCCGGCAGCCTGAGCAGCTCCGGCAGGACGCTGTCCAGGGTCGAACTGCCCGTGTCGCGGTGGGTCCCCACGATCAGCAGCCGCGAGTGGCCGGCTTCACCTGCGACGTGCCGCAACAGGCGCAGGGACGCCGCGTCCGCCCAGTGCAGGTCCTCGAGGACGACCACCAGGCCCCGTGGCTCGGCTGCCTCGATCAGGGCGTCTGTTGCTGCCGCGAAGGCGCGGAAACGGGCCGCGTCGAGATCGACGCCGTGCTCCCGCGACGCGTCACTCCCAGCCAGGGCGGCGTCCACAGCGGCGGTCGGCAGCAGCCGCAGGATGCGCCGCCACGGCCACAGCGGCGGCGCACCCGGGTCGTCGACCGCCCGCCCCCAGAGCACGTCCGTGCCGCCGGCCTCCCGGGTCGCCTCCTGGGTCAGCCGCGTCTTGCCGATCCCGGGGGGACCGCTGACCAGGACGCAGCCGCCCGAGCCGCTGCGAGCGTCGGTGAGCATGTCCCGCAGCGCGGCCAACTCTTGGGCTCGACCGACGAACGTCTCGCGGTCGGACTGTCCCCTCACCGGGCCACTATGCCGCACCGATCTGCGTGGTCGGAGTCAGTGCGACCACTGATGTCCGGACGACCAATCGATTGGACAGTCGGTTCTCCGAGCCACCGGGCCGCCGGATGGCCCTCGCGTCAAGGAGCCTGCCGTGTACGCCAGCGTTCATCAGTTCCGCAGATCACTTCCGCACGAGACCGACGGCTGGGCGCACGCTCTCGCCTCTGCTTTGCACGAGGGGCAGCGGCCGGTCGCCAGCTGCGCCCTCGCCCAGCTCGCCGGCTTGAGCGGCGCGGTGGTCACGCTCTGGAACCACCGCGAGGAGGCCGATTCCGCCGCCGACCGCCGGGTCCCCGGGCCGGTCACCTGGCTGGACTCGGGCAGCTACGAGGTCGTCGCGACGAACGACGGCGTGGCGGCCGGCCGGCCGCCGTCGTACGCGCAGGTGACGTGGTTCGACGGCCCTCGCTCGCCGGTGCAGGTCGCCGCGGACGACCGGGCTGGGCGCGAGCGGATCTGGCCAGCGGTAAGCGCCGTCGCCGGCTCGGTCGGCGCGTGGATCCTGCGGGCGGACGGCCTCGGCATGGTCGTCGTCGCCTTCGCCACCAGTATCGGGACCTTCGAGCAGATCCAGCGGGCGATCATGGGTACCGAACTGCTGCCCGGCGAGGATCCAGCCCTGCTGGCAGGCCCCGACCGGCAGGACATCCACCGGGTGCTGTTCGCCGAGCTTCCTGTGCTCGCCGGGAAACCCTCATGACCGTCGCGGTGGCGCCGATGCGCCTGCGGCCCGGGGTCTGGACCGTCATCGACCAGCGGACCCGCGCCACCTTCGCCGTGGGCAACCTCGGCGTGCGGGTCGTGAACGGATCCATCGCGGTCAGCAGTGGCGTGGTGGAGGTCGGCGCGAACGGCCTGCCGTTGCGCGGCCGCGTCGAACTCGACCTGCGCACCGTCGACACCGGAATCGCCAAGCGGGACGCCGATCTGCGCAAGCCCGGTCTGCTCGACATCGACGCTCACCCCACGATGACCTTCACGACCGACGACATTGAGGCCGGTCCGGCCGGCTGGACGGCGCACGGAGAGCTCGGCCTGCGCGGGACCTCGTGCCAACTGGTGCTGGCTGGACCGCTCCCGGAGCTCGTCGACGGCCTGCTGAAGCTGGTGGCGACCGCCACGCTCGACCGGTACGACGCCGGCACCCGGGCACCTCGGGCGATGATCGGTCGCGAGGTGCGGATCACCGTCGAGACATGGCTCCGTCCGGCGGGCGAGCCCTGAACCAGGGGGGCGCGGGGGTGGGGCGCGAAGGGGCGGGGCTGCAGCAGCCGCTACTTCGCGCCCCAGTCGTCGTCTGCCTCGTCTCGGGCATCCTCCGCCTCCGTACGCGCCCGCACGCTCGCCTCGGCGCGCTCTGCCTGCTCCCGGCTCGGGTAGGGCCCGAGCCGGTTGTCGCTCTTGCAGGGCACCTCGTCCCCGGTGTTGCTCTCGACCGTACGGTGGGTCAGGCACCACCAGAACTTCATGCACCGAACCGTACGCCTCCGACGAACGCCGCAGGCCCCGATCCAGCGGACCGGGGTCTGAGCGGAGTCTACGGGCGAGTCAGACCGGACGCACCGCGTCCGCCTGAGGACCCTTCTGCCCCTGCGTGATCTCGAACTCCACCCGCTGACCCTCTTCGAGCGAACGGTAGCCGTCGGACTGGATGGCGGAGTAGTGGACGAACACGTCCGCGCCCCCACCGTCGACGGCGATGAAGCCAAAGCCCTTCTCGGCGTTGAACCACTTGACTGCACCCTGTGCCATGTTGGCTGTCTCTCTCTTGCGGGGACGGCTCCGCACTCCGCGGGACCGAGTCGTGCCGGCCCCCGCGCGAAGCTGACCCGTGGTGCGATCAGCCGAACGCCAGGCCCGCGATGTTCACGCGGGCGTGCCCGAGCTGAACTTGCGACCGCCGCGAGCGTACACACGCAGGCGCAGGAGCAACAGCCCTCAGATCGATCCGTGTGGACGCGCCGGCTAGGCGCGGACGACCTTGCCGGCCTTGAGGCAGGAGGTGCACACGCCCAGCTTCTTCGGGGTCTTGCCGGACGGACCGGTCAGCGCGTGGACCGTCTGGATGTTGGGGTTCCAGCGACGGCGGGTGCGCCGGTGGGAGTGGCTCACGGACATGCCGAAGCCGGGTCCCTTGCCACAGACGTCGCAGGTCGCAGCCACGGTCACTCCAAGATTGATGGGCAGGCTCGATGTGGGGAAGTGTCTTCACGGCCCGGTCTCGCGCCGGACGACTCGCCCACACTAGCAGGGCCGATAGCCTGCGCTGCGAGCCGCGAATCCGCTCCGACGCCGGTAGGAGGTCCCGCTGTGCTGCAGGTCCTCGACGCTGCGGCAGTCCGCAGGTGGTGCGCCGCCGGGCGGGCGGGGCTCGCGGCGGCGCGGACCGAGATCGACGACCTCAACGTCTATCCGGTGCCTGACGGTGACACCGGGACCAACCTGCTGCTCACCATGGAGTCGGTCGAGCAGGCCCTCGCGGTCGCCGCGCTCGACATGGCCGCGACGGTGCGCGCCATGGCGCACGGCGCCCTGATGGGGGCGCGTGGAAACTCCGGCGTGATCTTGTCCCAGCTCCTGCGCGGGCTCGCCGAGGTGCTCGAGACGGCCGAGACAGCCGCCGCCGAGCAGGTCCAGCAGGCGCTGAGCCGGGCCGCCGAGCTCTGCTACGCCGCTGTCGCGACGCCGGTCGAGGGGACCCTGCTGACGGTGGCGCGCGAATGCGCCGAGGCCGCCGCCGGGCTCGGGGCCACCGACCTCGCGGCGGTCGTCCGCGAGGCCCACGCCGCCGCCGCGCGATCCCTCGCCCGCACCCCCGAGTTGCTGCCGCAACTGCAGGCCGCTGGGGTCGTCGACGCCGGCGGGCGCGGGTGGTGCGTCCTGCTGGAGGCACTCGAGCAGGTCGTCACCGGCGAGTCCATCGCGCCGGAGGCGATCACCCCGCTGCTGCTGGTGCCGCGGGACCGCTCGGCCCTCACCGCCGTGCGCGAGGCGGGAAGCGCGGACTACGCGTACGAGGTGCAGTTCCTGCTCCGCGACGTGGCCGACGACGCGGTCGGGCAGCTCCAGCGCACCCTGGCCCGGCTCGGCGACTCGCTCGTCGTCGTTGGCGGTGGCGCCGCGTCGCCGGGCCTTTTCAACGTGCACGTGCACGTCAACGACGTGGGCGCCGCCGTCGAGGCGGGGATCGACGCGGGGCGGCCGTTCCGCCTGTGCGTCACCCGCTTCGCCGACCAGATGGCCGAGCAGGAGTCCGCACCGCAGCCGGCGCTGTCGGGGCGCGCGGTCGTGGCCGTGGTGCCCGGTGAGGGACTGGCGGCGCTGTTCGCGCAGTCCGGTGCGCTGGTCGTCGAGGGAGGTCCGGCGGCGCAGCCCTCGACCGGGGAACTGCTGGAGGGCGTACGCCGCAGCGCGGCCGGCGAGGTGGTGCTGCTCCCCAACGACCCCAACACCGCTGTGGTCGCCCGGGCCGCGGCCGAGCTGGCCCGCAAGGACGGCCACTCGGTCGCTGTCATCCCGACCCGCTCGGTGCTGCAGGGTCTTTCGGCGCTCGCGGTCGCGGACGGGACCCGGTCCTTCGCCGACGACGTCGCCTCGATGGCCGACGCCGCCGGCTCGACCCGCACCGCCGAGGTCACGACCGCCGTTCGCGAGGCGGCGACCATGGCCGGCATCTGCCGGCCGGGGGACGTGCTCGGGCTGCTCGACGGCGACGTCGTGCTGCTCGGCGCGGACGTCGGGGCGGTGGCCCGCGACCTGCTGCACCGGATGCTCACCGGCGGCGGTGAGCTGGTGACGATCGTGACCGGCGCCGACGCGCCCGCCGAGCTAGGGGATTCGCTGACCGAGTGGGTCGAGTCGAGCTATCGGGCGGTCGAGGTGGTGCGCTACGACGGCGGGCAGCCGCACTACCCGCTGCTGCTCGGGGTGGAGTAGGGCCGGTGGGGGCGTAGTGGTCGAGCTGGGCGCCCGGCTGTCCGCCGCTGTCGGCGGGCCCACCGCCAAGGTGTTGGGCGAGCACCTCGGTTTGCAGACGGTCGGCGACTTGCTGCGTCACTACCCCCGCCGCTACGTCGAGCGGGGGGCGCTGACGCCGTTCGCCGAGCTGGTGGTGGGCGAGCACGCGACGGTCTTCGCCCAGGTCGTCAGAGCATCCGGGCGCCAGATCCGGGCCAAGCTCTACAAGAGCGACGTGACGATCCGCGACGCCGACGGCGCGACGATGACGCTGGCGATCTTCAATCGACGTTGGGTGGAGACCCAGCTCAGGGCGGGCCGGCAGGCGTACTTCTCGGGCAAGGTCGAGCGCTTCAATTCCAAGGTCCAGCTTGCCAACCCCGAGTACCAGCTGGTCGACGACGAGGAGGGCGTGCTTCAGGAGGAGTTCGCCGGGACCCTCGTCCCGATCTATCCGGCGGCAGCCAAGGTGACGAGCTTCAAGATCGCGCGAAGCGTCGAGATGGCCCTCGCCATGGTGGATCTCGGCGGCGACCCGCTGCCGGGCCCGTTACGCGCCCGGCACGGCCTGATCGGGATGGACGACGCGCTGCGCCTGATCCACCGTCCGTCGGATCTATCGGAGGTCGTCCGGGCCAAGAAGCGGCTGGCCTGGGACGAGGCGTTCGTGATGCAGGTCGTCCTCGCCCAGCGCCGGGCCGCCACCCGGGCGCTGGCCGGCACGCCCCGCGAGGCCCGGCCGGGCGGTGTGCTCGAGGCCTTCGACGCAGCGTTGCCCTTCCACCTCACCGGCGGGCAGGTCGAGGTCGGGGCGGTGCTGGCCGATGAGTTGGCGCAGCCGGCCCCGATGTACCGCCTGCTGCAGGGCGAGGTCGGCTCGGGCAAGACCGTCGTGGCGCTGCGGGCGATGCTGCAGGTGGTGGACAGCGGCGGGCAGGCCGCCTTGCTCGCCCCCACCGAGGTGCTCGCCCAGCAGCACCTGCGCTCGTTGCGGGCGATGCTCGGGCCGCTGGCGGAAGGTGGGCAGTTGGGCGCCGCCGAGGTCGCGACGCGAGTCGCGCTGCTGACCGGCTCGCAGGGGGCGCCGGCTCGCCGTACTGCCCTGGAGCAGGCCGCCAGCGGCGAGGCGGGGATCGTCATCGGCACCCACGCTCTGCTGTCGGAGGGCGTTCGCTTCGCCGACCTCGGGCTGGTGGTCGTCGACGAGCAGCACCGCTTCGGGGTCGAGCAACGCGACGCGCTGCGGGCCAAGGGCAGGACGCCGCCACACGTGCTGGTCATGACCGCGACCCCGATCCCGCGCACCATCGCGATGACGGTGTACGGCGACCTCGAGGTGTCGACCCTTTCCGAGCTGCCGCAGGGCCGACCGGTGGTGCAGAGCGCCGTGGTGCCGCTCGCCGAGCAGCCGGCCTGGCTCGAGACGGCCTGGGCCCGGGTGCGCGAGCACGTCGCGGCCGGCCGGCAGGCGTTCGTGGTGTGCCCGCGGATCGGCGGAGACGAGCCGGAGGAGCGCGCGGCCGATGGCCGTCGGCCGGCGATCGCCGTGCTCGACGCCCACCTGATGCTCGTGCACGGGCCGCTGAACGGCCTGCGGGTCGAGCTGCTGCACGGCCGGCTGGCGCCGGATGACAAGGACGCGGTCATGCAGCGCTTCACGCGCGGCGAGATCGACGTCCTGGTCGCGACGACGGTCATCGAGGTCGGGGTCGACATCCCCAACGCCACCGTCATGGTGGTGCTGGACGCCGAGCGGTTCGGCGTGAGCCAGCTGCACCAGCTGCGGGGCCGGGTGGGCCGGGGCTCGGAGCCGGCGCTGTGCCTGCTCGTCACCGAAGCCGAGACCGGTAGCCCGTCGCGGGGGCGCCTCGACGCCGTCGCCTCGACCTCGGACGGGTTCGAGCTGTCGAGGGTGGACCTCGAGCAGCGCCGGGAGGGCGATGTGCTCGGCTCCGTGCAGTCCGGCAGCCGCAGCTCGCTGCGCATGTTGCGGCTGCTCCGCGACGAGGCGCTGATCCGTGAGGCGCGTACGGAGGCCGTCGCCCTCGTCGAGCAGGACCTGCTGCTGGCCGGGCAGCCGGCGCTGCGGCAGGCGGTGCTCGACCTGCTCGACGAGGAGCAGGCCGACTTCCTCGACAAGGCCTGAGTAGCTGCGAGCACAACACCGCCCCGCTTCAGGGGGGGCGAAGCGGGGCGGTGACTTCCTGTCTACCGGCTGCGAGCCCCACTTCTTGTACCCATGCGTCCACGATCAGGACGGTTGAACTGTGCCGGCGCACAACGCTTCGACCCCGGCACACTGGTCGGCATGACACGGGTCATCGCCGGCCTCGCCAAGGGCCGCCGGCTGAAGGTGCCGACCGGCCTCGCCACCCGGCCGACGGGCGACCGGGCCCGGGAGGGCCTGTTCTCCACCCTGCAATCCTTGATCGAGATCGACGGCGCCCGGGTGCTCGACCTCTACGCCGGCTCGGGGGCGCTCGGCCTCGAGGCGCTGTCGCGGGGCGCCGGCAGCGCCACCTTCGTGGAGGACGCCCCGGAAGCGGTCGTGGTTCTGCGCGCCAACGTCGCCCTGCTGGACCTTCCCGGCAGCTGCGTCGTGGCCGAGCCGGTCGAGCGGTTCCTGGCCGAGGCGGCGACGGACGCGTACGACCTGGCACTTCTCGACCCGCCCTACGAGGTGGATGTCGTCCCCGCGCTCACGCAGCTGCGCCCGTGGCTCGCCGCCGACGCCGTCGTCGCGGTCGAGCGAAGGACGCGCGGACCGGAGCTAGCGTGGCCTGCGGGCTATGCCCCGGTCCGCTCGCGGCGCTACGGCGAGGCGACGCTCTGGTACGCCGTCGGGTGCTAGCGTCGCCGATCATGAGACGGGCTGTCTGCCCTGGGTCGTTCGACCCCGTGACGCTGGGGCACCTCGACATCGTCGAGCGAGCCTCCAAGATCTACGACTCGGTCACCGTCGCCGTGCTCGTCAACAAGACCAAGGCGTCGCTCTACACGGTCGCCGAGCGCATGGCGTTGCTGACGCAGGTGACGGCCGGGTACGGCAACGTGCGGGTGGACAGCTTCCACGGGCTGCTGGTCGACTACTGCCGGGCTCAGCAGATCCCCGTCATCGTCAAGGGCCTGCGTGCCATCAGCGACTTCGACTATGAGCTGCAGATGGCTCAGATGAACCACGGCCTGGCCGGCGTGGAGACGCTGTTCATGACGACCAACCCGCTCTACTCCTTCCTGTCCTCCAGTCTTGTCAAAGAGGTCGCGCGGTATGGCGGCGATGTCTCGACCCTGGTGCCCGAGCTGGTGCACACCTCCCTCATCGAACGGATGGCCCGACCCTGATCGCCGACCTCGAGCAGGCGCTCGACGACCTCACCGACTCCCTCGAGCTGGCCCGCGCGCTGCCGATGTCGTCCTCGTGCGTCGTCAACCGGGTCGAGCTGCTCGGCCTCGTCGACGACATCCGCGCGCTCATCCCGGACGCCGTCGACCAGGCCCGCCGGGTGCTGGCCGAGCGCGCCGAGGTGGTCGAGCAGGGCCGGGCCGAGGCCGAGCGGCTGGTGGCCCGCGCCCACACCGAGCAGGACCGGCTCGTGGACTCGAGCGCCGTCTGGCAGCGTGCCCAGGCCGAGGCCGACCGGCTGATCGCCGAGGCGCAGCAGGAGGCCGACGCCATGCGGCTCGAGACGGAGGACTACGTCGACGCCAAGCTCGCCGCGTTCGAGTCGATGCTGGCGACGACCCTCACCTCGGTGCAGCGCGGCCGGAGCCGGCTGACGGGCGTCAGCGTCCCCGCCGACCCGGATGAGGGAGCCAGCAGTTGAGGGGTTCGTGGCAGCGATCGGCCGCAGCGGCGCCCGTCGGCTAGGCTTGCGAGCGGTCTGCAACGACCCCGACAGGTCATCGTGCCCGAGAACAGGAAGCCGCAGCACCGCCTCGATCCCCGGAAGCCCCTCGTCCTCGACACGCGCGAGCTGGGGAGACGACCGGGATCGATGCGCCCGGTGCAGTTCCCCGCTCTCGCGCCCGACGGCCTCGGGGTCGAGCTGATCGGCGTCCCCGCCGGTGCCGTGATCGACCTGGACCTCAGGCTCGAGTCGGTGATGGAGGGGGTGCTGGTCAGCGGCACGGCGACCGTGCCCCTGACGGGGGAGTGCGGTCGCTGCCTCGAGACGGTCGAGGACGAGGTCGTGGTCGACCTGCAGGAGTTGTTCGCCTACGAGCAGAGCAGCACCGACAAGGCCGCGGACGAAGACGAGACCGGCCGGATGGAGGGCGATCTGCTCGACCTCGAGCCGGCGCTGCGGGACGCGGTGGTGCTCGCGCTGCCGCTCACGCCGCTGTGCCGGACCGACTGCGCTGGGCTGTGCGCCGAGTGCGGTGAACGGCTCGACGACCTGCCGGCAGATCACGCCCACGCCGCCCCGGATCCCCGGTGGGCCGGGCTGCAGGCCATGCTCGCGCAGGACCCCGCACGACCTTCGACCAGCACGACCGAGAGCCAGGAGTAGTCGCAATGGCCGTCCCGAAGCGCAAGATGTCGCGCAGCAACACCCGCTCGCGCCGCGCGCAGTGGAAGACCACTGCCCCGACGCTGACCACCTGCGACCGCGGGCACGTCAGCCTGCCGCACACGGTCTGCCCGGAGTGCGGCCGCTACGACAAGCGCAACGTTCTCGCTGTCTGAGCCATGACGCGCGTCGCGCTCGACCTGCTCGGCGGTGACCGCGCCCCCGAGGCAGTCGTCGACGGCGCGCTGCTGGTGGCGCAGCGATCGCCCGACGTCGAGGTCGTGCTCGTCGGGCCGGTCGACATCGCGCAATCCCTGCTTGCGGCGCGTGGCGCCACCGGCCGCTTTCCGCTGGTCGCCGCGAGCCAGGTCATCGGGATGGACGAGGACCCGGCCCGGGCAGTCCGGGCCAAGCGGGACGCGACCGTACGCGTCGCCGCTCGCCTCGTCCGGGACGGCAGTGCTTCCGGCGGGGCGGACGCGATGGTCTCGGTCGGCTCCACCGGCGGGGCCCTTGCGGCTGCGCTGTTCACACTCGGTCGGCTGCGCGGGGTGAGCCGCCCGGCCCTGGCTGCGGTCATCCCGGCGCAGGCCGGGCCGCTGGTCTTCCTCGACGCGGGCGCCGGGACCGAGGCCACCCCCGAGCTGCTGGCGCAGTTCGCGCTGGCCGGCGCCGCCTTCGCGACCGTGCGGCTCGGACTCGCCGCTCCGCGGGTCGGGCTGCTGAACATCGGCGAGGAGCCGGGCAAGGGCGACGAGCTGCGACGGGCGGCGTACGACGCCCTCGCGGCACTGTCGATCGACTTCGTCGGCAACGTCGAGGGACGCGACGTGCCGTACGGCGGGAAGGCCGACGTCGTCGTCACCGACGGCTTCACCGGCAACGTGCTGGCCAAGGGGCTCGAGGGGGCGGCAGCGATGCTCAGCGAGCTGCTGCTGGCGGCGCTGACTGCCACCCCCGAGCGCAAGGTCGCCGCTACCAGCCTGCTTCCCGCGATCGCGCAGGCGACCGCCCACATGAGCCCCGAGGGGCTCGGCGGCGCGGTGCTGCTCGGCGTCAAGGGGGTCGTCGTCATCGGCCACGGCTCCAGCACCGCCGAGGGTGTCGCGAGCTGCGTGCGGGTGGCGGTGCAGGCCGCGCGCGAGGGCCTCGTCCCGAAGGTCGGGCAGGCGCTGTCCGACCTGCTGGACCGCAACCGGGCGCTGGCAGCCACATGAGCGCCGCTCCGATGACCCCCGATCAGGTCCTGGCGGTCGTCCAATCCGCCGTCGCGACGGTGCTCGAGCTCGACCCGGACTCCGTAGGGCGGGAGACCCGCTTTCGGGCCGACCTGCAGGCCGACTCCCTGGCGCTCGTCGAGATCGTCGAGATCGTCGAGGAGACCCTCGCGCCGCTCGCCCGGTCCGGCTTCCACATCGACGATGAAGACCTCGACGCCCTCACCACGGTCGGTGAGGCCGTCGACTACGCGGTGTCCCGCCTGTGAGGGTGCATATGAGGCTGCACCGGTGAGCCGGCTCTGCGGTGAGGCCGGCCCGCCATACACCCTGCTCGAAGCGGCGCTCGGCACCGGAGTCGACCCGGCCCTGCTGGAGCAGGCACTGACCCACCGCTCCTACGCCTACGAGCACGGCGGGCTGCCCACCAACGAACGGCTGGAGTTCCTCGGCGACGCCGTGCTCGGTCTGGTCGTCACCGATGCGCTCTATCGCCGGCACCCGGACCTGCCCGAAGGTTCGCTCGCCAAGCTGCGGGCCAGTGTGGTCAACGCCCGAGCGCTCGCCGGTGTCGCCCGCAGCCTGCAGTTGGGCCGGTGGCTGCGCCTCGGACGCGGGGAGCAGGTGACCGGGGGGCGGGACAAGACTTCGATCCTCGCCGACACGATGGAGGCCGTGATCGGGGCGGTCTATCTCGACCGGGGCATTCCCGGCGTGACGACGATGGTGCGCGCGCTGTTCGACCCGTTGATGAGCGCTGCCTCGCAGGACGGTGCGGAGCTGGACTGGAAGACCGCCCTGCAGGAGATCACCGCCGCCCGGGGGCTCGGCGTGCCTGACTACCGCCTCACCGGTAGCGGTCCGGACCATGCGCGCAGTTTCGTGGCGGAGGTGCGCGTCGCGGGCG
>Ga0136624_1000608_pt1 | contig 14098 bp, 19 predicted proteins | sample AntDrymUQ4692206_2_FD_104802 | JGI IMG/M metagenome (GOLD analysis project Ga0136624, IMG submission 104802) | Polar desert sand microbial communities from Dry Valleys, Antarctica - metaG UQ469 (22.06) | ecosystem: Environmental > Terrestrial > Soil > Desert | place: Antarctica: Dry Valley... | reverse complement strand
GGCTGGTCAACGCCCAGCCCCACGGCGCATAGATATACACCCAGGCACTCCAGCCCCCAGGCGCAAAACGAGATCAGGGTCCCCACCACGAGCGGACCCGTCCCAAGCAGTTTATTGGAGGCTCCATGAAAGTCCCGCAGGTGAGGGGCGAAACGGTCGAGGAGCGGCAGACGGGAGAGGGCGCGCTCCGCGAGCAGCGAGAGGCGTTTGGAGCGCAGCACCGCGATGCCGGAGACCGCCACGGCCAGGAATCCCACCATCGTCCAGGGCGGGAGACCCAGCGAGAACGCGCCCAGAAATCCCCAGGCGACCATGCCGGTGCCGTCGGTGGCCCGCTCCGCCACGACCGCCGGGGCGGTGCGAGCTATGGGGGCACCCGAGGATTGGCGGACGAAGACGCTCTTCAGAACCTCGCCGAGCTTGCCCGGTGAGATCGCCATCGAGAGCCCCGCCGCGAAGATCGCCGCGTTGACCCCGAGGGGAACCGAGACCTTGAGTATCCTCAAATAGTACAGCCAGCGGAAGAAGCGTCCCACGTAGGAGAGAAGCACGAGGCCGAGGATGGCCGGTATCAGAGCGTAGTCGAAGCCGCTCAGGGCATTACGCAACTCCCCGAAATCCGAGAAGATGGCGAGGACCAGGTAAACGCCGACGCCCAGCGCGATAGCGAGGGCGAGGTTGCGTCTCAGGCGCTCCACGACGGGTTAGAAGACGTAGATGGCCGACCCGACCACCGCCAGCCAGAGGAGGAGCGAGATCTGCAGAGGCCGGTCCTGAAGGAGCAAGGTATCGGGGTTACCGCCGCCGTCGCGGTGGACCAGCAGCATGTAGCGGAACACCCCGTAGACCACGAACGGTATGCTCCCCATCATGAACATCTCGGCGTCACGCTCGTAGACGGTGAACGTATACAGAGCGTAGGCGATGATGGTGGCCGAGATCATAATGTTCATCATCTCATCCAACATCGGCACCGAGTAGTCACTGAGGTTCTTCCGGTGGATGGATGCGCCTTCCCCGAGAGTCGCCAACTCGTGGCGGCGCTTGGAGAAGCCGAGAAAGAGCGTCAGGAGTCCAGTGCAGACTATCAGCCAGGGCGAGATGGGGCTTCCAACGGCCATGACGCCGGCGAGGGCCCGAATCACGAACCCCGCCGAAATACCCATTACGTCCAGGATCGCCATGTGCTTGAGGATCGGCGAGTAGAGTGCCTGCAAACCCAGATACGTCAGCCCCACGAACCCAACCCCCAGGTTGACGGAGAAGCACGTCGCAAGCCCCGCCGCCGCGAGCAAGACCGAGTACACGATGGCGGCGCGGGCGGAGATCTCACCGCTCGCCACGGGCCTGAACCGTTTGAGGGGATGCTTGCGATCCTCCTCCACATCGAGCACGTCGTTGATAGCGTACACGGCCCCGGACAACAAACAGAAGGCCACGAAGGCAAGCATCGCCGCCACCACCGAGGAGACCTCGAAGGCGCTTCCCGAGAACACCAACCCGGCCAGCACGAACCCGTTCTTGGTCCACTGCTTCGGACGGGCCAGCCGGAGGTAGGTGCTCGCAAAGTTAATGGAGCTACCCGCTTCCATGAGAGCCGTTTCTATCATAAACGACAGCCAAATTCTCTATCCTCCGCAGGGAAACGCGGCTTCCACGCATCCGGGCCAATACAATATCGAACATGAACCACCCCGTTCGCGCGAGCCAGCTAGTCTCGGGGACCACGCGGGAGGAGACCTTCGCCGCGCTCCTCGACGTGCCCCGCTTCCCCGAGTGGTCCTTCGGCCTCAGCCGGACGCGCCTGTTAGACGGCGCGACCAAACTCGAAGAAGGCGTCTCGATGGAGTTCGCCCTCAGCGCCGTCGGCTTCACCCACGAAATCGTCAGCATCATCACCGTCCTCGAAGCGCCGCGCGTCATCGAGTGGCGATACGTGAAGGGCGCGGTGGGAAGCGGAGGCTGGAAGGTCGAGGAAGCGGGGCCGGATACGGTGCGGATGGCGTTCTGGACCGACTATGAGGTTAAACCGGCGTGGCTGAACCGGATCTCGCACCGGTCATTTTTCCGGGGGGTGGCCGAAGACCTGCTCCGCCGCTCCATGCGCCGCCTCGGGGAACGTCTTTCGGAGGCGGGAGACTACCGTCCGTCCGGGTCTTCGTCCTCGTAGCCGTTGCGGCCCGGCGCGTCCTCGTCAACTTCCTCGAAATCGCCGCTCTCCGGGTCGCGCTCGTGGATTGCAACCTCGGATACCGGGTTCACGTAGCGGGCGATAACGATGCTGACCTCGTACATCACGATCATGGGCAGCGCCATCAGGACCATGCTGAATGGGTCCTGTCCCGGCGTCAGGGCGGCGGCGAGGACGGTGTTGGCAACGATGGCGTGCTTGCGGTACTTCTTCAAGATCGGGGCGTCTACAAGCTCTAGCTTCGCCCCCACGTAGGTCGCCGCCGGGAACTCGAACACGATGCCAAACGCCAGCAAAAAGCGCGTCACGAACGCCATGTAGTCTTTCGAGATTATTAGGTCGTTGTAGCGGTCGCCTCCCCATGAGAGAAGAAATTGTATTCCTATCGGCAGTACCACGAAGTAGCCGAACGCCACGCCCGCCAGGAACAGGGCGGAGGCGAGGGTGATCAAAGTATAAGTAAACGCCTTGCCCAGATCTCCGACCGCCGGGGCCACGAATGCCCATATCTGGTAGAGCAAGATCGGGATGGTGAGCAGGAATGCCGTGAACAACGCCAGCTTCACGTCCGCTACGAGGGCTTCGGCGGGGGACGTGAAGTTCAGGTCTTCGAGCCCCGAAGGCTCCAGCAACAAGGCGAAGATCTGCGGTATGAAGAACCAGGAGACGATGGCGACGGCAAAGAACGCGATGGCGACCTTGATGATCCTGGACCGGAACTCTCCCAGGTGCTCTATCAGAGTCATCCGCGCCTCTTCGCGCGGGCCGCGCGAACGCGAAGGCAGTCTCAGACGGCTAGCCATTCAGATTCTAGCGGTGCTTCTGCTCGGTACTGTCGGTTTCAACGGAGGCATCCGGCTGCGCGCTGGCGTCCGCGCTGGCGTCCACAGTGTCGTCGCTCTTTACCTCGGTGGAGGCGAGATCCTCCTCGTCCTTCTTGTCCTGTTCGTTCTTCTCTTCTTCCTTCTTGTCCTCTAGTTGGCCTTCGCGGGTGCCCTGGCGGAACTCGCGCACGCCGCTGCCGAGTCCGCGGGCCAATTCCGGTATGCGCTTCGCGCCGAAGAGCAGCAAAATGATGACAAGGGCGATGATAAGCTCGGTTCCACCCAATGAACCTATCCCCGGTATCAAAGCAAGACCCATATTTCCTCCTGGTACGCTATCCTGTCTCACGGTTCATTATACGATGGTCAGCCAATGCGCGGATCACGACCCCGACGCCCCGGTGGTCTCCCCGCCCTGTAGCAATGATGAAATGCGGTCTTTGACCTGCCCGGATTGCTGACCCTGCGGCTCGAGGTCGAGGTAGCCGTTGTAATATTTGATCGCCTCCGCCGTCTCGCCAGCCTGCTCGTATGACTGCCCCGCGAACAGGTACGCATCCTCGTTGTCTTTCTCGGTCTCCGCCGCCGCCGCGAATGCGTCGCCAGCCTTGCCGTGCAATTCGTTCCGTTCCTTCTCTTCGGCGGCTGCCTGCGCCTTCTGAGAGTACGCCTGTCCGAGAAGAAGCACCGTATCCTCGTCGTTCGGGGCGGCCTCGCGTCCTTTTTGCAGCACGCGGATGGCATCGTCGGTCTGACCGTTTTGGAGATATAGGCTGGCGAGATCCTGGGCTGCGTTGGGATCTTCGGAGTTATCCTGAAACTCCTTTTCGGCCTGCTCGATCTGGTCTTGCGGATCGAAAGACTGCCCCGCGCTCTGCTGATTGGAGCTGCCGCCGATCAGGTCCAGAGGGTTGTAGAAAAAGTTGGAACCTACTCCGAAAAAGATCGTGCTGCCGATAAACACTGCCGAGAGCCCGATGGCGAACACCCTCGTCCAGAAAGTAAGCTTTTCGCGATCCAACATCATGGTGAGGATATCCTCCGGAACCTAGCCCTCATCCCGATTGTATATCAGACGACCGCCCGCGACCGTCGCCACGACGCCACCATCAGCCGCGGCTTCGAGGATTTGCCGCTCCGGCTCACTGCCCGAAGGAGCGACATCCACCACCGCCAGGTCAGCCCACTTCCCAGCCTCGAGGCTCCCGGTCTCATCCCCGACCCCGAGCGCCCGCGCGCCCCCAATCGTCGCAAGCTCCAGCCCCGTCGCGCCGTCGAAGCCGTGAAGGTCCACCGCGAAGAGTGCCTCCTCGAAAACGTTCAGGCTCGGGCTGCTCCATAGCCCATCCGTGCCGATTCCGACACGCACGCCGCGCTCGATCATGCGCGGCACCGGCGAGACGCCACAATCCAGAAAGTCATTTGAGCGGGGACAATGCGCCGCCGCGGTGCCCGTGCGCGCCAAAACCCCGATATCCTCCTCCGATACCTCCGTCGCCAGATGCGCCGCTATCGTGCCGGGAGAGAGCAACTCGATGTTTTCGGCATACCGCACCGGCGACAGTCCCGTCCCGCCCCACTCGTTGCTCCCGAAGATGGCCGTCAGTCCGCCGGTCCCGTTTCGGACGAACTCAACCTCCTCCGGGCTCTCCGAGATGTGGACCGCGAGCCTCCACCCCATCTCCCGTGACCGGCGCGCCGCCAGCCGCGAGCTTTCCGGGTCCACCGTGTACGTGGAGTGGACGCTGACCGCGCAGTCCACCCGCTCGGGCAACCCTTCACGCAGCTTGCGGGCCTCCTCGAAGATGAAGTCCACCGCCCCCTCCGGCGTGCCGTCCCCGATGTCATGGGGAAAAAACTCCGCGTAGACCGTGCCGACCATGCCAGATTCGGCGAGTTGCGGCAGGCATTCTCCGTATGGCGAAGACTCGGCCATGAACGTCGTCCCCGCCTCGACGGCCTCGCGGGCGGAGTTCCGGGCAGCCTCCGCCGTCCAGGCTTCTTTCTCGGGGAGGCGTTCGATCAGCGCGGCGAGCCAGTTCGAGAACGGACCACCCTCCGGGCCATCACCGCGCCTGAAACCGAGGTGAGCGTGGACGTTCACCGCGCCGGGGACAATGGTTTGATGGGGAAAACGCCGCACTTCGGCATTCGGGTTATCTCTCTCAAGATCCGAAATGGTCCCGATGGAGGAGATTCTACCGTCCCTCACCAGTACGGCCCCGTCACGAATGGCGGGGCCGGAGACGGGCAAGACGAGCCCGGAAGCGTAGATCACCGGCTGCTCCGGCGTCACCGACTCCGGCGTCACCGCCTCACGCACTCCTGCCGACCACCTCGGCGGCCACGGCTTCCAGGACTTTGCGCTCCGGCCCACCGGGCAACAGACCCAGCCCCTCGAATGCGGCGTCTATCTCTCCCATTGCCCACGCCTCGGTCCTGGCGACGGCGCCGGTGGCGAGAACGGCTTCGATGGCGGCTTCGAGCACATCCGGCGAAGGGTCCGGGTCGGCGAGCGCGCGCCGTATCGTCGCGGCGTCTCCCTCGCGCAGGGCGAAGATGATCGGGAGCGTGACCGTGCCCTCCACAAGGTCCGTCCCGATCCCCTTGCCCATCAAACCGGGCTTGCCGACCAGATCCATGATGTCGTCTGACATCTGAAAGGCGATCCCCAAAGCCTGCCCATAAGTCGCCAGCGCATCTATCTGCCGCAATGAGAGACCGCCGAGCGTGCCACCCGCGACGCACGCCGCCTTGAAAAGTCCGGCTGTCTTCATGCGGATGTGATCCAGATACGCCTCGACCTCGACGTTCGCGCCGCTGGACCGGTACTGTTCCAATTCTCCGGCGGCGAGGCCGTGGGATGCCTCCGAGAAGGCACGGATCAGCCTCGAGTCCCCGATCTGCGCGAGCGCGGTGAAAGTCTCGGCGAACAGATAGTCGCCGGTCGCAACCGCGATCTCCCGTCCGTAGACCGCCACGGTCGTCGGCAAGCCGCGCCGGGTCTCGGCCCGGTCCACTATGTCGTCGTGGATGAGCGTCGCCGTGTGCAAAACCTCGATGGCGGTGGCGGCTTCGAGGAGGGCGTCTTCCTCGGGCTCACCCATGCGGGCGCTCAGGATCAGGAGCAATGGCCGCAGCCTCTTCCCCCCCGAAGTCAGAGCCTCCGTCGCGGGCTCTACCAGATGATCCGGCGCTCGCTCACCCACCCCAGCGAGCAAATCTTCAACCCGCTCCACGACCTCGAACGCCGCCTCGGGCACCTCCGGCGCGTCAAGGACGCTCTCCGCGGTGGAGGGTGATGATGCCGCCGGCAAATCTCTCCCATGTAACGCTTTGTAATCCATTGTTCTCCATTATGCCAGCTAATTCAGCCGCTGCCACGAACGCTTTCACTGATTCGGGCAGATATGCGTATGCGCGGCGGTCACCGGAGATCACAGCCCCCAATTTTGGAACGATCCTATCGAACCACAGCCCGTAGAATACGCCGGAGAGCCTGCCGGGCGGGCGTGAGATCTCCAAACACACCACCCGTCCACCCGGCCTGACGCATCGGACCATCTCCGAGAAGAGCGCGTCGAGGTCGGGGATGTTCCTCGCCCCGTAGGCGATGGTGGCTGCGTCGAAACTTTCCGATGGGACGCCTTCGAGTTTCGTCGCGTCCCCGACGCGATACTCCACGTTGGGCAGTGGGCGTTTCTTCGCCGCCCGAAGCATCTCGGGCGAGAAGTCCATGCCGAGAATGTACCCGGCGGGACCGGCTTGGCGGGCGAGGTCGCGGGTCAGGCTGCCGGTTCCACATGCGAGATCGAGGGCGCGTCCACCGGTACGGAGTCCCGCCGCCTGGACGGCTTTGCGGTTCCAGATCCGGTTCAGCCCGGCGGTCATCACGACGTTGAGCAATTCGTAGCGCCCGGCAATGCGGTCGAACATCTCCCGCACGAGCCGCGCCCGATCCTCCCCCGAAGGCAGACCACCATTCTTTCGGGTCTCGGGGGCTATGGTCTTTCGCCGCCCAGTTCGTTCGCGGCCCGGAGGATGCGGGCCTCGGAAGTCTCCGGGTCTTCGCCGGATATGATGCCGAGCAAGCCGCCGAGATGAGGCGTCCACGTCTTCAGGGAGACTTCGCCGCCAGAGGCGATGCAGCCTGCGCCGTCACGGATCATGCGCCCCGCAACGGCCACGAAACGGGGCTCGTCCAGACGCGCTATCGTCTCGACGGCCCACGCATAGGCGTTGTCCCCGACCAGAACGTCCTCGTCGGTGGCGCGCCGGTCCCCACGGGGCTCCGCAGCATAGTGAGAGTCGAAGCCCCGCTGAAGGTGCGCGAGCGCCTCCGCCACGACCTCGCCGCGCTCATCCGGCCGGGGCAGCCCGGAAGCAGCCTTCAGGAATACCTCCTCCAGCGAGACCTCGGGTGTGCGACCGGCTGTTCGCTCCAACTAGCCGCTCCCAGACGACGAGAACCATTCTCCCGCCGCCTCGAAGGTGCGGTCGAGATCCGCTTCCGAATGGGCGGCGGAGATGAATCCAGCCTCGTACTGGCTCGGGGCCAGATACACGCCGCGACGGAGCATGTGCCAGAAGAAGTGCTTGAATGCTTCCGTGTCCGAGGCGGCGGCAGAATCGAAGTCCGTCACCGGTCCCCCGGTGAAGAAGATGCTCACCATCGAGCCGACCTGGTTTATGGTGAATGGGCGGTCCCCCGAAGAAGCCGCCTCCGTCATGCCGCGCCGCCAGCGTCCTCCGAGGTCTTCGAGGTGTTCGTGGAAGCCGGGTTCGGCGGTGGCGCGGAGGGTGGCGAGACCGGCGGCCATTGCGAGCGGGTTGCCGGAGAGTGTTCCGGCCTGGTAAACGGGGCCGGATGGGGCGATGAGGTCCATGATCTCACGCCGCCCGCCGTACGCCCCGACCGGGAGACCACCGCCGATAATTTTTCCGAGGCACGTCAGGTCCGGCGTGACACCATAACTTTCTTGCGCCCCGCCGCGAGCGACCCGGAAGCCCGTCATCACCTCGTCGAAGATGAGGACTGCGCCGTACTCGGACGTGATCTTCCTGAGTCCCTCCAGGTAGCCCTCGGCTGGCGGCACGCACCCCATGTTGCCTGCGACCGGCTCCAGTATGACCGCCGCGAACTCCTCGCCCTCGCGCTCGAAAAGCTCCCGCACCGCGTCGAGGTCGTTGTACGGCAGGACGGCTGTGTCTTTGGCAGCCCCCTTCGTGACGCCGGGGCTATCGGGGAGGCCCAATGTGGCGACGCCGGAGCCTGCGGAGACTAGCAAGGCGTCGCCGTGGCCGTGGTAGTTGCCGTCGAACTTCAAGATGCGTTCGCGTCCCGTATAGCCGCGGGCTAGCCGGATGGCGCTCATCGTGGCCTCGGTGCCGGAGTTTGTCATCCGCACGGACTCGATGGACGGCACGGCCCCACAGACCAGTTCCGCGAGATCCACCTCCATCTCCGTCGGGGCGCCAAATGTGGTGCCCTTGCGAGCGGTTTCTTCGATAGCTTCGATAACTTTCGGATAAGCGTGCCCGAGGACGAGCGGACCATAGCTCATCACGTAATCCACGTAAGAGTTGCCATCCACATCGAGGATTCGGGACCGCTCGCCACGCTCCATGAACAGCGGGTCTCCACCCACGGATCGGAAAGCCCGCACGGGGCTGTTGACCCCGCCGGGGATACTGCGCACCGCCCGCTGCATGAGCCGTGCCGAGCGATCCCTGGCGAGCATCGTCCTCGCGTCCATGCTTTCCTCACTGCCACGCAAAACCGCGAACCCCCTTCGAAACGCCTATCTGGAGTTTATTGTCCCGAACCGGCATCGGTCGTGACAGAGCTTACCCTAGACCGGGAGACGGCGGGACGCTCTTCGCCACTCGGCGATATCCCTCGCCTTGTTCTCAGCGGCGCTTGTCCAGGCGAAACCCGAAGAAGGCGAGAATTCCTCCGGCGACCAGCGTGAGCGAGCCGACGACGGTCCAGAACGTCTGTCCGGTCATAAAGCTGCCAGGCAAAATACCGACGCCCTGCAAAGTCCAGACGCCGCCCATGAGAGCCATCAACCCTCCCACTATCAGCAGCACGTAGCGCACACGCTCACCTCGCTTCCCGGCTCCCGCATCAGCCTTTGCGCCGTTGCAGCCAGGAGCACCACTCCTCCATGCCCTGGCCCGTGCGGGCGCTGGCTAGGATGCGCTCGACGCCTGGGTTGACGGCATCGAGGTTTCCGAGGAATTGCTCCAGGTCGAAGTCCAGATGCTCCAGCAAATCCACCTTGTTGATGAGCACGAGGTCAGCCGAGCGAAACATCAGCGGGTACTTGAGGGGCTTCTCCTCCCCCTCGGTGACAGCGTAGACCATCACCCGCGCATCCTCCCCGACCTTGAACTCCGCCGGACAGACCAGGTTCCCGACGTTCTCTATTACCAGGATGTCTATGTCGTCAAGCGCAAGTTCCGCGAGGCCGGAGCGGACCATGTTCGCGTCGAGGTGACACTCGCCACCGAAGCCGGGGTCGGTATTCACCTGCACCAGCGGGACGTGGAAGCGGGCCAGACGGTCGGCGTCCAGGGTCGTTTGCACATCGCCTTCGAGGATGCCAAGCCGGAGCTTGCCGCGCAGGCTTTCGAGGGTGCGCTCGAGCAACGCCGTCTTCCCTGCTCCGGGTGAGCTCATCATGTTGATGACGTAGTTTCCGGCCTGGTCGAAGCGGTCCCGGTTTGCCTGGGCGAGAGCGTCGTTGGCATCGAGGACACCCTCCATGACGATCTGCTTCACTGCGGTGCGGTGCATGTGTTGCCTCCCTTCGGTCGGCGCTGTCAGCTATTAGCCCTCAGCTTTCAGCTTTCAGCTTTTTGGTTCTGTTCGGCACAGCTATGCGACTACGAAGTGCTTGGCCTGTTCTGACCGCCTTTTCCAGTTGGCTGACTGCTGATTGGTACTCATCACTCCTCCATCTCCAGGGATTCTACGTATAGTTCTTCGCCTTCTAGGATTTCCAGGTCGAAGCCTCCGCACTCTCGACACTGTAGGGGGAATCCGGGGAGCTTGCTCTTCGTTCCGCATGACTTGCAGGAGCCTATCGCCGGGATCTGCTCCAGCGACAGTTCCGCGCCCTCGACGCTCGTTCCCTGGGCCACTAGTTCGAAGCCGAAGGTCAGGGCGGATGGGACGACCTGGCGAAGATGGCCGACCTTGACGTATATCTTCGTGACGCGGCGTCCGTTGGCGTGTTGGCCGGCGATGCGGACTACCGACTCGGCTATTGCCATCTCGTGCAAGCGCGCTAGCCTTTCTCATCCATCATGTCGGAGATCAAACACCGCAATACGTGGTACATGGAAGCCTGCACCTCCTGGATGCGCGGAATGTAATCCGAACGCACCACTATCGCATGGTCCGCGAGCCGCTCACTCACTATCCTCCCGCCATCGTAACCCACGATGCCCACCGTGAGGAGCCCTCTTCTCCGGGCCTCCGCGAATGCGGACAATATATTCGCCGAGCCTCCACTCGTAGAGATGCCAATAGCCACGTCTTCGGGACGGGCGTGGGCGATCAGCTGGCGGGTGAAGACGGCCTCCGTCCCGATGTCGTTGGCGATGGCGGTGATGTTGGCCGACTCGGCGGAGAGCGAGAGCGCCGGTACGGGTCTCTTTCCCGTGGGCGGGTCCACGCAGTCCGCGACCAGGTCGTTGGCGTCCGTGGCGGAGCCGCCGTTTCCAAAAGCGATGATTTTGCCACCACGCTTCAACCGCTCCGCGATGGCCGCGGCGATCTCCGATATGGTCTCCGCCTCGGTCTCGGCGGCGATGGCCCGCAGGCCGTTCACTTCCTCCATCTTCTGAAGCATCGAGCCTCGTACTTCTTCCACGACTCGTTCGAGCGGCTGCGCGCTCTTGCCGAGAAACGGATAGAGGAAAGACGAAGCACCGACGTCGTGCCCCTGTTCGCGGTGCTCGAAGTACACATGGACGGTCTCCCAGAGCATATGGTAGAGGACCTCGAATATCTCCTGGCACGCGAATGGGTCCACATCCGGCGCGGCGAATGAATACTCCGCCGAATTCCCTGTCAGGGCGAACGTCAAAGCGCCACGCTTCCGCGCCGCAGAGAGCGTGCGTTCAATGGCTTCGTCCGCGTCCGGGAAGGAGAAGCCGATCACCATGTCTTCCGGGCGCAGCATCACCGGCAAGCGTCTCTCGAAATCCGGTCCCACATCCAGCGCCGGCAAGGCACGTTTGCCCACGATCACCGGATGCACGAACTCCACCGATACGTGCTCCGCGTCAGTAGCGGCGGAACTTTTGCCAAATGCTAGAAGTCGGCCACCGTTCATAAATCGCCGGGACATCTCGTGGCAGGCTTCGGCCAGACGTGGCGTTTCCACCTGGAAAAAGGTTTCGAGGATCGCATTGCGCTGGAGCAGTTCATCTCGACACCGGGCGGCGAGTGTATTGGTGTTTATCTGTCGCATCGCTCGTACCTCATGCTCACAGAGCAAGCGCGGTTCGGATTCCGTGTTCGACCGACATCATGATACGGTCGCTGATCCTGCTCACTTGCTCTTTGAGGAACGTCCTGTCTACCGTGATGATCTGTGACACGTTTACGACCGAGTCCCTGGGTAGAGTCGCGTCCTCGGCTGGCACCAGAACGTTGCCCGGAGCCTCGGCCAGCCGCAGGTTCGTCGTCAGCACCACCGCGATCACGGTTCGGATACGGCTTCGGTTGAAGTCATCTGACTGGACGATGAGCACGGGTCGCCGGTATCCCGGTTCCGAGGCGACGGGCTCGGGCAGCTCCGCCCACCAGACTTCTCCACGCCGCACTACCAATCGTCTTCCGGCAGCGACCGCGCCTGCAATCGAGCGACGGCGTAGTCTGGCACATCGGGTTCCGCGCCATAAACCTCATCGAGCCGAGCGGTGATCATCTCGCTCCGATGCTCCCCCAGATAGTGACGGAGCGCCGTAGCGTACAACTCGCTACGCGACATGCCCCGCCCCCGCGCAAACCGCTCGGCGGACTCGAAAAGCTCCTCCGGGATAGAGATCGCCGTTTTCATGCCCGAAGTATAACCCGAGTTATACCAGGAGCGGAGAGACGCGGAACACAAAGAATGCGCCAGACGTCACCGCCCGGGACCACCGGATGCAAGAACCTCTTTTTCTCGATACGTTCCGTCACGGTTTCCTTTCTTTCGCGGTTAGGAGATCCAGTTCCCCAACCTGCCGGACTCGGCCCATGCTCCATCGGGTTTGGAGAATAGCCAGAATCCACCGGAGCCTATATTCCAATCGAACTGCTGCCCGGCATAGAGCATCGCCTGCGTCACGTCATCGTTCAGCCCGACCCGCGAGAACCGGAGCGTGCCGTCCGATTCGGGGAATGTTCGGCGGAAACGGTCCCATCCCTCTCCGTCCCTGAAGATGTGATGAAACTCCTCGTCGTGTACGCAGATCAGACGCCCACCCGGATTCAGGTCCGGCTGGACCGGGTGCGCCTCGCGGTTCTTCGCGAGAAAATCAGCCAACGTCTCTTCGCTGAGACCTTCGAGGTTCTCGCGCAGGTGAGAGAGCGTGCGTTCCGTGCTGACGGCCAACCCGCTGCGGGTCGAAGCACGGGCGACTTGCCTGGCACCGAGGTACAGTTCATCTAGGCAGACGGCCAGGACTTCGCGCTCGTCAGCTATCGTCCCGTTCGACAATGCGTAGGCTCCTCTTCAAAGCGGCCAGGAGCAATTATAAAGCTACGAGCTACCCTGTCAGCCTCTTCAACACGCAAGTCATTCGATCGGCAAGGGTGGTCCGGTCACTTCCATGCCGTGCGAACTGAATAACCCGCGAAGCTCCTCGCGTGATGGGTTGCTCGCCTGCGCCAGTTCGTTGAAGAATGCCTCCATCTCACCCGCGGGCTGGAAGGCGATGAGCAGCCTTCCCTTCCCTTCTCCGACGTGGGCCCAGACATGCGGCGTCCTTCTCGGCGCGAGGATGGAATCACCGGGTCCCAGCTTGAATCGTTCGTCGCCGATCTCGATTATGTAATCACTCTGGACGACGTAGAACCACTCCTCTTGCACATGATGGAGGTGTCGCGGTGGTCCTCCCTTGTCGGTGTCGGTGGTCTCGATGACGAAGAAGCCGCCGTTCGTATCCAGAGACGAAACCTTGAAGTCCACCGACCTGGAGCCAAATACCTTGCGGCGTTCCTGACGTAGATCTCCCCCAGCCGGGACGCGCATCCTCTCGCTCATCCAAATCACCTCTCTAGCAGATCCTCGGTAGCGGGTAGCCGACGAGCATGATAGACATGCTCGTGCCGCCGAACTTGGTGTGTTCGGCATAGCCTCGCTATTCTCTGAGCCAGTTGTCAATATTCAATCCCTCTATGCGCTCGAAATGCCGCTCATTGTTGGTCGCCAAACCGTACCCTTCAACCATTGAGGTCGCGGCGATCAAAATGTCGGCGTCGCCGATCAACTCGCCTCGCCGGTGGAGGTCGGCGTAGATCTCCGATGCCTGCACAACAGTTGCGTCGGAGAGAGGAAGAATCGTACTCGCAGCACAAAAACGGTCGAATGCCGCTTGTTGACTGGTTGCGTGCCTGGCTTTTAGACCGCGCAGGATCTCATATCGCGTGATGATCGAGAACGCGAAGCTGTGGTGGCTACGAATATAGTCCCGCGCCCTGATGGTCACGACAGGATTGCGCCGCAAGATGGCCGATAAGGTGTCAGTGTCCAACAAAACAGGCGTTGGCGTCGTCACGCTGTGCGGTCACCAAAGAACCCGCGGCGGTCGAGGGAGATCCGCTCGACATCGTCGATATCCTCTTCGGAAAGGCCCTCATACACTTGCCCGGCTAATGTGAGTACATCGTCTGGCATTCCCGCTGTCTCTACCGTGAGCCGAACGTGCTGTCCATCGGCGAGCGAAACCGCCGATGGCTCCAACAACCGAAACGTCCCATCCTCGAAAACGGCTTCCAATGTATGCGTCATACCTACCACACCCTTCAACAAAACCGTATTATCGATGGATTATATGACTTTCCCCAACTGTCGGGATGGGC
>Ga0136624_1000607_pt1 | contig 14102 bp, 13 predicted proteins | sample AntDrymUQ4692206_2_FD_104802 | JGI IMG/M metagenome (GOLD analysis project Ga0136624, IMG submission 104802) | Polar desert sand microbial communities from Dry Valleys, Antarctica - metaG UQ469 (22.06) | ecosystem: Environmental > Terrestrial > Soil > Desert | place: Antarctica: Dry Valley... | reverse complement strand
GCGACCGTGCGACGAGGCGCAGGCGCGGGTGTTCGCGCAGGAACTCGGCGTGTCCCCGGTGCTCGCACGTCTCCTGTGTATCCGGGGGCTGTCCGACCTCGACAGCGCGTCGCGATTTCTGAAGCCGTCGCTCGATCACCTGCTCGATCCGATGGGGCTGGCCGGTATGGACTGTGCCGTCGAGCGGCTGCTGCGGGCCATCGCCAACGGCGAGCGCATCGCCGTCCACGGTGATTACGACGTGGACGGCATCACGTCGACGGTGATTCTCCGCCGGGCGATCGAGCTTCTGGGCGGGCAGGTCACGCACTTCATTCCCGAGCGGTTGCGGGATGGCTACGGCCTGCAGCCCGCCGCCCTCGAGCGGCTGCATGCCGAAGGCGTTCAAGTCGTGGTCTCGGTCGACTGCGGCATCCGCGGCGCCGAGGCGGCGCGGCGCGCGCGCGAGCTCGGCCTCGATCTCATCATCACCGATCACCACGAGCCCGACACCGACCTGCCGGACGCGGTGGCCGTGGTCAATCCCAAACGGCACGACTGCACCTACGCGGACAAACACCTGGCGGGCGTCGGTGTCGCCCTCAAACTCGTGCAGGCGCTCTGCCTGAGGTCCGGCAAGTCCCACTGGATGCCGGCCTTCGTCAAGATCGCCGCCATCGGCACGCTGGCAGATGTGGTGCCGCTCGTTGGGGAGAATCGCGTCATTGCCAAGCTCGGGCTGCAGATGCTGTCCAAGGGCCCGCACAAGGTAGGCCTGCGGGCCCTCATCGAGGGCGCGGGGCTGACCGGCAAGCAGATCGACAGCTATCACATCGCGTTCATGATGGCCCCCCGCATCAACGCGGCGGGGCGGATGAGCACGCCCGACATCGCGACACGGCTGCTGCTCGCGTCAGACGAAGGCATGGCGGATGAGGCGCGCGCCCTGGCCGGACAGCTCGAAGACGAAAACAACCGGCGCAGGCTCGAAGAGCAGGACATCGTCGCCAAGGCGCGCAAGATTATCGAAACCGACCCTGAAGTCGGCTCGCGATCGATTCTGGTCGTGGCCGGCGAGGGCTGGCACCGCGGCGTCATCGGCATCGTGGCGTCGAAAATCGTCGATGCCTTCTATCGGCCGACCATCGTGCTGTCAATCGAAGATGGCGTCGCGCACGGGTCGTGCCGCAGCATCCCGGGTTTCGACATGCTCGCCGCGCTCGAAGCGTGTGCGCCGATGATGCTGCGATTCGGCGGGCACAAGCAGGCGGCAGGGCTGCAGATCGAGGCCGCCCGCATTCGCGAATTCAGGCAGGCGATCAACGCGTTTGGGGACGACCGCCTTGGGCCCGACGACCTGCGGCCGCGCCTGTGGCTCGACGGCCCGCTGGCCTTCGGCGGCATCAGCTCGCAATTTGCGTCGGAGCTGGCCACGCTCGCGCCATTTGGGCCCGGCAATCCCAAACCGGTGTTCCAGGCGACGGGTGTGCAAGTGGTCGATGGCCCGCGCAAGCTCAAGGAACGGCACCTGAAGATGGCCTTTCGCCAGGATCGCCGCGTGTTCCGGGCCATCGCCTGGAACGCCGCCGAACGGGAAGCGCGGCTCACCGAGAAGAAGGACAGCGTCGATCTCGCCTTCTCGCTCGAGGAGAACGAGTTTCAGGGCGAAAAGTATCTCGAGATGCGCGTCGAAGACTTCCGCTGAGACGGGACCGCTGCTCGCGGCGGCCTCAGGCAAAGCTCGGCCGACTGGTACAATCGAGCGATGGCTCGCTGGCAGCGTCGCGCCCGACTCGGCTTCGGCCTTTTTGCGATCGCCTTTGCCGCCATCCTGTGGTTCGTCATCGACGAACGCCGGCCGCCCGTGGCCAGCCGTGGCGTCGAGCGCATCGATCCCAAGGCCGTGTCCGAGATCAAGGGAGGCGACGTCGTCCAGGTCAAGGGGCAGACCCGGGACATCCGGGTCGAGTTCGCGACTCAAGTGCTCTACAGCGACGGGTCGGGCAAATACACTGGCTTCAAGGCCCTCATCGACGATCGCGGCGGACGTTCCTTCGAGATCACCGGCAACGAGGCGCACGTCGCGGCTGAGCAGAGCGCATTCGATGTCCGCGGCAACGTCGGGCTGCGCAGCTCCGACGGGCTGGTCGCAAAAACCGAGCAGGCGACCTTCGCCGAAGCCGAGGGCATCCTGCGCGGTGCCGGCCCTATCTCATTCGAGCGCGAGCGCGTGACCGGCTCCGGCGTCGGCTTTACCTACCAGCGCAGCATCGACCGGCTCGAACTGCTCAATCAGGCGGTCATCAACGTTGCCCCCACCGAAACTGGCGGCGGCATGGCGGTCCGCTCCGGGTCGGCCGCCCATTCCCGCGCCGAGCGGTTTTTCCGGTTCGAACGCGGCATGCGAATGGAGCGGGATGCACAGGTCATCGTCGCTGACGCCGCAACCGTCTTTCTGCTTCAGGAGCGCGACGAGCCGGAGTGGGTCGAGTTGCGCGGCAACGCCAGCATCGTCGGCAACGGCACCATGGGCTCACTCCAGGACATGCAGGCGCGCGATATGAACTTGCGCTACGCGCCCGATGGCCGCACGCTCCAGCACGTCTTGCTGGTGGGGGAAAGCCGCCTTCAACTCGCCCGCGCGGAAGGCGGGGCAGGTCAACAGCTCCACGCTGAGACCGCCGATGTGACGCTCGCCGAGGATGGCTCGGTGACCAGCCTCATTGGCCGCAACAACGTCAAGGTCACTCTGCCCGCGGCGGCGGGGGCGAGCGCCCGCGAGGTCACAGCCCAGACCCTGACCGGCTCCGGTGCAGCGGGCGTGGGCCTCACCAGGATGCTTTTTGAAACCAATGTCGTTTACCGTGAAGACGTCCCGGGCGGACAGCCGCGCGTCGCGCGCGCCCGCACGCTCAATGCAGACATGGCGAAGGCCGGCACCATCGACCAGGCGCACTTCACAGGTGGGTTCGTGTTCGAGGATGGCCGCATGACGGCCAGGAGCGCGGAGGCCGCTTACGACATCGCCAAAGGAACGCTGGCCCTTCGGTCGCCGGACCCCGCACGCCTTCAGGAGATCAAGGACGACCGCGTCGATCTTCATGCACTGACCATTGACGTGACGCTCTCTCCTCGACACCTCGAGGCGACAGGAAAGGTCCGCGCGATTTTCGCCGCCGGACGGCGCGAGGGCGAACGGGGCGCCACGCTGCTTGACGAAAAAGAGGCGATCGTCGTCATTTGCGACAAGCTGACGTTCGATGAGACGACCGGCGCAGGCGTCTACAGCGGCAACGCGCGCGTGCTGCAGGACAGCGGCAACACCATTCGCGGCGATGCCATCGAAATGAACGAGAAAACCGGGCGCCTGGTAGCGACCGGCCACGTCATCACGTCGCTCCCCCTGGCCGCGACGAAAGAAGACGGAGCGAAGGGTAATTCCACCGGCCGCGCCGGGCAGTTCGAGTTCGACGATGCGGCACGGCGCGCCGTCTATACGAAACAGGCGCAGCTCGATGGCGCGCAGGGAAACTTGCGGGCCAATCGCATCGAAATGCTGCTCGCCGAGCAGGGCAACGATCTCCAGCAGATGACGGCCGACGGGAGCGTTGTCATCATCCTCGACGACCGCACGGCGTCCGGCCAGAAACTCGTGTATCACCCCGCCGATGAGCGCTACGTGCTCAATGGCACCCCCGTGAGCCTGGTCCAGAATTGTCAGGAGACGGCCGGGCGCACTTTGACGTTTTATCGCGCCTCCGCTAATGTGCAGGTCGACGGGAAGGAAACCCGCGTGACGACCACGGGCGGCAAATGCCCTGAGCTGCCTTTACCCAAGTGACCAACACCCACAAGCAAAGCCGCAAGTTTTACATCCAGGGTTTCGAACGCGCCATCTGCAATTCCGGCCTACGCGCTCCATGGCGACGCTGAGAACAGAAGATCTGACCAAGTCGTACGGCGGACGCACGGTGGTGCGCGGCGTGAGCCTCGATGTCTCCTCAGGCGAAATCGTGGGGTTGCTCGGCCCGAATGGCGCCGGCAAAACCACCACGTTTTACATGACGGTCGGCCTCACCGCTCCGGATCGCGGCCGCGTGTTTCTCGATGATCTCGACATCACCGACGATGCGATGTACGTGCGTGCGCGAAAGGGCATTGGGTATCTGCCGCAGGAGCCGTCGATCTTTCGCGGCCTCACCGTTGAGCAAAATGTCCTCGCCATACTCGAGACGCTCGAGATGAGCGGGGCGCAGCGACGTCAGCGTGCCCGTGAGTTGCTGGCTGAGCTGAACCTGACATCGCTGGCGCAATCCCCGGCCTTTACACTCTCGGGCGGTGAACGGCGGCGGGCCGAGATCACGCGCGCGCTGGTCATGTCGCCGCGCTTCATCTTGCTCGACGAACCGTTTGCCGGCATCGACCCTATCGCGGTGACAGACATCCAGCAGATCATTTCGCACCTCAAGGCCCGCGGCATCGGCGTGCTCATCACCGATCACAACGTTCGTGAAACTTTGCGCATTACTGACCGCGCCTACATCGTCGCCGACGGTGTGATCTTCAAGAATGGCACTCCTGACCAGCTAGCGGCGGACGAAGACGTGAGGAGAATTTATCTGGGGACAGACTTCCGCCTGGACTAAGATGGCAGTTGGCACGGCTCGTGCCTTGCGTTGAGAACACATGGCTATTCATCAGAAGCTGCAGACCAGACTGGCGCAGAAGCTCATCCTGACGCCATCGCTGCAGCAGGCCATCAAGCTGCTCCCGATGTCGACGTTGGAGTTGGCCGACCTGCTCAATCAGGAAGTCGTCGAAAACCCTCTCCTCGAAGAGATCCCGACGGAGGATCTTCAAGCGCTCGAACCGCAGGCCGGCGAAAAGGAAGAGCAGAAGCAAGAGCCCAAAAACGACACCTGGGACGACCAGGACTACGAGTATTTCTTCGGGGAATATCTCGACGACGGTTACCGGCCCAAGGCGCCCACGGAAATCAAGGAGCTGCCGCCAATCGAGAACACGCTCTCGACGGGCAGCTCGCTGACCGCTCACCTGAGCTGGCAGCTGTCCATCCAGACCAATGACGACGAGCGCGTCCGTGAGATCGGCGAAGCCATCATCGGCAATCTCGACGACGACGGCTATCTCGTGGCGTCGGTGGATGAGATCGCCAGCATGGGCCCCTGGGATCTTGACGCCGTCGAGCGCGCGCTGACCATGCTGCAAGGCTTCGACCCGATTGGCGTCTGCGCACGGGATCTGCAGGAATGCCTGACACTCCAGCTCAAGCACCTCGGACTGAACGGTACGCCGACCGAGAAGATCATTACCGAGCACTTGCGTTTGCTGCAGAACCACCAGGTGCCCGAACTGGCCAAGCGGCTCGGCGTCACCATCGACGACCTCAAGGAACACATCGAGATCATCAGGCATCTCGACCCGAAGCCCGGCAGCCGCTACAACCCGAAGCAATCGCAATACGTCATTCCCGACGTCTACATCGTCAAGGTCGAGGAACAGTACGTCGCCGTGCTCAACGAGGAGGGGCTGCCGCAACTGCGCATCAGTCCGACCTATCGGCGCCTGCTGGACAAGGGTTCGGAAAACACCGACGAAACGCGCGCCTACGTGAAGGACAAGTTTCGCTCGGCCCTGTGGTTGATCAAGTCGGTCGAGCAGCGCCAGAAAACGATCCACAAGGTCGCGACGAGCATCATCAATTTTCAGCGCGACTTCCTCGATCACGGCATCGAGCATCTGCGTCCGCTCGTGCTCCGGGACGTCGCCAACGACATCGGCATGCACGAGTCCACCGTCAGTCGGGTCGTGACCAACAAGTACATGCACACGCCGCAAGGCGTGTTCGAGATGAAGTATTTCTTCCACAGCGGCATCAGCAGCTCGTACGGTGACGCGGTGTCGTCGGTGACCATCAAGCAGCGCATTCGCAAGATCATCGAGGCGGAAGATCCGAAGAAGCCGCTGTCGGACTCCAAGATTGTCAGCATTCTCCAACGCGAGGGTCTCATGCTGGCGCGCCGGACGATTGCCAAATACCGTGAAGAGCTGAAGATTCCCACATCGAATCAGCGCAAGGTGCTGTTCTAACGGCGGAGCGATGCGCGTAGAACTTACCGGCCATCAGGTCGACATTTCCCCAGGCCTTCGCAATCTCGTCGATCGCAAACTCGCGAAAGTCCACCGCGTGCTCAACGACGCGGGCGTCTCCGCCAGTGTGGTCGTCAAGAAGGAAAAGGTGCAGAATGTCGTCGAGATCACGCTGCACGCCCGCGGCGAGCGCTTCATGCACGCGGCCGGCAAAGCGGAGACGTGGCAAACAGCCATGACCGCAGCGGTCAGCAAGCTGATGCACCAGACCGAAAAGGTCAAGGGTGTCTGGCAGGAGCGCAAACGCCGGGGTGCCGGCGCCCGGTCGGTCAAGACCCCGCGCGCGGCGCGCACCGCGGCTGCCCGCAAGAGCGCGCCGGCGACAGGTCCGGTGGCCGGAGCCGCCACGGGCGGCACGCCGCGTCTGGCCACGCGCAAGCAGCGGTAAACTGAGACCGACCTCATGCCGAACATTCCGGCCGTGACCGTCGGCGGTCTGCTGGAAACCCGCCCGGAGTCCGTCGGCCTCCCGATCGAATTGCTGGCCGGCGCCAGCGGCCTCAGCCGCCCCATCACGAACCCGTACATCCAGAAGACCGGGCTCGCGCTGGCGGGCTTTCACGAGTATCTGCACGACGGGCGGGTGCTCATCTACGGCGAGAGTGAGGTCCGATACCTGGAAAATCTGGATGCCGCCAGCCGCCGCGAGGCCCTGCGTCAATCGTTCGCCAGCGCGGTTCCCTGTGTCCTGCTGACGGGCGGGCTGGCCGCCCCGCCAGATCTCATGATCGAAGCCGAACGCGCCGGGGTACCCCTGCTCAGCACGCAGATAGGCACGGCGACCGCGATCGGCAAGCTCACGGCGCTGCTCGAGGATCGCCTCGCGATTCGCGAAGTGATTCACGGTGTCCTGCTGGATATTCTGGGTCTGGGCGTCCTCATGGTGGGCGAGAGCGGCATCGGCAAGAGCGAATGCGCACTCGACCTCGTGGTGCGCGGGCACCGCCTCGTCGCCGACGATGCCGTTGAAGTCCGCCGCCGTGCGGCCTCGATCATCGTCGGCAGCTGCCCGGAGTTGACACGCCATCACATGGAAGTGCGGGGGCTCGGCGTCATCAACCTGCGCGATCTCTTTGGCGTCGCCTCGACGCGCACGTCACAACGCGTGGAGCTGGTCGTGCAGCTCGAACGGTGGGACCCGCAGCGCGAGTACGAGCGGCTCGGACTGGACGAGGCCTTCTTCGATCTCCTCGGGCTGCGAATCCCGCTGGTGCGCATGCCGGTCGCACCCGGGCGGAACCTGGCGACCCTCGTCGAGGTCGCGGCCCGCAACCAGTTGTTGAAGACCCGCGGAATCAACGCGGCACGCGATCTCGCGGCGCGGCTCGACGCGCAGCTGCGCAGCGGACTCGCTCCCGGCCACCCCGCGGAAGACGACGATCTCGACCCCGGGGGGCAGCTGTGAAGTCGTCGAAGCGGCAAGGTCCGCGCAAGGGCCGGCCCGCGACAGCGCGCCCCGCGGCTGGCAAGCCGCGCGCCAAACCGGACGCGCCGCGCAAGAAGAAGAGCATGGCGGGCCGCTTTCTCGTCGTCACCGGGATGTCCGGCGCCGGCAAGTCGCATGCGATTCGCGCGCTCGAAGATCTCGGCTACTACTGCATCGACAATCTGCCGACCCCCCTCATTCCGGTCATGGCCGAACTGTCGCAGCACGAGGACGCCGACACGCAGAAGATAGCGGTGGTCGCCGATGTGCGGGAGCCTAGTTTCATACGGGAGCTTCCACCGATGTGGCGCCGGCTGAAGGCGCGGCCGACTCTCAACCCGACGCTCGTCTTCCTCGAAGCCTCCGAAGCCTCCTTGCTGCGCCGCTATAGCGAGTCGCGGCGGCCGCATCCGCTGGCGCTCGACCGCCCTGTCGCCGAGGCGATGGAACAGGAGCGGCGGATGCTCGCCAAGATCCGCCAGATGGCGGACCAGATTATCGATACGTCGGACCTCACGGTGCACGAGCTCCGGCACTTCTTTCAGGGTATGGCGCGGGACCGTCATCAACAGCAGCGGCTCGTCCTGACCTGCGAGAGTTTCGGCTTCAAGCATGGCGTGCCGCTCGACGCCGACCTGGTCTTCGATTGCCGGTTTCTGCCCAACCCTCACTTCGTCGCGAGCCTGCGACCCAAAACCGGCCGCGACAAGCCCGTCATTGCCTATATCCAGCGCTATCCTGAAACGCAGGAATTCAAGCGGCGTGTCGAGGAGTTTCTGCGATACGTCGTGCCGCATTTCGTTGAGGAAGGAAAGGCCTACCTGACAGTCGCCATCGGCTGCACCGGCGGCAAGCACCGGTCGGTGTACCTCGCGGAATGGCTGAAAAAGGAGCTGAGTGACGTGAAGAACGTGACGACACGGATTCGGCACCGCGATCTCGGGAGGGATGCGACATGATCGGCGTCGTCGTGGTGACGCACGGGCAGCTGGCGACGGAACTGGTCAACGCCGCCGAGGCCATCGTCGGCGATCTGCCATCGTTCACCGCGGTGTCCATTGGCTGGCACGAGGACGTGCAGGACGCGCGTAACGACATCGCGGCTGCGATCGGGCGCGTGCAAGGCCCCGATGGCGTCCTCGTCGCGACAGACATGTTCGGCGGCACGCCGTCGAACCTGGGGATCACGTTTCTCGAGGTGGACAAGGTCGAGGTGATTACCGGGGTCAATCTGCCCATGCTGATCAAGGCCGCCAACCTGCGCGAGCAGGAAAACCTGACCGAAGTGGCTCGCTCGCTGCGTGAGCACGGGCGCAACGCCATCTGGGTCGCGTCCGATCTGCTCAAGGGGACGACCACTCCGTGATCGGTGCGTGCGAGGTTGCCATGATGAAAACCTGTGAGGTGACAATCAAGAACCGGCTCGGACTGCATGCCCGCGCGGCCGCGAAGTTCGTGCACCTCGCGTCCCGGTTTCGCGCGCACATCCGGGTATCCAGGGACGGGCGGGTCGTGGACGGCAAGAGCATCATGGGCATTCTGCTGCTCGCCGCGGCATTCGACACGACCATCGAGATCACCGCTGATGGGGCGGATGAACGGGAAGCACTCGCCGCCCTGTGCCATCTCGTCGAAAGCGGCTTTGGAGAAGACAAGTGCAGCGCCTGACGGGGGTTGGCGTGTCGCCGGGGGTCGCCGTCGGCCGCGCGGTCATCCTCACGCTGCGGACCGACGCGATTCGGTTTCCCATCCCGCCTGACCGCGTGGACCGCGAAGTGGGCGCGCTGCATGCGGCGTGCGAGCAGTCGCGACTGCAGCTGCAGGACATCCGCACGAGGATCCAGGAGGCGCGTGGCGCCGAGCTGGCCGCGATTTTCGACGCGCAGATCCTGATGCTCGACGACTCGCTCTTCGTCGGCCGTGCGGAACAGATCATCCGCAGTGAACGCGTCAATGCGGCCTGGGCCGTGCACCGCGCCTACGAAGAACTCGGCGCCGTGTTCGCCAGCTTCGAGGACCCGTATCTGCGCGAACGCGAAAACGACGTTGCGGATGTCGCGGGGCGTCTGCGGATGAACCTGCGTCACGGGGTGCGGGGCGCCCGGGATCTGCTGAGCGAACTCGACGGCCCGTCCATCCTCATCGCCGACGAGTTGACCGCTTCTCTCGCCGCACAGCTCGACTGGACCCGTATCCAAGGTTTTGCGCTCGACGCCGGCAGCCGCACCTATCACACGGCGATCCTGGCGCGGTCGCTCACGATCCCCGCGGTCGTCGGCCTGCACGATGCTGCGGCGCAGATTGCGGCCGGCACGCCGGTCATCCTCGACGGGACGACAGGCGAACTGTTCGCTGATCCAACGCCGGAGGCAATCGACGATGCGCGGAGCAAGGTGGCGGCGCGGCTTCAGCGCCCGGCCGTTACGCGGGAGAACGTTGACGGTGGCGGACCCGCCCTCACAGCGGATGGCGTGAGCATCCGGCTGCAGGCCAACGTGGAACTGCTGGAGGACCTCGCGTTGCTGCGCGAACACGGCGCCGAGGGCGTCGGGCTGTATCGATCAGAGTTCATGCTGTCGGGCCAGTCACTCGGCAGCGCCACCGAAGAGGCGCAGTACGCTATGTACCGGAGCCTCATCGAGCAGGTCGCGCCACAGCCGGTGACCATCCGCACCTTCGACGTGGACGAGCGTCAGCTCGCATACGGCGGCGAACGGCGCCGGGGAAGGGCCGGGTTACGCGGCCTGAGGCTCGGCCTCGCGCGTCCTGTCCTTTTACGGACGCAGTTGCGTGCGCTGGTCCGGGCGGGCGCGCACGGCCGGCTGCGCGTGATGTTTCCGCTCGTAACCGGCGTCCACGAAATGCGCCAGGCCAGGCGCATGCTCGTCGAGGTCTCGGCAGAACTGGGCCTTGCGGCGCCCGCCGTCGGCGCCATGGTGGAGGTGCCGGCCGCAGCGGTGGCGGCCGACCTGCTCGCTCGCGAGGTGGACTTCCTCACCATCGGCACCAACGATCTCATCCAGTACTGCCTGGCGGTGGACCGGACCGACGATCGCATGTCCGAGTTCTACGAGCCCCTGCACCCCTCCGTGCTCCGGCTGATTCGCATGGTGTGCCGGGCGGCGCGACGGCACCGCGTTCCGGTGTCGTTGTGCGGCGAGATGGCGTCGGACCCGGCGCTGCTCGGCCTGCTGATTGGCCTCGGACTGACGGACTTCAGCATGACACCGGCTGCCATCCCGCTGGCACGGCAGGCCATTCACGACATCCGCGCCGACCACGCGCGCGCACTGGCGAGCCATGCGCTGACGCTGGCGACCGCGGAGGAAATCCAGACCTATCTGTTGGAGGCGCTGGCCACGTCCGCCGCCTCGCGAAACCGCTGACGGCTATCAGCGATCAGCACCCAAGCTTCACGCTGAAAGAGCCAAGAGCTGAAAGCCGCAAGTGAAGGAGCACCATGCGTAGAGTCGAGAAACCGTGGGGTTGGGAATTGTGGTGGGCCTACACGGACCGTTACGTCGGCAAGCAGATTCATATCAACAAAGGGGAAGCCCTCAGCCTGCAGTATCACAATAAGAAAGACGAAGTGATCTTCGTCTTCCAGGGCCGCATCCTGTTCGAAATGGGCGACGCCGACGGCGTCTTACAGAAACGTGAGATGGGGGCCGGCGAATCCGTCCACGTGGTGCCGCCCACGGTGCACCGTATGACGGCACTCGAGGAAACCGACATCTTCGAAGTCTCGACGCCGGAGGTCGAAGATGTGGTTCGCCTCGAGGACCGCTACGGCCGCACGACTTAGAAGGGAATGTCGTCGTCGGTGATCGGCGCGGCGTTGGCGAGCGGATCGGTGTAACCAGAGTCGCTGCGATCGCCGGCCGAGCGGTCGCCGCCGCGCCCGCCACCGAGCAGGACGATGCGATCGGCTTTGACTTCGGTGGTGTAGTGCTTCTGGCCGTCTTTCTCCCAGTTGCGCGTTTCGAGCCGGCCCTCGACGTAGATCTGCTTACCCTTGGTCAGGTACGGCTGCAGGGTGTCGGCCTGCCGTCCCCACAGCACGATGCGGTGCCACTCCGTCTTCTCTTTCTTCTCGCCGTCCTTGGTCCACGTCTCGGTCGTGGCGATACTGAAGCTCGCCACGGATTGCCCGCTGGCCGTGACCTTCACCTCGGCATCACGTCCGAGGTTGCCCACCAGAATCACCTTGTTCACGCTACCCATGATTCGCCGCTACCTTTCCTGACCTCACGACAGTGGTTCTCAACATCCGTTCTCCACGACGGTTCTTCACAACGGTTCTCACGACGGTTCGTCACGGGCGTTCACAGGATCGTTCTTGACGAGGGTTTTCGTGCAGGTTCGTCGCAAGACAGCGCGGACCATTGTAGCGAACCTCAACCAACCGGTGCGATGAACCTTTGTAGAAACCGCTATGGAAGACCTCGGCCCGTGACGAACCGGCGGCGGAACGACCGAGGAGAACCCTCGTGGGAACGACCGTGAAGAATCCTCGTGAAGACCCTTGGTGAAGAACCGCCGCGGATGTTGTGCGTACTTGTGGGAGTTTTTGCGTTACGCCGGCGGTTTCCCTTTGTTCAACCGATCGAGGTTCTGCTTCGCCAATCGCGCCGCCGTCGTGTTCGGGTAATTCTTGATCGTGGCCTCCCACGACTCACGGGCGCGCGCAGCTTGGCCGAGCTGCTCGAGTGCCAGCCCTCGCTTGTAAGATGCGTCGGGTGCCGAGGTGCTGCGCGGATGATTCACGATGACCTGCGTATAGGCTGCCACGGCCGCCTGGTGATCGCCATCGAGGTAGTGACACTCGCCAATCAGATGCTGCGCTTCGTGCGCCAGCTCGCTGCGCGGGAAGGTCTGAAGATACATCTCGAACCCGCTGACGCACAGGTCGTACTGACCGTTGTGATAGTCAGCGCGGGTGGTTTCGAACATGCGCTGCGGCGACACACCGGCCCCAGCTGGTTGCGGCATGGAAGGCGTCACTGGCGCCGCCGCATTGGGATCTGTAGCGGACGGGTTTGCCGACGGATCGAAGGGCACCGGCGCGGCGGGCGGCGGGTACTGCGGGATCGACAGGCGCACGGCTTCGATCTCCTGCGACAGCTGTCCGAGGCGCACGCCAGTCTCTGACACGCCCTCGCGCACCACGCGCAGCTCGCTGCCGAACTGATCGATCTTGAGTCCCTGATCGGCGAAGCCCTTGCGGGTGGCAGCCGCCTGCTCGTCGAACCGTCCGTTGATGGCCCTGATCGCCTCGGCCATGGCCGCCAGCGTGACCTGGAGCTGCTGATTCTGTTCCTGCAGCATGCGGATGTCCGCCATCATCTGCATCTCGCGACGATTCTGGGCGTGCGCCGGTAGCGCCGCGGTGAGTAAGACCAGCGCAATGATGAGGGTCCTCATGATCTGATTATCCCTATTTGGCCGTAATGACAAAGTGCGCGCGCCGGTTCTTCGAGAATGCCTCTTCCGTTCGCGCCTGATCGAATGGGAACTCTTTACCGTAGCTCACTGTCCGCACACGCGTGGCGGCGATACCCAGCGAAACCAGATAATCGCGGGCCGCAAGCGCGCGCCGTTCGCCCAAGGCAAGGTTGTACTCGGCCGAGCCGCGTTCGTCGGCGTGCCCCTCGACCGTGATCTGCCACGTGCCGTATTGCTTCAGCACACCGGCGTTCTGCTGCAACGCCGCCTGACCATCTGCGCCGATATCGGAGCTGTCGAGTGCGAAGAACACCGGCTGCAGCGGTGAATCACGGTTGAGGTCATCGAGCGACTTGGAGCCGATGGCGTCTTCGGGAATGGGCATCGGCGGCACGATCGTCGGCTCGGACACGGGCTCGGGCGGGCCGGGCGGCGGCGTCGTTGTCCCCACAGTCCCCGGCGGCGCCGGCTTTGCGATGGGCGGCACCTTCTTCGCACACGCCCCTGCTGCCAGGCTCACCACCATCGCCGTAATCGCCAGGGCCGCTATCTTGTTTCTTGTCTGAACCATCGTCATGAACCTTTATTGAACCACCGTGACGAACCGGCGGGGAACTGTCGTGAAGAACCCCCGTCGAGAACCTTGGTGAAGAACCGCTGTTATTGCGACCAGTGTGGCTGCTGGTTGTTGCCGTCGCGCGTGATCTGCCGGATATTGGCGCCGTCGTAATCGACCGTGAAGATCTGCGCGAGCCCCGAACGTGTCGACCAGAACGCGAGATGGCGGCCGTTTGGGGCCCACGCCGGGCTCTCGTTGGTGCCCTGGCCGAAGGTCAGTTGCCGCGTCTCATTGGTTGCGATATTCAACACCTTGATGTCGTAGCCGGGCCCCGTCCGCGCCGTGTAGGCGAGCTCGTTGCGCGGGGCGGGCGACCACGTGGCGCGATCGGAATTCTCGAACGTGACCCGCCGCAAGCCGAGCCCGTCCACACCGACAATGTAAATGGACGGGGAGCCGCCGCGGTCCGAGGTGAAGGCCAGGTGCGTCCCGGTCGGCGACCAGGTCGGCGTCGTATCGATC
>Ga0136624_1000606_pt1 | contig 14122 bp, 11 predicted proteins | sample AntDrymUQ4692206_2_FD_104802 | JGI IMG/M metagenome (GOLD analysis project Ga0136624, IMG submission 104802) | Polar desert sand microbial communities from Dry Valleys, Antarctica - metaG UQ469 (22.06) | ecosystem: Environmental > Terrestrial > Soil > Desert | place: Antarctica: Dry Valley... | reverse complement strand
CGCGCGGCGACCACCCCCCGCGACGTGACGAAGGGCTCGCGCAGGGGGATCGCGAGGCGAAGCAGCGAGCGCCTCACGAGAGCAGCACGCCGGCCGACAGCAGGAGCGAGAACACCGCGAGGAGCCTGCCGGTGTCGGCCAGCGCCCCGTTGAGCGCGGGCCCGTCGGTGCGCGTCGCCACCGTGCGCACGAGCGGGGGAGCCAGCGCCAGCGCGACCAGCGGGAGCAGCGCCCACCACGACAGCCCTCCGGCCACCGGGATGATCACGGGCATGGCGAAGCTCACCGCCAGCATCGCGACGAAGAGCCGGCGCGCTCCCGTGCGCCCGAGCTGGACCGCGAGTGTGCGCTTGCCCGCGCGGCGGTCGGTGTCGATGTCGCGGACGTTGTTGACGACGAGGATCGCCGCCGCCAGCAGGCCGACCGGAACCGACAGGGCGAAGGCCTCCCACGGAAGCTTCTCCGCCTGGACGTAGTAGGAGCCCGCCACGGCCACGAGTCCGAAGAAGAGGAACACGAACAGCTCACCGAGGCCCGCGTACCCATAGGGCCGCGGGCCACCCGTGTAGAGCACGCCGGCGAGGATCGAGACGGCGCCCACGGCGAGCATCTCAGGCCCGGCCACGACGGACAGGTAGACCCCGGCGGCCACCGCCACCGCGAAGGTCACGTAGACCCCTGTGAGCACGCGCCGCGGGGGCATCAGGCCGCCCGCCGTGACGCGGACGGGCCCGAGGCGGTCCTCGGTGTCGGCGCCGCGGCGGGCGTCGGAGTAGTCGTTCGCGAGGTTGGTGCCGACCTGGATGAAGACGCTGCCGATCAGCGCCGCCGCGAAGGCGAGCGGCCGGAAGTGGTCCTCGGAGATCGCCAGCGACGTGCCCACGAGCACCGGTGCGATCGCCGCCGGGAGCGTGCGCGGGCGCGAGGCCACCAGGAAGAGCCGCAGGCCGGACATGGGGGCCGACGCGGCCTCTCGCTGAGCGCTCAAGGGCGGCGCGGGAACTTGCCGAAGTCCGGTCGGCGCCGCTCGCGGTAGGCATCGCGCCCCTCGCCCGCCTCCTCGCTCGCGTAGAAGAGGAGGTTGGCGTCGTGGGCCAGCTGCTGGATCCCGGCCAGCCCGTCCTCGGCGGCGTTGAAGCTCGCCTTGAGCAGGCGCAGCGAGAACGGCGAGAGCGCGAGCATCTCGCGGCACCAGCGCACGGTCTCGCGCTCCAGCTCCTCGAGCGGTACGACCGTGTTGACGAGGCCCATCTCGAGCGCCTCCGCGGCCCCGTACTGGCGGCACAGGAACCAGATCTCCTTCGCCTTCTTCTGCCCGACCTGGGCGGCGAGGAGCGAGGCCCCGAACCCGCCGTCGAACGAGCCGACCATCGGGCCGGTCTGGCCAAAGCGCGCGTTGTCGGCGGCGATCGTGAGGTCGCAGACCACGTGCAGCACGTGCCCGCCGCCGATCGCATAGCCCGCCACCATCGCGACGACCGGCTTGGGCAGGCGGCGCATCTGGACGTGGAGGTCGGTCACGTGGAAGCGCCCCACCCCGGCGCCCTCGGCCGGGTCCTGGAGGTAGCCGCTGTCGCCCCGCACGCGCTGGTCGCCGCCCGAGCAGAAGGCGAGCGGCCCCTCGCCGGTCAGCACGACGACCCCGACGCCGGTGTCCTCGCGCGCGCGCTCGAGGGCGCCGGAGAGCTCGATCACGGTCTGCGGCCGGAAGGCGTTGCGCACCTCGGGCCGCGCGATCGTGAGCTTGGCGATGCCGTCCGCCGTCTCGTAGCGGATGTCCTCGTAGTCGCCGTCGGCCACCCAGTCGGCGGCGGGCGCTATCGAGCGCCGCTCCTGCTCGGCCGTCCAGTCGGTCGTCGCCATCGCGGCCACAGGGTATTCCGTGCCGGTCGTGGGGCGCATACGCTGAGGGCATGGAGGACTGGCTCGAACGAGCGGCCCGCGAGCGCCCCGAGCATCCGGCGCTCGAGGCCCCCGACGGCGCGCTCACCTTCGCCGAGCTGGACGCCGCGGCGGGCGCCGCCGCGCGGCGGCTGGCCGCGCTCGGCGTGGGGGAGGGCGACCGCGTCGCCACGACGCTCGCGCCCGGCGTCGACTTCGCCGCGCTCCTGCACGGCGCACCTCGTGTGGGGGCGGCGCTGATGCCGCTCGACCCGCGCGTGGACTTCTCCGAGGGCGGCGCCCGTGTGCTCGTCTCGGAGCCGCTGTGCGACGGGCAGGCCGACGTGCAGCCGCACCAGGGGATCGATCCCGCGGCGGTGCACACCGTGGTGCACACGTCGGGGACGACCGGGCAAGCCAAGGCGGTGGAGCTGACGGTGGGAAACCAGCTCGCGAGCGCGACGGCGTGGAACGCCGCCCTCCGAGTCGCGCCCGAGGACCGCTGGCTCTGCGCGCTGCCCCTCTTCCACGTCGGCGGGCTCTCGATCCTGCTGCGCTCGGCGATCGGCGCGACCACGGTGCGGCTCCACCGGGGCTTCGACGCCGCCCGTGTGCGCGCGGAGCTCGAGTCGGGCGAGGTGACCCTCGTCTCCCTCGTCCCCACCATGCTCCACCGCCTGCGCGAGGAGGGGCTCGCGGCGGCGCCGGGCGTGCGCGCGATCCTGGTGGGCGGCGGGCCGGCGCCGGACGAGCTGCTGGCGTGGGCCCGCGCCCATGGGCTCCCGGTGATGCCCACCTACGGGATGAGCGAGACCGCCTCGGGGATCGCGCTCGCCGAAGCCGGGAGCGCGCGCGCGCGGCCGATCGACGGCGCCGAGCTGCGCATCGCGCCCGACGGCGAGGTGCTCGCCCGCGGCCCGATGGTGGCGGCAAGGGAGGTGGCGCCGGACGGATGGCTGCACACGGGCGACCTCGGGCGCCTCGACGGTGACGGGGCGCTCCACGTGAGCGGGCGCATCAAGGACGTGATCGTCACGGGCGGGGAGAACGTGATGGCGGTACGGGTAGAGGACGTGCTGAGCGATCACCCCGCCGTGGTCGAGGCCGGCGTGGCGGGTGTGCCCGATCCGGTGTGGGGCGAGCGCGTGGTCGGCTTCGTCGTGCTGGGCGCCGAGGTGTCCACCGAGGAGCTGATAGAGCACAGCCGCGCCCGCCTGGCGCCCCACGAGGTGCCGAAGGAGGTGCGCGTAGCCGCCTCGCTGCCGCGCAACGCGGCCGGCAAGCTGGTGCGCGGCGAACTGAGCCGCCGCCCCCCCGGCTCGGACCCTACGGTGCCGCGACCCCGCTCAGCGCCGCCTTGACCGCGCGCTCGCCGCGCCGCACCGCGGTGCGCGCGGCGTCATAGCCGCCCGCGTCACCCGAGCGGGCTCGAACCGCCAGCCGCTCGTAGGCCCCTTCGGTGCGCCGCAGTGCGCTCACGAGCGCAGCGGCGGCGTCCGCCGAGTCGGGCGGAGCCGCCGCGCCGCCGAGCGAGCGGGCCGCGCGCCCGTACGCGCGAGCCAGCTGCGTCGCCGCCGCGCCCTGTCCTGCGCCGTCGCCGGCCCGGCCCAGCGCGCGCACTCCCTCTCCGCGCGCGGAGTTGAGCCTGCGAACGGTCGTGGTCACTCGCTGCACGTAGTCGTTCGCCGGCAGCTCCAGCGCCTCGCCCTCGGTCAGCTCGATCGTCGCCGCCGCCGACTCGCACTGCTCGAGGAACGAAAGAGCGCCGACGCAGACCACGGTCGCCACCCCCTCGCTGGTGGGCGCCGCGTAGACGGTCAGGCGAAACTCGGCTCCGTCGGGCAACAGGCCCGGATAGCGGAAGGCGCGCAAGGGACCCAACGCAACCGCGTCCCGCCCCGGGGGCTCGCCGAGCCGGTCCAGGAAGGCGCTCGGAAGCAATGTAGGGCCGCGCGCGTCGGTCATGCCGACCGTGAGCGTGCCGGCGCCCGAGCCGCCCGGCCCAAGGGCGACGGCGTCCCGAAGCTCGAGCCCCTCCGGCAGCCGCGGCTGCGTCTGCTCCCACTCACGCGGGGGGCGAAGCTCGAGCGCGCCGGCCGTCACCGCCTGGCCCGCTGCCACGGCCTCGTCGCCGCCGGAGCCCGAGCGACCGAGGGCGAAGCCGGCGACGGCCAGGGCTCCGATCAGGGCGAGGGCGGCGAGGATCCTCACCCGGCGTTGCTCTCGACGGAGCACCTCGGTCTCGGGCGAGCGGGGCTGGAAGGCCGATGCCTGGGCGACGGTCCCGGGCGAGGCGGGCGCCGGCGTCGTGGCCGCTCGCTGCCTCTCCCCTTCGCGCGTGGGGACGTCGTGCTCGCCGCGCCGGATCCCCGCTTCCTCGGGGCTTTCGAGCGGTCCGGGCACCGTGAACGCCGCTCGGATCCCGCGGCTGAACGCCTCGTTGGTCTCCGCGAGCAGGCGCCCGGCCGAGTCGTGGCGCTCGCCCGCCTCCTTCGCCATCGCCCGCGCGAGCACCCGGTCCAGGGCACCAGGGAGGTCAGGCCGCGAGTCGCTCACCTTCGGCGGCGGGTCTGACATATGCGCGTAGAGCACGGCCGCCTCGGAGTCCTTGGGGAAGGGGACGATGCCGGTGAGGCATTCGTACATGACGGCGGCCAGCGCGTAAACGTCGCTCTGGGCGCTCGCCCGCTGGCCCTTGATCTGCTCCGGGGCGATGTAGTCGAGCGTGCCGACGAACTGACCCGTACGGGTCAGCGACTTGTCGCCGGAGCCCTTGGTGAGGCCGAAGTCGGCGAGGTAGGCCTGGTCGCGCCCACCCACGAGGATGTTCTGGGGCTTGATGTCGCGGTGAACGAGCCCGGCCCCGTGGGCCACGTCGAGGGCCTCGGCCACCGGGGTCAGGAGCCGCAGCGCACGTCCGGCGTCCAGCTCGCGCGACACGATCAGATCCTTAAGGTTGGGGCCGCGCACGAGGCGCATCGCGATGAAGAAGCCGTGCTCGCTCTGCCCCGAGTCGTAGACGGTGACGATGTGGGGATGGTCGATCCCGGCTTGGATCTGGCCCTCGCGTCTGAAGCGCTCCGTGAACGAGACGTCGTCGCTGAGGTGGCCGGCGAGCACCTTCAGCGCCACGACGCGCTTGAGCGAGAGCTGAGTGGCCTCGTACACCGTCCCCATGCCGCCCTGCCCCAGGACGCCGTCGATCCGGTAGCCCCCGAGGGTCGTCCCCTTTGGCAAGACCCCCGCGGTGGTCAGAGCTCTCCGCCCCCGCCGGGGTCGGGCGCCGGGGCGGGCCCGGGCGCAGGCTCCGGTGCCGGCTCGGGGGCGGGCGCGGTCGGGAGCGGAACGGGCTCAGGCGCGGGTGCCGGGGCGGGCGTGGTGGGGGAGGGGGTCACGGGGGCGGTCCCGCCGCCGTTGTCGGGCGTGACGGGCTCGACGCCGGCGTCTGACCCGTCGGAGGCGACGGGGTCGGCCTTCAAGCCGGGTAGGGAGCCCGAGATGCTCAGCGTGGCCGGGGCCCCACGCGCAGAGGGCGGCTCGACCGCGCGCACCTCCGGCGCTGCGGACTCGCTGTCGGGCTCGGTGATCGCGCCGACGGCGAAGGCCAGGCCGAACGTCGCTGCGCCGGCGGCGGCAAGACGGACCACCAAGCGGCGTCCCCCGCTCACCGGCAGCCCGTCCTGCGGAGCTTTCGCGAGCCCGCGTTCGTGCAGCGGTCGATCCGCTTCGCGCCGACACCGCGGCGGATGACCGTGTAGCGGATGTACTTGCCGGTGGCCTGCCTCGCCGTGATCCTGATCACCACCGCCGTGCCTACGCGCAGGCGCTTGCCCCGGAAGCGCCTCAGCACGAGCGTCTTGGCGCTGCGCACGAGCTGCCCCCCGCAGCTGCGGCGCCGCCCGCCGCGCCGCGGGCCGAGGCACGTGACCTTCACGCGGGCGCCGCGGGGCACCCCGGTCACCGCCAGCCGCTTGACCTCGATCCCGCCCCGGAACTGATCGAAGCTGAGCTTGGAGTCGGCGAGGGCGTGCAGTCGCAGCACGTCGAGGCAGCCGTCCTTGTCGCGGTCGCGCCCGCGGGAGTCCTGCCTCGGGCAGCGATCGCTCGCGTCGGAGATGCCGTCGTCGTCGCCATCAGGGGGCAGCATCGGCACCGGGCAGCCGCCGTTGCTCGCCGGTCCCCCTTGGGTGTCGCAGCCGTCGGCGCTGTCGAGCAGCCCGTCGCCGTCGCGGTCACTGTCGTAGGTGAACTCGAGCCGGTAGCTGCCCTGGCTGCCGTCAACGCCGCCGATCTGGACCTTCCAGGTCTCTCCCGTCTTCACGGCCACCGGCGTGGGGCGGGCCTCGCCGCCGAGTGCGCCCACCTGGCACGAGCTGCGCGCGAAGTCGTAGTTGGCCGGCGGGGTGTAGGGCTGGATATTGGCGACCGGCGTCCACTGGCCGCCGGTGCGGGCCACGAAGACACCCACGACCCCGTCGCGCGGCGGGCGGAAGTCGTACCAGACGCTCGCGCCGTAGTCGAAGCGCAGATTGCCGTCCTGGCAGAAGTTGGGCTCGTCTGCGGTGGCCGTCGCCCCGATGTTGTCGTGCTCCCTGACGACGGAGAACGGAAGATCCCCGTCGGGTGTGTTGAGGATGGCTTCTGGAACCGTGCTGAAGAAGCTGTCGTTGTGGCTTGCCTGCGCCACCCCGGGGGCGACGAGGCAGGCGACAAGAGCGATTAGGACCCGGCGAGTCGACTTCATGGACCGCCACCAGTTGACCACGAGTCGGTCGCGAGCGCAAACACGCCACGTCCCGGCCCGACCATTAGAGTGGCGCGCCGTGATCTACGACGACCACGCGGACCTCGGCAGGCTCGACGGCAGCACCGTGGCCATCCTGGGATACGGCTCGCAGGGCCACGCGCACGCGCTGAACCTCAAGGACTCCGGCGTATCGGTCGTCGTCGGCCTGCGCCCGGGCTCCGAGTCCGTGGCGAAGGCCGAGGGGGAGGGCCTCGAGGTGGCCTCGGTCGCGGACGCGGCGTCGCGCGGCGACGTGGTCATGGTGCTGCTGCCCGACGAGCGCCAGCACGACGTGTGGGAGTCCGAGATCGCCGACGGCATCGCCCCGGGCAACCTGCTGCTCTTCGCCCACGGCTTCGCGATCCACTACGGCGAGGTGGAGCCCGGCCCGGGCATCGACGTCGGGATGGTCGCCCCCAAGGGCCCCGGCCACCTGGTGCGCCGCCAGTACCAGGAGGGCAACGGCGTGCCCGGGCTGATGGCCGTGCACCAGGACTCGAGCGGCGCCGCCCGCGACCTGGTCCTGGCCTACGCGAAGGGCATCGGCTGCACCCGCGGCGGGGTCATCGAGACCACGTTCAAGGACGAGACCGAGACCGATCTCTTCGGCGAGCAGGCCGTTCTCTGCGGCGGGGTGACCGAGCTGGTGCGCTCCGGGTACGAGACGCTCGTGGAAGCCGGCTACGATCCGCGCCTCGCCTACTTCGAGTGCCTGCACGAGCTGAAGCTGATCGTGGACCTGATGTACGAGAAGGGCATCACGGGCATGCGCTACTCGATCTCCAACACCGCGGAGTACGGCGATCTGACCCGTGGCAAGCGGGTAATCGGCGAGCCGACGCGCGAAGCGATGAAGCAGGTGCTCACGGAGATCCAGTCCGGTGACTTCGCGCGCGAGTGGATCGCGGAGAACCGGGCGGGCCAGGAGAACTTCAAGCGCATGCGCGCCGAGGGCGCCGACCACCAGGTCGAGCGCGAGGGCAGGCAGCTGCGCTCGATGATGGACTGGATCGACCAGGAGTTCTGAGATGGCCGAAGAGGGCGAGCGGCCCAGCTTCCTCCCCCCGGAGCCCGGTGGCCGCGAGCCGGACCTCGGCGAGGCCGAGACGCGGGAGCAGCCGCCCGACCCCGGGCCCCAGTCGCCGGCCAGTGGCGGGTACGCCCCGCCGGCCGACGCGCAGCCGCAGGGCGGCTATGAGCACCCACCCCACCAGCAGCCGGGCTACGGGCATCCGCCCCCGCCTCCCTGGGGCGCCCCCCCGGCCCAAGGCTGGCAGGGCCAGCCCCAGCAGCCCTGGGCCTATGCCCCCCAGCCCGTGGTGCCCGACAACGGCCAGGCGGTCGCCGGCTTCGTCGTCTCGGCCATCGGCGGCGGGCTGCTGCTGGTCAGCTTCGGTCTGTCGACGATCATCTCGATCGGCTGCTCGATCGTCGGCATCGTCTACTCCCGCCGCGGCCGCGCACGGGTGGACCGCGGCGAGACGCCCAAGCACCGCGGCCTCGCCCAGGCCGGCTTCATCATCGGGATCGTGACGCTCGTGCTCTCGTCGCTCGCGACGCTCGGCTACGGCGCCCTCCTGGTCCTGTTCCTGACCGACGAGGAGTTCCAGCGCGAGCTCGAGCGTGAGTTCGAACGCGAGCTCGACGAGTCGCAGACGAGCCGCTCGAGCATCATGCTGGCCGTCGCCGCCCTTCGGCTCGCCCGAGGCGCGCTCTCCCTCCTGGCGTGAGCGAGCCGGCCCCCAAGATCCCCGAGCACCTCAAGCCCGCCGACGGGCGCTTCGGCTGCGGGCCGTCCAAGGTCCGCCCCGGCGCCGTCGCCGCTCTCGCCGCCCCCGGCTCGCCCATGGGCAGCTCGCACCGCCAGGCCCCGGTCAGGGACGTCGTGGCCCGCATCCGCTCCGGCCTCGCCGACCTCTTCGCCCTTCCCGACGGCTACGAGGTGGTGCTTGGCAATGGGGGCACCACCGCGTTCTGGGACGCCGCCGCGTTTGGCCTGGTCCGCGAACGCGCCCTGCACCTGGCCTACGGCGAGTTCTCGCGCAAGTTCGCCTCGGTCACAGCCGGCGCGCCGTTCCTGGCCGACCCGATCGTCGTCGAGTCAGAGCCCGGCGACGCGCCGAGTCCCGTGGCGGACCCGGCGGCCGACGCGCTCGCGTGGGCGCACAACGAGACCTCGACCGGCGTGATGGTCGGCGTCGAGCGGCCCGAGGGCGCCGGCGACGCGCTCGTGCTCGTGGACGCGACCTCGGGCGCCGGCGGCCTGCCCGTCGACGTCTCGGAGGCCGACGCCTACTACTTCGCACCGCAGAAGTCCTTCGGCTCGGACGGGGGGCTCTGGCTGGCCCTTATGAGCCCCGCGGCGCTCGAGCGGGTCTCACAGCTCGACGGCGCGGCCGATCGCTGGACGCCGCCCTTCCTCTCGCTGGCGAGCGCGCTCGAGAGCTCGCGCAAGGAGCAGACGCTCAACACGCCGGCGGTGGCCACGCTGCTCCTGCTCGCCGACCAGGTCGACTGGATGCTGTCCGGCGGCGGGCTCGACTGGTGCGTGGCGCGCACGCGGGAGTCGTCGGGCCACCTGTACGGATGGGCCGCGCAGACGTCGTTCGCGACCCCGTTCGTCGCCGACCCGGCAAAGCGCTCGCTCGTCGTCGGGACGATCGACTTCGACGAGCGCGTGGACGCCGCCGCGCTGGCGAAGACCTTGCGGGCGAACGGCATCCTCGACGTCGAGCCATACCGAAAGCTCGGGCGCAACCAGCTGCGCGTCGGCATGTTCCCAGCCGTCGAGCCGGCCGACGTGCAGGCGCTGACCGCATGCATCGACTGGGTGGTCGAGAACGCCGCGCGGGTGGCGGCATGAGTGAGGGCTCGGAGCATTCGGCGTCCGTGCCGAATCCTCCCCGCGTCCTGGTCAAGGAGAAGATCGGTGAGACCGGCGTCGACCTGCTGCGCTCGGCCGGCCTCGAGGTGGAGCTGGGGATCGACTGGGACGACGCAGAGCTCGAGCGGCGCATCGGCGAGTTCGACGGCATCCTCATCCGCTCGGCCACGAAGCTCACCGCCGAGCTGATCGAGCAGGCCACGAAGCTGAAGGCGATCGGCCGCGCCGGGGTCGGGATCGACAACGTGGACGTGGAGGCCGCGACCCGCCGGGGCATCGTCGTGGCCAACGCGCCGCAGTCCAACGTGATCACCGCCGCCGAGCACACGATGGCGCTCCTCCTGGCGATGGCGCGCAACGTGCCCCAGGCCCACGCCTCGCTGCTGGCGGGCCGCTGGGACCGCTCGAAGCTGAGCGGGGTGGAGCTGCACGAGAAGACCCTCGGCATCCTCGGGTTCGGCCGCATCGGGCAGCTCGTCGCCGCCCGGGCGCGCGCGTTTTGCATGCGCGTGATCGCCTTCGACGCGTTCGTGGCCGAGGAGCGCTTCCGGGAGCTCGGCGTGGAGCGCGCGGACACCTCCGACGCGGTCTACGCCGAGGCGGACTTCATCACGCTCCACCTGCCGAAGACCCCCCAGACCGAGGACTGGCTCGACGCCGAGACGCTGGCGAAGATGAAGGACGGCGTGCGCATCCTCAATGTGGCCCGCGGCCCGCTTGTGGTCGACGAGGACCTGAAGGCGGCCCTCGACTCGGGCAAGGTGGCCGGGGCCGCCCTCGACGTCTTTCGCTCCGAGCCGATCACCGACCATCCGCTGTTCGGATACCCGGGCGTCGTCGTCACGCCCCACCTGGGCGCCTCCACCGCGGAGGCCACCGACCGCGCGGGCTACCAGGCGGCCGAGCAGGTGGTGGCCGCCCTGACCGGCGGGGTGGTCACGAGCGCGGTGAACGTCCCTGCCGTGGCCAGCGAGGACGCCGAGGCCCTCGCGCCGTTCCTCGGGCTGGGGGAGAGCCTAGGCCGGATCGCCGTCGCGCTCGCTTCCGGCACGTCGGTCGACGCGCTCGAGGTCGAGTACCTGGGCCGGATCGCCGAGCGCGACACCCGGCTGCTGACCGTGCAGGTGCTCAAGGGCGCGCTGGCCGGCCACACCGAGGAGCCGGTGAACGACGTGAACGCCCCGGCCGTGGCCGAGGTGCGGGGAATCACCCTCTCGGAGACGAGGAGCCCGACCGCGCGCGACTTCACCGACCTCGTGCGCGTGACCGTCGTCAGCGGCGAGGAGCGCACCCGGGTGGTGGGCACCGCGCTCGGGCGGCGCAACCGCCCGCATCTGCTGGAGGCGTGGGGCTCGCGCTTCAACGTCCAGCTCGAGGGCCACCTGGCCGTCTTTCGCTACCCCGACCGCCCGGGCATGATCGGCCACGTGGGAACCGCGCTCGGCGAGGCTCGCATCAACATCGTCTCGGCCGCCGTGGGCCGTCAGCCCGGCGAGGGCGGGGACGGTGACGAAGCGGTGATGGTGGTAACGGCCGACACCCGCGTCCCGCAGGACGTGATCGACGCCATCGCGGCCGGCGACGGCTTCGAGGCCGGGCGCACCGTCAGCCTCTAGTACTCCACCCGCGTGACGGTGTCGCCGTCGGACTGCGAGATCCACGCCACGCCGAAGCCCACCACCACCCGGCCCGCGCTGTCCGATTCGGCGGAGATCGGGCGACCCACGACCTTCTTGGGCTCGGTCGATTCGCAGCACCGACCCGTCCGACGTGCTGCGCACCCACACCGCCTCGCCCCCGACCGCGACGTCTCCGGCGCCGAACTCCTCGGGCAGCGCGCTCAGGGTCGAGCGTCCCCTCCCCGGCGATCAGCGTGCCGAGGTCGGTGCCCTCGACGTAACGCATGCTGATGTACAGACGACGCCCATCCCGCCCCGGCCGGCGACGCCCTCGATCCGGTAGCCCGCGAACTCGGTGCCCGGTGCGAGGTTGCCTTCCACCAGCGGCGTTATAGCGGCTAGGCTGTGGATGCATGCGGTCGCAGCTCGACCTCCGACTTCTCCTCCTCCCCCCTCGGGGGGAATAACGCGTGGCGGCCGCCTAGCCGCAACCACAGGAGAACGCAGGTCGAGCACAGAAAGGTAGGAGCGGCATGAGGCAGGACGCGAATCGCGTACGGATCTTCGACACGACCCTGCGCGACGGCGAGCAGTCACCGGGCATCTCGCTCAACCGACCCGAGAAGGTGGAGATCGCCGGGCAGCTGGCGCGCCTCGGCGTCGACGTGATCGAGGCCGGCTTCCCGATCGCCTCGCCGGGCGACTTCGAGGCCGTCGAGGCGATCGCGCGCGAGGTGCACGGCCCGGTCATCTGCGGCCTCGCGCGGACCGGCGTAGCCGACATCGACGCCGCCTGGAACGCGGTCAAGGACTCCGAGCGCCCACGCATCCACACGTTCATCTCCACGAGCGACATCCACATCGAGCATCAGCTGCGCACCACGCGTGACGACGTCAAGGGCCAGGCGCGGGCGGCCGTCGCCCACGCGCGCGGCTACTGCGAGGACGTCGAGTTCTCGCCCATGGACGCCACGCGGGCGGACATCGAGTTCACCGCCGAGGTGGTGGCGATCGCCCTGGAGGAGGGGGCCACCACGATCAACGTGCCCGACACCGTGGGCTACTCGATGCCCGGCGAGTACGCGGCGATGTTCGAGCAGCTTCAGCGGCTCGTGCCAGGGCTGGCCGAGGTCACGACCTCCGTGCATTGCCACGACGACCTGGGCCTGGCCGTCGCCAACTCGTTCTCAGGGCTGGGCGCGGGCTGCCGCCAGGTGGAGTGCGCGATCAACGGGCTCGGGGAGCGCGCGGGCAACGCGTCGCTGGAGGAGATCGTGATGCTCCTACGCGTGCGCGAGGCCGAGCACGGCTTCTGGACCGGCGTCCACACCGAGGAGATCGCCCGCACGAGCCGCCTCGTGTCGCGCCTGACCGGCTACTCGGTGCAGCCCAACAAGGCGATCGTCGGGCGCAACGCCTTCGCCCACGAGTCCGGGATCCACCAGGACGGCGTGCTCAAGGAGCGCAGCACCTACGAGATCATGGACGCGACGACGATCGGGCTCGAGCAAAGCTCGATCGTGCTCGGAAAGCATTCGGGCCGCCACGCGCTGCGCAAGGCGCTCGAGGAGCTCGGCTTCGAGGTCGACGGCGCCGCCTTGAACACCGCGTTCAAGCGCTTCAAGGACGTGGCCGACCGCAAGAAGACGGTCACGGCGCTCGACCTCGAGGCGATCGTCTCGGACGAGATGCGCCAGTCGGTGAGCGCGTACGAGCTGGAGTCGTTTGACATCGAGGCGGGCTCGGACCGGGTGCCCTTCGCGCGCGCACGGGTGCGCCTCCCGAGCGGGGACACGGGGACCGGAAGCTTCACGGGCGACGGGCCGGTCGAGGCGCTGTTCAGCGCCCTGAACGCGGCCACGGGCCAGGAGGGCCGGCTGAAGGAGTACCACGTGTCGGCGGTCACGGCGGGGCGCGACGCCCTCGCCGAGGTCACCGTGCTCGTCGAGCTTGGCGGCGTGAGCGCGCAGGGCCAGGGCGTCTCGCCCGACACGATGGAGGCGTCGGGCCGGGCCTACCTGCGGGCGATCGCGAACGCCCGGTCGACGACGCCGCGCTCGACGTGGCCGCCGGAGAACCCGACTCAGGCGGGGGCCGGAACCGAGTTCGAGGAGGCCCCGGCCTCCTAGCGTTGCCACTGGCTTGTGCGCGGCCCGCCGCGGCGCCGTCAGCGCCGCCGCACACGCTCGCAGTTGCGTGCGACCCGGTCCGTCCGGTCGGCGGTCACCACGTCCCGCCCGCTGCCGCAGCTGATCCTGTCGCGTGCGCGGTCGCGCGCCGAGATGCGGTCGTTGCCGCTGCCGCCATCGATGCGGTCGCCGCCCGAGCCGCCGCTGATCCGATCGCGGCCGCTGCCGCCGCTCACGCTGTCGTTGCTGGTGCCGCCGGAGATCCGGTCGGAGCCGGTTCCGCCGCTGATCCGGTCGTTGCCGCTGTCGCCGTTCAGTCTGTCGTTGCCGGCCCCGCCGTCGGCGCGGTCGCGGCCGGCGCCGCCGAAGAGCGTGTCGTTGCCCGCCCCGCCGTACAAGCAGTCGTCCGCGGCGAGTCCACGCAGCGCGTCGTTGCCGCCGAGGCCCAGGAGGACATCGCTCAGTGCCGTGCCGGTGATCGTGTTGTTGCCGTTCGTACCGGTGAACAGCCGGCCTCTCTGCGCGCAGCCCGCGGGCTGGGCAATCAGCTGGAACGCGTCCGGCGCCAAGCACGTGACGCTCACCCTGACGGTGGCCGTCGACCCGCCGTTCAAGCTGTAGTTGAACGTGTCGGGGGAGCCGCCCGCCTGGCTGTTGCAGTAGGCCGGGTTCGGCTTGTAGTCCACGCCCGACCCGCCGCCGGTGACCGTGGCGGTGCCGTTGGCCGGCTGGGTGACGGACGCGACCTGCTTCGGCCCGCCGTCGGAGTCCGTGTCGTTGGCCAGCACGTCGAGCACGGTCGCGGCGGAGTTCCGGCCGACGG
>Ga0136624_1000603_pt1 | contig 14134 bp, 14 predicted proteins | sample AntDrymUQ4692206_2_FD_104802 | JGI IMG/M metagenome (GOLD analysis project Ga0136624, IMG submission 104802) | Polar desert sand microbial communities from Dry Valleys, Antarctica - metaG UQ469 (22.06) | ecosystem: Environmental > Terrestrial > Soil > Desert | place: Antarctica: Dry Valley... | reverse complement strand
GCGCACGACGCCTGCCTGCAGCGGCCCGAGCTGCTGCCCCGCGTTTGCGCTGAGCCTGACCACGAGGACCGCTGCGTGCTGACCGTGGAGCGCAAGCAGGCGCTGCGCGAGGCCGACGGGCAGATCGGGCTCGTCGCCGGAGGCGTGACGCAATGAGCGCGACGATCAAGCGCAGCGCCGCCGAGACGGTCCCCGCCGAGCGGCCGGTGCTGCTCGCCGCCGACCACCTCAAGCAGTACTTCCCGATCAAGAAGGGGCTGCTGATCGACCGCGTCGTCGGCAACGTGCACGCCGTCGACGATGTGACGCTGCACCTGCGCGAGGGCGAGACGCTCGGCCTCGTCGGCGAGTCGGGCTGTGGCAAGACGACGCTGTCGCGCACGCTCATGCGCCTGATCGACCCGACCGACGGCACGATCAGCTTCCGCGGCAAGGACATCACGAAGGCCAACCGCCAGACGCTCAAGCCCGTGCGCCGCGAGATGCAGATGGTCTTCCAGGATCCGTTCGCCTCGCTGAACCCCCGCAAGCGCATCGGCCAGATCATCGGCGCGCCGCTGGCGCTGCATGGTGTCGACAAGGCGCAGATCGCCGCGCGCTCGTCGGAGCTGCTCGATCGCGTCGGCCTGCAGCGCGAGCACCTCAGCCGCTTCCCGCACGAGTTCTCGGGCGGTCAGCGCCAGCGCATCGGCATCGCCCGCGCGCTGGCGCTGGAGCCGAAGCTCATCGTGCTCGACGAGCCCGTCAGCGCATTGGACGTCTCGATCCAGGCGCAGATCGTCAACCTGCTCGACGACCTGCAGGACGACCTCGGCCTGACGTACCTGTTCGTCGCCCACGACCTGTCGGTCGTGCGCCATGTCTCCGACCGGATCGCGGTCATGTACCTCGGGCGGATCATGGAGCTCTCGCCCTCAGAGGAGCTCTACGTCAAGCCGGTCCACCCGTACACTCGCGCGCTGCTGTCGGCGATCCCGATCCCCGACCCGCGCGAGAACCGCGCCCGCGAGCGCGTCGTGATCAGCGGCGAGCCGCCGTCACCGGTCGATCCGCCGTCGGGCTGCGTCTTCAACACGCGCTGTCCGCGCGTTCAGGACATCTGCCACACCGAGGTCCCGCGGCTGAGCGAGTACGCCGGCGGCCACCTCGCCGCCTGCCACTTCCCGCTGAACGTGACGGCCGCCGAGGCCGCCGCCTCGACGCACTCCGCCGCCAGCCCCGCGGTCGCCTCGGACACCCCGCCGCGGGTACCCTCCCCGGCGAAGAAGTCCACCGCCGCGCCCCAGTAGCTCAGTGGACAGAGCGACCGCCTCCTAAGCGGTAGGCCGCAGGTTCGACTCCTGCCTGGGGCACTGTTGCGACGCCGGCGCCGGTGGGACGAATGATCCACGCATAGCGAGTCTTGTTCGTCCCACCCCTGCCCTGCTGGTTGGGCGGGCTGCCCTCCGGTGGGCAGGTGTCCAGGCGCTCGTTCTCGGCGCGATCGCAGCCATCGCCCTGCGAGACTCGGTGGCGATGGAGCGCAAACGCCGGTTCGTGACCGCGATGCAGGTCAAGCTGTTCAATCCGCCGGTCCGCGCCCTCGCCGCGCGCGGGCTGATGCCCGGCGTGGCGCTGCTGGAGACGACCGGGCGCAAGAGCGGTCAGCCGCGGCGCACGCCGGTCTCCAACGGCCACGAGCGCGGGACGGACACGTTCTGGATCGTGGCCGAGATGGGCCGCAAGGCCGCCTACGTGCGCAACATCGAGGCCAACCCGCGCGTGCGGATCCGCCTGCACACGGGCTGGCGCGACGGCACGGCGTACGTCCTCGACGGCGAGGATCCGCGCGTGCGGCTGCGTTCGATCTCACGGCTGAACGCCAGCGGGATCAAGGCGATGGGCACCACGCTGCTCGTCATCAGGGTCGACCTCGACCCGCGTTAGCCAGGGGCCATCAGCGGTCGGGGCGCTCGGGGTAGACGTCGTCGATCGTGGTAAGCGCGACGTACGGCGCGCCGGCGGCGGCCTCGATCCGCTCGCCGCCGCCGGCGAGACGGTCGAGCACGCCGACGACGCCGCAGATCTCGTGGCCGGCCTCCCGCAGCGCCTCGATCGCCGCGATCGTCGAGCCGCCGGTGCTGACGACGTCCTCGACGACGAGGCAGCGGTCGTCGGCGGCGAGCAGCGGTCCCTCGATACGACGTGACAGGCCGTGCGCCTTGGCCTCCTTGCGCACGAAGAAACCCTTCACGTCGGCGCCGCCCGCGAGCGCCGCACAGGTGACGGCGTCGGCGCCCATCGTCATCCCGCCCAGCGCCGTCGCGCCCAGCTCGGCCGCCCGCTCGGCGAGCAGCTCGCCGAGCGCCTGAAAACCCGCCGGCAGCAGGATCGCCCGCTTGGCGTCGACGTAGTACCGCCCGGTCATGCCGCTCGTCAGCGTCACCTCGCCGATCACCAGCGCGTGCGTACGCAGCTCCTCGACCAGTCGTCCATGCGCGCTCACCGACGCCGTACCTTAGAGCCGTGCCCGAACGGTTTCTGCGTTACCTCGCGATCGGCCTCAGCCTGATCGTCGCCACCGGCTTCACGCTGTTCGCCGTCGACGACTTCGAGCGCGCGTCGGACAGCTCACGCAACCGTGTCATGGGCGATCCGAGCGCCGCGGATCCGACGGCGGCCGGCGAGCGCCAGCGCGAGCAGCGTCACGGCGACGCGCGCGAGATGATCGACGACGCCAACGACGTGCTGCTCAAACCGTTTGCCAACGTCTCGGCGAACGCCGAGAGTCGCTGGGTGCGTCGCGGCGTGCCGGCCGGGCTGGGACTGCTGGTCTACGGGCTGCTGCTCGGCTTCCTCGCGCGGTACGCGAAGGCCCGCGCGCTGCCGCCTACGGGTAGACGTCGACCGGCGTACCGATCTTGATCCAGTTGAAGAGGCTCTTCGCGTCGGGAATCGGAACACGCAGGCAGCCGTGGCTGGCCGGGAAGATGGGGACCGACGCATATCCGTGGGTCGCGTAGCCGCGGATGAAGTACGCCGAGTGGACCATCCCCTTGGCGTTCGTGCCGGGTGTCTTGGAGTAGACCTTGAAGGAGCCCCGCACCGTCGGAGTGCTCGGCGCACCGGACGAGACCGGGTAGATCCGCCGCACGCGGCCGCCCTGGATCAGCGCGATGACCTGGCGCGAGAGGTCGGCCTCGATGTGGCGCCCGTGCTTGGGGAACCTGATCGCGAAGCGGCCCTTGCCGGCGGCCAGCGCGCGCATGACCGGGGTCGAGGCGCTCGTGTTGCGCGCCATGCCGGTCACCTTGCGAAACGCCAGCACCGCCCGCGCCGTGCGCCCGTCGAAGGACCCCGGCGAGCCGGTCACGTAGCCCAGGCGTCGCAGCTGACGCTGCAGCGCCCGGATCGACGCCTTGCCGCTGCGCGGCCGCACGCGGCGCGGCAGCACGCTGACGGTGCGCGCCCTCGCCACAAACGGACCGAGCGCCGGGGTTGCATCGTGCGTGACGCTGATGCTCAGCGGGCCCGGCCGCGTCGGGGTGTAGGACAGCCGGATCGCGCCGCCACCCAGCGCGCCGGGCTGCAGCGCGACGCGGCGGGCCGCGCGCTTCTTGCCGGCGATGAAGAAGCGGACGGTCACGGTCTGGCCGGGCGCGAAGACGCCCGTCGCGCCGCGCAGGCGCAGGCTCGAACCCATCAGCGCGGTCGAGCGGGCGCCGCCGACACGGTCGACCGTCAGCGCCATCGTCGTCGGGACGGGCACGGCCGCCGGAGCGGGCGCCGGGGCCGGTGTCTGCGCGGCCGCGGTGGCCGGGACACAGCAGGTCGCCAGCAGGGTGAACATGACGACCGGTCGACGCATTTCGCGGCACTATGCCATGCCGCGCGGGCGGACGGCTCCTTTCAACCCGCGCCGGGCGCGGGCGCGCTTGCCGCCGGCGTTCGCCCGCGATCGCCCATGACCTTCGCCAGCAGCCAGGAGCACAGCAGCGCCGCCGCCGTCGATCCGACCATCATCGCCGGGATCTGCCAGTCCCAATCGAGGTTCGCGCCGAGCGCGATCGAGTTGTTCAGCGCGTGCAGCGCGATCGGCGGATACAGCGATCCGGTCAGCTCGTAGAGCAGGCACAGGCCGGCGCCGAAGATCATCAGCGGCACGAGATAGCCGACCGGCGACGAGCCGACGTGGATGCCGCCGAAGACGAGACCGGTGAGGATCGCCGCCAGCCACGGGCCGTGCCAGTTGCGCAGCGCGCCGAAGAAGAACCCGCGGAAGAACAGCTCCTCGCCGATCGGCGCGACCACCGTCACGAGCACGACCACCGCGAGCACGTTGAGCAGGGGACCGTCGGCGCCGAGCTCGTCGGGCAGGTCCTGCCGCTGGTCGAGATCGAGCGCGAGCGCCCACAGCCCGCTGAGGACGAGAAAACCGATCCAGATCGCCACGATCAGCCCGACGCTGCGCCAGAACGGCGCGCGGAGCAGCCCGAACTCCGCCGCCGACGGTCGTCCGCCGGCCATCGCGGCGAAGAAGAACGCCGCGCCGACCAGCGCGACGTTCTGCACGATCGTGAGGCCGATGCTGACGCCTGGCGCGTCCTCCTCCACGCCGGCGGCGCCGGCGATGATGAAGACGAAGAGCCCGAGCACGATCGTGACCCCGAAGCCCGTCACGAACGCCACGGGCGCCATCCAGGGCGCCCAGGCCGCCCGACCGTGCGGAGCGGCGGGCGGCGGTTCGGCGGCGGCGGGCGGCGCGGACGTCGGGGGCCGGGGCTCGTAGCCCGGCGGAGGTGGCAGTTCGGCCATCGGCGAGCAGGTTACGCGGCGAGCGCCGCGAGCCCGTCCAGCGACGTGCGCACCGGCACGCCCTCCGGAACGTCGCGCGGCGTGCCCGTGCGCGCGATCAGCACCGCCCGCAGCCCGGCGCCGAGCGCCCCCGCGACGTCGAGCTTCACCGAGTCGCCGACATGCAGCGCCGGCGGGTCGTCGGGGGCCGCGCCGGCGAGCGCGAGCGCGCGGCGGAAGATGGCGGGGTCCGGCTTGCGCGCGCCCGCCTCGGCGGAGCTGATCGCGCCGTCGACGAGCGCGGCGAGGCCGGTCGTGCGCAGCATCTCGTGCAGCGATACGTCCCAGTTGGAGACGACGACGAGGCGATGGCCGGCGGCGCGCAGCGTCGCCAGCGCGCCCGGGACGTCCTCGTACGGCTCGAAACGCAGGGCGGCCAGGAGCGCCGCGCGCAGGTCCCCGAGGGTCAGCGCGGACACGTCGGCGCCGGCGCGCTCCAGCCCCGCGCGCAGCAGCTCGGCGCAGCGATCGCGCAGCAGCGCCAGCGACGCGGCGTCGGCGGCGAGGTCGTGGTGGGCGCGGTAGTAGGCGATCTCCTCCCGCAGCGCGGCCGCCGCCTGCTCCTCGCCCACGCGCACGCCGCGGGCGCGCAGCTCGGCGACCAGCCGCGGTACCGGGCGCTCGAGCTCGACGAGCGTCCCGAGCGCGTCGAGCAGGACTACGCGACGAAGTGCCACGTCGCGAAGATCCCCGTGTAGACGGCGAGCGCGACGGCGAACCCGCCGACGACGAGGCGCTCGCGCCACACGCGGCCGGTCATCCACAGCGCCAGCCAGATCGCCAGCGGGAACAGCACGGCGACGAAGCGCGGCAGCGACATCAGCGGCTGCGGCTCGACGGGATAGGACAGCGGCAGCGCGAGCGCCGCGACGACGTACGCGCCATAGGCGGCGGGCAGCCGCCGCAGCACGCCGACGACGGCGACGAGCGTCAGCGCGAGCCACACGAACAGCTCGATGTTGTGGCGCGCGACGACGAACGGATCGCCGCCGGCCTGCTTGAAGAAGACCGGGTCGCGCGCGCCCGACAGCATCTGGCGCGCGCCCTGGAACGCCGCCTCCAGGCCATCCCAGGCGCCGACGAACGGTCCCGCGAACGAGCGAAACCAGACCTCTTGGGCGTTGAACGGCGCCATCGCGTCGTGGCCGCCGAGGGCGAGAAGGCCGCAGTAGAAGGCCAGCCCCGCGGGCACGAGCAACAGCCACAGCGCGTCGGCGCGCAGCGGCGCCATCGTGCGCGCGCTCGGCCGCCTGACGTCCCACAGATAGATCATCGCCAGCGGCACGAGCAGCAGCACGCCGGCGCTGCGCGTCGTGGCGGCGAGCAGGCCGAGCGTGCCCGCCCATGCCCAGCGATCGCGCCGTGCCGCGTAGACCGCGCCGATCGAGAGCGCCAGAAACAGCGACTCGCTGTAGACCGCCGAGAAGAAGAACGACATCGGAAAGAGCGCGGTCACGAGGACCGCGTTGCGCGCGACGGCGCGATCGAAGTCCAGTGCGACGAGTCGGTTCAGCAGCACGAGCGCGACGCCGAGCAGCGCCGTCGACGCCAGCGCGCCGCCGATCAGCGTCGAGCCCAACGGCGCCCCGACGACCTTCACGACGAGCGGATACAGCGGAAAGAACGCCTCCCGCGCGCCGTCGCCGTAGCCGTCGGAGGCGATCGTCATGAACCACACCGAGTCCCAGCGGCCCAGCGGCGCGGCGAGCGCGTCGCCAGTCGGTCCGTACGGGGTCGTCAGGCCGGCCGGGTCGAAGTCCGCCTCGCGCCCGGACAGGCCGAACAGCGCCACGGCGACGATCGCCGACGCCCACACGAGCAGGCGCGAGATCCACAGCGCGCGCCAGGCGTCGGCGACCGCGTCGTCGAGCGCCACGACGACGCGTGCGGGCAGGGCGCGCGAGAGCATCGCTTTGCATCTTGGCAACCGATGGTTGCCAGCGTGCACGGGCAGGATCGGGCAACCGGGAGGGCGAACTGGCCTCTGCCACTAGAATTCGCAGCCGCGCGTGTGCTGCAGGGGTGTGCGCGCGACCCTCGAACATGTCCGCTCGACTCGAACGCCAGCGTCGACGTCGCCAACGAGGCGGGGCCGGGCGCGTCATCATCATCACGATCTCCGTGCTGATCGCGGCGGCCGTCATCGGCGGCCTGAGCGCCGTCGGCTACATCGTCGGCATCGCCAACTCCGCGTCCGAGCTGAACACGCTCAAGCCGCAGGATCCCGGTCGCCTGTCGCGCGTCTTCGCCGCCGACGGTCAGCCGCTCGGGATCATCCAGAACGACGTCCTGCGGATCCCGATCTCGTCTAAGAAGATGCCCCGGGACGTCCGCGACGCGACGGTCGCGATCGAGGACGAGCGCTTCTACAAGCACAGGGGCGTCGACTTCGAGGGTGTCGTCCGCGCGGCCTTCAAGAACGCCAGCTCCGGCAAGGCGCTGCAGGGCGGCTCGACGCTGACGATGCAGCTCATCCGCACGCTCTACACGGGCAACCGCGAGAAGTCCTTCGAGCGCAAGGTCCGCGAGGCGAAGCTCGCCGAGGAGCTCGAGAACGTCCATCGCGGCCGCAAGGGCAAGTCCTGGATCCTCACGAAGTACCTCAACTCGGTGCCCTACGGCACCAACGGCGGCCAGCAGGCCGTCGGCATCGAAGCCGCGTCGCGCGCCTATTACGACAAGAAGGCCTCCGAGCTCACGCTCGCCCAGTCCGCGCTGCTCGCCGGCCTGCCGCAGGCCCCGAGCGATTACAACCCGTTCCGCTCCGAGGCCGCCGCGATCGCACGCCGCAGCCAGGTGTTGCGCAAGATGGCCGACCTCGGCTACATCAACAACAGCGAGGCCGCCAACGCGATCGCCGAGCCGCTGGATCTCAAGCCCAGCGGCTACTTCCGCCAGAAGCGCGAGAGCTTCTTCTTCGACTACGTCACCGACGAGCTGATCGAGCGCTACGGCGTCAAGCGCGTGCGCGGCGGCGGCCTGCGCGTGACGACGACGCTCGACCTGGACCTGCAGAAGAAGGCGCGCAAGGCGATCGCCGACAACCTGAGCTTCGACGGTGCGCCCTCGTCGGCGATCGTGAGCATCAATCCCCGCAACGGCCACATCCGCACGATGGCGTCGTCGACGAAGTACACCAACTCGCAGTACAACCTCGCCGCTGACGGCAAGCGCCAGCCGGGGTCGGCGTTCAAGATCATGGCCCTCGTCGCCGCCGTGCGCCAAGGCATCAACCCGGCCACGACGAGCTATCCCTCCGGCCTCGTCAACCTCGGGCCGAAGTACGACAACGTGTCCATCAACTGCTACGGCGGGAAGTGCTCGGGCGGGTCCAAGAACCTCATCGCCGGCACGCTGAGCTCCGACAACACGGTTTACATCCGCCTGGCGCTGGCCCTCGGGCCGATGAAGGTCAAGAAGGCCGCCGAGGATCTCGGGATCACGTCGGCGCTGCAGGGCTACCCGTCCGAGACGCTCGGAGGCCTGGAGAAATGCTGCTCCCCGCTGGAGATGGCCAACGCCTACGCGACGATCGTCAACGGCGGCTGGCGCAACACGCCCAAGGCGATCACGAAGGTCCGCTTCCCCGACGGCACGGCCGACGACCTCTCCAAGCCGCGGCGCAAGAAGGTCTTCGACGAGGCGGCGATGTTCGAGGTCACGAAGATCCTCGAGATGAACATCAGCAAGCCCGGGACCGGTGGCCTCGCCAAGACCGGCTGCCCCGTCGGCGGCAAGACCGGCACGACGGACAAGAACTCCGACGCCTGGTTCGTCGGCTTCTCCCAGCGGCTGGCGACCTCGACGTGGGTCGGCTTCCCGAAGGGCCGGATCCCGATGGGCCCCCTGTTCCAGGGCCGCAACGTGGACGGCGGCACGTTCCCGGCGAAGATCTGGGGCGAGTACATGAAGTCCGCCGCGCGCGGCTTCTGCGGCAAGTTCAAGAAGCCCTCGCGGCAGTTCAAGGCGCGAGCGTTCAAGCCCAAGCAGAGCCCGCGGGCAGCGCCGGTCGTCCCCGTCGCGCCGGCGCCGTCCGCCGAGCAGCTCGCCGAGCAGGCCAGGCAGGCCCGGGAGCAGGCCCAGCGCGATCGCGGCGCCGTCCGGCCGTCGCCGGCCCGGCCGCAGACCGGCGGCAACAGCTTCGACCCCGACGACTACAACCCCGACGCGTTCGACAACCCGCCGCAGGAGGAAGTGCAGCCCGACGAGGGCGGGAACGGGGCCACGCCGTAGCCCGGGTCCTTCGGACGCGGTGCGCTACCGTTGCGGCGCAATGGCCAAGGAAGAAAAAGTCGAGTTCGAGGGCGAGGTCGTCGAGGCGCTGCCCAACGCGATGTTCCGCGTGAAGCTCGACAACGATCACATGGTGCTCGGGCACGTCGCGGGCAAGATGCGCCGGTTCCGGATCCGCATCCTCCCGGGTGACCGGGTGCGCGTCGAGCTGTCGCCGTACGACCTCGACCGCGCGCGCATCGTCTACCGCCACCGCTGACGGACGAGCTGCACCTCATCGCCGCCCTGCGCGAGCGCTTCGACGCTCCGCCGGAGCGCGTGCTCGTGGGCAGTGGCGACGACGCCGCGGTCGTCCGCGCACGACCGCTGTCGGTCACGTCGACGGACGCGATGGTCGACGGCGTGCACTTCCGCCTCGGCGTCACGGCGAGCGCCGCCGACGCCGGGCACCGCGCGCTCGCGGGCGCGCTGTCGGACCTCGCCGCGATGGGCGCCGATCCCGGCGAGGCCTACGTCGTGCTGGGCCTGCCGCCCGCGTTCGAGCACACCGACGCGCTCGCGCTGGCCGACGCCATGGCCGCGCTGGCGCGGCGCTACGACGTCGCGCTCGTCGGCGGCGACATCACCACGGCGCCGGCGCTGACGCTGGCGGTCACCGTCGTCGGCTGGGCCGACGAGCCCGAGCAGATCGTGCGCCGCGCGGGCGCGCGGCCGGGCGACCTCGTCGGCGTGACCGGCACGCTCGGCGCGTCCGGCGCCGGCCTGGCGATCCTCGAGGGCCGTGCCGAGGGGCCCGCCGCGCTGACCGAGCGCCACCAGCGTCCCGAGCCGCGGCTGGCCGAGGGTCGCGCGCTTGCGCGAGCGGGAGCGCACGCGATGATCGATCTCTCCGACGGCCTGGCGTCCGACGCCGGGCACGTCGCGCGGGCCGGCGATGTCGCGCTGCGGATCGACCTCGACGCGCTGCCGCTCGCCGACGGCGTCGCGGCCGTCGCGCGGCAGCTGGGCGTTGCCGCGTGGGAGCTCGGCGCCGCTGCGGGCGAGGACTACGAGCTGCTCGTCTGCGTCGCCGAGGCCGACCGCTACGCGGCCGAGTCCGCCGCGCCGTTGACCTGGATAGGCGCCGTGGTGGACGGCCGGCCCCAGGTCGATCTGCTGTTGGCGGGCATTGCCCAGACCGCTCGCGGCTTCCAGCACCGTCTGTGACTGACGGCGTGGCGCAGCATCGCCTCCGCGACGAGCGCGGGGTCGACGGTGTAGTCAGCGCGCTGCACGCGGTGTTTGATCTCTTGCATTCGCATTCCGCGAGAGGTATCGAGTGAGTCGCCGTCGCGCTTGAGTGAACCGTCCATTGCCTACACGATTGTCGTGGTACTACAGCCGCGCCGCGGCACGTGCCTCCGACCCGACGAGGCGCGCGAATACGACGATTCGTTGCGCGGCGCTGTAGAGCGGATGGCACGCCGACAGCACGAGCCGGTCGAACGCCACGCGGTCGATCACCGAGACCTCGGTGGGCTTGACGATGCGCGTCTTCTCGACCTCGTAGGTGAACCGGCCGTAGGGCATCTCGACGACGACGCGGTCGCCGCGGTCCAGGCGATCGACGTGACGAAACGGCGAGCCGTAGGTCGTGCGATGGCCGGCGATCGCGCTCGTGCCGGCGGCGCCGGGGAACGGCACCTCGTCGTAGATCCCGGGGCCCCTGCGCAGGTCGTTGCCGTCGGTCCCGTTGACGAGCACGAAGTTCGCGTCGATCTTGTCGATCAGGACACGGCCGACGGCGGCGCCCTCGTCGCTGTCGGCGCGCAGCCGCCTCGCCAGGAAGCCCATCCGCCTGCGCTCGGTGGCGAGCTTGCTCAGCGCCGCCAGGTCGAGCGCGGTCGGATCGCGCGACTGCAGCGACTCGAGGTCGCCGCCGAGCTGTCCCTGGACGATCTTCGCGTACACGGCCGACACCGGCTCCTGCCAGACGAGCGTCAAAAACGCGTCGGCGAGCATCAGCACGCCAGACACGATCAGCACCGTGGACAGTGCTCGCAGTAACGGCCGGCGCTTCATCGCCGCAGTGCCGACTCGGTGCCCCCGAGCGAGCCCGGTCCGGCGTATGTCTTTGGTCCGCGCACGGTGATCGGGATCTCATCTTCCCCGATGGGCACGCGACCGTGCGCCGCTACCAACAGCGCGCTGACAGCGCACCCGGCGAGGATGCTCCACCGCAACACGCTGAGCAACGATATGTGTCCGCCGGCGGTCAGGAGCACGAGCTCCCACGCCGCGTCGACGGCGCCGAGCTCAAGCGCGCGCGCCAGCGCGAACGCGACGACCGCCACCGGCACCACGCCGAGCGCGACGACGCACAGCCGCGGCGCGGGCGCCATGCGCAGGTCGGGCGAAAGCGCGAACAGCCAGATGTGCAGCGCCGGAACGAGCAGCGCCGCCGCGTACGGGTTGGAGATCCACATGATCGCGGCGACGACGACCGCCAGCAGCACGACGGCGATTGCGGCGCCGGGCTCGGAGCGGTCGGCGGTGTCGGCGCGCAGCAGGCGCAACGCGGCGGGGCGCAACCAGACCCAGCCGAGCGCGAAGACGAGCGCGACCGCCAGCAGCACCGGCAGCGATGCCGGCAGTGCGCTCGGCGCCACCGGTGCGCCGGGCGCGTCGATCATGCCGACCGCGCCGAGCGCGAGCGCGAACAGCGCGGCGAGCAAGAACGGCAGCGCGCCGGCCAGCGTCCAGCGCAGCCACACGGAGATCCGCTCGCGCCGGCGCAGGAGCGCCGCGAACGCGTCGACGGCGGTGACGAGGACGGTCAGCAGCAGCGCTCCCGTGAACAGCGCGATCGCCCAACTCGGCACGATCTTGCGGCTCGTCAGCAGATCGCGGTTTGATGCCTCCGTCGTGATCGGTCGCGTGGCGGCAACGGCGTCGAGCGCCGTCACGGTCCGCAGCGCGGCGCGGCCGAAGGTCTCCAGCCGATCGCGCGAGATCGGCGCGTTCGCCGGCGGCGGCGTGTCGCCGCCGATCGACAGCAGCACCGCCGGCACGCCGCGCGCCAGCAGCGCGCCCTGTTCGCCGAACGTCGCGGGCATCGCGAAGCGCGCGAACTGACTCAGCGCGCGGGGCGCGCCCGAGCCCGAGCCGGTCTCGACGCGCACCGCCTCCTGGACGGTCGCGCGCAGGCGCTGCGGCGACACGCCGAGCGCGTTGGACCAGGGCGTGACGAGCGGCGCGCGCACGTTGCGCGACGCGAGATCGCCGAGCACGACGACCGCGCCCACCGGCCCGGTCAGCTCGCCCGCGAGCTTGGCCGCGCCGGCCGCGCCGCCGCTGCCGCCGCTCGTCGACACGAGCGTCAGCGTGTGGTTGGTCTGGCGCGGCGCGCCGAAGATCCGCGTCAGCTCCAAGAGCGCGGCCGTGCCCGACAGCTCGGCCTCGGCGCGCTCGCCCGCCGCGTCGCGGTGCGCGACCACGACGATCTGCTCGTCGATCGTGCCGGGGCGCCGGGCGATCACCATGCGCAGATCCTGACGCCCGTCGATCGTTTCGCCCTCGTGCTCGACCGTGCGTACGCGAAAGCCCGCCGCACGCGCCTGCGACGCGATCTCCCGCGCCAGCCGCGTGTCGCCGTCGGAGCCCGGGCGCCGGTCGGCGAAGCGCTCTGACAGGCCCGTACCGGACTCGTAGGCGCGCTCGAACGCGCGGTCCTTCTGGAAGGCGTCGGGCGGGATCGAGGTCCGCAGCGGCTGGGGCCGGTTCTCCAACGAGAACGCGAGCAGCACGAACGCGAGGAGGACTCCAATCAGCGCAGCGCGGTAGATGCGCGGATCGATCATCGTCGTCGTCACACTATTGGGCATGGTGGATCGCCCTTCTCGCATCCTTCTCGTCGATGACGAGCACTCGATCCAGACGTTGCTGTCCTATCCGCTGCGCAAGGACGGCTACGACGTCGTGCAGGCGACCGACGGCCGCGCCGCCCTGGATCGCTTCGCCGAGGGCACGTACGACCTCGTCGTCCTGGACCTCATGCTGCCCAAGCTCGACGGCCTCGAGGTCTGCCGCCGGATTCGCGCCCGCAGCACGGTCCCGATCATCATGCTGACCGCCCGTACCGAGGAGATCGACAAGGTCGTCGGCCTGGAGATCGGCGCCGATGACTACATCACCAAGCCGTTCTCGATGCGCGAGTTCCGCAGCCGCGTGAAGGCCGCGCTGCGGCGCGCGGAGATGCAGCCACGGGAGGGCGGGCGCGACGGCTCCAGCGACGGACCGCTGGAGGTCGCCGGCCTGCGTGTGGACTTCGACAAGCGCGCCGTCTGGGTGCGAGGCGAGCCGGCGCAGACGACGTTCGTCGAGTTCGAGATCCTCGCCGCGCTCGCCACCGCGCCCGGCCGCGTCTTCACCCGCGAGATGCTGCTGACGCGGATCTGGGGCGACGCCGCCTACCGCGACCCGCGCACGATCGACGTTCACATCCGTCACCTGCGCGAGAAGCTCGAGCTCGACGCCAAGCAGCCCGAGTACCTCTTCACCGTGCGCGGCGTGGGCTACCGCTTCCGCGACGACGCGGAGGGCTAGTGGTCCGTCTCGTAACTAGGCGCCGGAAACGCCGGGATGCCGGTGCCGGCTGGCAAGGACGCAGGACCGAAGGTGTGGCCCTGCCACATCGAGTGTCCGAGGACGCCGCCAGGCGGCGATCGGCGCCCGGCGTTTCTGGTGGATAGTTATGAGACGGGCCACTAGTGCGGTGAGCCGGTGGATGCGCTCCGGGTCGCTGCGCACGCAGCTGACGATCCTCACCTTCGCGGTCACGCTCGTGGCGATCCTCGCCGTCCTGTTCTACGTCACGCCGCAGCTGGAATCCTCGCTGCGCGACCAGAAGATGAAGGCGCTGACCGAGACGGCGCGCGCGTTCACGGGGCAGATCACCAAGCTCGTGCGCAGCAACGGCAACGACGACCAGATCGACAACCTCGTCTCGACGATCTCCGACCGCACGAACGCGCGCGTCACGCTCATGTCCGTAGGCGACGGCACCGAGGGGCTGCAGCTGGCGATCTTC